>Ga0136560_1001364_pt1 | contig 12559 bp, 7 predicted proteins | sample AntRauMeHopE1497_FD_104925 | JGI IMG/M metagenome (GOLD analysis project Ga0136560, IMG submission 104925) | Saline lake microbial communities from Rauer Islands, Antarctica - Metagenome Hop E1 #497 | ecosystem: Environmental > Aquatic > Non-marine Saline and Alkaline > Saline | place...
CCCCCGCCGCGCCGCCGCCCGAGGCGAGCTCCGACGCCCCGGCGAGGGCGTCCGCCCACGCGGCGGACCCGCCGAAGCCGCAGGCTAGGGCTGGAAGGGCGGCGAGGACACCGGCGGGGCCGAGCGGCCGGGACCACGGCCCGGGGATGGCGTGCTGCGCCGCCGAGGGGCGGGCGCCGGTCGTGTCGACGCCAGCGGCGGCGGCGAGGAGCACCGTCGCCGACCCGACGCCCGGAACGAGGACCAGGGTGCGGCACGCGGCACGCGCCGCCTCCTCCCCCGCCTCCTCCGTGCCCGACGGGCGAGGGCTCAGCAGCCAGCCCCCGAGGGCGTCGCACAGCTCTGCCGCCGCGGCGACGAGCGGGGCGGCGCTGTCGTCATCGTCGTCGTCGTCAGCCGCCCCGCCCGTGGACGCCGCCGCCGCCGAGGCAAGGCCTCGCGCCGAGGCCCCCGCTGCCGCCAGCAGCTCCGCCGCGTCCGTCCCGGCGCCCAGCCGCCTGTGCAGGGAGACCGCGGCGGACACCCACGCCGCCGCGGCAAGCAACGTCTCGCGCGCCGCCGCGGGCGCGCAGTCCGCCCCCGGGGAAGCCGACGCCAGCAGGAGCGGCGCGAGGCCGCGGGCAGCCGCGCCGGCCGATGGCGCGTCCGACGCGCACCAGTGCACCGCACACGCCGCGGCCACAGCGCCGCCGAGGCCGCCGCCCATCGCAGGCGACGCAGCGGCCAGCCGGCGCGGCCAGTCGCCGTCCTCGCTCCGGGAGAGGGCAAACCACAGCGATCCGGCGTCCCTGGCACGCACCGCCGCGAGGGCGCACGTGACCGCCCCGCCCTCCGCGTCCCTGAGCGCGGCAGCGATCGCCACGGCGGCAGACTCCGCGCCGAACCGGGAAGACTTCAGCCCGAGAAGCGCCGCCCAGAGGTCCGACGTGGCCGCATCCCGCGCCGTGCGTGCAACCAGGGTGTATCGCAGGACGTTGCACACGCGCTCGCTGGCCGCCTTTGCCGCCCGCTCGGCCGTGGCCTCGGCCACGAGCCTCACGGCGGCAAGCGCCGACCGGCCCGACGCGGGCGACCGGCCCGACGATATTGCCGCCTCCAGCAGATCAAGGCACGCCGCGAAGCCGGCGCTGCCGCACCCCGCGGCCGAAGCAGCGGCAAAGACGGCCGCTACGGCGTCGATCTGGTCCGCCGGCCCGGACCGCAGCTTCGCCTTGGCCTCCAGGAGTCGAGCCTCCATCGCGCAGCCCTTCTTTGTGGCGGCCCGCCCAAGCTGGCAGGGTGTGCGGCCGGGCTGCTTTCGCAGCCGCGCGTGCTTCGGGAAGGCTGGCAGCGTCTGCCTCTGCCTGGAGCAGCGTCAGGGCGCCCACACTCGACTTACCCGCCGACATGGCCGTGGCCGCGGTCTTCATCCTTCTCGGTACGATCGCGGCGGCCAGGGCCGGGGTTCCGAGCGGGGCCCAGGCGGGGCGTGCCTTTCGGGCGACGCGTCTCGCGGAGATTGCTGCCGCAGGGCACGCACCCGACGGCACTCCCACGGGAGGGCTCGGCCCCGGGGCTTGGACCGGGGCTCCCCCGGCCTGGCTCACCGCGCGGGCCGCAGAGGCTGACACGGGGGGCGTCATCGACGTCCGGACGTTCGGGGCGGATCCCACCGGCGCCAGGGACAGCGCCGCCGCCATCCGGGCCGCCATTGCTGCCGCGCTCAACCGCACCGCCGCCCTGCCGGGGCCTGCCTCCGGCAACGTCGTGGTCAGCCTCGAGGGCGGGAGGTTCCGCGTCGACTCGCCGGTCACCTTCCCCGCCTCGGGCGGCGGCTACGTCACGCTGCGGTCGGGGGCGCTGGTGGCCGGCCCGGACTTCCCCGCAGACGGCTTTCTCCTCGACATGCGCGCCGGCTCCTTCGTGTACACGTCCTTCCTGGGCCTGTTCCTGGACTCGGCGCACTCGGGGGGCGGCCTCGCGCTGTCGGGCTCTCTCCGCACCTCGGTGACGGACTGCTACTTCAGCCGGTTCTCGACAACGGGCCTCCTGGGCGACGCCGAGGCCAAGGGCGGCGGCTCGGGCCACGAGCTGTACGTGTCGGACAGCTTCTTCGCAGAGTACGAGTTCGGCACCGGGGCGTTCGACAACACCACCGCCAAGACGGGGACGGCCGTGGAGATGCGCTTCCCGGACTCGGCGTTCACCTCCGTGGTCATCCTCTGCTCCAAGGCGGGCGTGGTGGACCACGGGGGCAACCAGTACAGCGCCGTGCACATCTACACCACATGCTCGTCCAAGCGCGACTACACGCCGGGAGAGACGACGGTGGCGGCGGCCGCAGTCGGCAGCGTGACCAGGTTCGAGTCGTGCTACTTTGACAACGCGGTGCTCCGTGCCGCGGACCCGTACGTCCTCAGCGTGAGCGACGGCGTGTTCTTCGGGTCGGCGAGGCTCATCCTGGCGCCAAGCAAGCGGGCATCGTCCGTCTACGGCCTGTACGTCGCCGGCAACCAGTTCCAGTGCGAGTCGGGCCACTGCCCCGACATCCTCATCGAGCCGGGGGCGGAGGGCGGGTCGTTTTCCTCGGCCGGCATCGTCAGGACGACGGTGCAAGACAACTGGTACGGATCCAGCGTGCCGGCCAGGGCCACGAGAGTGGAGGCGGCGGTGCGCGTGTCCAACGCCACGAGCGCCGCGGTCGACCTCTCGTCGTTGCTGGTGTTCCCGGGCGTGGGAGCCGGCACCGTCCAGTACTCGATCCGGCTGCACGCGTCCAGCCCGAGCAAATTCTTCCGGCACAGCCTCGGCGACTGGGACGATGCCAAGAACCAGATCTACGTCCAGACGGACGAGCCGATCTCGGCGGTGGTGTACTTTGCCGTGGACCAGTCAGCCGTGGTGACGCTGCAGTAGGGATACGCGACGAGCGGCTCGGCTGCGCACGTTAAGCTCTGTGTGATTGCGTGTTGTATGGTCGCCGCCGTCACCACGCAGATGCTTGCATGGCTTTGCGCTTTCAGCGATAGCGCGTTAAAGCGGTTTCCAGCGGAGCTGTGGCAGCGTGACGTCTGCGGCAGGCCAGGCTGCCGGCCTGCGCGCCACTCGACCGATTCACGGTCCCCCCCGGGGCGCTCACACCACCACGCTGCCCCATGGCGTGGCGGGGCGCGGCAGCAACGAGGTGTCCCCACGGCCCGCTCGTAAACAGGCTGCGGTGGCTGCGCACGTCCAAGCTGATGGCAGATCTCATCCTCGTGGACTGCGACGGTGGGCACCACGACTGCCACAGCGGGCTGTTCGCGGCCATGTCCCCGGGATGTCTTTGCCTTGCCGAGACAGCCGCGTTAGAGCACGAGACGGTTTTGCGGGCCCTTCGGCTGCCGCTCATATCAGGCCCTGCCGTGGAAGCTCTTCTCGACTTCTGCTACACCGGGGATCTCGGGTCAGTCTGACGACACCTTTCGTGGTCGCACGGGCGTGGCCTGCGACGAAGCACGGGCCGAGACTCACCATGATCGTCAAATCTCCCTCTCCCCCCACACAGGCCTGTCGGCTCCGTGCAAGACGCGGTCGCGCTGGCCGCATTCACGGAAGAGCAGGAGCTTCATGAAATGGAGTCAGCCGTGCGTGCCGCGCTGAGAAGACTCGCTGACGAGGCACGGGCTGTGGAGATGCTGGTAGCTGCCGACCGGTGAGCTCCGCAGGGACGCCAAGAACGGCTTCGAGGGTATATCGCATGTCCTTCATTTCACTTTGTGAGCCAGCACGCGCCCCGTCCTGACGAGATCGCAGGGCTGGTGCACACATGGCATGTGAGACCGCCTTTAAGTACATCCTTGCGCACGGTGATGCGATGATGGACTCGGACCAATTCTTGAGGCTTCCTAGGCATTGGGCCGCCCGAGTTCTGGCCAGTAGCCAGCTCTGCGTGCAGTGCGAGCGCGTCGTGGTGCGGGCAGCGGTGCGGTGGTCGCTGGTTGCGGCGCGAACTATCCTGGCCGCGGTACAATCTGCACCCAGCCCCGCGATGCTCCAGCGCCTCCAGCGGCATCAGCTCGCAGCGCTGGCCCCGTGGCTCCGGCTCCGGCACCTTGGAGTGGAGCACCTGCACTCGGACGTGCTGGAGGCCCGAGTCCCTGACGTGCTTCTGAACGCCGCGATGCGAGCCAAGCACAAGGCCTGGGACGAGCCGGTCAAGGTGAAGCCCAGCGCCATGCCCGACCCGATGACTCTGCTGCCTGCCGCTCCCGCAAGCTCTGCGACGACGGCCATCGTGGTTGCCGGCCAGGCCTCCCCACCGAGAGCACAGGCCCCGATGCATGACGCCGCTGCTACCAGCAGCCAAGCTGGTAGAGGACTCGCGTGGTACACTGAGAAGGCGATGGAGCCAAGGAGGTATGGGAACCTCAAGGATGCCCTGGAAGTGACCAGGCAGTCATGGGCGCCTCCGACGACCCCGGATTCGGCAGAGCCGTACATACTCTATCGGAGCGGGATGGTGTCTAGCACCGGAACGGGTGCTGGCTCGGCAGCAGCGCGCCGAGTGGCGACGCCTGCTCGCGCGCCTCTCGGCAGCTACTTTGCCGCCGTTGAGCCGTTCGCGCTCCGCGCTGCGAGCAAGAGCAATGCCATGAGAACCTTCCGGTGGCGCAGGCCGCGCGCGACGCAGGCAGTGGGGGGCGCCGCACCGGAGCTGGCCTCTTTGCCCGGTGGTGCCCTCCCGAAAAGTGCGGGCGCTGACTTAGCTGGGGACCCGAACCTCTTCGTTGGGTCCGCGCACGGCCACGTCGGCCATCCCGTCGTGACTCTCGCCGTGGCGCCGGGGGTTGCGTATGCGGGCCGCACAGGCAGCATGACCTGGCAGATCCTCGTGGACCGCTGCGTCCCTCGCAGCGGAGCGGCCGTGGTGGCAGGCTATGCGGGCCACAGCACTGCCGGAGCGATGTCCTTCAGCATCGTGCGCGGGCTATGCCCGGACGGAGGGGCTGGCGGCCCCACCCACGGAGAAGTGACGTCGCTGCTGCGCACTGCCGTGTCAGCTGCTCGGCTGCCGATGGTTCCGGAGTCCGCGTGCTGGGCACTGCGCGGCGACGGTGTGATTGGCTCCCTCACCGAGCTCAGTGGCAGGATGCGGTTCCCGTCGGGGTCCTCCGACAGAACGCCTACGAAACCGGAGCCGGCGCCGTCGGTGGTGGACGACGGCTCGGGCACGGGGAGTGCCTCGGCAGGCGATGGCGACATGCGACCGGCGCTCGGGTGGGTCGAGGGTCATGCGGCGGTCAGTGACGACCCCGGCGTGCGCGGCCAGCACCCTTTTGCGCTCAGGGAAGGCTCTGTGGTCACCGTGACGGCCACCAGCGACGCCGGTTCCGCGAGCGAGGGGCAGGAACACCAGCCACCCTCGCTCCGGGTAACGTGCAGCGTTCGGCACGCCGGCGATGCGGACCCGAGCGACGCCGTGCCTGCCTGGGAGCTCGGGCCCCTGGACGGGGTCGGCGGTTCGCACGACTGGGCGTGGAGCGGGTCGCCGAGCCGCTCACGGATGGACGGCGTGCGCCCCGGGCGGCACGCCGAGACAGACCAGGACACGGAGGTGGACCGCACAAACGTGCGCGCAGCGGCGGTGCCCGATGGTGGCGCGGCTGGTGGCCCGGCGTGTCTCTGCCTGCTGGTGAGTCTCGATACGGCAATGCTTGACGACGTGGAGCTCACGCTGCTTCCTGTCCTGCCGATCGACGTGCCGGGGATGGTTGGGACCTGGGCGCGGGACGAGGGCGCGCCACGGGTGCCTGCCAGCGGGGCGTGGTGAAGGCGCTGAGTTCGAAGGCCGGCACTCGGGATCGGGGTCGGCGCATTCACACACGAACATGCCCACGCGTCGCAGGACGCGGCTAGGCCGTTCCCAGCGGCCTTGGCAAAAGAGGAGGGGGGTACCATCACCACGCGCGGGGGTCTGCCCGAGCGCGCGGCGCACCGCACCACCCCGCCCTTCACCAAGGCCAGCCGAGGGCAAAAAGCAGGGCATGGGGTCCCTGGGCCGGTCCATCAGTACTCGTCGGAGCCGGGGGCGGCGCGCTCGTCCGCGGCGCGGTCAAGGGCCGCGCCGCCGGGGCCGGTCACGTTGGCGGCCTGCAGGCCGCGGTCGGTCTCCTGCACGACAAACTCGACCTGCGGGGAGCCAAGGGGCGGGGTTGGGCGCGGGCGGCGGAGGCGCGGTGGAATACCGGCCGGAAGCGGCGAAGGAGCGCCTGGGCACGACTCGGGACCGAAGCGAACGCTCACCTTCTCGCCCTCCTGAAGGAAGCGGAAGCCGGAGCCCTGGATGGCGGTGTGGTGCACGAACACTGCGGGACGGGCGGCAGGCAGGCGAGAAGAAAGGAAGTCGGTGGGGCACCACGACAGGGTTCCCGCGCCCTTCGCCGCCGGCAGGGGGCAGCGCGACTACTACCCGGCCGCGGGCTCACGCTCGGGGACCTTGGTGTCAGCGGGCTCGATGAAGCCGAAGCCCTTCTTGGGGTTGAACCACTTGACGGTTCCGGAAAGTGCGTCGGCGTTGGCGGACATGCACCGGGCGCCGGAGGTGGCGCGCACGGCAACGGCGGCGCGCGAGGTCACGGACACGAGGCGGGCAGCGAACATTGTGGAATCGCGAGTGCCTCGGCCGGCGAGCGCGGACGTACGCCTCTGAGCCGCGCGGGCTGGTTGTGGAGTCCGCGAGCGCCCGGCTCTGCTTCCTGCTCCGAGCTTGTGCTGCAGCCCCCACACCACCCTCGGCCGCCGTTGCCCTGCAAGACGACAGTTCAACCTATATGGGTCGCTGAAGGTGTGGTCGGTGCATGGCTGGGGAGTCTGCGGGCGTCGACTTTGCAGACCTCGGGTCGCACATCGGAGCGCCGGCCCCGCGGCCCGCGGAACCCCGCGGGAGCCCAGCCCCGGAGGATCCAGGGGATGCGGGCTTCGTGGTCGTGCCGCCGGGGCTGATTGCGTCGGGCATCCCGTCGCTGCGCGACGTCGCCGGTTCGCCCAGGCCTGTCGCCGTCGGCGTGCTGGTCTCCGTCCATGGGCCGGTGGAGCACGTCACCCGCGGGGGACGCACGACCCTGCGGTCCCAGGTGGAGCTCATGGACGGATCGGGCCCGGGAGGCCGCACAGCGGTGGCGTGCACCCTGTGGGGCCGAAGCGCCGCGTTTGCCGAGGGCGCCCATGTCCTCCTGGGCCGCGCGGTCGCGGTCTGGCCCGTGCGGTCAGGCCCGCGGGGCATGTGGGCGCGGGACAACGCCCGTCTCGCCGCGCTGGGCCGGGAGCCGAACAGGGGCGGCCCTTTGCGCCGGTCGCTGGAGGCCTTTCGCGACGCGCAGCTGCCGGACCTCACGCCGAGGCGGGCGGCCGGGCCCGACGCCGCGGCGGGACGTTCCAGGGCGGCGGTGGCGCGCGGCAGCGCCGCTGGGGCCTGGCCCGGCCTCGTTCTGCAGCGGGCGGCCGGCGCCCCCGCGAGGCTCATCGCGCTCCTGGGCGGACCCGACCCCGCACTGCGGCACGGTGCCGAGACAGGGGCGGCGGCGCGGGGCGGCGGGGCGGGCGGGACGAGCGTCGTCGCCAGCACCCGGGACCTGGCGTCCCGCGGCAGCGCCGGCCCCCTCGTCCTCGCGGCCACGCTCAGCCGGGCAGTGCGTGAGGACGCGGGACGTCGGCGGTCGGACCGTGCAGCCGGCGTGCCGCCGCCGCCGCGCTGCCGCCTCCTCCTCGCCCCGCTGCAGTCCCCCACCGACCCCGTCTGGCTCTCCTGCCCCCTCCCGCTCGGCGCGGCCGCCCCCCTCGTGGGATCCGCGGTGCTCGCCGGGCCCCTTGGAGCCAAAGTGTCTGCTTCCTCCTCCTCCTCCTCTTCCTCCTCCTCGCCCGTCGGCGGCGCCGTCGTCGCCCTCCGCGGTTTCGCCGCGGTAGAGCTGCTGGCGACCTTCTCCACCGCGATCGGGCGGGCGCGCGGGCCCCTGTCCTGGCCGGCCGTCGCAGCCCTCGCCGTGGCCGCCGCCCCCGTGACTCCGCCCCGCGACACCGCGAGGCCCGATCTCGACTTCCCCTCCCTGCCCGGGACGCCGGGCAGGCCCCGCACGCCCGACGCCGACGCCGGGCCCCGTGCCGTGTGCCTCGAGCTGTGCGCGGACCCGCTGCCCCCGTCGTGGGCCCCGGACGCCTCCTCCCCGTCTCTGGTGTATCGCGGCGCCAGGCTCGCCGCCGCCGCCCTCTCCACCGGGCGCACCGTGACGGCCTCCACGCCGCGCTCGGGCGCCGAGGCGTTCCTGCGGGACCTGGCAGCGATGGCCGGCCAGGGACCCGCGCGGGGGGGGCGCGGGGGCGCGGCCTGTGCCATCGAGACGGCGGGGTGCGAGGTGGTCGCGTGCCGGGTGGATCCGGCGGTGCTGTCGCTGGCTCTCGCGGTGATGCCGTGGCTGGACCAGCAGGGGGCGGCGGCCCGGGCGCCGCTCGTGGCCGTGATGTGCCGCCCGGCGGGCCTGGGCTCGGTGGTCGTGGCTGCGGACCGTGCTGGGCGGCGCGCCGTCACGACGATGCGCCTCGCGTGAGGCCAGGCCCTGGTCTGGCCGCGCAGCGTTGGCCGGGTGTTCGCGTGGGGCGCTGGCCAGGAACGGCACGCGGACGCGGCGGGCCCAGTCACACAGCCGGCAGCGTGCACACCTGCCCCCGCACCGCTTCCAGCGACAAGCGCCGCCGTCTCGCTCATCAAGCACCCCCCTCCCCCTCACACCATTTCGTGGCCGCTCCGCGCGCGCGGGCCTCGGCTTGTGCTGTCAGGGCAGGTTGAGGGTGGGCTCGGCCGCCTCCTCGCGCAGCAGGTGCGCGCTCTTGAAGTCGAGGACGCCGCCGCCGCGGGGCAGCATGGCGTCCTCCTCAGCCTGCGACGCCGCGCCCCTGCCCATGCGGCGCACGACGGGGGCGAGGACGGAGCGGCGCGAGGAGGCGGCGAGCGACGCGACCTCGTCCCGCCAGTCCCTCTCGTGCTCCCACCCCGCCGACAGGCTGCCCCAGTGCCGCCCCATCACCAGCAGCATCTGGCCGTCCACGCCGACGTCCCGGGCGCGCACCGACGCGGGGGCTACCGCCACGTCGGGCCGGAGGCCGCCCCACCACCCGAGGCCGCCGCCGTCCACCGTCGGCCCGAGCACGCTCGCTCGCTCGACCGCGTCCTGCTCCGCCGCAAGCTCCCCGCCCCCGCCGGCCTCTGGCGCCTCCCCGTCCCCCGGGGCGACCCCCGCGGCCGCGGCCCGGGCGCCTCCGTCCACGGCGAGCACCACGACTGCGTCGTGCGGCGGCAGTCTCTCCACCTCGCGCCGAGCCCAGAAGAGGAAGCGGAGAGCGTCGCGGGACAGGTACAGCGGGCCCTCGTCCGACGGCAGCGCGGCGCGGCCCCGGCGGATCACCCCCGCCGGCAGGGCGGGGCCGGCGCCCACGGGTGCCGGGAGCGGCTGGTCCTCCCGGCCGGACGGCTGCGGCGTCGTCGACGGCGCGGCCCCGGCCTTCTCCCCGTCTGCTCCGTCGCCGTCATCGTCCCCCCGGATGTCCGCGGCCCATCCCTCCGGCCTGGGGTCCAGGACGATGGCAGCGGGAGCCTCCATCGCCTCAAAGGCTACCGAGAGGAGGAACCGGACGCGGGCCGAGTCCGCCGACACCCCGTGGGGGGCCGTGGCCGACTTGATGGTGACCACGGACGGCCGCATGAGGACGGCGACGCGGGTGCCGCGCGGCAGGGCGCCGGCGAGCTGCTCGGCGCGGTGCCGCTGCTCCTCGTTGTCCACGCCGAAAAGCACGCACGTGTCCGCCAGGCCGTCCGTCGTCGAGAGCGCGTCCAGCAGCTCGTGCGCCTCGCGGGAGAAGGGGTCCGACGCCACGAGGATGGGCACGTAGCCGCGCGGCTTGAGGGGCGAGGCGCCCTCCTGCTCCCACCGCCTCGCCAGCAGCGCGGCCTCGGACGCGACCTTTTGCCCGTGAAGGGACGCGGCGAGCCGCCAGAAAACACCGCCCAGGATCGCCAGGAAGAGCAGCGCGGAAACCACCGGGAAGGCCGCCCACAGCAGGTTTGCGGCCGGGTCGCGCCGGCGCCGGAGGTTCGAGGGAAGCCACGCTGCAAGTGCCACAAGGTCATGCGATCCGTCAGCTCCGGGCGCGGGGCGTCAGTGGCGCGCGGAGCCCGGACAACGGGGGCGCGCGGAAGCCCGAGGCTTGGGTGCCGCGCTGCTTGCTGCCCGTGGCACGCCATGCGGCAGTCAGCACCACCAAGGGGCGGCCACCGGACCACGGCTCACCGTGCACCCCGAGGCCCACCGCCACGCGGCGTCCAGCCAGCGCCAGGCCCGCGAGCCTGCCCTTGGCCTTGTCCCCGGCGTCATGGGCGGCGGGGGACGGGCCCCTTCGCCTGCCTCCTGCAGGTCCCACAGCCATCATGGCGGCCATGGTGTCCGCCGTGTGCCCAGAGGGGCGCTTGCAGCGTCGGGCTCATCGCTCATCGCGGCTGTGACTCTGCCCGCTACGTTTGCGAGTCCCACTGGCCTTGCGCGAAGCCCCGCGACCCCGCCGCGGCATGCCGAGCTCATACACGTAGTGCGTCTGAGCCGGCGGTGGGCCATCATGCTCACCGACGGCCGCCACCATCGACGAACCACCAAGCCTTGCACACGCGTCCGCGGTTCCTGGACGCCTCAAACGAGTCATAATCCTTGCCTCGGAGCGTTTGCGCGACGCCCGGCCGGCTGCGTGTCTGGGGTCGCGGCCGTCGCTTCGATTGGCGGCGGTCACGGCAGCGAGAGCCGCAGCCGCTGCGGCGGGCGATCCCGGCCCGCCTCGGCCCCACGAACAGGATATTGGAATGAAATCCGCGCGAGGCGCTGCCAGGGTCGAGCGGGTCGTCGGGAAGCGTGGCACGGCATGACAGAAACTCCTGGGTGCCACACACAATGCCCGGCTCGCTGGCCCCGGGCTTGGGCGCCGTACGGCCAGGCCCGTGTTCGCCCCTCCACCCCGTGCGCCTGGTGAAAAGCAACGGCTTCATTCATCCGTGCCAGGACCGCGGCACATCGCGACGCCCGCCGGCGGCCGGGCGGGGGGAGGGGGAGGGGTCGGCGTCTCTGCCAACGCCTCGCCGGCAGCCTGAGACGCCTGCTTCCTTGCCCGGCGCTCCCCACACACGAGCCCGGGGGCCCAAGGTGTGCTGCAGGCCGCATGTCCCTCTCCGGACGGGGCCCGTCCTCGTCGTCGGGATGGGTGACCCCGTCGTTGCATCTGCCGGCGGGCGGGACCGGCGTCTCAAGAGACTCAGCCGCCGCCACGGCGCCGGCGGACGCGATGGACGAGTTCCGGAAGCGCAAGTCGGCATCGACGTCCAGGGACACGCTGCCAGCGTCGCTCCGGGACTCGCCGTTCGCCACGGCGGGGAGAGGGGCGGCGGGAACCGCTAGCTCGGGAAATCTGCCCCGCGCCGCGTGGGCGGCCCGCGAGGGCGACGGCCGGGCTCGCGCCGGTCGGGGACCACCGGGAACCGGCGGCGGCAAGCGCTCCGGCCGCACGGCGGGGGGCTCTCGGCCCCGGCGCGCCGCACAGCCGTCGTCGCGGGTGCCCGGCGGCTCGGCGCCGACGAGGGGGCCGGACGGCCGCGCCCTCGGCCCCGGCGCCCCGATGTCGCGGTCCCGTGCGTCCTCGCTGGAGGACGACGACCCGTCGGAGGCGGCGGCGGCCCGGAAGCGCCGATTGCTGACTCCGCTTCACCACAACCCAAAAGCGATGGAGTGGGAGCAGCTGGCGGACCTGTCGCGGCAGCTCGGCGTCTCGGCCACCGAGGTTCCCCCCGGCGGCCCCGCGGCAACGGTGGGCGTGCGTCCGAGGGCGGGGGCGGACGCCAAGCCCGCGGCGGCGGGCGGCGGCGGCGGCCGTCTCCCCGGCATCACGTCCAAGACGACGGGCCTCGCCATGCTGCAGGGCTCGACGGAGCAGCTGCGGCTGCAGGCTTACGCGGAGGAGCTGCGCGCGGAGCTGGAGCGGGTGTCAGCCCGGGCGGACGAGTCGGACCGGCAGTGCGTGGCGCTGACGCGGCAGCTGGCGCAGGCGCACTCGGAGTTCGCGGCGGAGCTGCGGGGCCGGGACGACCAGATGGAGGGGGTGGTGCTGGCTCTCGAGAGGCACTTCGCGGCGCGGCTGGCGCGGCTGCACGCGACGATCACGGCGGCGGGGGCAGAGGCGCCAGAGCCGGACGGCGATGAGGCGTGGTACGCGGAGGAGGTGATGCGAGGCCCCGCGGCGCGGGTGGCGGGGCAGGCCGACCAGGTGGTGGAGGCGGCGAGCGACGTGTTCGGCCGTCTCGCGGCGGCGATGGAGGAGCACGCGGCGAGCCAGGCGGAGTGGGAGGCGGAGCGGGAGGCGCTGGAGGGGCGGGCGAGGGAGGCGAGGGAGTCGGCGGGGCGGGCGGTGGCGGCGGCCGAGGCGGCGGCCGAGGCGGCGGAGCGAGGGGGGCAGGACCGACTGGAGGCGATGGAGCGGGAGAGGGAAGGGCTCAGGCGGGAGCTTGCGGGGGCCA
>Ga0136560_1001366_pt1 | contig 12552 bp, 3 predicted proteins | sample AntRauMeHopE1497_FD_104925 | JGI IMG/M metagenome (GOLD analysis project Ga0136560, IMG submission 104925) | Saline lake microbial communities from Rauer Islands, Antarctica - Metagenome Hop E1 #497 | ecosystem: Environmental > Aquatic > Non-marine Saline and Alkaline > Saline | place...
ACGACGGCGTCGGCGTAGCTGGCGACGGCGGTGAGGAGGGCGGTGGGGGCGAGGGGGAGGAGGAGGAAGCAGGGGGGGAGGTCAGCGGGCTGTCTCCCCGCCGCCACCATGGCCGCTAGGCGATCGCAGGAGGCGGAGGAGAGCGACGCGGGGGCGCGCCTGGCGGTCCAGGCGCCCTCCACGCCCATCAGCTCAGCCTCGATGGCCGCGGCGTCGCTCATGGCGCCGGCACCGGCGGCAGAGGCCGCGGCGGCCAGGGCGGCGCGCCGGACCCAGCGCCGCACGCCCGACCCCCACACCCGCTGCAGCACCCTGGACCGTGCGGAGAGGCAGACCACGTCGTCCCCCTCCTCCGACCCCTCGGTCCTAGCCTCCCGCGCCGCCGACGACGACCGTGACCGCTGCCCGGCGGGCGCGGCGGCGTCGGCGGGCGCCGCGCCAGCCCCCGCGGCGGCGTCGTGCTCCTCCTCCCCGTCCTCGTCGTCCTCCTCCTCCTCGATGCCCAGCCCCTCCAGGAGCGACGACGCCTCGGACAGCAGCCGCGCCGTCACCGACAGCGACGGCGGGGCCGCGCGCACCGCCGCCACCGCCTCGTCCGCCGCCGTGGCCAGCTCTGCCGCGGCGTCGAGACACGTCTCGAGGGCCTCGCCCGCCGCCGGGCTGTAGGGCGCCCGGATAGCCTCGGCCGCCGCCGTCTCGGCGTCCGTCGCGCACCCGGCCGCCGCCTCGGCCGAGCCTCGCATCACCACCAGGGCGGCGAGCCGCGCGAAACCGTCGCGCTCGGCCGCCTCAAAGGCGTCGAGGCCCGACGCGGGGGCCCCGGCGGAGCGGCCGCCGCGGCGCCCCCCGCCGCCTCCCCGGGCCTGTGCGCCCTTGGCTGTGGCCTCCACGCCGACGGAGCATGCGAGAGCGATGTCGGCGAGCGACGCCTCGCCGTTCACCACCCGCTTGAGAGCCAGCACCGCCGGCCCCGAGACGGCGGAAAGATCCGCCGAGGAGCCGGTCCCCATGGCGTGGGCCGGCGCCGGCCTCTGGCGCGAGACGGCGTCGCCCCCGCCGTCGGCCGTCGCTCCCGCTGCCGCGGCGTCGGCCTCCCCGGGCGAGGACCCGGCCGACGCGAGCCACTGGTGACGGGCACGGCCCCGCCTCGCCCGACGGCGACGGCTCGACGCCGAAGCGCTGCCGCCGCCCCCGCCCCCGCCCCCGCCGCCGCCGCCGCTCCCGATGACGGCATTCGCCTCTGCCCTCGAGATGGCGGGGAGGGCGGCGAGGGAGCGAAGGCACTCCGCCGACACCAGGGTCAGCCGGCCCGACGCCGGGGCCCCGTGGGAGCGGAGCGACGCCAGGAGCCGGCGCACGGTGCGGTGCGCGCAGAGCCGCAGCTTGCACCGGCTCTCGGGCCTGCAGAGCGGGGAGGCGGCGGCGCTGCCGGCGGGGAGGCACCCGGCGTCGTTCCTGGACGCACCCCTGGCGGCTGCTATGGCCGCGTTGACGCCGCGCGCGGCCGAGGCGAGGGCATGGATGGCAGCCCGCTCCGTCAGTCCGGTCCGCTTCCACGCCGCGGTCGACGGCAGCAGCTCCAGGCCCGCGGCCGCGCGGTCGAGCACCTCGCGCAGGCCGAGAAGCCGCGAGGACGGAAGCCGCGCGCGCGTCGCGGCGATGGCCGCGGCCTCGACCACGAGGGCGGCCAGCGCGATGCAGCCCGGCGCGTCCACCGTCGCCGCCCGCTCGACCGCGAGCATCAGGCCCTGCCACACGGTGCACCAGCTCGCCTCCCCGACCATCTGGAAGCCCCTGGCGTCAGGGATCCTGGGGTCGAACAGCGCAACGTTGTAAAGGGAGAGCGGAAGCCTGCCGCCCCCCACTACAACCGAGAACGCCCGGCGGTTCGACATCGCCGAGCTCAGCAGGTGCACAGCCTCGTTGACATCGTCGATCGTGGGCTCGGCGCCGTCCATCGCCCCTGTGCGTGCCGGGCGTGCCCGCGCGCCCCTTGCCGGTGCTCTGCAGCTGCCGAACATCCGTTTTGTCGGCCTCCCCCGGCCCTATACGACCCGAAAGCCGGCCAAGAAGCAAAGCGGAACCGCACAATCATCATGGCAGGTATCCCACCTGAGCAGCCTCGCCGTGCCGTGGCACCCAAGCGTGGCAGCGGGTGGCCGGACAGTGGCCGCGCTCGCGTCCCCATCCCACACCTCACCACGGCCGGCCGGGACCATCGTGGTGGACAACTTGATGGGCCAGACCCGATGGCGTGTGCTGCGCTCCCCGTGAGCCATATCCATGATACGAATCACTCGCGTTGGCTTGCCGCAGCCATTCGCACCCACCGCAGGCCCACCACCGAGCCGGAAAAGCCCTACGAGAGAAGAGGGAGGACGGCGGCCGCGGCCGGCGGGGCAGGCAGAGACATGGCTCGCCAAAGACTGAAGCAGTCGGGCGTTTTCTCATTTGGAGGTCGTGGGCTGAAGCGACAGTGAAACAGAGTTAGACTTTTGGGGTACTTTTTGCTCGTCGGAAAGCCCTATTTTTGGCGGTTTTCGTCGGGTTGAATGTGCCGTCTTTTGGGGGTCTCCAGGGGAGCTAATTTTGCGCCCGTCTAGCCGCCGCCATGGCATGCCCTCGGGATTGGGCGTCCAACCAGGGCAGCCAACGTACGCACGCATCACTGTCAGCTCGCTAGCGTGAATGAAGATGCGCTGTGGCACCGGGCGTCAGCTGTCCAAAATCCGGCATTCTTGTCGTGTCCGCGGCCCGGCCGCTCAGAGGCCAGTGACACCCACCTAAGCACGGCAACATCTGGCCTGCGTGTAACTGTGCTGAGCGGCGCCGGGGGGGGTTGTGGTCGTCATGAGATTCGCACGCATTGATGCCTAGAGTTGAATTGTTGTGCTTGGGCTCGCCGCTCTCTGGTACAATCAACATATGCGCCGCGCATCAGGCCGAAGCGAACAAAGCGATGGCATTCAGGTCTTAGGGGGAGCCGGCGATGACGTGAGCAGCGACCATACGGGCCGCGTCGGCTGCGCACAGCAGGCACGCGAGCCGCTGTCCGGGCGGCAGGGGCACTCCCGCCGTGTCGCGCGGCGGAGGCGGCCCACGCGGGCCGGCTGTTGCGGTAAGGGCCGCTTCGAGCTGGCCGCGCATGGCGGCCACTCGCTTTGCCGCGGCCTCCGCCGCTCGCCGCAGGCCGCCTGGGCGCCCCGCCGCCCGGCCCCCCGCGCCTCCACGACCCCCTGCTCGCGTCACCACGGCCTCTACGCCCATGAGGGCCGCGAGCCGCAGCTCGTCGGGCAGGAACTCCAGCCACGGGAGCGGCAGCCCGTCGCCAAACCGTGCGTCACGGCTGAGCTGGACCGCGATGGCGGATGCCGCGCTCCGCCTGCCGCGGGACCAGTGCGGCGCGTGGCGCACGAACTCGCCCTTGCCTGGCCCGGGGGACGGCGGCACGGAGTCGCAGTCGCCGAACTCATCACTGTCGTCGTCATCGTCGTCGGACGCCCCGCCGCCGGGAGCCACCGGGTCCCCTGCGAGCAGCGGGGCGACTCGAACGTCACCGCTGCTGAGGGATGCCGACTCGCTGCCGTCCTGCCCCGTGACCGTCGTCGCCCTCGCGTCCCGCGCCGCCCACGCCGTGAGTCCGTCCCCGCCCATCACCACGATGGCGCCGCCGACGGCACCGCGCCGCACGGTGCTGCGCGCCGCCGCCCCGCCATCGCCGCCCGTGGGCCCCCCGCGCCGGTCCGTGGCATTCCTCGCGATTGACGCGACGGCCGTTGCAACACGGCTCAGCGCCGACACGATGCTCGACGCGTCGACCAGCTGAGCGCCCGCAGGGGACGACGACGCCAAGCGCTGGAAGAGCGCGAGGCACCGCCCGGCCGCAACGGCGGCGGCCTCGGCGACGTTTACGACGGCAACGTGCGCCGGCTGGCACTCGCGATCGAATAGCAGGGTGAGCGCTCGCCGCTTGGCCGAGGCCCGTGCTGCTGACACCACCGCGTCCGTGGGGGACCGTTCCAGGTCGCCCGGCGACGGCGTCTGGGCGTCGAGCACGCGGCTGACGAGGAACGGGCCGACGCCCCTGGCAGCGCCGTTGTCGCCGGACCCGCGCAGCCGTGTCCAGTCCAGCCGGCAGCCGAGCGACGCGGGGCCCTCGTGCAGCCCCAGTCGCAGGCCGCACCACTCGAACCACGCCCCGCAGGCCTCGGGGGTCCAGGCCGCCGTCACGTCGGAGCGCTGCCGACCCGGCCCGCAGGTCGCCGCCGGGTGGGCGCCGGCTCGCCCCGCTGTGTCGGACGGCTCTGTTTTCGGCGTGCCGCCGTGCGGGTACGACCGCTTTGTCTTGCTGGGGTTAACGGCGCATCCGAACTCCGCGCTCCCGCCCTCCAGCACCGACAGCACCGACTCCATCGCACCCGACCCGGCCCCCGCCACCGCCTCGTGGGTGGCGCCCCCCTCACCCTCTGTCACCCTCTCGCCGTCCTCTTCGGCTGCCCTGCCCGTCGGGGCCTGCAGCACCAAGAAGTCGTCCATGAGCCGAACCACGAGCACCGGTGTCACGGACCCCGGGCCGGCGGCACCCCTGCCGCGCGAGGCGCCGTGCAGGGCCGCAGGCGCGACGATGGATGCGTCCACGGAGGCGTAGTGAGCGGTACAGAGCAGTGCCGACACCGTGGAGCCCTGCGGGATGCCGCGCCGCTGCCGCCAGACCCTGCCCCGGAAGACCATCTGCGATTTCTCCACGTGGGCCCGGAGCAGCATCGCCACGTCATCGGGGGAGAAGCACCGAGGCGCGACCGACTCGCACAGCACCGTGTGCCGAAGGCTCGGGCCCGCCGCCGCCACGCTCACCGCCAGGCCCGGCCAGTCCAGCCGGTGCGACGCGTGACGGAAGAAGCTGATCGGCCCGGCGAGCCGCGTCCCGTCGTCGCGCGCCGTGCTGCCGGGTGGTCGGCTGGCGGACGCGTGGACGTCCGGCCGCAGCACGGCCTGCTCGCGGCGGCACATCGCAACCGTCCGGAGCACGCAGCCGCCGGCTCCCTGCTGCGCCGACGACGCGCCCTCTCCGCCCAGACTGCTGGCGAAGAGCGCGGGCACGATGCGGGCGAGCGTGTTGTGGGGGATTGTGTCGTAGCACGCCCGAACGTCCGCGCTCGCCGCGGCGAACCACGCCGGACCGCCAGCAGCAGCGCCGCCGGCCTCTGTGCCGCCGCCCCCTGCGTCGCTAGTGTCGTGCCCGTGCGTTGCACTGCGCTCGGGCGCCGTCACGGCGGTGAGCCCGGCGGCCTTGCAGACGGCCCTGAAACATCGCATCGCGCGGTGCAGCGACGTCGCGCTGAGCATGTCCACGGCCGCCCCGCCGCCCGCTGGCGTGGCCTTGACCGCCGAGGCAAGGGCGTTGCGGGCCGTGATGAGCTTGGAGTTCACCGAGGCATCGGCAAAGCTGGTCTGCCGAGCCTGCTGCCGCACCGGCCCGCCGGCCGAGCGGAGCGACCAGCACTCGTCAGAATGCCTCCGCACCACCTCAGCTGCCACGTCGCGTGCTGAGGCTGACGGCCTGACCACAGCCGCCAGCCCCGCGGCTGATGCCGTCGCCAGGACATCGCACGCGCGGCTCGGGCCGCCGCCCGAGCGCCCCGCCGCCTCTGACCCCGCGCTCCCTCCTGCCGCACCGCGCGGCGGCAGTGGCGCGGCCCCGACCTGCGCCCTGGCCGCCGCCTGCCGCCCCATGGCAAGGCTCAGGTTGACGACAGGCCGCATCCCCCTCGCCTTGGGCACCAGCCGCATCGGGCCGAAGCCCAGAGACCGCAGCGCCAGTCCCCCCGCCACGGGAAGCGACGGGGACGGCGACAAGCGCTGCGACGAGGAGCTGTGCAGCGTCGACGCGGGAGCCTCCGGGGTCGCCGCCGCCGCCGCCGCCAGGGCCGGGCCCCGCTCCCGCACCAGCGCCAGGCGCCTCGCCGTGGCCGCGAACCCGCGCCGCTCTAGGAGGCGCCAGTGTCGGCGCCGGAAGAAGGCCACCGGCTTGCCCGCCTCGCCCTCCATCTCGCTCGCGTGGAAGCTGCCCAGCACCAGCGGCAGAGCCACCTCGTGTACGATGAACCGGCACGTGATCCGGCAGAGCCGAGCCTGCAGCGGGTCGCAGAGCGGCCGGCGCCCCGATCCCCGGCGCGCCTTTGAGCCCGAGTCTGGGAAGGGCGAGGAGGACGAGGACGAGGACGAGGCCGCTGCGGCTGCTGGAGGGGCTGGAGCAGTGTCTGGGCCCGCTGACGACGACGCGGGGGCCGCTACTGGGGACGACGGGGCCGCTGACGACGACGGGGACGCGTTCCCGGCCAGCAGCGCGTCGAGCGACGCCGGCCAGGCTCCCGCCCGCGGCGCCCTCAGGCCCGGCGGCCCGGCCCAGCGGAAGGAGGCCGCCGGCACGCCTCGGAACACCCACTCACCCCGCTGCTCGCCGGACCGCGGCAGGGCCGGGATCGCCGCAACGAGGCGCAGCAGCGGCCGCGCCCCCTCTGGCCCCCCCATGAGCTCCCGCGGCACGACGGCGCGCACGGCGCGGCAGAGAAAGGTCTGCACGCAGCGGGTCGGCACCGACAGGGCACGGGGACCCTGCTCCCCCGCCGCCGGCGTCGGGCACACTTCTCGCACGAGCCGGCCCACCCTCAGGCGGCAGAGCCGCAGGAGGAGCACGGAGAGGAGGCGGGAGGCCTCCCGCAGACGGGGCGGCAGCGCGGCCCGGGCCTCGCGCGGACCCAGCCGCAGCGCCCGGCCGACGGCCCGGCTCTGCCTCCCCGTGAGCAGAGCCGCCCCGAAGGCGGCGGATGCGGCGAGCGCCGCCCCCTGGCACAGCGCCGCCCTCCGCTGTGCCGCCGGGGAGGTCCGGGCTGCGAGCTGCACGCGGCGCGCCGCCCTGGCCACGGCGCAGGACGGGGGCATGGCCAGCGCCGCCCGGTGCACCACGGTGTGGAGCAGGGAGCGCATTGCCACGGGGGGAAAGCGGTCGCGAGCGGCGGCCTCGGCGCGGGCAAGCACCGCGCCGAGCGCGACCGGAGCGGCAGAGCCGCGGGCGCGGGGGGGCGGCGGTGGCTGGCCGCGGTCGGGCGGCGACCCCTCCAGCGTCGCGGCCGTGGCGGGAAGGGAGGGCGGCGAATGCGCGGCGCCGGCCGAGCCCGAGGGTGCCTCCAGCGCCGCGCGCTTGGCAGGGGGGGCCAGGGTCGGCGGCGACGTCGACGTCGCCATCCCGGGCCGCTCCCGCTTCCGGCTGCCGCGGTCCGGGGTGGCGGCGCCCGGACCGCCGCCGCAATTGGCGCGCCCTCGCCTCGCCTCCCGTCCGCGCCACCGCCGCACCGCCGAAGCCAGGCAGCTCGTCGCGAGCCTCGAGCGCCGATCCCGGATGGCCGCCGCGCGCCGTCCGAAGGCCACCACGCTAAAGGGGGTGCCAGCGACCTGCAGATAGCAGCCGTGCTCGCCCGCAGGCACAAACACCATCCATGCACCCCACAGCAGACCCGCGAGGCGAAGCCGCGCCGTGGCGGCCGCCCGCGTGCTCGACGACGACGAAGACATGCCCTCGGACGCCGAGCGGCCGGCCGCTGCCGCTGAGCGGGCGCCCCGAGGCGCCGGGCCTGACGGTGCAGACACCGCCGCACCCACCAGCCGAGCGCCGGACGCCCCGTCGACCGACCCGGGCGCCGTGACCCTGACCAGCGCGGCCCACCCGCGGTGTGACGTCAGGTAGTCCGCCGCCTTGTTCGGCTGCTGCTGCAGCGCCCGCCCGCCCGGCCCGCCAAGGCCTGAAGTCCACCCGTGCGCGAGCAGCGAACGCTGCTGCCCCGCCAGCGTCAGGGCCTCGCACGCCGCGTGGACGAGCTCTGACGACGTCGACGCCGCCTCGACCGCGGCCCGTGAGAGCCTCGCACCCTGCGACTCCGGCACCGGCACCACAACCGTGCGCCGAAGCTCGTCGGCGCACACCGGCCGGATCCGGGACTCCAGCGCTGCCGCCTCCTCGGCACCCAGGGCCACGACATCCAGCAGCCATTCTGCGTCGTCAAACAGCGTGTGCACCGCCGTCGGCGCCGGCTGGTCGGTGCCGCGGTTCGAATCCACCGCCAGCATGTCAACCTCGGCACGCTCCACTGCTGCACCTGCCATCGCGGCCGCCAGACCCAACAATAGTTCTTTAAGTTCTCCTGCGCGTGCAGCTCCCACAGGATTCCCGAAGCCGTCGCACCAGGCAGCAATCCCTCTCTCCACCAAGGCTCCCGGCCGCACGCCCGCCTAGCAGCCCCCCCCGCCCCCCAGGCTACCGGAACGTAGCACACCTGCCGTCCTCGGCGCGGATACAGCGGCCTTGCTGCCCGCGGTGCGGGACATCCGCAGTTCTGAAGCAGAGCCTTCAAGTTCAGCCCGGCGGGCGCCACCTGTGACCGGGCAGTGCTCGTGCGGGGGAACAGGACCCCCCCGCCGAGCGCAGCCTAACAGCCCGCGCCTGATGGCATCGCTTCCGTCGGCCGGTGCCCACGGGGCGCTCGTGACCGGCCCGGCCACCGCTGCCCAGCCACCCCAGCTGGCCGGGAGCTTCGCTGCGTCCCCAACGACGCCGCTCGAGGCTTACGTCCACGTTCGGGGGATGCGAGTGAGGGCCACCTCGTCCGCGGGACGCAGCCGGGCGTCCTCGTCGGCCAGGCCGTCGCTGAGAATCAAGAACCCCGACCCCTCTCAGCCCCCGGTCACGCCGCCGCGCGCGGCGGCCGCCGCTTCTGGTAGGCGACGGTCGTCCATTCCGTCTGGGACGGGCCGCGGCAGCGGCGGGGTCCCGTCGCGGTCCACCGGCTGGCCCCGCGAAGCTTCCGGAACGGCGCTCGGCGGGGGCGCCGCCGCGCCCCCGGTCGACTGGTTCCCCGCCGTTCCGGAGTCTTCCGCGGGCCTGCCTCGCGCCAGCCCCGTGGCCGGCGAGGCGGCCCGCTCGCGCTGTTTCAGCTGCTGCCGCTGGCCGCTGCTCCTCGCCGGCCGCCTCGCCGGCGTGACAGACCACGACGTCATCGCGCACGAGGCGGGCGCCTGGTGGGGCCTGGTGTGGCCGCTGGGCCTGACGGCGGCGTTCCGCCTGTCCCTGGTGGTGATCGATCAGGCGTTCGTGGGTCACCTGGGCACGCCGGAGCTCGCCGGGGCGGCCCTGGCCGGCGTGTGGATCGATGTGGTGTCGGGCTGGATGTGGCCGAGCTTCGGCACCGCCGTGAGCACGCTGGCGTCCCAGGCCATCGGCGCCAAGAACGAGGCCCTTGCCGGGGTGTGGCTGCAGACCGGCACCGTCCTCGGCCTCTGCGCCGCCGTCCCCGTCATCGGCGCCCTCCTCGCGTCCGAGCCCATGTTCGGAGGCCTAGGCTTCCAGCCGCAGGAGGCCGTCCTCGCGGGCCGGTTCGCTGCGTGGTACGCCCCCGGCGTGGTGGCCGGCTTCCCCTTTGTCATCCTCCTCGCATTCCTCAAGGCACAGGCCGTCGTCATCGAGCCCATGATCGTCTGCGGAGTGATGGTCCTCGCCAACGTGCTGCTGAACCTGGTGCTCATCCACGGCACGTCCTGGGCCCAGCCCGGCGTGGACGAGCCCCTCTGGGCAGGCCTCGGCTTCATCGGCAGTCCAATCGCCACGTCCATCACCCGGTGGCTCACGCTCGTCGTCCTCGTCCTCTACCTGCTCAGGGCCCGCGGCCAGCCCGGCTCCACCCTCCGGCGGACCTGGACGGGCTGTGACTGCAGGCAGGCTCTGTCGGCGCAGCGGCTGTGGCAGATGGGCTTCGGCTTCGCGCTGCCCCTTGCCCTCGCCAACATGCTCGAGGAGCTGCAGCTCCAGGTCGTCGCCTTCCTCGCGGCGCAGCTCGGGCAGGCAGAGCTCGCGGCGCACACTTCGATGCTGACGCTCTTTTTCTTCTGCTCGTCTGCCATGTACAGCGCCGTCGACGCCACCGCGGCCCGCATCGGGCGGCACCTGGGCGCGGGGGACATCCCCCGGGCCAAGCTTGCCATGTACATCGACGCGCTCTTCAGCATGGCCTGCGCCGCCGTGGTGGCCACCGTGCTCGCGCTGGCGGGGGGCAACCTGGCGCGCCTCTTCAGCGACGACCCGGCGGTGATCGCCGCCGTGGAGCCGCTGGCCGTGCTGGTGGGCTGCTGCTACGCCTTCCTCTGCGCCTTTTTCGTGTCCGTGGCCGTGCTGGACGCCATGGGGCGGACCGCCGCTGTGGCCACCGCCTTTGTGACAGGGGCGTGGCTCGTCGCCGTCCCGCTCGCCTTCGTCCTCGACCGCGTCCTCAGCCTCGGCCTCAACGGCCTCTGGTACGGCCTGTGCGCCGGCTACACGGTGGTGACCATCATCGCTGTCTCCTTCGTCATCAGGGCGGACTGGCACGACGCATCGAGGCGGGCCATCGCGAGGTCTCGCGGGCACAGGGAGGAGGAGCCCCCGCCCCGCGCCGCGCCCCTCGCCGGACAGTTCATGACCACGGGGAAGCAGACGGCCATCGTGAACGACATGGGCGTGTCGGCGCCCCTGCTCGAGGGTCACCCGCCCCCCTACGTCGGGCCGGCCGCGGGATCGCTCCAGGGCGGCGCAGGCGCGCTCGCGTGACCAGCAGTGACGGCCGCGCAGCGCCCGGCCGGGCCTCGGGCCCGGTGTATGAGCGGATCCGTTTGCGTTTGCAACGGCGGCTTTGTGCGTAGCCGGGAAATCGGCAGCACCAGCGCTCGAGGCACGCGCCCCCCACGCCCTTCACGTGCCATGCACGGCCTGCTCTCACCGCCACCGGATGCGCCACATCCTCGGCACGTAGGCGTCGGCCCCGCCGGGCCGCATCAGTTCGGAAACAGCATACGCGTTTGTGACCACCGACAGCGCGCTCGAGCAGCCGGGCCCGTCGAGCTCCGGGTGCGCCTTGGCAGCGTACGAGAAGTACGCCGATGTGTCGTTCGCCGGCGCCGGCAGATCGAACGCGAGCGACGGGGCGTCCGCCCACGGCCCCGTCTCGGAGGGAGCGGTGCGCACGCGCACGCGCGACGAGCCGAACGGGACCCAGGCCGAGAAGAAGCCGGCGCCGGCGCACGCCGGCATGGGAGTGACGGTCGTCTCGCTGACGGCCGGGCCAAACACTGGCGCGAGAGAGGCCCAGGGAGGCGGGGATGGGCCGGCGGCCGCCCAGCCCCCCGCGCCGGTCCACGCCGACGCCCCCTCCCACCGGCACGAGGCGAGCGACGCCGAGGGCACGCGGACCATCACTGCGACGCCGGCACTGGCCGCGTGTCGTTCACCGAGCAGCGTCACGGCGTCGCCGGCCGCCGCCCTGCTGCCGCTGCCGGCTCGCCACGCCGCGCTGTGCAGGACCGTCCCGGTGCCGTTCTCGTTGTCCTGCCCAGTGCCAGGCATGTCGCACGTGTCGTACGACCACTCCAGCGGGTGCGGGCGGGCGTCGGCGACGCGGACGACCGTGGTGGCAACGACGCGGAAGCCAAACGCCCCGGACCCCGTGGTTCGGATCCGCGCCGCGAGCAGGAGCAGGCCGTTGCCGCTCGTCACGCCAGCCGTCGTCCACAAGTAGTCCCCGGCGGGCCCAGACCGGGGCAAGAACCAGGCCTCCGGCGCCGATCCGTCCGCCGAGGTGTTCCAGAACGGCACCAGGGGCGCCCCGGGGCCGTCGACCCGGCCCAAGGTGCCGTGCGGCATTGCGATCCCGCCCGCCACCCGCTGCCTCGCCGATGCGTTCCAGGCCCCAACAAACGTGTCCCCGAACAGCCAAAGCGCCGACCCGTTCCCCAGGGGGATGCTCCAGTCCGAGTCGCCGCCCAGCCAGGCCCGCTCCGGCAGCGCGACTGACCGGGCGGGGAACGCCCACGTCGCGTCCAGGTCGGGGGCGGGCTCGGCCCGGGGCATCGCGGCGCCGGCCACGCAGGCCGCCGCCACCAGGGGCCACAAGGCGTGCACTGGCGGTCCCATGGGGTCTGGCGCGTGTACGGCGTGCGTGTTGTACGGAGGGGGGGGGGCGCGCGTGTGCATAGGCAAAGGCTCAAGTTTCTGGAGCGACGCTCACGCGAGCACGCCCTTGGTGGACGGCACGCCGGCGCCGGCGTCGCGGGAGAACGCCTGGCGCATGGCCACGGCGACGGCCTTGAATGCGGACTCGCACCTGTGGTGGTCGTTCTCGCCCTTGAGGCAGTCGACGTGGCCGGTGAGGCGGGCCGAGGTGATGAGCGAAATAAGAGCGTGCGCGGCCATCTCGGAGCTGAGGCCGCCGACGGCGTCGCGGCGCATGCCGAGGTCCACGGCGGCGAAGGGCCGGGAGCTGACGTCGATGACGGCGCGGGAGAGAGCCTCGTCGAGGGGGCAGTGGGCCATGCCCCAGCGGGCGATGCCCCGGCGGGGCCCCAGCGCCGCGTCCACCGCCTCGCCCACGGCGATGCAGCAGTCCTCCACGGAGTGGTGGTCGTCGATCCAGGTGTCGCCAGCGCAGACGACGTGGATGTCGAAGCGGGCGTGCTTAGCGAGGGCTGACAGCA
>Ga0136560_1001367_pt1 | contig 12552 bp, 5 predicted proteins | sample AntRauMeHopE1497_FD_104925 | JGI IMG/M metagenome (GOLD analysis project Ga0136560, IMG submission 104925) | Saline lake microbial communities from Rauer Islands, Antarctica - Metagenome Hop E1 #497 | ecosystem: Environmental > Aquatic > Non-marine Saline and Alkaline > Saline | place...
GCCGGTTGCGGCCCGGAGGACGAGGCACTGGGGCATGGCGAGCCATGCGGCGCCGTGGAGGCGGGAGAGGAGGACGAGGCGGTCGAGGAGGGCGGACGCGCGCTCGGCGCAGGCTGCGTGGAAGGAGGATGCGCCGCCGTCCGCGGCGGGCGCGGCGGGCGCGGGCCCCGTTGCGGGTGCGTCAGCGGGCGCGGACGACGGGGCCGCGGCCGCGGCCGCGGCGCGGAGAGCCTTTGCGAGGAGTGACGCGCGGTGCTGCGCGGCGGAGAGCGACCACAGGCGCACGAGGACGGGGAGGGCGAGGAGCATGGAGGTGACGTGCGGCCGGGCGGCGGGGATGAGGCTGCCGGGGGCGGGGCCGGGCGCGGCGGGTGTCGTGGCGGTGGCGGCGGCGTTGGCGTCGCTGCCCGGGCGGAGGGCGGAGAGGACCGCCGTGTCGAGGCAGTTGAGGAGGACGGGGAGGAGGACGCGGTGGAGGCCGGGGGCGTCGAGGTCACCACCGAGGAGGGCGTCGACTGTGGTGCAGGCCTCCGCGCGAAGCGTGTCCGCCCCAAGCACGGCGCTGACGGAGCGGAAGAGGAGGCAGACGGCGGCGCGGCTGAGGGACGGGGCGCCGAGGAGGGGGACGACGGAGGCGCCGTCCGAGGCGGAGGCGGGGTCCCGGAGCAGCGCGGCGACGCGCTCGCGGGGGAGAGCGGGCGGCACGGGGAGGGAGGCCAGGAGGTCGCAGAGGGAGCCGAGGAGGGGGTGGAGGGCGGGGAGGAGGCGGCGGCCGGGGAGGGCGCGGAGGCGGCCGAGCGCCTCCGCGAGGGTCTCCCGGTCGGCAGTGCGCCACCGGAAGAGGAGGTGGAGGTCGGGGAGCGACGTGGCGGAGCGGGAGAGGAGCCGGGTGTGCACCACGAAGGCGTCGTCGGGGCGGAGGCGGAGGGCAGTGGCCTGATGCGCGGCACCTCCGCCCGCGGTGCCGCCGCGGGGCCGGGGGACGAGGGCACCGCTGCCCGGGGCCGCGCCCGACGCGGACGCGTCGCCCGTGGCCGTGGCGGCCCGCGCGGCCCCGGCGAGGTGCGACGGGAGGGTCGGCGCGGCACCCGCGGCCCTGGCCGGGGACCTTCGTGCAGGGGAGACGTACCCGCTAGGGCGGTCACGGAGGGTGACGGGGCGGCGGCGGGAGCCGCTCGACGGCCGACGGTCGTCGCGCGCGACGGACACCACCGGCTCTACCAGGGAGGGCCGCCCCGCGAAGGAGGCAAAGGCCGAGGGGAGCGCGCCGCCCGCGATGCTGAGCCGTCCCTCCAGCTCCCGCCTGGTGGCCGGCATCCCGGCGTCCAGGTACCCCGAGGGCGGGCCAGCGACGGAGGCGGGCCCGGCCGGGGGCGCGCGCGCGGCGCGGTCCGGCGCGGGGCCACCGAGCGGCGCGAAGCAGAGGAGCTCGTGCGGCCCGTCGGGGACCGCCACTCCCGCGGCGTCGGTCAGGCGGAAGAAGGAGAATGACACGCAGTGGGTCCTGGCCTCGGTGGAGGAGGCGTGCCAGTAGCTGAGGAGGACGTGCGCGTCCTCCAGCCTGTGGCCCAGAGCCGGGTCCAGCCGCAGTTCCAGCCGCTCCTGGAACACGGGCGCGTTGGCGTGGTAGTAGACGGCGGAGCGGTACTCGCGGCAGAGCGGGACGAGCGACGCGGCGCCGGCGGCGACGCCGAGGCCGCCGCCGCCGAGGCCGCCGGACGCCACGCCGCCGCGGGGGGACTCCGCGCTGCTCTGCCCTTCCCCGCCGCTCCGGGGCTCCAGGATGCGGTCTGTGGGCGAGGCGCCGTTCGCGGCCCGCGCGATGACCGCCATCGGGCGGCCCGATGGCCCCAACACCCTGACCCGGACCTGCATGTTGCGGGGTGCGCGCTTGGTGTCCTGGGCGAAGCCGCCGCGCGTGAGCGTGAGGACGACTCGGGTCGGGGGCTCCGCCGACACGGCCCGGGTGAGGAGCGACACACGGGCCAGGGCCTCGAGGGAGGCGCGCCCCAGGGAGCCGGCGGAGGCCCCGGCCGCGGCGACGGCGTCAGCCAGCGCGGCGGCGGCGCGGGAGCCTCCCGCACGGAGCAGGGAGCGGAGGCTCGGCCCGGCGGCGGACTCAAGCGCGTGGCGGAATCGGGCTCTCGCCTCCGCCCACGCCTGCGACGCGGCGTCGCCCCTCGCCGGCATCCCGGCCTCCCTGCTGCCTTGGAGCGCCGCGTGGGCGAGGGACGCCGCGTGGGCGAGCGTCGCCGCCACCGTCGCGCCCGCGGGCGCGCGCCGGGCCTGGGCCACAGCGGTGTGCAGGAGGACTGCGCTCGCCCAGCCGTCGGCGTCGGCCCCCGGGCCCGCCCTCCCGCCACCCGGCCCGTCGGGCGGGAGGGCCATTGCCGCGGGCCCGTCCTCCGCCCCCGTGGGCAGCAGCCTGAGGCGGAGCCCGACGCCCTGCACCCCCGCCGCCCGCTCCAGCGGCCCCATGCGCTCCAGGACCCTCGGGCCGGAGGGGCGCGGCCCGGTCATCGGGCTCCCGCCCCGTCCCGCACCCCGGAAGTCCCCCGACGACGGGGCCCTGCCCGAGGACGACGCCACTGACTGCCGCCTCCCGTCGTCATGCTGCGCCGCGGACCCGGTCTTTGCGCCCCCGCCCCCGCTGCCGGACCTGGCTCGCAGAGTCGGAGTGTCACCGCCCCCGCGACGCCCCCCGCCCGCCGGGCCCGGCTCGCCGCCCGCGCCGCCGGACCCCGCGGCGCCCGCACGCGACGCCTCGGCGGCACGGGCGATGAGGGCTCGGTGAAGGCTGACGAAGCGGAGGTCCGACGCCCCCGACGCCGCGCCCAGCCCCGACCCGCCTCCCGCCTTCCCCGACGACGTCCCCGGCACGGCGGGCCGGTAGAGCAGGAGAGGGTCCGGCGTGGCGGCGGTGCCGTGGGCGGACCGCGTGAGGATGGCCGGGAGGCCGAGCACGCCGCAGCCGATGGGACGCCGGTAGAGAGCCAATGCGCCGTCCTGCTCGCCCGAGGCGGTGTCTGTGGCCGCGGGGGCAGGAGCGTTCGCGGAGGAGGGGGAGGGGCTAGCCCCCGGCCGCGACGAGCCGTTGGCGCCCGTGCCGGGGGGCGGCGGCGAGGGCTGCCGCGGGGACCCGCCCCTGACGCCGCGCGGCAGCGGGCCGAGCTCGGCGTCGGTGTCCGCCGCGTCCGCGGTGCTGGCGCGGCCCCGCCGCCTGTGGCCCGCGCCCGCCACGCCGCTCGCCCGCGCCCCGGCGGGGGAGGACGGCGAGGGCGGCCTCGGCCTGGCGGACGCCACCCCGTCGGCGCCCCCGCCCGGGGCCCTCGCCCCGGCGATGAAACCGGCGCGGAGTGACGGTCTCTTGGCGCTGACGCTGCGCCGGCCCCTCAGCCTGACCCCCACCGCCGCCTCAGCCTCCTCCACTGCCTCCGCCGCCGCCTTCCTCCTCCTCGCCTCCGCCGCGCCCTGCCCTTCGGCCTTGAGCGCGCCCACCCGGAACCCCCACACCACCAGCCAGCACCGTCCCGGCTGCAGCACCGTCGACGGGACCCCGCGAAACCGCGCGCGCGCCGGTGCGCCCTGCGCCCGCCTCCCCGCGCCGCCGCCGCCACCCGCGGACGACGTGCCAGCGCCGTCGCCGCCCTCCCCCTCGCCGGCCTCTTCCTCCGCGGCGTCGGGCCCCGCCCCCCCCGCCGTCACCAGCCAGTCCTGCGTCACGAAGGCGGAAGCCCTCGAGTCCCACAGCGACAGGTAGAGCTCCACGGGGTCGGCCCGGGGGTCGGAGACGCCCACCCAGGTGACGTCGACGGCGAGGTCGAGGGTCTTGCGCCGCGCGGAGGGCAGCTCCGTGGGCGTGAGAAGGGAGCGGTGGCCGCTGCGGAGGCGGCTCTGGCCGCCGCCGAGGCCGAGCACGCTCGCGGCGGCGGCGGCGCCCTGTGCCGCTGCCGAGGCGGCGCCGGCCGCGGCGGCGGCCGAGGCGGCGGCGCAGTGCAGGGCCGCCGTGAGCTCGTGCGTTGAGGGGGGCGCGCGACCCCGGCACGCCAGCGGCTCGGGGCCGAGGATGCCCAGCGCCGCGGCGGCGCCGGGCACGGGGAGGACGAGGGACGCGGGGGGGCGGGGGCGGGCGGTCGCGGCCGCGGCACGCAGGACGGCGACGAGCCCCGGCGGAAGGGACGCGAGGGCCGAGGCGAGGGCGGGCGAGCGGGCGGCGCCGCCCGGCGCGCCCGGGGGGCCGGCCAGGGCGGCCAGGGCGGTCCGCACTCGGCCGGCGGCGGCCGATGCGGCGTCGACGAGAGTGTCGATCAGGGCGGCCGTGTCCTCCAGAGTTCGGGCGTCGCGCCGGGAGCGGCCCGAGCCCTCCTCCGCCGCCGCCGCCGCCACCGCTGCCGCCGCCGAGGAAGAGGAAGAGGATGAGGATGAGGATGAGGAAGAGGAGGCGGTCGTGGTGGTCGTGGGCGCCGCGGCGAGGCGCTCGAGGTGCGACTGGAGTCGCTCGGCAGAGCACGCGACACGGACGGGCCGGCTCTCGGCGTCAGACGCCCGCACGCTCCTGGCGACGGCGGCCGCGCACGGCCGGAGCGCCGCGTCCGCGGCGGTGCCGCCGAGGCCGAGGCTGCCGAGGAGCCTGCGGGCATCGCGCGCAAGCGATCCGCGCGCCGACTCCGCCGCGCCGCGCCGCCGGCCGGCGTCCGGCCCCGGCCCCACGGCCCGCACAAGCTGCGCCACCGCCTCGGAGAGCAGCCTGCGCTGCACCCCGTGCCCGCCGGAGCGCAAAAGTCGGTCCATCTCGACCAGCTGCGACTGGCTGAGCGCCAGGCGCCTCGCCGCCCGAGCCGAACCACGCACAAGCATCGCCCGGCGGTCTGCGCCCCATGCCGCCAGGCTGGCGTCCACCTTGCGCTCCTGGGTCGGGTGGGACTCGGGCTGCGGGAGAGCGCCGGCGCGCTTACCGGCCCCCTGCGGCTCCGCCAGGGGCCGTGCCAGCTCCACAAACCCGCTGGGCATCAGTCCTACCGCCGCACGCGGGGCGTCGGGCGCCAGGTTCCGCCCGATCACCCAGCCCTTGCCGGCCTCCTGCAGCACCAGCACGCGATCGCCGCGCTTCAGCCTGACCTGCTGCTGCCCCGACGGCACAAAGTCGTACAATGCTGCGATACGGTGGGCCGGGCGGGCTGGAACCTCGGTAGAGGCGCCCGGGAGCGCGCACAGGGGGCCGCGCGGCCTGCCCAATGTCAACCAAGGCCGCTCGCCGGGGCTCACCCTGTCCCGGGACGGCGTCTTCCCAGCGCTGGGCCGCGCGCATCCTAGAGCAGGCAGGTCGTCTAGAGGGCGCGCGGGGGCCCTGCCCGGCGGCCGTGTGCCCGCGCCCGGCCGTGCGGGGAACAGAGCACATGCGGCATGCCCGCGCTTGCCGCTGCACTCCCGCGCGGGCCCAGCAGCCGCCCGTGATGTCCGTGAGCCAGCGCACCGGCGCCTGTCCGTGCGGGACCGAGCCGATGTTGCCGTCGCAGGCTGGGCGGCGTCACGCGACCGCGCCCGTCCCACCGCTGTTCCCCGCCCCGCAGGAGGCGCTGGCCGTCGCTGCCGAGCTGGAGTTCGTGCACCGCTTCGTCTTTCCCGTGGGGCAGCGCCGGGACGTGAGCGGCCGGGCCCGGCGGACGAAGCCGGCGAGCGTTGCCGGGCAGCCGGATATTTCAAACTCCCCGCCGCCCCTCCCCCGCAGGAGATGATCAGCGCGCTGCTGCTGCGTGTGCCAGGACCTGATATGACGTCAGCGGAGGCCTGCTTCGCCCGCGGCGCCGCGGCCCTTTACGGGCAGGACGACGCGGCAGGCGCCGTCCCTGACCTAGAGGCCGCGGCCAAGCTGGACCCGTCGCGTCCTGCGGTCTGGCTGGCGCTCTCCGAGGCCGCCTGGACGTGCGGCGACGCGGACACCGCGGCGCGCATGGCCGAGCGGTGCCAGGAGGAGGCCGAAAAGGCCGGGCCGTGCGCGGCAAACGGCGCCGCCGCGGTGATCGACGCGCCGCACAGGCGCATGGTGGACGCCCTGGTTCTCCGAAGCGCCGTGGAGCGCCGTAAGGGCGCCGAGGACTGCGGCCTGGACCTTGCGCGGCGCGCGGTGGAGGCGGGGCGGTCCGAGCCCGCGGCCTGGGCCTGCCTGGGCACCGCTCTCCTCGCATCCTTCTTCCAGGGCTCCGCACCGCGGGCGCTGGGCGAGGCCAGGCGCGCGTACGCCATGGGGACGGCGCTGGCGCGGCGGGAGGCTGCGCCGCTCCGCGGCCCGGGCGGCGGCGGCCTGTTGTCCTCGGCGGCGGGCGCGGCGGCGGCGACGTCGCCGTCCTCCGCGCGCGCGGGCCGTACCCCGTGGGCCCGCTCCTTCCCGGACCTGCACGCCAACGAGGGGAGCTGCCTGGAGCTGCTTCTCGACCCGGCGGGGGCGGCGGCAGCCATGGCCGCGGCGGCGGCGCTCGACCCGGGGCTGGGCCAGGCTGGGCGGATCGGGGAAGTGCTGGCGCGGTGCAAGGCCGTGGCGGCGGGCGTGGAGGCGTGCGGGCACGTCGGGGGGAAGCGGCTGGCAGCGAGGGTAGGGGACTGGCCGCCCGACGCCGAGCTGGAGGCGTGGGCGGCGAGGCCGGACGAGGAGGGCGGCGGGGGCGGGAGGCGCCTCCTCCGGAGCGTCATGTCGCTGCCCTCGGGCTTCGGGGCTCCGGGCGCCGGAACGGGGAGGGGGGGCGTGCCGCCGCCGTCGTCGTCGTCGTCGTCGTCGTCGTCGCCGACGGCGAGGGCAGCCTCGCTCGTCCCCGCGGCGCTCAGGGACGCGGCGCTCCCCCTCCTCCCCCTGGCGGTCCTGACCACGGAGGGGGAGGTGCCGACGGTGCTGGCCTGCGCTGACCGGTCGGGCCGCCGGCTGGCCCTCGCCGTGTACAACGCTGGCGCCGCGCCGCTCGCGGGGCTCTGCCGGCCGGGCGTGTGGGTGGTGGTGGTGGACGCGGAGTGCGAGTGGATGGAGGCGGACACGGGGGCGGTGGCGGAGGCGGCCAGGACAGCAGCGGCGGCCGAGGCGGCGGCGGCGGCGGGCGACGCGGCGCCGCCGGGCGCCGCCGCCCCGGCGCGGGAGGCGCTCTTACCCCGGGAGCCGCCAGGTGGCCGGACGGGCGCGGGCGCGGCGACGGGGGGGGCACGGCCGGGCCCGGGCGCGGGCCGGAGGAAGAGTGGTAAACCCGGCAAGCGGAAGGGCGCGGCGCCGGCCGCGCCGCCCGCCGCCCTCCCCGGCGCGCTCGAGGACGGCGCGGAGGCCGGGGCGAGCGCGCGCTGCCTCGTGGTGCGCGCGCTGTCGCCGGGCCAGCTCCGGCAGTTTGGGCTTTCGGCGGCCGCGGCCGGGCTCGCGGGCGGCGACAAGCCCGTCCTCCGCGTGGGCGGCGCGGCGCGGTCGCGCTAGTGCCCCGCACGTACGGATTCTGGAGGCCGCGCGCGCGCATCGCCGGGAGCGAAGCAGAGCGGCGCGAGCGCAGCAAACCGAACACACGCTCCGCCCCGCTCAAGCACCCCCGCCGCGACCATGGCCGCACCCCCGGGATCTGTGGCCGTGTCACTCGAGCAGGCGCTCTCCGGCAAAGACGGCAGCGTGCTCCCGGTCTGCCTCGCGCCCGAGGGCGGCGCGGCTCTCGGGCCGGCAGCCGCGGCGGAGTGGATCGCCGACCAGCGGGATGGCATCCTCGCGCTCGCGGCCGAGCACGGCGCGGTTCTGCTCCGGGGCTTCGGCATCGAGGAGGCGGAGCACGTGAGACCCGCACCCGGGATCGCCACGACGCTTGCGGCTCGCAGCACGAGCTCCAGCAGCCCACGCCCCGCCATCCCCCGCAGTTCGCCGACGCCGTGGATGCCGTCGGCCTGGGCACGATGCCGTACGTGGGCGGCGCGGCCGTCCGCAAGCCCGCCGCCGGAGGTCGCGTGATGACCGCCAACGAGAGCCCCTCGTCGGAGCCGATCCCGCCCCACCACGAGCTGGCCCAGACCCCCGAGCCGCCCACGCACGTCCTCTTCTTCTGCGAGACGCCGGCGGCCACGGGGGGCGAGACGGTCCTGACCGACAGCCGCGTCGTGGCCGAGCACGTCCGGGACGCCCACCCCGAGCTGTTCGCGGCCCTCGTGGAGCACGGCGTGCGGTACGTGCGCGTGCTCCCCGAGGAGGACGACGCGTCGTCCGCGCTCGGCCGGTCGTGGAAGTCGTCGTTTGCGGCGGAAACGCGCGAGGCCGCCGAGGCGGCGATGGCCGCGCAGGGCACCGAGGTGGAGTGGCTCCCCGACGGCTCCGCCAGGACCACCACGCGCGTGCTCCCGGCCGTCACCACCGAGGGCGGCCGCCCGGTGTTCTTCAACCAGGTCCTGGCGGCGGTGACGGGCTGGCGCGACTCCCGCAACGACCCGTCCCGCGCCGTCCTCCTCGGCGACGGCTCCCTCGCCGACGCTGCGGTTCTCTCGGCCGTCGCGGCGTGGGCGCGCGAGCACGCCAGCGCCGCGGTGCCCTGGGCGGCCGGGGACGTCATGGTGGTCGACAACCGAGTCGCGATGCACTCGCGGGCCCCCTTCGAGGGCCCCAGGCGGGTCCTCGCCGCCATCCGGCGCGGCGTGTTCCCGTCCCCCGCGCGCGCCGCCGCGCTCGACGCGGCTCTGCCGCGCGTCGCCCTCCCCGCGCCCGCCGGCGCCGCCCCCGGCGACGTCCTCATGCCCGCCCTCGGCCTCGGCTGCTGGAAGATCGAGCGGTCCGAGACGGCCGAGACGGTGTGCGCGGCCATCCGGTGCGGCTGGAGGCACCTGGACTGCGCCGCCGACTACGGGAACGAGGCCGAGGTCGGGGAGGGAATCCGCCTCGCGACGGAGCGCGGCTTCATTTCCGGCCGCGGCGACCTCTTCCTCACCTCGAAGCTCTGGAACAACTTCCACCGCGCCGAGCACGTGGGCCCCGCGCTGTCCCGCACCCTGGCGGACCTGGGCACCGACTACCTCGACCTCTACCTCATCCACTTCCCCATCCCGCTCGAGTACGTGGACCCGGCGGACCGGTACCCCCCCGGGTGGGTGCACGACCCGGCCGCGGCAGAGCCGCGCATGGCCGTGGCCCGCGTGCCCCTCTCCGAGACGTGGGGCGCCATGGAGGAGGAGTGCCTCGCCGGCCGCTGCCGCCGAGTGGGCCTGAGCAACCACAGCGTGCAGGCGATCCGGGACCTCCTCAGCTACTGCCGCGTGCCCCCCGCGGTGCTGCAGGTGGAGCTGCACCCCTTCCTGCAGCAGCAGAAGCTCCTCCGCTTCTGCGCCGGCGCCGGCATCGTCGTCACCGGCTTCAGCCCGCTCGGCGCCGGCTCGTACGTCTCCCTCGGCATGGCGCGCGCCGGGGACAGCGTGCTGAGGGACGAGGGCCTCGCCCGCGTGGCGGCCAAGCACGGCGTCACGCCTGCGCAGGCGGTGCTGCGCTGGGGGCTGCGCCGGGGCACGACGCTGGTGCCCAAGACGACCAAGCTGCACCGCATGGTGGAGAACCTGGACGTCTGCGGGTTTGAGCTGGACGAGGAGGACGCCGCGGTGCTCGGCGCGCTCGAGCAGGGGCGCCGCTTCAACGACCCCGGCGTGTTCTGCGAGCTAGCCTTCGGCACGTTCTGCCCGATCTACGAGTGACGTGCCCGCGTGGTGCGCGCGGCGCGGCGGTGCGCGTGAGGGGGGCCAAGCACACGAATCCGCGTTGGGCGCGCGACGGGAGCGCACGACAACGCACGTCGCATCATCCGGGGCGGCCGCGCATGCCCCCACCACGGGCGTGCGCGCCGCGTCCTGGACCCCGCCCTCCCCCCCACACCCGCACACACAAACCCGGCTACATGCCGCTGAGCTCCTCCTCCCAGATGTCCAGGTAGAGGTCGATCACGTCCGGCAGGCGCATGGGGCCGGGGAGAGTGTACGTCCTCTGCAGCTTGGCGAGCTGCTCGATGACCTCCTCCGAGTCCACCTCCCCCGGGTAGGGGGGCATGACGAAGCCGGGCGGCCTGGAGAGCCAGGACGACCGCATCTCGTTCCAGTTGCGGAGGCCGGAGTTGAAGAATCCGCCGCGGAGGCCGTGGGGGTACCACGGGTCGTGGGGCACGGCCATCATGGCCTTCTCCGCGGCGCGGGGCCCCCGGATGCCGTCGGGGACCACGGTGGTGGGCCCCCCGCCGTGCAGGTAGGCGTCGTCGTGCGCCGCCCTGGACGCCCTGACCACGTCGCCCGCCCCCGTGCCCGTGAAGTTGCCCCACGCGCCGCGCATGCGGAGGTAGAAGTAGAGGGGGTCCTCCTCCCCGACCTTGCCGGCGGCGGCGGCGCCGTGAGTGGAGCGGAGCAGGTCGAGCGCGGCGCGGCGCTGCGTCTCCTCCGACTCCACCACGCGCGCGGGCTCTGCCGCGAAGAGGGCCGAGGCCGACGCGCGGGGGACGGCGCGTGCCTCGGCGATGGTGGCGCAGCCGGCGGGGAGGGCGGCCCCGCGGCCGGCGGCGGCGGCGGCGGCGGACGAGGACGAGGCGGCGGCCGCGCCGCCTGCGCGGGCGGAGGAGGTTCCGGTCCCGGGCCGGGCGCCCCCGGGCGCGACGGCCACGACGGCGTGGATGGGCGTGTAGACGACGACGGGGGCGGAGAAGCCGTCGCCGGAGAGCGTCATGTCGCACAGCTCGTCGACGACTGACTCGGTGAGGGCGGGCTCCCGCTGGGCGAGGAGCTCCATGTCGACGCCCAGGAGGTCCTGGAGGAGGCGGGCGCCGGCCGCGGTGAGCTCCTCGCCCACGGCGGAGGAGATGTTCACCTGCGAGTCAAGGCGCTCGACCCAGGAGGGGAGGCCGGCCGAGGCCAGGGAGGCGGACAGGGGGAGCGCCCCCGGCTCGAGGTCGTCGGGGGACGGGCCGGCGCCGCCTTCCGGGCGGTCGAGGAGGCGCGCCTGCAGCAGGGCGCGGAGACGGAAGACGCCGCCGCTGCCGGGGCGGAGGGCCACGAGGGTGGCGCCCGGCCCGCACCGGGCCGCGGACCAGGTGATGACGGCGGCCGCCTGCTCCGCCGCGCTCAGCTTCGCCGTGGGGCCGGACCACAGGGTGAGCAGCACCAGGTCGAACTTGCCGGACTTGTCCGCGCCCACCACGCCGTCCCAGTCCGACAGGCCCGAAGAGCAGACCACGAAGGAGTCGCCAAAGTCGCGGTGCCTCGTGGGGACGGACGAGTAGCCCTCGTGGGTGGACACCACCACGTACTGCGCCGCGGGCCGCCTCGCGAGGAGCAGCCGCGCGATCTCCACGTCGTACTCGGGGTCATCGGCGCCCGAGCTCAGCACGCGGATCGGGGCATCAGACTCCCTGCGGGGCACGCGGCGGAAGGGGCGGGACACAAGCGCGAGATGAAAACCGCCTTGCCCAACCCCCGCCTCGGGGAGCGGCCTGCGACGGTGCCCGGGACGCTGGATAACCCTCGGCGCTCGGCCTGTCGCGCCGCGCTCACGCGATGCCGGCGACCTTCGTCCTGAACCACTCGAGGGCGGCGGCCCTGTCTGCGAGGAGGATCGGCAAAGGCGACACCAGTGTGCGGTGGAAGACCCAGGCCTCCCGGCATGGCCCAGGGCGTCGGAGAGCCGTGCAGCGAACAGGTTTGCCGAGGCGGGTGCGGCACCGCGCCGCGCCCGCTCGGTGCCCAGGCGTCGCCTGAGCGTGCCAAGCCATCGGCGGCCTTGCTCACTTGCGTGCTGGAGCGTGCTGGGAACACCCGCGCTGTCACCCGCCATGGTGCTACGACCCGAAGCAGTCAACGGCCTGCCTCTCGGCTGGCGGCTGGCGCGACGCGCGGGTGCGCCTGGGTGGCGAGGAAAGGCTGGGCGGCCGAAGGCAGAGCATCAGCCCCGCCGCCCCCCTCGCTCGGACGTGTGCCCCCTGCCCAGCTCCCCACTCCGCAGTCATGCGCGGGGCGTTGCTTATGGTGGCGGCGGCCGTAATGGCGTGAGCGGCATGGGCACGCGCCGCAGCCCCTTGTCGGCTGGGTGGCGCTTGTGCCTCGGTGTGGCGCCGGCGTGGCCCCCAACACGACTTCGCACGTGCTCCCGCCTGGTCGTCCATGTAATCCGCAGAGCCGGGGCAGTGCGGGCGGCCGTGACGATCGAGCACGGCGTCGGCCCAGACGGGTCGTTCGTGCTTGCCAGTGATGCCACCGTCGTGGCCAACCACACGCTCAGGATGGAGTTCTCGCAGGTCAAGGCGTGGACTTACGAGCAGCAGGACACGCTTGTGGTGAGCCGCAGCCATTACTGCCTGAGCCACGGGCAGTCGGGCGTCCGAGGCAGCGAGCCCCACCCTGCGCGCCCCCCTCGCGTCGCCGCAGAACCTCGCCGAGGAGGACAGGATGTACCGGGTCCGCGTGGCCTCTGACGAGGCGGGAGACGTGGTGGGCTCCGTCCGGGCGGTGAGCCGGCCCTCGCCCTGCGCCCGCGTCGGTCCGCCCTCGCCGCCCTCCTGGCATCACGACCCCCCCCCCCCCCCGCGCATCCCC
>Ga0136560_1001369_pt1 | contig 12549 bp, 16 predicted proteins | sample AntRauMeHopE1497_FD_104925 | JGI IMG/M metagenome (GOLD analysis project Ga0136560, IMG submission 104925) | Saline lake microbial communities from Rauer Islands, Antarctica - Metagenome Hop E1 #497 | ecosystem: Environmental > Aquatic > Non-marine Saline and Alkaline > Saline | place...
CAGGACCTCCCCCTCCAGGACCTCCCCCTCCAGGACCTCCCCCGGCCACATCGCCTACCGTATTCTTGCCCGGGGATGACTAGCCTGATGATGACCCAGTTGACCCCTCCTTCGTGGGTGCCGACCCCGGGGTGGTGCCCGAATGATCAAGCTCCACCCCGAGCCCCATCGATGACGGAGCCACCTGCACGGCGGTACCAGGGCGCCTGGGGCCGCGCCTCCTCCCACCGCCTCGGCGAGCTTCACGAACCTTCGCCCGCTCCCGCTCGCTCCACAGTGACCTCGCGTTCGCACCCACCACCCCAAGGCGGAGGAGCGCATCACCGGCTCCGCCGCTGTCGAACGACCCGGAGCCAGAAATAACAGTCGGCGAATCCCCTGGGGTTGTGGCTCTAGTGATTGTGACCGGCGCCGGAGACCCCGCCGAGTACCCGGCACTCCCTCCAGTCCCAGCCCCCGGCCGTCGAAGAGCGATGGTTGGCCCCGCAACCCCTGACTCCCGAAGACGAGCCCCCGCGCTAGCGGAACCGCATATTTGCGCGGCGTCTGCCTCATCTAGGGCCAGCAGTTTGGCGACTACCGGCATCATCGCAGCTCGCTCCGAGCCGCAGCCGATCGCCGCGGCTATCTGGCGTCCGACCGCGGCCTCCGCCGCCGCACTGCGATCCGCTGCCGTCCCCACCGCACTCGCCACACCTGCTGTCTTGAGCAGCGCCAACATGCGACTCTGCCTCGCAGCCTTGCTCGCATCGAGGGCAACCTCCTTGCTCTCCAGTGCCAGGAAGGAGACGATCGCATTCTTGAGGTATTCCGAAGCAGGACCCAGACCAGGCCCCGCCCCTGCACCGGCCCTCTGCCTCGCTTCAAGACGTTCCTTCTCCGTCTCCAGGTCCCTGAAGCCGTCCTTGAGGACTCGGGACTCGTCTCGGAGCCGCTCTACGTCCTTTTCTGCCTCTGTTGCTCTCGCTTGTTCCCTACGGAGCCGGAGGCGCATCCCTGCGATCTCACCTTCCCTTCCCGCTTGTCTCTGCGCAGCGATGGCGATAGCAACTGCCGGGTCCATATCCATGTCCATTCCTGCTCCGGCACCAGTACCATACCCGAGCGAGATGCCGTCTGTGAGGCCTTCCCGTCCTTGTCCTCGTCCTCGTCCTCTTCTACTACCAATTCCACTTCTACTTCCCCCAGTTCCCTCGCCCCCTCTGCGACCACTGCCACTGCCTGAGCCTGACTCTGACTCTGTATCCTCAGACCGCTCACCGCCCACCTCCGCTGACGATCCCACAGCTCCAGCACCAGCACCAGCACCAGCACCAGCACCAGCACCAGCACCAGCACCAGCACCAGCACCAGCCACCGATGCTGCCCGGGCTGCTTTCAGTTCTTCCCGTAGTCGACTCACCGTGCCAAGGAGCCGGCTCTCCTGTCGCTGAGATGACATGAGCTCGCCGCTGGCTGCCTCAAGTTGTTCCCTGAGCCGGCCTGATTCTGCCACAGCTCGCTGCATCTCTGCGTGGGCCTCGTGCCGGCGGTGCGCTTCTTGTTCCCTGGATGCGGCCGCGGATTCTGCCTCCTCCCTCGCCTCAAGAGCCTCGTGCTTGGCTCGCTCGGCATCTGCGCGGAGGGAGTGCATTGCCTATTGCGATTCCGATTCCGATGCTGATGCCGATGATGACACGTCTCTATCGGTAGCTTGTCCAGCATCAGCATCAGCATCAGCATCAGCACCAACGGATTCGGATCTGGATCTGGATGGAGATCCATGGTCGCTCCCGCCGGAGACAGAAGCAGAGGAAACACACGTTACCACTGCTACCCCCAGCATTGCCTCGATCAATCCTGCTCCTGCTCCTGCTCCTCGTCCGGCCCGCATCTATCTATCGCCCCCGGTACCGAAGGAGTTTACCCCCTCGCCAGCTGCCCTACTTCCAACTCGCAGATCCTTGATCTCCTTCAGCGCCGCCTCCAAAGCGGTTGCAACCGCCTATCTCTCCCTGTCTAGGCTCTTTGTCTCGTTTTGCAAACGTGCCGCTCTCTGCCTCTGTGTCTCGCACTCGTCCCCCAGGGACCGGGCCTGGGCTTCGAAATTGGCGCGGAGCGACCTGAGTTCCGCGTCCGCGGCACGGCCTGCCTGCCGTAGGCGCCGCGCCAGAGCTCGCTCGTCCACTTGCGGAACTCCTGGCCGCGGACCTGCCTCCTTCGAAGGAGCCAGGAGGATGGCGTCAAGGGGGACGCCAACCACTTGCTCTAGTGCCCTGTCTGCAGCTTGCCGGAGACTTTCAGACCGGCGCAGTTCGCGCCGAGCCGCCCGTGCAGCCTCCTGGTGCTTTTTGAGTTTCGAATTCAGCTTCAGGGCGAGGTCTGCGAGCTCGTCGCGGGAAAGTGCACGGACGTCAACCACTTTTTTTGAGCCTGAAGGTGTTCCCGCGGTGCTAGGTACTGTCGATGCAAGCAAAGTCGAGGGCTCCCGCAAATCTGCTGGCTCTGTTGACGGCTGGGATGCGCTCGTCCCGCCGGCGGTGCGCGCTGCGTTTCTTCTAATCTGAGCTACTGTTGTTTGATCCGCACCAGGTTCGCGCAAACTACCACGCACGCCCACTTGGCTTCCGCCGGGATGCTAGGCTCCCCTTCCGTGCCCTGCGCTTGCTTCTGGGTCTCTATCTCCTCTTCCAGATAATTGCCGTCGCGCGGAAATGCCTCCGTGGCTTGTTGCACTTTGGGGATGTCCTGTCGGTGGAAGAGATGGAGGCAGCGCCGAGGCCCCGGGAGCTGCTACTGCTGTAGAAATAGAATCACGAATGAATGACAGGCTGGAACCAAAGAGCCCGCTTATCCCAGCACGACCAGCCGCGTCGCGTGCAGGTACTACTCCGGACATATGGGCTTCCCCTGACGGGCTAGGTCTCCTTCCGCTCATAGAGGCGCAGAAATGTAATTATTGCGTTCGTGAAGTGAACCAAAAATCAATACGTGGGAAGCTGTAGAGACGAGTATGCACACAAGATTATCCCGCGATTGGATGTCACATGTTCCGCTTTTCTGTGCGCGGCGTTCGTCGGATCTCGACAAAAGTGCAGTCTACACTTTCCAACATGGCTTAGAGATTGGAGATCCCATTATGCTTGTTACTGCCATTTAACTGAAATTTTGAGCTAGTACATATCGCGTAGACTGGTTGAAGTCGTTCAGGTTTCGCTGTATCTGAGAGCCATGGAGCTCTACTCGGATGGCAACTCAATTGGAGTCCCGTGTGTGGAAGCAAAGGAGACATTCGTGGGTGGATGGATGATCAAGCGTGCCCCAAGATGGGGAAACTGGTTCACTAGGTACTTCAGATTTGGGTACAACGGATTTGCCTATTACCGAGAGGACCCGACCAGCAACGACAAGGCGCTGGCCCATGCGCAAGTTATTGCGCGGCCAATTCGATTTTTGCCAAGGCGCGATATTGTTGCATGGGTGGCGTATCCAGCTCCAGCCTGGTGGCTGCAAACTGGACTAGAGGCGCTGAAGCATGAGACGACCAAGCCAGAGGCCAAGAATGCTAACAGCAGCTGCGGTGCCCCAGTATCGATCGGCCTCGTAGCCGAAGCTCTAGACCTGCACAAAGACGAAGTTTGGTAGCGCAAAGCAGCCGCATTCGCTTGTGCTGGTCGAGACCTATCGCTGGGCCGGTCTGCTGCATCAGCATTGCGAAGAGTCGAAACTACAATGCGCAGTAGCAGGTGGGGATGGCCAGTGAGACTGCTGCAATCGGGATCGCCAGAGTAGCCTGAAAGTGATACGGAACCAAGGAAGCCTCTGAAATGGCGCACGCGCAAACATCCGGATACACTCTAGGATGTCTCCACCAACCGCGGCTCTCGTCGCGGTCACGGTCAAGGTCACGCCACCCTCATGTATGAATCGACGAATCAATCCGGCGGCGGTGGCGGTAGCAGCGCTGCAATGGGATGCATAAATAGCAGACGAGCCAGCCTGTTCCCTCGTAAAATCGTCGTCGTCAGGGACAAGGACGCCCGCCGGTCCGCAGACCCCCTGCCCGCCACGTCCCACGATTCTCGCACTCGTCACTGTGGACATGTGAGGCTGTGGCTGAAGAACAACACGGCTGGGGCTGGGGCTGAGGCCCGAGCCATATGCTGCCTCTGCGGAATGACTCGGAACATGTCTTCGGACCAGCCGTCACCCAGCACGTGTCGTTGCTCGCAGTCTCAGAGGAGAATCCATGGTTGCACCCTGCCCGGGGGGAGGGTCATGGACCTCCATGTTCCCCAGAGGGGGGTATTCGAGCGGGTCGTGGCAGTACTTAGAGGATATCCCGCTTGGGAAGCAAAGCCGTGGAAGTAGCAGCAGCATCCGGTGGCGGAGCCATACGATTCGAATCCCAAGGCAACGACCAAAGAACCAGACCAGAGACCGAGGAACGCGGGAGATGAACATGAACATGAACATGCACATGCACATGCATATCGCAGCGGGCCAGTGCTGGTAGACGCACGCTCGTCCTCGTCCTCTTCCTCAGTGCCATATCTGTCGACGCCAACATCAACCTTACCATCGCCTTCCAGGACCCCCGCTCCCAAGCATCATGACCCTGTCCCTGCCTCTGTTTCTGTCACCGTTGACGATAAATCGATTGCGGGGAAGAGTCTGCAGGTCGAGGCAGCCGCTGTAGAAGCCGACTCCTGCCCGCCATGGCTTAGAACTGGCACCACAATGCAATGCCACCTAGGCCACAGGCCTAGCCTTCGGCGCGTGCTTGGACGAGCCTGGCATCGACTGCATGCAGCATCATCCCAGGGAACAATGTCCTCTGGCTGCCTTCAGGCGATGCCAGGCACTCGGAGGCTCTGGCTCCCCTCGGATCTAGGCTGGGTAGATGTACTGGATTCGATCTCGAGCGAGCAGTGGGGACAGTAGGGATACTTTGGAGACGATGACGACTATTATAATGATGGTGATGGTGAGGACGACGATGATGATGACGATGATGACGACAGCAACGACCCTCCACTCCCTTCAAGGGTGCGGCTGTCAGCAGGTCTCGCAGCGGCAGCAGCCATTTAGGCCTTGGAAGGGATGCTTCGATCGATGGAGGCGGTGGCGGCTGGTGCTGCAGGTACCGTGTAGATGTCACCACTGGTGTCAGAGCTAGAGGGTGCGGATTCCGGAAGCGGGCGGGCGGGTGAGAGCGGGGATGAGTATCCCTGTCAGTAGGTGTTTTCCCCTGAGTCGATGCCCCCTCCCCTCGCACTGCTCGTCAGTGCAATGCACCTGCGGATCTTCACTCCGCTTCGGATGCGTGCTGTCGCTGCGATGGTATCCAAGGGATACCTTGCATTCGCGTCATGCAGAACGGGAGGCATTATTCTCAGGGAACAAGGAACGAAACCAACTGATTCCGTTGTATCGAACGGACGGGAAGCTTCCTCGGGACTATTGCAGCTGCCTCGCAAGGGTATACCAGGAGCGGCTGGAGCAGGCTCTACATATCCATATCGGCAGCACCGCTCTGTCACTGGGGTTGCGGGTACAGGTGCATTGCATGCAGGGTCAGTGAATCGGTGCAGTTCATCGTCTCCTGTACCCGAAGTTGAAGTCGAAGTGGACTCGGATGACACAGACGCAGAAGCAGACACGAAAGCGGAAGTCGGTCTACCGGGGGAAGCTGGAGTCTCATGTAGTCAGTCTCGTGTCGGTGATAAATGCGTTGGTAAGCTAGAAAGGAATAAAGTACGAGATGAGAGGGATGAATAGTAGGATGGTGGGTTATATGAGGGTGGGCAGGGGACGGGTGGGCGAAGACGACGGGAAGGGCGAGGGTATGGGGCGGCTACTCGGACTGTCGATGGACGGGCGGTGAGTGACAGCGACAGCCATGGAGTTGGAAGTGATGAAGATGACCCTGGCAGTGACGAGTCATCTTCTGAGGATAATGAGTCATCCCCCTCCTTAGTCGTTTGTCTCAGGGAACACAGCACCGGGGAACAGAAAGTAACGGGAGCAGCAGCAGCGCGTGGTAGGAGCTCAAGGTCGAGACCGATATCAAAATCAATGCAAAGGTTTCAGAGGCGACGGCAAGGGAATAGGAGCCAGGTGGTCCTACCTGGCATCGCGTTGGCTGTCGCTGCTGCGGATTCCCATGCGAGGCTCTCTCTATCGCCCGGCGTAGATCTAGCTGTCACTGCTGCGGGTAGAGTATCCAAAGGCGACGGCTATGATCCATCTCGATGGGCACTCGAGCTGCCCCGAATGCCTCCTCCTGCTGTGGTTCGCAAGGCATTCCCGCCATCCAGTCCGTCTATACCGCCGCCTAGGCTCGCCCTGTCTCGACGCTCTGTCAGTGTCAGCTCCATTCGAGCCGGCTCCCGCGGACTCGATGCCTATCGCAGCGCCAAGCTGGGACGCGCTGCGAGGGAGAAGCAGCACATAGCACCTGCCTCTAACAGGCATAGCGTGTGCCAAACCATGCGGCCTGACGAGTTCAGGCCTGCTGTTTCGGCTTCAGCAAGGTGGGATCGTCTCGCTGCCAACGATGGCATGGATAGGGTGGTGCTCGACTTGCCCAGGATACAAGGGTATTAGTCCCAGTCACCAGATTTGTTGCGGGCACCTGACAGTCCAGCCAGAAGTCGCTCCGTTGGTGGGATTTCCTCGGCTCTGCGTCGAAGGCTGGGTATCTCCTCGGCCAGCGAGTACGACACCGTCGCGCTGGAGATTTCCTCGGCCGAGCGCCGCAGACCGCAGGCCATGCGACAGACATCAAAACGACTAGAGGAAGCAATCCAGAAGCTGAGCCTTGCGGAGAAATCCTAGACAAAGGCCAAAGCCCACTCGCCTGGGTCGCTTGGACTGGCGCCAGTAAGTAAGAGGCAAATTTCCTCGGCCTCCTCGGCACGCCTAACCGGGGCGGTCGTGCTATCAGCCTAGGCCAATGAAACACGTGGCAGGGCGTTTTTATTGGACCGGGACCGGGACTGGGACCGGGATGAAGTCAGGCCTGGCGCAAGAGGAGGGGCTGCAGGCGACTCGGAATCTCATGAGGTTGGTATCGGCGAAGGGAGCGAACTAACCCCATATCTGGTGGCCAGCCATGGCGGTGCTAGCAGCTCCCCGTAGTACATCCTGCTCCCTCTTGATTGGATGCTGCAACCCCGAGCGAAATCGCTGCCAACGTACAAGCAGCCTGACGGGATCGGCGGTCGGTTCACCCGATTTCGAGTCCGGGTCATCCTCGGCTGGCAAGGCCCGTGTTCGAGACACACCTGTCCCACGGCGCAAGCCGCCCCGCTCCTGTGGAGCAAGGGCAGCGAGCGAGCCGATCACTTGCTCGAGGCGAGTACAGTCGGGCAGGCTGCTGCTGGGCAAGTACGGCGGTTCAAGGCCTCTGTGGATACGTTCCTGGCGTCACTCGGGCTTCACACGTGCTCTCGATGGGCAGCAGCAGTGGCCTGGAGGGAGCTAGGGGAGACCGCGGTGGCGCCGCCAAATCGCATGCTAGCGGAACTTGACGCGCCATATGTTCCCCCGCTGCCGAACGGATCACTCGCTGCGTCGTAGGCTGGTACACTTGCCGCAGGTGGAGCTTGGCGTGGTGCTTCGTCTGACTGCAACGCGTGTGTCGCGGGCTTCCTCCCTTCCTGGTTCGTAGCTGCACACAGTGTCGGAGCTCTCTCGATCTTTGGCAGGGGCAGTACGCTCAGTTCCCTGTCAGTTTCTCTTGGGCCTCTATTGCGAGGGCCCAGATCCACCCGACAAGGTAGGATTCACGACACAGGGACGGGGGCCTCTGATTCAGCCGGGGCAGCTGGGCCGCCAAGCGCCAGAATCAAGAAGGTGATCGAAGACAGGCGTGGGCTCTTGGTCAGCACGAGTAGGTAGGGGGAGTGTACAACCATCCTTGGTAGCGAGGCTGACGTTTCAGGTGAAGGCGAATCGTAGCCTGATGGCAACTACCTCAGTGCAGGTTCCAGGGGGGCTCCTGACCGGCGGCGACATCGACGTCGCAATCGGCGCACTGCAAGCGTCTCCGTAGTCCTGTCGCTGCATCCGTCGGATGAATTGTGGTCAGATGAAGCAATACAGGGGGCATCCCCCGCTGTGTGCCCATTGCACCCGATAGACGATGACTCGATGCACAGCCCTGCGAACACCATGACTTTGGATGACCCCCTGAACGCCGACTGGGGGGGTGTGCACCACCCCGGTATTTCAATTCCGAGTCGCGGCCGCCACCACGGCCCCATCCTCCTGTCAATGGCTGGACATCGCGTTTGCAGCTGGGTCGTAGAGCCCAGGCACCTTGATGTCACCTCTCTCGGCAGGCAGCTGGGTTAGTACGCCCACCTGGGCCGAGCAGCTGCCACCGCCGGAGAACGTGCCCTAGCACCAAGTGGGGACCCTGCCACCGGTGGTGGTACCGGCGGGTCATCGTAGCTCCGGTCTAGGAGCCAGGCTATTTGGGCTCCAATGGATGACGGGGCACCGGGCGACGATGGCAGTACCTGGCGGTTGGCATCTCTCACTGCGGCGGGTGTACCTACCTTTCTCGATGAGACGGCAAGGCAGCATTTCGCAGACCAGATCAGGCGACGTCACGATGCACTGCAGGTGTTGGCAAAGGCTTGCCTCCTCCCAGCCGTCCCTGACATTGGGGGGACGCTGATGAAGCTGCAGGTGGACGTGCTAATTGAAGCATCAGGCTTGTTAAGCAACCGACGCACAGCAACCTCGACCTCGAGTGAGGGGGATGGAGGGGGGCAGGGCATGTCGCTGCCACATAATGATGCTAGTAGACGGTAGGAACCGCCTGGTACCCTCTCATCGCACGGAGGTGCCATGGCTTCCGGTCCAGGGAACAGTGACGACGGTCACTCGTGGACCCTTGGATTGGCCGGTTTCTTTGGCCTGGGCTTCGGCAGTGGGTCCGACGGGCATGGGGTGAGAGCAGGTGCCGTGTCGACAGATATCCAGCTACGTGCCGTAGGACAGCACGCGTCGCTTGCCCACGAAACAAGTGAGGATGATGAAGAAGAAGAGCAGCCCTTGCTAGGTGCTGTTGGCAGTGGCAATAGAAGCTTCGACGGGAGGCTCGTAGGTGGCAGTGCTCGCACGTCTGTGTTGTTTGCGGCGGCTGCTGGCGAGACAGAGAAAGCGACACAGATAGGCCATGATAAACTTGCTGATCCTGTTCCTGGTGCAGGACCCGCCATGTAGGAGGACCTTAGCTTCCACCCTACGTTTCTACGGCCGACTGTGATGCACCCGGCGCCAGAGACAGCTGTCCGATCGATGCGTTTGGTCGCTTGGATCAATGAGTCGCTTGGCACCGCTGGACTTGCCGGCATCCAGCCCATGCTTCAGTTCCTGGGGCTGCAGCGGAAATCACCCACTCAGTTGTTCCCTGTCGGTGCTATGATTCCGGTTCCGACGGTGGTGGCGGAATCTGACATGCGCATGCAACATATTCGGCCTTTCAGCTCTGCTAGGGCTCTGGATAGAGGAATGGGAGCACAAGCAGGAGCTGATGCTGGAGCTACAGGTGTGTCTAATCGTGAGCAAGCCCCGATGACAGACGACACACTGGCGGTGCAAAGCATCGTGGCGTCTCCTGGCACTGCCACTGCGGCACTCCAGGCGGGGGACATCTTGCTTTTCAAGACGCGGTCATTCGCTGCCTCATTGCAGAGGCAAGCAACTGGCAGTCTATGGGATCACGTTGCCCTCGTGGTGCCGGCACCCGAGAAGCCGTCAGACAGACATACTCAGAGAGTAGAAAGGGCACAGCCAGAGGTAGAGGCAGAGGCAGAGCTCTTTATGACCGAGGTGACAGGGGAGGGGGTGGGTACGTATCCCCTCCAGTACAGGCTATCACTGTATGCTCGCTCTGGACTGGCGGAGCACGTCGCTGTGCGGAGACTGCGTTTTGTATCTTCGCCCTCTGGTCGCCTGCAAAGTCTCCACCACGACGTGCAGGCACGCCTGCGACGGTACGTAGACCGCGTCACAGGGCGTCCGTACGCTCTCACACTGAGCCGGCTGCTGATAGGGCGCATCGGCGGGATGGACCGTGGACCATCGGCACCGCGCGTCAAGCGAAGGCCCAGTGGCTGCTTCCGCCCGGACAGTAGCGAGCATTCTAAGTATACTAGGTCTATCGGCAGGCACATGATGTAGACTGGGTATGGCTCGGTGCGCTAGTATCAGTCAGGCGGCTCCGAGGACGAGGCTTCGGCAGAGCTGCTCCTCGACCCTGCGCGGCCTGCACATCCAGCGCAGTTGACTTCATCGTCATCGGTGGCGGCACCACCAACACCAACTGCAGTGCTGAATGTTAGCTCCGTTTCACAGGATGAAATGCCACCGGGAGTGCGGCGATCCTTGAGCATTGCATCAGCAGCCAAGTGCATGGCTCCAATCGATGCACGGCCTGACACTGACGCGGACACCTTCTTCTGCAGCGAGGTGATCGCGGGAGCGTTCATGGAGGCCGGTGTGATGCGGGGCGAGAAGCACGCAGCATATTGGTTTCCTGTCCACTTTATGGATGGCGGCAGTTTCGAGAAGGAATTGCAAGGGGGGGTCGAACTGCTGCCGACGGTGCCCGTGGATATCTGGTCACTCCCTTGCGAACAATGCAGAATTGTGGTCGGGACGGACGTGTGATTGAGGCTAGATCTACCGAGAACCGCACGGACTGTGGCGATTCTAGAGAACATGCAAATCTGTGCTATAGCACTGCACTTGTTGGACCAACACAAAGATTCCCAGATTACCAATATGAAATTGCTTTTGATCGTCATAAATGGTTGACCTACTTCTTGAGTCGATTCTACCCTCGCTTTCGCGTTAAGGCAGCCCTGAGCTTGGACTTGCTACCAGCCCCTGGAACTTGTTGTGTCTGCTAGCGACAGCCAGGGCTCGCTCTGTCTTCTTGCATCACGCCGCTTGACAGTCCCACCGCCGGCTTCACCATTCCAGCAGCACCTGCACCATCAATCGCCCAAGCCTCTGCATCCGCGCCGGGTGCTAGCGCCCTGTGCGACTTCGGTGTGCTCTAGCCAGCAGCCGCTGACGGAGCACATTCAGTCCTACCGCTTGTGCTGCTCTCCTATGCCCCAACAGTGAATGCCTCCGACCCTGACCTTGCCTACAGCAGGTACTGGTCGACAGGCACAGTCTCTGGAGGCTCCATCCAGCTCAGGTGCTATGTCCATGTTTCTGCTAGCCTGTAACTGCTGTTCCCTTGACCATTACCCGCCCTGGATCCTGTACCTGTCTAATCAGTTACCACTGTCAAACCACTGCCCTAGCCCCGAGGAGTAGCGAGTCGTCTCTGCCACTAGATGCCTCGGCTTGCCCCGTGGCAGAACCTCCGCGCACTGCGTGAGATTCGTGCCACCCTTTGCCTTGGAGACATGTCGCGATCTGACCTCACGTCCGCATTCGATCGAACGCTGGGGAGCGTATCGATCCACGCGAGTACTAGCTTGGATTCCTTGAGGCTGCCAGCAGGCGCTTTCAACTTCGGAGGCACGATCCCACAAGCGCGTAGGTAGGAGACTGGGTTCTGAACCCCGTCAAGGCACCTGGCGGTACTCAGAGCAAGGGGAAGCCCTGGAGATGGCGCCTGCGCAAACGTCTCTGCGCTTGCGCAGGCCCGTCCGGGGAATCGGAGCGGGAAAGCCCCGACAGGAGGCGCACCCTGCGATCTCAGCAGGGGCTCTGAAGCAGGCGGCAGCAGAACAGCCGGTCCCTGTGCCCTGCCACCGGGACCCTCTGCACCGATAGCTGGCGCGATCGGGGCTGCGTGTCCCTCTCGAATCGCGACCTGCAGACGACCCAAGGTACCAGGCATCTGCCGCAGCCCCAGGATTGCTTGCCTGCGCACCAAAAGTACCAGAGGAGCGGCAGCATGACCCACTTCTCCGTTTCCTCCTTCGCGCCCGGCCGAGTTCACTGCATCGATCAGCTTAAGCACCGGTTCCGGCTGCACTACACCAGGAATATTGAATGCGCACGCTATTGACTCGGAAGCGGCCTCCTTGGACAGGCTATATAGCAGAGCTGGGAGCCCAACCCGGGCTCGAATCCCGGTGGCGCTGAGTCCTAGGAACCCAAGGGCCTCTCCATGGCCACGCTTGACAGCCATCCCGTGCAGCTTCGACGCCCTGCGAACCAGGGTTCTGACCCCGGCCTGCATCACTCCAGCGCAGCGTGCCAGCGCACTGAACCGGACAAACTCGCACCCGACGGCGGAGCAGACGAGCTGCCACGCCGCTCTGCGCGTCCTCGACGCACCCGATGCCACCAGCGTGCTGACGCCACCGCCACCGCCAGCCCCACTAGGAAACCCGCCATCAGCAGCACCACGACCCTCTGATAGAAGCTCCTCTACGCGGACAACTTGATCCCGCAGTCGAGCCAGGGGGCCGAAGCCCACTCGGTCCGCCAGCCAGGCTCGTGGGTTCCGCAATGTCGGGAGCTCCACCGCGGCGCCAGCCCCGACTCCAAGCACCGTTTGCAATCGGAGTTCCCTTGCCGTCA
>Ga0136560_1001371_pt1 | contig 12538 bp, 4 predicted proteins | sample AntRauMeHopE1497_FD_104925 | JGI IMG/M metagenome (GOLD analysis project Ga0136560, IMG submission 104925) | Saline lake microbial communities from Rauer Islands, Antarctica - Metagenome Hop E1 #497 | ecosystem: Environmental > Aquatic > Non-marine Saline and Alkaline > Saline | place...
CTGCGGACACCAGCGTGCCGAACGCGTCCTCCAGCGCGACACGCACCAGGGCCACGTCCTTGCCGTCGAGCACGAGCGAGGAGCCGGTGCCAGACGCCGGGCTCGGCGCGTCCAGGTACATGCCGAGGCGGGCTGCCCGCCCAGGGACCACAATGGTGTGCGACGACTCGATAGTCCCGTTCGTGCCTCGCCCGATGACCGTCAGGTTGGCGCTCGTCGGCTCGATCGACCGGCTGCCGCCGACCCACACGCGCTTGCCCGGCTCGCACCTCGAAGCATCGGTGTCGCCGATCCAGCAGCCTCCCTCGCCGTTGAATTGCCACGTGTTGCACTCCACTGCCTTGCAGCACGCAGCGCGGCACTCAGCCGGAGAGCGGGCGTCCAAGTTGCGCTCGAGCCCGCGGCACTGGTCGATGGACCGGTTGATCGGGAAGCTGCACGACGGAGCCGACACGTTCGCGACCCACGTCACCATCTCCACCTGCGACGGGTAGATGCCGGACGTCGGCTGCCTGCCTTGGGACTGGCCGTCCACGAAGAGCTCCGCCACCGGACTGTCGGTCACAGCCCGCACTGTGAAGCCGTGAGCGGCCGGCTCGAGCTGGTCCGCGAGCTCGAGCACCCTGGCCACGTGCAGAACAGGCTGCATCGGCCGCCCGGGACCGACAGGGCGCCCAGCCAGCCAGTTGGCCCGGTACCAGAACGAGTGCGGCTTGGCGAAGCCTGCGATGGAGAACTGGCCGTACGGAGACGACACCGCAGGCCAGTTATGGGACTCGCCGAAGTAGTCGAAGGCAGCTGCGGGGGGGGGGAAAGAAGGGGCACACGCACAGCACAGGGTGCATGGTCAGGTGGCGACGCCGAGAGGAAGCAGCACGCCGGGCATGCGTCGTTGCGGTCTCACTCCACACCCCAGTCGAGCCGAGCACGAACGGAAGCAAACCCGGACTGTTCTCCTTTGCGATGCATCCTGGCAGAGCCCGATCACCGACCGGCAGCCGCTGGCTCGTGCACGAGCAGCACTCTGACAGGATCTGGGGCACCAGCGGGTTCTCGTTGTGGAACGAGACGAAGGTGCTGTTGCTTCCATGAGACTGCCCCTGGATGTCGATGCCGCCGCCGTTGGGGTCGCCGTTCGCTGCTGTCGGCCGGTTCGGTGAGAGGCTCTTGCACGCCTCGCGGAAGAGCGGCCCTGTCTTCTCCGTCCCGCACGTGCACTCTGCAATCAAGGCCGTGATCGCGACACAACCCAGAGCACAGTCACGGAGGCCTCGCTCGCGACCGCATCCCACCCGCCACCCACTCTGCGCGCGCCCACGCCCTCTCACCGTACTCGTTGCAGAAGCTCCACATGATCACCGAAGGCCGGTTCCGAGACCGCTTCACCATCGAGTACACGCCGGGCACGTACCGCTCCCCGTAGTCGCGGTGCTCGTCCCACACCAGGAGCCCGATCCGGTCCAGGATCTCGTACGTCGAGCGCCGGTACGGGTTGTGGCTCATGCGCCAGAAGTTCGCGCCCATGGCCTTGGACTGCTGCGCCCGGAACAGGTCCACTCGCGGCGGCAGCGCCACGCCCATCGTCGCGAAGGAGTTGTGGTGGCTGAAGCCCCGCAGCTCGAAGGACTCTTGGTTCAGGGAATACTTGGCGTCAACCGTCGCGTCGGTCGACCGGAACCCAGTCACCGTGCTCACCTCGTCCGCCGCCGATCCAGACGCCGACACCACGGCCCTGACGGTGTACATGCTCGCGCCCTTGCTGACCGACCAGGCTTGCACCGCCCCGGCCGGGGCGCTCAGCGTCGCGGAGACAGTGACAGTCGCCGCCACCGGCACCCCGGTCGTCGGCGGCACGCTGGCGCTGGCTGTAGCCGAGGCAAGGACCTCACCGCTGTCGAGCGACAGCAGCGAAAAGTCCACATCCACGCTCACCGCCTCGGCGCCGTCAAGGTTCTCCAGCTCCAGCGTCACGGGCACGCTCGTCGCCTCGGACTCGCTCACGGATACCTCGGGGCTCACGAAGAGCCCGTCCTCCACCACGTGCACCGCCGGCACCACCACGAGCTGCACGTCGCGGTACAGCCCGCCGCCCTCGTACCAGTGCCCGGAGCCGTAGCTCGCGTCCACGCGGAGAGCCAGCACCTGCGTGCCCGACAGCCCGCCGGCCGTGGCGTTGTCCAGCCGGACCGTGAACTCCGAGTACCCGCCCTCCGTGTCGCCCCGTGTCGCCAGCACCTTACCGTTGAGCCACGCGGTCACAAAGTGAAAGACACCCTCGAAGCGGACGAAGACCACCTGGCCCTGCCACTCCTTCGGCGCCTCGAACGTCTTCCGGTACCAGATCGTGCCGTTCCGCTCGATGAAGCCGTGGTGGCTGTCTGCTCCGGCGGAGAAGTTGCCCGCCGAGATGATGGCGTCGTGCGGCGCGCTGACGACCTCCCAGGCGGAGTCGTCGTACGAGGGGGCAGCCCACGGGTAGTCGGTCTTGAGCGGCGCACCAGCCTGCTCGGGCGTCCTCGTGCCTCCTGCGACGTAGCGGCTCGACCCGCTGCTGCACGTGTAGCCAGCGAATCCATGCTTGCACCTACGCTCGTCGTTGTGCTGCCACATGAGGCACGTCGAGTCGTACGCGCACGACGTGGCGCAGTCGGACGCGTTGAATCGGTTCGGGTTCTGCTCGACGGGGCCATCGCACTCGGTGCCGCTTGGGAGCACGTCCCAGTAGCCGGACAGCGGCGCGACGTTGTTGTCGGAGCCGTACGGACCCGGGATCCCGTCCGGCCCGTCCCATGCTGACGTCCACTTGTGCCTCCAGTTGTACGAGAACGGGATCTCCGTGCGCTGGGCGGCGCCCGCGGACGCGGTGAGTACCAAGAGCAACTGCAGCATGTCTCGCGTTCCTTGCAGCTCAGGGACTCTGGCACCGGATGCCGACCTTGTCAATGGACAGCCTGCCACTGGGACAGTCACGCTGAGGTGCGCTCCCGGCTCGAAGCCAGGCCTCAAGGACAAGCCGTTCGTGAGCCCCGGTAGAGCAGCGGCTGGCGCGGGGTCGTCGGCACTCGTTGGCGCCTCGGACCGCCGCGATGCAGTCCATTCCGGCGCCAGTTGTGGCTGCGGGCCTCGTGAGTCCCGCGTGTTTGGCGAGGGCCGGCGAGTCCGGATGCTGGGGTCCGTCAGGGGCGGACCAACGGTCGCCGCAATCTGAAATCGTGGCTTGTCCCGAACTCACTCCCCCGTCACCCTCCCGCGCGCCGTCTTGCGTAGGCTCTGGCTGCTGGATTTGTCTATGCCGCCGACTTTTCTCGTCGTGGCACGTCCAAGGACCCTGGGGCACTCACGGCCGTGCCTACGGTGTTCTTCCTGTTCGTGGCCGTCGTCGCAACGGTCGTCATTGCCGGTGCCGTCGTGGCCGCATCGGGCGTTAGCGTCATCGGGTCAGCCGCATCCGTCGCGACCCTGGTTGCCTCGTGCGCCGCCGCGGCAGCCCTCCTCATGTACCGGTCAAGGATGGTGGCCGTGCTTGCCCTCGTGTTTGCCGTGCTCCTCGCGGTCCACGGCAGCGTCATGCCGAGCCTGACCCCGTCAGTCGAGACGGTGGCTGTCGTTGGCATCATCATCTCCGGCCTTGCCAGCCACTACCGCACGAGCGTCGACCCGATCGCCGCCTCCGCTGTGCTCGCCGTCGTCGCCGCCCTTGTCGGCGGTCAGGCCAGCAGCCTGACCGACTGGAAGTCGGCCGTGGTCACCGTCTCCACGCCGGCCGCCGTGGCCCTCGCGGTGATGGAGTCCCAGCGCGTCTGGTCCGGCGGCTTCGTCGGCGTCGTCAACATCGTCGCCCTCGCGCTCCCGGCCATCGCCAAGGTCACCGGCATCGCCGTCCCCGCCCTCGGCCTGTCCAGCTGCACCATCTCCTACGCCGGCAAGGTTGCGGCCGCCGCTGCTCTCGCCCTGCACGTCGCCGGCGTGCGCCGGCTCGTCGCCCCCTCCGCCGCCACCATGGCCTCCCCCCGCGCGGGGCCCTCCAAGTCCCTCATCCGCTGGGTCCCCGTCGTCCTTGCGCTCGCCGCTGCAGCCTCGGCGCCCGCGCTGAGGGCTCCCCTGCTCCTCGCCGCCGCGCTCCTGGCTCTGCTCGCGCACTTTGCGTCCCGCTCTGCCCCGCTCCTGGCGCCCCTCGACACCGACGCCCGCGCCTCCGCGGTCTTCGCCGCCTCGGTCTTCCTCCTCGCCCGCTCCTCGGCCCTGGACCAGTCCTCCGCCGGCTTCGCCGTCGCCGTCGCATTCGCCGCCGCCACGTCGGCCTGGGCTGTGATGCAGGTCCTCCTCGAGCGCGACGGGCCCTTCTTCTCCAACGGCGTCCGCAGCATGTTCGTCGACCTCGTCGCCATCGCCACCGTCATCGCCGCCGGCATCGTCGTCCTCGCGCTCTACAGCGACGTCGCCGGCCTCCCCGGCGTCGCACAGGCAACCGGGCTCGTGACGACCGCGTGGGCGGCTGCCTCCGGCGCCGTCGCCACCGCCTCCTCGTGGCTGCCGGCCGTGGTCGCCGCGCCCCGCCTGTCCGCCCCCACCGCCTCCGTCCTCGCCGTCATCCTCATCGTCGGCGCCGACCTCCTCCGCGCCGCGATCCAGCGCTCCAGCGTCCCCCTCCCCGCCCACCTGTCCGGTGAGGTCCTCATGTCCGGCAAGGGCATGCGCCCCAGCTTCACCATCACCGTAGACGGCGTCGGGGGCACCCGCTCCGGCATGGTGGCCATCCTCGCCTCGTCGTGGAAGTCGGGCGAGCCGTCCTTCATTGAGGTCTGGGAGGCCGTGAGCGACGCGGCGGACGACAGCGACACGCCCGCCGACCAGACCGTCGCCGGCGCCGTCGTCGAGGACGACGAGGACGACGAGTACGACGCCGCCGAGGACGACGAGGACGACGACGCCCTCGACATGGAGCGCTCGCCCGTGACGGTCTTTGCCACCCCCGCGGAGGCGGCCAGCGGCAGCAGTGGCATGGAGACGGCGGCGTCCTGCTGCGAGGTCGGCCTCCTCATCCCCTCCTACCTCGCCGACGGCGCCACGGAGGAGTCCATGCTCCGCGCCAAGGCCCAGATCGAGGCCGCGAGCGGCCGCCCCTGCCGCTGGGCCCGCACCGCCGACGGCTCTACCGACTGCGGCGTGATCCGCGCCGTGTCCGGCGCCGGCATGACCCTCGTGCTCTGGTCCTCCTGGCCCCGCGACGACGTGCACGCTGACAACACCGGCCAGCACGTCGCCGACGAGACCGCAGGCTTTGGCAAGGCCGCGTCCGGCCGCGGCGCCATCGTTCGCATCGTCTCGCCGCCGGCCAGCAGCGACGAGATGCCCACTGACGAGGTGATCGCCTTCGCCAGCAGGGCCCACGCGGCGTACACCCGCTTCTCCACCCAGGGCATGGGGCTCGAGGCCCTCGCCGAGGTCGTGCCCCACCGCGGGTTCGAGCTCGAGGCGTGAGGCGATGCCGCTCGCCAGGGCCGCGGCACGCACTTGCAGGCTCGGCCGCAGATCGATGTGTGCACGAGCAGCCTCGGCCGCGGCCTCTCTGACCACCCCCCAGCAACAGGAGCTGTGTTGCTTTCATCCTCGGCGTCGTTTACGATGCGACCCGCCCCAGCACACACTCGGCACGCTCTCTCGTTCGCTCAGCCGCTGCCGCTCTTGCCAACGATGGCGTCGCCAAACGCCGCCGCGATGTCCACGTACGCGATGGCAAGGGCCGCCGAGGCGATGGGGAGCGGCGTCAGATCCAGCGCCGATGACGTGAAGACGGGCGCGCGTGGCCCGTCCCGGCCGGGGGGGGCCGCCAGCGCCCCGGGCCGCCCGCTCATCTCCCGCGCGCTGCCGTGCCCGGTGTTGATGCGCGGCGAGGCAGCGTCGCGTGCTCCCCCCGCCCCCCGGACGCCCTCCCCGTCGCCGCCGCGCTCGGCCTCCCGCAGGCCCGACGCCGCGCCGACCGGCACCGGCACTGCGGCGCCCGAGCCGGACGGGGAGGCCCTGCCCCGCCGCTCCGGCGCGGCCTTTGCCACCCACCTCTCCGCGGCGGCGCACACGGCCTCACCGCGCAGCAGCGGCGTCAGCGCGACGCCTGTGCCGGTGCGCCGCAGCAGCGCCCCGGCGATTCGCAGCGCCTCCTGCATGCGAACCCCCTGGTCCATCGCCCCGCCCTGGCCCAGCTGCAGGATCTGCCGCATGTAGCGCGCAAGCCTCGGCTCCGCCGCGCCCCCGCGGCGGATCTGCCAGGCGAGGAAGCCGACCAGGGTCTCGTGGGTCACCGTCGCCAGCACCGCGGCCTCCGCCTCCTGCCCCTCGGGCCCCGCGACGCCGCTCGCTGCCGCGCGCGCGCGCGCCAGCGACCGGTTCAGCGCCGTCCGATGCTCCTCCGCCTCACGCGCGAGCGCCGCGTCGGCGTCGTTGTCCTCGCCGTCGCCGCTGGGGCCCGCGCTCCCGCCCGCCGAGGCGACCGTCGTCGACGAGCGGAGAGCCACGTCGGCGGCCAGCTGCTCGTCGGCCGCTTCCGCCATCGCGTCCGCCGCGCTCGCCGCGCTGTCCAGCGCCCCGGCGTCCTCGTCCTCCATCCCCGGGCGGAAGCGGCCTCCCTCGGCCTCCTCCTCCGCCGCCTCGACGTCGCCCAGCCCGCCGTCGCCGCCGCTGCGCTCCCCCACAGAGCCCCGCGACGCCATGGTCCGCGCCTGCTGCCGCCTCACGTACGCCGCCAGGGCGGCGCACCACCTCCGGACTGGGGGCGTGTGCGGCGGCGGGTAGAGCGCCGAAGCCACGGCCCCCATGTCGGAGGGCCTCGGGCCGCCGTCCGACCCGCCGGCGGCGATGCTGGCCATGACCGCGGCGGAGGCCCGACCCCCCGGGGACGACGCCAGGTGGGAGGCGGGCGCGGGCGCCTGGGCGTCGAGGTTGACCCCGCTCGCCACGAGCGCGAGCTGGCACCGAAGCAGGTACCGGACCGCGCACTCGCCGCGGGTACCGCTCAGCGTCTCCAGCACGAGCGACGCGTGGTCGCTCGCCTCCGACGCCTGCTCCAGCGAGTCCGCGACCGCGACCGCCGTGGCCGACGCCGCCTCGGCAGAGCCCGTGACCCGGACGAGGTAGAGCACCAGCCACTCGCAGGCCGAAACCGCGACGGCGGCGCGCCGCCCGTGCGACCCGCCCCCCGCGTCGCCCTGCCGGGCCGCCGAGCCGTCCTGCGGCGCCGCGAGCCCCCCCGCCCCCAGCGGGTCGGAGATCCCCGCCTCGGCCGCCGCCGCCGCGCGGACGAGGGCCACATGCTCGGAGAAGGCGCCGGTCGACGCGCCGAGCACCCTGCCGACCCGTGCCGCCGCCTCGGCCTCCGCCGTCTCCTGCCGCAGCTTGTCCAGCAGGGCCGAGTAGACGATGCGCAGGGCCAGGGCGGTGCTCAGCTCGCCGCCGGGGGGGAAGGTCAGCGGCAGGCGGTGGCGCCGGAGCACCGGCTCCAGCCACAGCGGGGGCTCCAGCCTGTGGCGGCCGGTGATGATGGCGAATGGGTCCGCGGCCCCGATGCCCACGCGCAGCAGCGACAGCTCGTGCGGGGTCAGGCAGTCCTCCAGCGGCGGGGCGGGGGCGTCCTGCCCGCCGTCGTCGGCACCGTGCGTTGGCTGCGGGGCGTGGGCGCGGCCCCCCGCGCCGTCCAGCGAGTCCAGGACGTCCTCCACCGTCCACCGCTCCGATGCCGCGGCAGTCAGGCGCGGGGGCGGCCGGAGCGCGACCCTCGGCCTCCCGCCGCCGCCCTCGTCCCCGTCGTCGGCCCCCGACCGGGGCGGCGGGTCCTTCCCGAACCGTCGCCTGTACCGCCTGAGGACGGCCCCAGCGAGGCGCCGCTGCTCCCGCGCCATCGCCGCCCGGATGTGCCCCTCCATCGCCTTGGCCTCCTGCATCGTCTCCCACAGCTCAAGCGCCACGTCGGCCCGGCTTCGGGCGGGGGACGCGTGCAGCTGCAGCGACAGCAGCTGCAGCGACACCCGCTCGGGGATCCCGGCCGCCGGGGAGGGGAGCGACCGGACCGACGCGCCGCCGGCTCCCGCCCTACCCCCCCCCTGCGCGCCGTCCTTGGAGTCCGGGTCGTCCCGCCTGCCCCCCGGGCCTGGGCCGAGCATCCGCGCCGACGCCGCCTCGGCCGACGCCGTCCCCGTCGCCCCCCGCAGGATCACCGCCCTCCTCGCCCCCGGGTCGGCCGCGGCCGCCGCCGCCTCGATTCTCGCCCGGTGCGCCTCCTCGTCCCGCGGCGGGTCCAGGAACTCGTGAAGCCGGCCGTGGAACGCCGCGTACAGGTCCATCAGCAGCGACGCCGACGCGTCCCCGCCCCGCCACGCTGCGCTGAACTCGCCCCCGGCCCACCAGCGGTCCGACGACGCCGGCAGCGGCAGCGGCCGCCTCGCGTCCGCCTCCCCCGGCGGCAGCCCAGCCTCCATCAGCTCGTCCCGCTCCTCCGGCTCCAGCAGCCTCGCCGCCACGCGCGACCCCCTCGCCGACGGGTTCACCGCCGCGGCCGCCTCCTCCGCCGCCACCTCGTGGTGGAGCAGCATCAGGTCCGCGGGCGCGATCAGCGCGCCAGGGTGGCCCGCGCGCCGTGATGCCAGCCCGCCGGCGGCAGCGGCGGCCGCAGATGCCGCGCCACCCGCCGACGCCGAGCCTGGCGGGTGAGCGGCGGCCGAGCCGCCCCCTGCCGCCGGCCCGCCGCCTGCCGCCGCGTCGGCAGACACGCCCGGACCGCTGTCCCCACCGCCGTCCTTGGTGCCGCCCGCGCCCGTCGCGGAGCCTGCGGGCTCAGCAAAGCCCCGCAGCTGGGCGAACGCCGCGTCACGCACCGCGCTCTCCTGCCGCCGGCGCATCGCTTCGAGCGCCGCAAACCTGGCCCGCGACACCACCGACGAGCCTTTGACTAGCCTGAGGCGCTGCACCTCCTTGTGGAGGCGGGCAAACGAGCGCTGCAGCTCGCCGAGGTTGGAGCGCAGCGCCACGTTCTCCCTCGTCTTTTGCTCGTCGTCCGCCCGCCTCGCGGCCTCGAGCTGCGTGGCATCGGCGGCATCAGCCTCCGCCGTCACGCCAAGGACACGCAGCTGGGACTCGAGGGCGTCCGAGCGCTGGAGCGCCTTGTTGGCCCGCCGCTCGGCGTCGCTCCTGGCCGCCGACGCGGTGGCCAGCCCTGCGGCGAGATCTGCGGCCGTGCGCCTCTCGGCGTCCCGCAGCTTCTCGGCCTCGGCCACGAGGGCAAAGTACGGGGTCGGTTGCGCCTCCACGACCCCCTCTCCCTCCCGCAGCGAGCTCTCCATGCGGTCCGCGGACGCCCCGAGGTTAGCCACCGCGTTGAAGGCCCGGCGGAGGGAGGGGGCTCCGGCCAGCGCTTCGCGAACCGCGCTGACAATGTCCCCGTAGGCCCGTTTGGCCGCCGCAGCGTCCACATTGGAGAGCGCCCCCGCCTCGCTCTCGTCCGACATGACCGACCGGTCGATGCGCGCGCGCGCTAGCGCCTCAACTACTTCTGCCTCCAGCGACAGGGCGGCGCTCGCGCCGCCCGACGACGCGGCCGTGCGACGCCCGCCGTGCGCCCGCCTGGCTGCCCGAGCGACCGCGGCCGGCGCACCCCTCCCCGAGGAAGATGCCATGCTCACGCCTGCGCCAGGCCCCGCTCACAGCTCCGATCGACCTTTGCTTCCGCTGGCAGATCTCACTGGCACGTTGCTGTGCGGGCATGGCCGGCAAACAAACCAAAAACGCAGAGCCGGGACGAGCACTCTCGGCCGACGGCCCCGGCCCACACCCGCCACCTGATCCAGCCCGTGGCAAGGAGCGGGTGGGCACGCTTTGGCATGGCGTCTGGCAAGGGAACCATCACCTCGCGGGTCCTGGAGAACCGCGTCGCCGCGGTCCTAGAGTCTGGGACTCCCGCCGCGCCCGTGGAGGTCGCTGACGCGCTCCGCCGGCAGTTTGCGGCCCTCTACCAGCGAAAGCCACAGGTGAGGATTCTGTGACTGGTGCCTGGCCGACCCTGCCGGCCTGTGCCCCGCAGGTCGCGAAAGTGTGCTCTGCTGCGCCGGCCTGCCGCCGCTTGCGGCCGCCCTCCGGCGATCATTGCTCGCGAGCCGCTTCTGTGTTTATTGCAGGCCCAGCTCGTGCGGGACGTGACCCGAGTGATCAAGAAGATTCGTGCCGAGGGCGCGATGAAGGAGGACGAGGTGGCAGCTGAGCCGGCAGCGGCGCCGGCACCGGTGCCGGCACTCAAGCCGTCAAAGGAGGCCAAGCCTGCCGGGGACCTGCTCAACCGGGGGCTGTACGGAAAGATGGGCAAGCGGGCGGGCAAGCGGGCCAGGGCGCCGCCGACCCCCACCGCCGGCGAGGCCGAGGCCGACGCAGCGATCCGCGAGGTGGCGGGCAAGCGCGCGCGGGAGGCTTTGAAGCGGGGGGGGTCCGCCTCGTCCTCGTCCCGCGGCGAGGACGGGCCGGCGGCGTTCGACGGCCGGCCCACCACGCGGTACTCGGACCTCGGGGGCGTAGACGACGCGCTCCGCGCCGTGCGGGAGCTGGTGGAGTACCCCCTGACGCACCCCGAGATCTACGCGCACCTGGGCGTCGACCCGCCTCGCGGCATCCTCCTGCACGGCCCCCCCGGGTGCGGCAAGACGCTGCTCGCCAACGCCATCGCCGGGGAGCTGGGCGCCACCGTGTCGTTCCACAAGGTGGGCGCCACGGAGCTGGTGTCGAGCCAGAGCGGGGCGAGCGAGAAGCGCATCCGCGACCTGTTCGAGAAGGCCGTGGACGAGGCGCCGTCGCTCGTCTTCATCGACGAGATCGACGCCATCGCTGCCAAGCGGGACTCGGCCGGGTCCACCATGGAGCGGCGCATGGTCGCCCAGCTCCTCACCAGCATGGACGGCCTCACCCTCCAGGCCACGGGCGGCGAGGCCGTCATCGTCCTCGCGGCCACGAACCGCCCCGACGCCCTCGACGGCGCGCTGCGCCGCTCCGGCCGCTTCGACCGCGAGATCGTGATGCCCATCCCCGACGAGGACGCCCGCGCCCGCATCCTCGCGCGCCTCACCGACCGCATGGCCCTCGCCGAGTCCATCGACATGGCCGGCATCGCCAAGGCCACGCCGGGCTACGTGGGCGCGGACCTCGAGGCCCTCACGCGCGAGGCCGCCGTGTGCGCCGTGCACCGCGTCTTCCGGCAGCTCTTCGTGGACTCGTCGGCGTCGGCGGCGGCGTCGTCGTCGTCCGCGGACGTGGGGGAGGGGCCGGAATCGTCGGCGGCGGCCGCCTCTGGTGCGCCGCCCGCCTCCCCCGCGGCCGGCCCGGGCGCGGCGGAGCGCCGGCGCACCCGCGTCGCTGAGGCGGCGCAGTCGATGAGCGACTTCTCGACCATCAGCGAGCGGCTCCGGGGCGTGTCCAAGCTGTCGGAGGAGGACCTCGCGCCGCTGAGCGTGTCGGAGCCCGACTTCCGCGCGGCACTGCACAAGGTGCAGCCGACGGCCACGCGCGAGGGCTTCGCCATGGTCCCCGACGTGACCTGGGCGGACGTGGGGGCGCTGGAGGAGGTGCGGGAGGAGCTGCGCCTGGCCATCGTGGAGCCCATCAAGCGGCCGGAGATGTACGAGGACCTCGGGCTGTCCGTCCCGGCGGGGGTGCTTCTCTTCGGCCCGCCGGGGTGCGGGAAGACGCTCGTCGCAAAGGCCATCGCCAACCAGTCGCACGCCAACTTCATCTCCGTCAAGGGGCCGGAGCTGCTGGACAAGTACGTTGGAGAGAGCGAGCGCGCGGTGCGGCAGGTCTTCACCCGCGCCCGGGCCTCGGCGCCGTGCGTGGTCTTCTTCGACGAGCTCGACGCGCTCGCGCCCCGCCGCGGCTCGAGCGGCGGCGGCAGCGGTGTGAGCGAGCGTGTGGTGAACCAGCTCCTCACGGAGCTGGACGGGCTGGACTCGAGGCGCGACGTCTACGTCGTTGCGGCGACCAACAGGCCCGACATGATCGACCCGGCAATGCTGCGCCCCGGGCGCCTTGACAAGCTCCTCTTCGTCCCCCTCCCCGACCCCGCCGGCCGCGAGGCCATCCTCCGGACCCACGTCCGCAACACGCCCGTCGATGCCGGCGTCAGCGTGCCGGCCATCGCGCGGGACGCCCGCTGCGACCGCTTCAGCGGCGCCGACCTGGCGGGGCTGGTCCGCGAGGCGGCCATCGCGGCGCTGCGGGAGCGGCTCGTTACGGTGGACGCGGCGCCGACCATCGAGGCCGGGGATGCCATCGCGGCGTCATCACACGGAGTGGTGGTCCGAGCGGAACACTTCGAAGCGGCGCTCGGCCGCGTGCGGCCCTCCGTGTCGAAGTCGGACCAGAAGCTCTACAACACCATGGAGAAGCGGCTCAAGAGCTCCAGGACCCCGACGGCCAAGCCGGGCGACGAGGCCAAGCCGCCGCCGGCGTCGGCACCGCAGGCCACGATGCTGTGACGGGCCCGGGCGCGCAGCACCCCCCCCCCCCCCCCCCC
>Ga0136560_1001372_pt1 | contig 12526 bp, 8 predicted proteins | sample AntRauMeHopE1497_FD_104925 | JGI IMG/M metagenome (GOLD analysis project Ga0136560, IMG submission 104925) | Saline lake microbial communities from Rauer Islands, Antarctica - Metagenome Hop E1 #497 | ecosystem: Environmental > Aquatic > Non-marine Saline and Alkaline > Saline | place...
CCAGCATCCTACCCCGCAGCACGTCATCGAGACATCGGACTCGGGTCTCGTCTCCGTCATGGGCGGGAAGTGGACTACGTACCGCCGCATGGCCGAGGACGGCATCGACGCCGTCCTCGCCGCGACGCCCAAGCTCACCGAGCTCCGGGCGACGAGGCCGTCGAGCACCCAGCGCATGCAGCTCCTGGGCGCCGACCGCGCGGGCATCGTCGTCGGCCAGAAGTTCGACCGGATCACCATCACTCTCCGCGAGAAGTACGGCCTGCACAAGGACGTGGCCGAGCACCTCCTCCGCAACTACGGCACCCGGGCTCTGCAGGTGGCGCAGCTGTGCGAGAGCCACCGGGAGCTTCGGAACCGGCTGACCCGCCGGTGGCCGTTCATCATGGGCGAGGTGGTGTTTGCGATGCGGCAGGAGTATGCTTGCACCGCGGTCGACGTCCTCGCCCGGCGCCTGCGGCTGGCCTTCCTGGACTGCGACGACGCCAAGAAGGCGCTCCCCAAGGTGCTGGACGTCATGGCCGCGGAGGGGAAGTGGAGCACCCAGAGGCGCAAGCAGGAGGAGAAGGCCGCGCTCGAGTTCCTCGCCACTATGAACGAGGCCTTCGCAGAGGAGGAGTGAAGGTCCCCGTGGCCGCGCTCGAGTTCCTCGCCACCATGAACGAGGTCTTTGCAGAGAAGGAGTGAAGGCCCGCTGCGAGTGAAGTGTGTGCGTGCGAGTTGGAGGGTGATGAGGAGGGAGCCCCCCCTACGAGCCGGACGCCGACGGCCGGCCCACGAGACGCGGGCTCTGCCCGCAAGATGACAAGTCAACAATCCGCGCCTTGCAGCGCAAGTCTCTCACATCTGGCCTGGCTATGGTCGACTGCCAGTCCCAGAGGCCGGCTGTGTGGTACGCATGGAGCGCTGCCTCTTCCTGGCGGTTGTGTGCCCGCTGCCATGTTCTGATTCTGCGCGACCCGGCGGCGGTCACTGGATCCATGCCGTTAATCGCAAAAGTCTGCCGATGGTGCAGCTGCTCCTGAAACACGGGGCCACGGGGGAGCCGTCGGGGTTCGTTTCCGATAGCCACGCGCTGTCCATCGCTGCGATCTTCGGGCTGTTCGACATAGTGGATGCCATCATCCAGGCTGGCCACGGCGGCCCGCTGAACACCACAGGCAGCTGCGGGCCTTTAGCCCTGGACTCCATGGCCGATCTGGAAAACCTGAGATTTTGCCCGCATGGGCTAGTCGTTGAGCTTACGTGCATTTCGTGCAGTTCAGCATAGCGCCCAGAGGCTGCAGAGCAGCCTCTCATGCGCTCTACTCCTTGACATCCTCTCTTCTCACGCCACTCCGCTTCGCAGCGAGGGAGTCCCCGGCAGGCTAACGCCCATGCAGGACCATCCCATACCTCGGTCCGGTCTCTCCGGTTCCGGTTTCGCTGCGTTCGCTCGAGCCCCAGCAGTCTACGTGACGATTGTTTGGTGCGATACCTCCTCGGGAAAGGCGCGACGCCGGTGGCTGTCTACGCGGGGGCGGAGAGCACGACGTCCATCATGACCGACACGCTGCCAGCCGCGGGAACGCCGCGATTTTGGAGGAGCTGCTCAAGGCAGCCTCGCCAGGGGACGTGCACCGGGCCGATAAGTCCGGCGCGACGGCCCTGCACGTGGCCGCCGGGATGCAGTGCGTGGAGGCTGTTCGGCTGCTCCTGGCGGCCGGGTGCGACCCGCTAGCGGAGACTATGTGGGGCAGGACGCCGATGACCGCTGCGCTGTCCCAGGACGACCTGGAGTCGAAAGTCGCTCACGCCATCCTGCTGTGGCCTGGGTTTGGCGACTTCCGTTCCGGCCGGACAAGGGGCGGAAGGCGATGGAGACCGCCACTTCACTCTACCCGGGCGACCCGAGGCTTCCGGGCCGTGACGCCGTGGTCTCGCTGATGCTGTCCCTCGGAGCCGATCCGTGCGAGCGGGCGACATCCGGCCGTTCGTTACGGACTGACGAGATCAGGCGGCTGATCGAGGAAGCCGCGGCGGAGGGGCCAGACATGGCAAACAGGCGCGTGCGGTGGTACAAGCGCGGCGGGCTGGTGCTCTGGCGGGCGGCGGCTGCTCTTGGGTAAGGGTGCCCCGACGACGCTGTTGTCCCTCGGTGAGTTCGCCGGGACGACGCTCCCGGCCCTGAGTGGGGGCGATCGGGCCGCGCCCAAGCCGTGTCCAGGCCTGTTCTGTCGTGAGCGGTGCGTGGCGCGCGCTGCGTGCCGACGGCAGCGGGCCGTTGCGTCCGAGCATGCGCCGCGCGCTCTCTCGCATACCCCACGTCACCCGCGCTTCGATCACACCGCAACCACCCGTCACTGCCCGCCCTGTCCTCCACCAAAGCGCCCCCCTCTCCCCGTGCCGGCACCCTGCCCCGCCACGCTCACGCGTCCGACTGGAAGAGCGACGCCACCACCGCCGCCACCTCCACCGGCGCGTCGTGCCTCGGCCGCGGCGCCAGGAAGCCCACGAGCTCCTCCACCGTCGTGTACTTGAGCCGCCGCCCCTTGGTCGCCCGCCGGTCAACCGTCCGCGTGACGCGCTTCAGACCAGCCTTGTGGGACGACGCCCCCGCAACGATCACCTGCCGGTCCACTCCCGACCCCCGCGCGTCCGGCTCTGCCGCCGACGTCAGGTCCTTCAGGAGGGCGTGGTAGAGCCCCGAGTCGTCGTACGCCTCCTCGTCGAGGTCTCCCTCGGAGACCATCACTCTCTGGCCGAGGACCTTGACGTCCGCCGCCCTTGGGTGGGCTCTGCGCCTGACGACGTCGGCGTCCTGCGATGCCTCCTTCGCCTGGGCGGAGGGGGCGCGGGACAGGGCGGAGCCCTTGCGGAGCCCGGCGCTGAGACCAACACTCTCCGCGGCGCCGTCGAGGGCTGCCTCCGCGGGGGGCAGGAGCCGCTCCCACTGCGACGACAGGCACGCCCACAGCGCGTCGCTCGGCGTCTCTCCCTCCGTCTCGGTGTCGCTCCCCTCCTCGTCGCCCTCCTGCTCGTCGCCGCCCGTCTCCCGCCGCTGCCGCTTGGCCGATCGCCGGAGCGCCGCCGACACGGCCACCGGGTCCAGGCACAGGCCTGGCGTGCCCACGGCGCCGCCGCCGCCGCCGTCGCCGTCCCGGGAGCCGGCCCTCTGCCTCTTGCGGCGCGATGCGGGGCCGGCGGCGACGTCGCCGAGGCCGAGGCTGGCATCCTGCTCTCGCAGCGACGCCGCCACGGCCGGCCACTCAGCCGCCCGCGCCCGCGACACCGCGAGGAAGGCCGAAACGAGGGCCGCGGTCTCAGCGCGCGCCCTTGCGGCGGCCGTCCCGACGGCCTTGGACCGCCCGGCGAGGTGGCCGAAAAACGGAGGGCGGGGCGCGCGGTTCCCGGCCGCCAGGAGCGGCTGCAGGCGGATGCGGACCTCAAGGAGCTTGTCAAACGTGCGCAGCTGCTCCAGGGCCGACTTGCCGCGGTCGGCCTCGTCCTTTGCGGCCCGGGACACGAGCCGCAGGCCGTGCTCCTCCTCCTTTTCCAGCGCCGCGACGACGTCCTCCGCCTCCCCTGCCGCGTCTTCGTCGTCGTCGGACTCGCTTTCATCCTCATCCGAGTCCTCGTCGTCGGCAAGCGGCGCGTCGGCGGCTTCGAGGGCGGCACGCAGCTGCTCTGCCGCGTCGTCCTCGTCCTCGTCCGAGTCCCCCAGGTCCCCGGCGTCGGGTGCCATGCCCGGAAACAGGGACGATGCAGATACCTTCTTGCCAGAGTACTCGTCGGACTGGAACTTGCGGCCCATGCCCCGCAGCCTCGACGCCCCAAGCTGCACTCGCTCGGACACCCCCGACTCCGCGTTCACTGCGAAGAGCACCGATATGAGGATGGCCACACGTATCAATCACGTGTATCGCTGCGCAATCGTGCAGGCGCTGGCGCGGTCTACGGGATGTGCGCTCACCGGCCCGGGTGCCGTCGCCGTAGTCATCCTCGGCCTCCGGGTCGATGTCCTCCTGCGCGGCGGCCTCGGCCTCAAGCTTTGCCATATCGCGTAGTGTCGATGACATGGCTGCGGTGTGCAGCCTTCGAGTGTTGACGGACGCTCACTCGTCGCGAGCCGGGCTCTGCGCTAGCCTTCCGTGCGCGCCGGCTCGCGCACACCGCAGCGCCGCGACGGCGTCGTGAACTGGAACGAAACCCCGCAGCTGCGGATTTGCGGGGCCTTGGACGGATCAGCGATTGCTGGGCGCGAGCAGGGCTTTCAGCCGCAGACCGCCCCGACGGCCCCAAAACGGGACGAGGACCAAGAATCACCTCTGTGCATCGGGTTATGGACGATTCCGGCTCGGCGGGCCATGCGGGCGCCGCGGCGTGGGCCTGGCCCAAGCCGGTGGCGCTCACCCCGCTCCTGACCGCCCTCCACGCCCGGCGGCAGGACGAGGCTATGGCTTTGCTGTCGCCACTGGACCCGGGCCTGGACCTCGGGGCGCCGGATGACGGTGGCATGACGGCGCTGGGCATCGCGGCGGGTGCCGGGTTTGCGGCGGTCGTCCGGCGGCCTCTCGACCTGGGCGCCGTCACCACGCGGCGCCCGGGGCTCCTCACGACCACGCCGCTGATGGCCGCTGCGGGGGGCGGCCACGCGGACGTGGTCGGGGCGCTGCTGCGCTGCGGGCGCGACGTCGGGCCCGAGCTGCGCTCTACCACGGGAGCCAGCGCGCTGCACCTCGCCGTCGCGGGCGGCAGCGCCGCGGTAGTGCGGGCCCCGCCGGACCGCGGCGCGAGCGGCTGCTGCCCCCTCTTCCTGTCCGGCCGACAGCCGTTCGACGTCGCCGCGCGGGCCGGCAGAGCCGACCTGGTTGAGGCCCTGGTCGAGTCGGGGCGGTGCGGCCCGCTGCGCCTGCTCCGCGGCGGCGGCCCGGGCGCCCTGGCCTCCGCGACGGGCCGGGGCGACGCCCCGATGGTCAGATACCTGCTGGGCAAGGGGGCGGCGAGCTCCGGGGGCGACGGGGACGGTCCGCGCGGTTTCGCGAGTGCGCTGGTGCAGGGAGCGGCGAGCGGCTGCTCGGAGACGCCGGGGCTGATCCTGGCTGCGGGGAGGAGGGGTCGGGCGCGGACGTCGTGGCGACGGATATGTGCGGCCAGTCGGCGCTGCACCACGGGGCTGCGTCGGGCGGGGCGGCGGCGGTGGGACGGCTGCTTGCGGCAGGGGCGGATCCCTGGGCGGCCGACTTTGGCGGCCACACGCCGCTGACACTTGCCTTGACTTCGCGGGAGCCGCCCGCCGCGTCGCTCGCGGTCCTGTCGTGGCTTGGTATCGGCGGCTTCCTCGGCCGCCCGGGGCGGGGCGGGCGCGAGCTCGGGGCCGCGTGCCTCGTCCGAGGCGGCGCCGGCGGCAACGGGGCTGGGGCCCGCGGCGCTGGGCCTGACCCCGGGCTGGCCGTTGGCGGCGGGTCCGACGGCCGGTGGGTCGAAGTCGTCGGGCGGATCCTCGACCCGGGGGTGCGTGTCCGTGCGACCTGGCGGCCCGGGCTGCGGGGCGCCGGTACCGGTGTCCGGCCGTGGGGGCGCCGGTGAAGGAGGCGGCGGCGCCGGGGCCGGGCGGGGCGGCGCGGCGCGTGACGTGGGTCCGGCGGCGTTGGCTGGCGACGTGGCAAGTCGCTGCCGGGGCCCGCTAGGAGGCGCGTGCGTCCTATGGCTGCCCGCTTGTCTGTGGGCGGGGCCGGCCGGCGGGTGCGATTGATGACGGTGTGAGCGACTCGCACGGGTGGCCGAATGAGCGACGCGCGCCGTCCGGCGCGGCTGGGGAAGTTAGGTCACACCCGTCGCGCGCGTGCCCCGGACCACACGCGCTGGGCGCAGGCGGAAAAGGGGGGCCGGATGGCGGGGTCGGGGGGCCGACGGCGGCGGCCTCCCGCGCCCCGCTCCTCCCCGGCGGGTTCGGCCCGTCGGGTCCCGACGTCCGGCAGCGGCGGCCTCCCCGGCTCGGCTCAGTGCATGTGCCTGGACGGGTCGATCGCGAAGACGTGACCCACGGCGCCGGAGCCGGCCTCCGAGGCAGAGAGCCGGTGCCACATGCCCCGTGCGGCGGCGAGGGCGCAGCGGCTGTCGCCGCCGCACCGCTCCCACGCCTCTGCCATGTCGGCGTGCAGGGCCCTGACGTCGTCGAGGGTCGCGGAGTTATCGGCGAAGAAGACCCAGCCGTCGTCGGCGACGGCGGCAGAGGCGAAGACGTTGGCGTCGGCCTGCACGGCGAAGAGGTGGGCGCCGTCGGAGCGGCGGAGGCAGTGCAGGGAGTGGTCGTTGGAGCCGACGAAGAGCAGGTCGGGGGTCAGCGTGGGGGAGCCGTTGAGCTCCTGGGACGCGCCGTCCCAGCTCCAGAGCTGCGTGCCCCTGGCCGCGTCGACGGCGAACACGGCGTGGGACTCCTCGGCGCTGAAGTACACCACGTCAGCGTGCCACGCTGCGTGCGACTCCACCTCCCCGTGCGTGTCGAACTTCCAGATCTGGGCGCCGGTGAGGGCGTCGAAGGCGAAACCGCTCTCGGACCAGCTACCGATGAAGAGGTGGCCCTTGCCGTCCTGCGGGTGGTTAGGTCAGGCGGGGGTGGGAGGGCGCGGTACGGCGGCAGAGTGGTGAGCCAGTGGGCTGGGGCTCGGGCCGCCCGGCGAGGGTCGGGGGCGCGGTGGGGCAGGCAGTCGGCTTGAGGGCGGCGAGGGGGCAGTCATGGGCGGACCGGGCGTCGCGGCCGGCAGGGGGCGGGGCTCGGCCGTTGCACCGCCGGGGCGGTGTGTCCGCCGGAGGGGCGCGCGCGGCGCGGGCGCCTGACTGCCCCCGGCGGGAGGGCACGCGCCGCTGGGTCTCACGAGGACGGGGGAGGACCCGCCGGCGCCGTTGGTGCCTGTGCTCGCCGTCCACTTGACCGTCCCGTCCGCCGTGGCCACGCAGTGGACGATTCCCGAGTAGTCCATGAAGTAGGCCAGGGAGCCGTCGGCGCTCACGGCCGTGCCCGAGTTGACCACGTTGGCGCCGGCAACCTTCCACTTGATGGCAAACGTCGCGATGTCGATCGCGTAGAGGTGCTTGTCCATCGAGCCCACGAACGCCGTCCCGTTGGCCACGGAAACGGGCGCGTACACCGAGTAGTCGGTGTGCGCCTTGGCCAGGAGCGAGCCGGAGGCGGACAGGTGCAGGACGTCGCCGCTGTAGCAGCCGACGATGACGGAGCCATCGGCCAGAACCGCCGGGCTCGAACGGACGGGATCGCCGGCCTGGTACGACCACAGCACGGCGCCTGTGGTGGAGTTCAGCGCAAAGACCTCGCCGCTGTCGCTGCCGCCGTACACGACGCCGCCGCTGACGGCGGGGGACGTGACGACCCGGTTCCCGGCGTCGTAGGTCCACTCGGCGTGCTTAGGCTGGGCCGATGGGCCAGACGAGGAGTAACTCTGGAAATTCGGGGTCCGGCCGAACTGCGGGGCGGGTGGCGGCCGTGGGTACGTGTCGCGCGAGATTGGTCGACGTGTTCAACAACGAGGCGCGTCCATGGCCTCGGCGTCCGCCGCGGTCGCTCACCTGGGGCCAGTCCCGCGTGGCAAGCTGTGCGGAGGCTGCCGCGGCGCAAGCAAGGATCGCAGCGAGGACTGCGCGCATGGTGACGGCCGCGTGTGTGAGACTGTCATCGCGTCGCCGTCGGGACGACGGTATTTGCTGGGCCGACAAACATGGGACTGGATCAGGCTTGCATGGGCCGCCACTCGCCCGGGATCGTGAAAAATGCTCCTTCCACGCGGTAACCAGCGCACTGTCTCCATGCTGGGCAACGTCGCCGAGGCAATGACCACCAGAGCGGCACGACGGACGCTCTCGGTCGCGCAGCTGCCGCCGTGGCCGGTTAGACCCCGCAAAGCCTGCCCAGCCACGACAACAAGCGCCGTCCAATGGGGTCAATGCAAGCGAGCCACCCGGGTCGGGCACCGCCTTCCCGCAAGGAAGGCGTCGGACGCCGCTGGCAGGGGGCGAGAATTCAGGGCAACGCGCGCAATGGCCTCCTGAGGCGCAGGCCCGACAGCCAGCCGCGTCCCAAGCCCCGCCCCGCAGCTGAGCAAGTTCAACACCATCCTGAACATCGTGCCTCAGGGCACGGTCCACGTAGTCGAGCGGCTGGGGCGGTTCAGCGGGCTCCGGCACCCTGGCTTCTACCTCGCCGTGCCGTTCATCGACAAGATCAGCTACGTCATCGACCACCGCGAGACGACGCTGCGTATCCAGCCAGCCATGTGCGTGACCCAGGACAACGTCAGCGTGACCCTCGACGGCGTCGTCTTCCTACAAATCGTCGACCCGTACAAGGCGGCATACGGCGCGCTGCACCCCCTTCTGGCCGTCGTGCAGCACGCCCAGTCCGTGATGCGCACCGCCATCGGGCAGCGCACGCTCGACGAGGCGTTCCACGACCGCGTCAAGCTCAACGCCGACATCCGAGAGGGCATCGAGAGCTCCGCCGCAAACTGGGGGGTGGTCGTCCTCCGGTACGAGGTGCTGGAGATCCAGCCCGACGTCGCGGTTGCCAAGGCCATGGACCTGCAGGCGACGGCGGAGCGGCGGCGGCGGGAGAAGGTGACAACGGCGGAGGCGGACAAGCGCGCGGCCGTGCTCCAGGCCGAGGGCCTTGCCGAGGCGACGGAGCGCGCAGCCGCGGCGGACAAGCGGGCGACGGTGATGGAGGCCGAGGGCGCCGCGGAGGCCGTGCACCTGAGGGCCGCGGCGGCCAAAGCGGCGGCGATGCTTGAGGCAGAGGGGCAGGCGGCAGCACTGGTGTCGGTGGCGTCGGCGCTCCGGGAAAACGGCGGGACGCACGCAGCGGGCCTGGGGCTCGCAGAGTCGTACATTGACATGATGGGCGAGGGCATGTCGCGGTCCAACACGATGATGATGATGGGCGGGGGAGGGGGCTCGGGGAAGGGCGGCGCGGCAGGCGTGGCCCTCGACGGCTTCGACGAAGCGCTAGCCAGGGCCGTGGTGCTAGCCGGGACGGCGTCCAATGCCCTGGCAGGGGCAGTGCCCGGCCCGGAAAAGGCCGCGACCCAGGCCGCGAAGGCGGCGCGCCAGGGGCCGACGCAGTCGTCTTCAGGCTTCAGCGACGGTGAGAACGAGGCGGTGATCGAGTCAGCGGCTGCCGCATCCCGGCCGGCTCGCACTGGCGGGGCATTGTATGAGCTCTACCAGGCGCCCGGGCGCGAAGACGACAGCATCGACAGGGAACTCGACCTGGTGCTGGAAGGAGCCCGCAAGTCCGTCGATGACGCCGTCAACGCCAAGCATGCCGCCATCCGCGAGTGGACAAACGCACGCGCGTGACGCGAGACCCGGGGTCGCAGCGATCAAGGAGGCTCGGGTCGCCGATCAGGCCATCGGAGCATTCCGTGGCGAGCGGCTGTGTCCTGTGAGGACTGGCGTGCGTGCCCTGTGGCGAGCCAGCCGCCATGTGCCGATCGGCGCTATGTGCCACACGATAGCAGGTACCTGGACTACACTTTTGTGATTGTTTGAAGACTCAGGCACGTAAAAAGCGGGCGTGACGGGCCCGGGGGACGACTGCGCAGTGAGCACGCACGAGTCGGCGTGCCGAGGGCGGGAATGACCACTCGTCGGCCTTGCCTCCGTCGTCTGACGGCAGACGCCACAGCGGAGCGTAGCATCACGCGACCGGCCGATCACGTCATACGACGGCGGCCCGTGCGCGGCGGTGGAGCTCGGCCGGCTCCAGGGACCAGAGCGACCCGGTCAGCGCGGCGTACACGGCGACCTGGGACCACCTCTCGTCCTGCCGCAGCACCGCAGGGTCCCCCACGACGACGAGCAGGTCCTTGGCCCGGCTGATTGCCACGTTGGTCCGCCGCGGGTTGCCCAGGAAGCCGATGCTCGAGTCCTCCGACGACGCCCACTCCGCCTCGGTGCCCGACTCGCCCCCAGTCAGGACGATTTCGTCGGCGCCCCGCCGCGCGCAGCTCGCACGGACGGTGCTGATCACCTCGAAGCGCACCTCGTCGCCCTGGAACTTGTTCACGGTCGCCACCTTGGCCGCCTCGGACGCCGCGGCGCCGTGGTCCGCCTCGACCCTGTGGCGGATGTACGAGGCCTGGCGCCAGTACGGCGTGCACACGCCAGTGTCGCCGAAGCCCACACCGACGGAGGAGCCAGCAGCAGCGGCCACCACAGCGCTGACGACGTCCGCCTCGGCGGGGTTGGTCGGCGACGTCTCGCCTCGCTCTCTGTGCATCACGCCCGGGACGAGGACAACGATGACACGACAGTGGCTGGGCGGGAGCCCGGGCCGGGCACGGCGCTGCCACGAGTCGATGGCCGCCGCGGCCAGCTCCGGAGACAACCCTGTGCCTGGCTGCAGCAGTCGGCGGCAGGTCGTCGCCCACGGGGCCTCGCCCGCCGCCGCCGCGACGGCGCCCAGCTCCCGCCCAGCGCGCAGCAGGCCCCGGAGATCGTCCCCCCAGGGCTCATCCGGCGTGCCGAGCGAGATGGCGCCCATCCCAGCGAGGGCGGCCGACACGGCCGCAGCGGCGGCATCACCGACCGCGGCGTCGGCATCAGTGTGCTGCCGTGCCGGGTGGACCTTGCCGCCGTACGACAAGACGGACCACAGCCGATGGATGTCCGGGTGCGCGCGGAACGACTCCGTCAGCAGGCTGACGCAGCGGTGGTCGGGGTCCCCCATCACCGCGGCTTCGGCCCACCGCTGCCGGAGCCTGGCCACATCGCTCGCGTTGCACGCGAGGTCGTCCGCCCACTCCTCACTGACATGCGCGATCTGCGCCGTGTGGGCCTCGGGGTTGTCGAGGGCGTCGCGGAACGCGCTCTGCGCGGCCTCGAAGATCACCGGGTCGCGGGCGTGCCGGCCTCGGAAGCCCGACTTGCGGCGCGCGCCCAGGTCTTCAGGTCGGCAGGTCGCTGCGGCAACATCGTCGGCTGGAGACGTCCCGCCGGAGGCACCCCGGTCGCGATCGTCGCCATCGTCGAGCTCAGCGGCTGGAGCTGGTCCCCCGGCACCCGACGCCGCTGCTGCCTCCCGCCTCGCCCGGTGGGCCTCGGCCAGCTGCCGCCGCCGCTGTCTGCGTCCAGCCCCCCGCGCCTCGCCAGCGCCAGTGTCGGCGCTCGCGCCCACCTCCCACACCACATCATCGTCTGCAGTGTCGCGAAGCTCGCCGCCGGCCGCTTCTGCACCGGAGCCTGGCCCCGCTGCCCTGGTCGCAAGCTCCCTGGTACGCCAGCCGCTGCTGGACAAGCCCGGGCGCGCGCGCTGCATCGCCATTTCCTCTTCCGGCACTTTCACCACACCCGTCATGCGCTCGAGCGGCGACACCGCGTGGCCGAGCATCTCCGCGAGGCCGGACATGACCACCGGGTTGAGCTGCTTCGGGTCCCCGCACAGCACTACGGTCGGAGCCATGCTCTCGAGCTGAGGCCGGGCGACCTTGGACAGTCCGTCGAAAGCCCGCCTGCGCCACAGCTGCGTGCAAGCGGCCTCGCCCGCCGCGAGCATGGGCTCCCCGACCGGTCCGTCGGCGCCCTTGTCAAAGGGCAGGTGACCGTACACGCCGAGGGACTTGGCCCGAGCGGCGATGGTGCCCTTCCGCACACCAGCGTGCCACGAGGCGTGCAGCAGCTCCTCGTCCTCGCAGCCGGCAGCAAAGGCACCGCACAGCAGCGCGAAGGACTCCGCATCGGTGACGGTCGAGGCCTCGTCAATCACGACAAACGCAAACGCCGGGCAGCCTCCGGCCTTGTCGCCGCCCACGAGCTTGGACGCCGTGTTGACTGTCGCCGCGACGACCACGGCCTGCGTAAGCTCCTCGGTCAGCGGGAGGCGGGGGCTCGTCCCGCCTCCCGGTAGCGCGTTCCCCGGTGTCACAGCGAGGATGCGGTCCGCGGCCTCGGGCCCCATATGCTCCAGTGTTGCCTCGCGCGAGTGGGTCTGGCTGGACCAGCGGACGACGGTGCCCGGCTCGGGGATCGGCCCGGCCCTGCCGGACATGAGGCGGTCGACGACGATGTCGACCGAGGCGTTGGAGTGGCCGACGAAGAGGACGCGGGCGTCGTCGCGGCCCGCGCGCCTGGCGGCGATGACCTGTTGTAGGAGCTCGCAAAGAGTGGTGGTCTTCCCCGTGCCGGGCGGACCGAGGATGGCGTGGAGGCGGGGACGGAGCAGGCACGAGCCGATGGCGCGCCGCTGCGACAGCGTGAGGCCGGAGGGGGACGCTGGCACACCGCCCGAGGGTCCTCGGGAGAAGGCGTCGACGGCGGCGTCCGCAGCGCAGGCAACAACCTCCGGCAGAGCTGCGTGCGGGTCGCTCGTGGATGATGCTGCCGCGGCCGCCTCGCGGGCGGCGTGGCGTGCGCGGGTGACCAGAGCCAGTGTCGGCTCGATTGCACCGGTCGCTGCGCCATCCCAGCCGCGGCTGATGGCATGAGCCGGCGTGGAGACGCTGCGCCCTCCCCGGCCACGGCCCCGTCCGCCGCC
>Ga0136560_1001373_pt1 | contig 12523 bp, 10 predicted proteins | sample AntRauMeHopE1497_FD_104925 | JGI IMG/M metagenome (GOLD analysis project Ga0136560, IMG submission 104925) | Saline lake microbial communities from Rauer Islands, Antarctica - Metagenome Hop E1 #497 | ecosystem: Environmental > Aquatic > Non-marine Saline and Alkaline > Saline | place...
CATACGGCTATAGATCAACGAGGTGCGTGGATCGGTCATCACCAATGTCTCCGCCTTTACAGTTCTATCATGGAGCACCGTAAATTCTTCCTGTAAAAATTGAAAATTTGAATTCATACGCCTTAGCTTACTGTTGTTTTATCAACATTTATCAACATTTTTGCGTTTATTTCATCACTTTATGTTGATAAAATATTTGGTCCCTTTTCGTTCTCTCTATCTTATTGTATACCTGTTTCCTTTAAAAAACTATTCTTTGCAATAATGGTAAGTAGTTCGCTCAAGTCATGATTAACATATGGATTCATATTCTACCTACATATTTGTATAAATAATACGTACATGATCGAAGTACTTGGAGCTTTTAGTATAGATGGTAGGCCTGTATTTATTTCCTTTTGAGTCGCCTACTTTTTTATCTGGTAAATCATCTATAAATTCTTGAACATAGTTTTCAAGTGTTGGTTTTAAGGCTTCAAAATCCTGATTGGATATTCTATGTTCTAATGTACATTGGGGTATTACCGATTTTCCTAATTTTAGGATAATAGGATTAGGGATATTAAATATTACAGCTAATTTGTTTAAGGGTTGTCCTAAACAAATTTTTTTGAGCTTCGCAATTAGCTCAGATTTTTCTGGTTTTATTTTAACAAAGTGGCTCGTTTTTTCATTTTGTTTTTGACTGGAATTTTTATGATAATCAAAAAGAATCTTGTGTTGTTCCCTAGTTATTCTTGAACTAAGGCTAAGGCTAACATCGTGCCCATTATTTCCTAATATTTCAACAGCTTCTTCAAGAGGAATATTTAATTTCCTCAATACTTTGATCAGTCGTATGTTGGCCTCAGTACTCATAATTAAAACTAATTGGATAAACATTAAAGATTATTCCTTTTATTTAACAAATTCTAAACTGGAATATTGCAAAATTCATGGAATTTTTAATCACTTTTCCATTAATAAGGGAACTATGTAAATTTACTAAGTTAAAACCACCTACATCAATATAACGAAAAACACTGCTTTTTGTTCCTTACCCAGTTCAGATTTCTTTTAACAGTTATTTTTTTATTATCTAGTTCTGCCTAATTTATGGCGGGTCACTTTTCTAATTGTTCTAGACATCAACACATTGAATCTCGACCAACTTTTTCTTGATTGCTTTTTGATATTATGACCTCCATTAAAGTCATAAAAAGATGCGTTGGCCTTTTCTACATAACTAAGGTAATTGCCCCAATCGTAATGGTATGTTTTGGTTTTACCGTTAAATACCATTCTTCTTTTTGAGCCTTTGTATGTAAAACGTTTGTATAGGGCACTCTTGTGAATTTTATCATCTGTAGTATCTGCATAGATAGCAAGTGAGGCGGCTCTTTTAAAGGCGCGCTTCATGGAACGGTTAAACTTTGAATACCCAGCAGTCTTAATCAATACACGTTGTCCATCATATTCAAAGCCCAAATATTCTAAGGTTTTGTTTTTCTCTTCGCCTGTTTTTTCATCAACTTCATATCCTTTAAATTTTCCTTCTTTCTCTTGAAAGTGATATACTTTTGTTTTATCTGGATGTATTTCTAGGTTTACTTTTTCAGCTACTAACGTTCGTAGCCGTTTTATGGCTTCTTCTTGCTTTTCTCTAGGAACTACTATAATTAAATCATCGCTATACCTTTGGTAAAACCCATGTACACTATCACTATCCATAAAATCTTGAACTTCTTGGTCAAAATCTAACATATAAATATTTGCCAATGTTGCACTAAGAGCAGTCCCTTGGGGTATTCCTTTGGTTCTTGTAGATTTTGTTATTAGCTGGACATTATTTTTTAAGAACTCTGTTTTTTCGCAATAGGCGATAGCGTTATTATCTTTTAAATAGCGTTTACTCTTAATTGGTTTTTGTTTTTTTATCAGCGTTTTTGCATCGTTCTCCGTACCTGTTTTAACCCAAATTCTGCCTTTGTACGTTCTAAATAGCAAATTCTCGTTCACATACCGCATGGCGGTGAGCGATTTATAAACTCTAAAATGGTCTTTAGGTAGTGTTGTTGCACCATCCCAAACCTCAGCCCATTTTTGTTTCAGGATTTTATGGTTTAGACGGTCAAAGAATTTAGTGACATCTGCTACAATAACCGTAAGTTCTTTGTCTTGATTATCCTTTATAAACTGAAATGTTTCCAAAGCAAAATCTATATTGCATTTTTGCTTGCCCTTTTTACCTGCAATTTCAATTTTTCTATAGGCTACAACGGCTTTATCAAAACTTTTAGTTTTAAGAAGTGTTTCATACTTTTTAGAAAGTAGGTAACTATAATACGAATAGATCTGTGCATCAAAATGACTAGCGAAAAATATTTCACGAGCTTTATCTTCTAATTTAACCCGTGTTCTCTTTTTACTCTTGTTTAGTAAGCCACCATTGTTTGCTCTAAACTTTCTTTGGAAAATAGTACGATGTAAAAAAGGAAGAAAACTGTGTTTAGAGATTTTATTTACATCCATTATGTAGTTTTCCAATATAGCGATGTCTTTATGCTCTAATGGAAAACCAATGTGTGGATACTTTTTAAACTTTATCCATGGATGTTCTTCTTTTTTCTTCATTACAAAAAATAAGGGTCGAGATTCACTAATAGCAGGCTTATGATTGAACAATGCTCTACCGATACTTTCGCCATTGCTGGCCTTACTATCGCTACTCTTTTCAGGTATGATAATTGTATATATTGCAACAACTGTCTTAAATATAACAGCTATGGTCACTAACAACATCAAATTGAACCAAGTTACAAGCAGCTTAATGCCCTTGTTGTCTATAGGTATGCAACTAATTGCACCATCTATTGACTTTGGTATCAATTCCTAGCTCAACGTATGTCTCAAGCCATAGTAATTGTGCGAAACGTTCTTCTCGGCCACTCGACCCTATGTTATACATACTATTATGCTTTATTTCTAAAAATTAAACTTACTCCAACTCCTCTTTAAATGCCTTTTGCAACAAACAATTAAACAAATCTTCGCTTTGTTGTAACTCTTGTTTAGCTAATGCTTTTTGTTGTTCTATTAAGCCTATTTTTTCTGCGAATTGGTTTTGTAAATTAATCGGAGGAGTTATAAACGGAAACCTTTTAAAACTACTCATTGGAGGGAAATTAGGGATGCCGGCCCCTCTATTTGCTCCAAAATATTGATTTCTAAAATTCTCTTGAGTAAAATGAAAAACGAAAAAATCCTTCCTCATCTTAGATTCATCAAGGGTAATCTTTAAAAGAGCTTGATTAATAATACCCTTTTTAGACCCTGCTGGGATAATTGCTAGTTTTCCCAAATAAACTCCAGAACAACTTACAATGATATCACCGGATTTCACTTCAAATCCTTTTAATCTTTGAAAATCATTTTCATCAATATAATATCTTTCAAAACTAAAATCATTGTTCAAAGCATGATATTGTTCATATACCAAATAACCCTTATCAACAAATATCTCTTTTTTCAAAGCTCCACCAAAAGGCCCCCTTTTTATTGAACCCTTGTCATTTACCACTAAATCTTCAATTGTTTTAGTTTGCCATTCTTTCGGATTATTCAATACATCCCCAAACATATCCAAAAAGATAGACTGTGCCAGTAGGTCATATTCATTTAACAGTTGTGCGGTTTTGTCGCGCAGGGCTGCGGCATCATCTAAAATCTGGGCAATGCGTTTTTGGGTTTCTAGGGGTGGTAGGGGGATTTTAATTTTTGAGAATTTAGAAATCCAATACCTTTTATGTAAGGCTGTGTCAATATTTATCCTTCCAATTCTATAGTAAAGAAATCGTAAATCTGCGCTGTTATTTTGAACTTTTAAAATTTTCATCGCTGAAGATTTTACTTTAAAAGGAAAGTCTACGTAATGAAAAGCCGTTGTAAAATCATCAAAAATAATTACAGGTAAATCTTTAAATATTCCATTGGTTTCCTTTGTATAACCCAATAGAAAAGATTTTCCAGCCGTCAATACTGGTGTTGCGAAACTATCATCATAATCAGTAGTTTCTACAATGTATTTAGTTGGCTGTTCGTAGTCTAATACTGTGTCAAGACTTATTATATTCCATCCTTCCATACTTACTTGGTTAAAGCAATTAGAATTAGTTCTCGTTGATTAAGCTCTTTAAGTGTGCTGATAATTTCTTCAAGCGCATCATACGCCAACACATCATTAACAACCTCCTTATACCGGTTACTAGACAAACCCCAATAAATTGCTCTGATTGCTGCAACATAATTAAATTCGTATGCTGGGCGATGGTTTGGCTCTATGCTCATGAACTAGGTTGGTTTAAAGCGTTCAGCACTTTTACGTTTACATAATAATTGCTGCGCCCAATTTTGTGTTTTATAAGATGGCCGTCTTCGGCCAGTTGGTTTAAATAATTGGCGGCGGTTACCCTAGACACATGTAACTCTTCTTGTAAGAACTCTATTTTGGTGTAGGGCTGTTTAAACAAGTGGTTTAGCAGGTCTTGGCTGTAAAATTTGTAATTGTTTCGCAAGGTTATTTTATAGTCTGCCATGGCCATTTTTATATTTTTTACCAATTGCAAGGTATCCTTGGCGGTTACCGTTATGGCGGTGATGATATAGGCTATATACTCCTCCCAGATGCCGGTATCGCGCACCTGTTGTAGCAAGCGGTAGTAATCGCTTTTATGTTGCACAATGTAGCGGCTCAGATAAAGAATAGGCGTATCCAACAAGCCGTATTGTATCAAATAAAGGATATTCAATATTCTGCCCGTTCTGCCATTGCCATCATAAAAAGGGTGAATACTCTCAAACTGAAAATGGAACATGGCCAATTTTGTTAAATGGTCCATAGGCAACAAATCTGGTCGGTTCAGGTAGTTTTCTAAGTTCTCCATCAACTTTAGGATCACCGCATGGCTCTGCGGAGGCGTGTACACCACCGTATTTGTTTGCTGATTTTTTAAGGTGGTACCGGGCACTTTTCTAAAACCGGCATTATTTTTTTCTAAAATTTGCTGTATTTGTAAGATATGGTTGATGGACAGTATTTTGTGCTCGCTCACATAGCCATAGCCCTTTTTCATGGCCGTAATATAGTTTTGCACCTCTTTTGTTTGGCTAGATGTTATTTTTTCTATCCCTATGGTAGCCTTATAAATTTCATCGTGCGTGGTAACGATATTCTCTACCTCACTACTGTCCTTGGCTTCTTGTATAGCCAAAGTGTTGATCAAAATATCTTGCCTAGGTATGGATTGGGCTACCCCTTTTAGCTCTGCCAAAGCACGATGTGCCTCTGGCAACAACTTCAAAACCCTTACGGTTTCTATTTCTTGCGGATACGGTAAATTTTGTAGTGTCCAACTCATAACATATGATACTCGTGTCAATATAATTCAAATATCTGTATCTATAACTAAAACGTGTAAAGAAAAACCAAAAACCTTTACACGTTTTAAGTATATGTTTAAGAAAGTGCTTTTTCTTTATATATGGGTTCGTAACTGGGCAATGAGCTCTTCACGCGTTTTTGCCAATTCGTCTATACGCTTTAAAATAACTTCTGGCGCATCATAAACCACCTCCTCGTACACAATTTCCTTGTAGCGGTTAATAGACAAATCCCAATCGTTTTCCTTTAGTTCTTTAAAAGGTACGGTAAAAGATTGTTCGGTGCGGCTTCGGTTACGTTCCGCAGCTGTGTTACGTATTGGGTAACGGGCTAGAATATCCGGTAGGTTAAACTTATCATGGGCTTGGGCAAGTTCCGCTAATTTTAGACCATCGCCATAGGAAAAGGCATCAAACAATTCTGCATCTACCAATAAATTACGTTTGTCGTCCAAGCTTTTACCATCGGCCAACATATCGTAAAACCAGACATGATCCGTACCGCCACTTCCGGTCTTGGTGAAAATAATAATGGCGGTACTTACCCCTGCATAAGGTTTAAACACCCCGCTGGGCATGGAGATAACGGCCTCTAGTTTATGGTTGGCAATGAGTTCCTCTCGTATACTTTTATGCGCCTTTCCGCTACCAAAGAGTACGCCATCCGGTACAATAACGGCGGCACGGCCACCGGTTTTTAATTGGCGCAGCATTAATGCCAAGAACAATAATTCCGTTTTGGAGGTATCGGTTACATTTTTAAGTCCGGCGGCAATACTTTCCTTATCTATAGTGCCCTTAAAAGGTGGGTTGGCGAGTACCAAGGTATAGGCATCGCTAATGGTATTGTCCTTACTAACCGCATCTACATCTATAATATTGGGTTCTTCTACGCCGTGCAGGTACAGGTTCATACAGGCAATGCGAAGCATGGTGGCATCAAATTCCGTACCGTTGAACATGGTTTTGTTAATATGGTGGCTGTGCTTGTCCAGTTCCGTAACCTCGTTGTGGGTGTCTATATACTCTTTGGCGGCCACCAGAAAACCGGCTGTACCTGCACTAGGATCGCTAATAACATCATCCAAGGTAGGCTGCATTAATTCTACCATCAACTTTATAATATGGCGCGGGGTCCTAAACTGGCCCGCGGTGCCACCACCTTCTAGTTTGGAGAGCAAGTACTCGTAAATATCACCTTTGGTGTCTTGGTTGGTCATGTCTATACCTTCCAACTTTTCCATCACCTGATCTAGTACCGCTGGTTTGCTAATACCAAAAGTTGCGCCTTTCATATAGGTACTAAAAAGGCTTTGCTCGCTGCCCAAAGAGCGTATAAAGGGGAAAATACCATCTACGGTATTGCTGAAAATGGTATGGCGTTCGTTTACATCCATTTCCTTTAGATTTTTCCAACGGAAACTTTGCTCTGTGGGCTTAAATATGGGCTTAAAGTCTTTATTCAGCCGTTTGGCCATACGCTCGTTACGGGTCTCGTTCTCGTCCAGATCCTTAATAAAAATAAGGTAGGTAAGCTGTTCTACAATGGTAATGGTATTGCTGATGCCGCCAGTCCAAAAGGTATTCCAGATTTGGTCTATTTGCGATTTTAGTTCTCCTGTGATCATATATGTTTCTTAATAGTTTTGAAGATGCTAGTTCTTTTTAACGTACGTCTTGTTGCCGTTGGAATTTATGTAATAGGTGCCACCACGAGCGCCAGTCTGCAAGGTACGGCTGCTATTTGTTTTATACGTAGGTGCTGTGGAAAACGAAGTGGCTTTTTTTGGGGTAACATAGGTTGCACTGCTACTCTTTTTAACATAAGTTTTATTGCCATTGGCGTTATAATAATATTGTCCTCCTCTTGCGCCAGTATAATAGGTTCTGCTATCTTTTTTAGAAGTACTAGTACTATAATAACTTGGAGAAGTTGTTGTTGATGAATAGCTAGAAAACAAAGGGGTACTAGCACCCGAATATGAACTTGTGGAGGCACGTTCCCGCGCCGTTTTTGCTTTATGTTGCCGTACCGAAAGCAATTGCATATTACTTGGATCATCACTACCACCTTTTGACAGCGGAACTATATGATCAATTTCATAACCATAAGGTGTTTGGTCATACCCTTGGGATTGCAAAAATGCACTTTTGTTTGCAGCACTGCGTTTCACCCTCGGTTTTCCAGTAGTACTATAGGTCTGGTTCGTGTAATATTCTGTATTCCCAATAGAATAAGTGTCTTGTGCACTTAGTAGCGATGTACATACGAATGTAAGTGAGAGAAGTAAATGAGCAAATTTCATAAAAAATAGTCTTTAGAATTAAACATAGTACAAACATATAGATTAGCTATGCAGAATATTTGCATACTTTGTAAGATAGTCCCATTGTTAGCTCTTCTCTAAATTTTTTAAATCCGTTTTATTTAAAAACGCATTACAAACCCTTATATCGAAAACAACCTTGCTTCTCATGTCCTCTAGGCAACGCACGATTAATGACTTTATTTTTTTAAGACTAAAACAAATCTAGCACAGAAGCGTGCAGTGTATTTGCAGTGTTATAATTTAGTGATTTTTTGGGCGAAAGTCGATTCTTTAACCGTAAACCTAATGGTATCACCAAGGTTAAGGTTAAGTTCTTTAACATCTTTCCAATGGATGCTAATACCTGTACTACCCTTGTTTATGAAAACCGTACCCCAACCATTTTCCGCTATCTTTTCTATTTCTTGTGTTTCATATTTAGTACCACCTGCATCATATTCGACGTCCTGCCAAACCGCTTTATTGGTACCAACACTACTATTTGACTTACGGTAGCGATCGAACCAAAGTAATACGTCCATTAACTGTAGCGCTAACGAGTACAATAAATAAGGCGTATTTACATCTTGCCGGTATGCTGCAATATCCAAATTCTTTGTAATATCAACTTCCGAAGTATGTGATGCTGCACCCGTTGTGTGAATTAGATTTTTAACGTTGTTTGCTACGACTTTAGGGAAATGGGTAATTGCACAACTAACTTTTAAATATTTGGTGTCTAAACCAGAAAGAAATAGACAAGACTCTGTTAGGTTTACCTTATTGCCACCTACTTGAACGCATTTATCATGTAATAGACCTATTGCATTGGCTTTTCTGAATATTGTCTCCAGAATAATTCTCAACTGTGTAAAATATAGTTGATCATCAAAGTGATTATCGAAACCTTTAAGACCTTTAAATATAGATATGAAGGTATCTCTTACTGAATCCGGATATTCTTTTAAAGCTTCGAATAGCAGTTGGTTTTCATGTTTTATTTGAAGTTCTATTTGGTTCTCCGCTTCTGTCTTTATAGACTGCAGCAATTCTTTTACATCATTTGGATTTTTTTTGTTGTAACATCTAAGCTTAAAGGCCTCAAGTATAGGGTTTGTGGCCTCTGTGAAATGTGTTTGACCAGATAATACAAGGTATGGGAATGCTTTTTTGTTTCTTAATTCATTAATTTTCCGAATGGCCGACCCCAAACCAGCATGATTAGGTGTTTCTGATTTTTCGTCTTCAAAAAACAAAGCATCTAACAAGATAACATCATAGTAGTTTATATTAGCTTCTAAAGCATTAAAACCTTCTTTAAAAGAACCATACCCTTCGAGTATAATACCTTGTTGTTCTGCCTGTAAGATGAATGGAAGAAGATCTTCATCATTGTGCTCATCATCAATCCAAAGTATGTTATATGTCTTGTCCATAATTATAAGATGGGTAAAATAAATGAAACAGTTGAGCTATATTCTGAGTCTTCCTTGTTAGAAACAATATTTAGTGCTCTTCTACCTTCATTATGTGCTTTAAGTATTTCATTGACCTCATAGCCTCCTAAACCTCTGTTGCGCGTTTTACCGGCTGCAAAGTTTTTGCGTATATAATCTTTTAGCGTAAAATCTTTTGGAAAAGAAGCTCCAGTATTTGAAACTTTAATTTCTACGTAAGACTTTCTACCATCAATATCGTAATTAAGATTTAAGGCTTCCTGCTCTTTGCCTATAAATGGCAAAATTTCAACGTTTATTTTATTGATTTGCTCTTTATTATTAAATGCATGATTTTTAGCATTGTCTAACAAATTAACTAATACAATTCTGAGTTTTTGAGGATTTCCTTTTATTAAGACTTGATTGCCCATCAATTCTTTAATATCATCATGTATGTCGAGCTTGAGAATAATATTGTTACTCAAGCCTTTTTTTTCGTTTTCAATGAATTCTGCTAGGAATTTAAAAAAATATATTTCCGTAAGCTCAAAATTTGAAATATTTACTAAAGAGGTGTTTTCATCTGCAAGTTCTTGAATGTATTTTACATTTTTTAATATAGAGTCAAAAGCATCAGAAATGGTAAATTGTCGATTTTGGCTTATTAATTGGGTTTTCCAATTAGGGTCGAGTTTAGTTAAGGCATTTTTAATAATTTCTAAGGAAGACCCAATGCTAAGCAAGGGTTTTCCTAAGATGTGACTTAAAGATGTTGAGCTTTCCGTTTCTTCCGCTTTAATGCCACTAAGAATATTCTCTTTTTCAGACGCTATTTTTCGTAGTCTCTTAGAAAACTCAATAATTCCGCTTGCTTTTGCCTTTTGCTCCTGCATTGTAGGCAATTGAAAAACAATATTATCTAAATCCTTTTTTCTCAACATTAATTGTACTGAACCAACCCTATAACTTTCTAATTGTTCTTGTACATAATCTGCTGAAAACTCATTAATTAGAAATGTTGGATCAACGATGTCTTCATCCAGCGCTAGTGCTATTACAGCTTGAGATATTACAATCGGCTCTCCTGTGTAATTAAAATATGTAGGTTTTAAGGTATTCCATCGCGTAGCAATTAATAAACAAGATTCACTAATTAACTTAAAAGTACCTCGCGTAATAGGACTACTTTCTAATTCATCACTAATCAATACACTATCAAATACATCTTCTTTAAGATTTCGAATTTGCACCTGTTTCATGCTTTTGTTATTTGGCACCTTTAAACCTCCGATAACTATTGAAAAGGCAGCTAATTTTGTTCCTTGAATATCTCGCAAAAAATACCTTCTAACAGATAATTCAAATTCATTAGCATAAATGGCCTCGATTGATACATATCTTAAAAATTCGTTTTCAGCATCTTGGTTAACAACCTCTAAAAGTTCCTTATCCCGTAGCACTCTATTTCTTGCACCATCTACATCAAAAAAACTAGAAGCATTTATGAATTTTACTTGTCCATGTTTTGACGGAATAGTTTTAATGACAATTATACAAGTAGCAATACCTGTGTTGGAAAATAAACCAAGAGGCAATTCAATAATGGTATCTAGTAAATTATTATCTACTAAATATTTTTTCAGTTTAACATCATTCCTGCCAGAGCTAAATAAAAATGATTGCGATAACACGGCGATTAATTGGCCATTTTCATTTAATGAATTAATTCCATTTTCAATTAAATAGCCTTGAACATCAAGATACGATTCTCCTGTTATTTGAGATTTTAAAAGACTGGTTAATTTCATTACAAAGGGTGGCGTTGCAACTACCAAGTCAAATTTTAGATTTTTGGGCCAACTATCAATCGAATCGTCATACTCGAATAATATATTTCCATTGAAGTTTTCAATATTATTTTTCATGGAATCATATAGCTTACTTTCATCGTTGTGAGCCAGAAGGCGCAACATAGCTAGTGTCCAAGTATAATCTGTTAATTCCTGCCCATAAAAAAATTGAGTTTTCTTAAGACCAACAGCGTAAGATGCTAAACCCGCAAAAGGGTTATAAATTTTTGCATTCTCATTCAGTTTAGCCAAACCTATGACAAGATTTGTAACCTCTTTTGGTTGGGTGATTGTACCAGATTTTTTAGAGGCATAACTCAAGTACTTATCAAGAAGTGATTCGAATATTTCACTAAAATTTGACTTTAGACATTCCAGTTCTTGATCATCCAACCTGTTCAAAAACTGATAAAATTCATGAAGCCTTTCTGAAGCCATTAATTGGATTATGCTTTCATAGGTTTGAAAAATCAAAAAATATTTATCTGATTTATAACAACGGTTTATTACAAATGCATTAATATCACCCAATCCTTGCTGGTTTGAATTTTTAAAAACATCGTCTTTAAAAGCAGAGATTAACAAGAAAACTACTTGTAAATCATCAACATTAAGACCTCTGAAAAGATTAAAAGAATTCCAGCATATCCTAATAACTTGATTTTTAACGTTTATGCTATCTCTATTCATCATGGAAACCATTTTTAAAATAAAACTATGTTACAAATTAACCTTTTATTTGTGCGGTAAATTTGCACACTTATTCAGAGTAATAACTTTTCATGAACGCTGTATGTTCTGACATTTGCTTTTTTAAGTTTTTAGGTTCCAAAACTTCCACATCTTTACCATAAGATAATAACTGCTGCACCAATTCTGGGTTAATGATGGTCTCGAACCAAACTTGGTCTTGTTTTTCATCTTCAAAAAACTCTTCATAATCCGGCTGAAAAGGTTTTGTTTTAAAATACTTTGCCCTGCCATTATGAAAACGTAAAACGACTTTTTCAATTTGCTGTTCTTTTTGTCTTCGCACACCAACCATAGTTCTGAAAAAGGTATCCCAATTAGTATCGGATTTTATGTAATTCACATCTTCAAGTACTTTAAAATCTATAAGCCTTTCGTCCAAGGGTATACTCCACTCTATTGTTGCTTTTGAATGGTTTAACCCGTAAACAAACCATCTGCGATTATACTGTTTTAAAATATGAGGATGAAATTCGAATGTACTTGACACCACATCATTAAACCCTTTAAAATTCACTTGGAGTACCTGTTTATTTTTAATGGCCAAGTACAAAGGCTTTAAATATTTAATTCCCTTATACTCTTCGTTATGATCATAGAACAAGATTTGTGCAGCATCATTTTCTTCTTGATCCTCCTTATCCTGAAATTTAATTAATGCTTCGGCCAGCTTATCATACTTAGGGTTGTTTTCAAAACGCTCTAATAATTGCTGCGAGGCCTCAATTAGATATTGCTCATATTCCAATAACGGCCG
>Ga0136560_1001376_pt1 | contig 12504 bp, 12 predicted proteins | sample AntRauMeHopE1497_FD_104925 | JGI IMG/M metagenome (GOLD analysis project Ga0136560, IMG submission 104925) | Saline lake microbial communities from Rauer Islands, Antarctica - Metagenome Hop E1 #497 | ecosystem: Environmental > Aquatic > Non-marine Saline and Alkaline > Saline | place...
ATGCACTGCCATGCGATGCATCCGACACACCCCCGAATTCAGCAGGACTCAATCCGCGCTGCTCCTGTCCACCCGCCACTCCAAGCAGAAGCATGGCGGCTACATCCGGCACCCCTCCAGACTGCTGCAGTGCCCAAACAGCGAATCCTGTCCCTCTCCCTGTCTCCGTTTCGGTTGGGCTGCCAGCGGTTGCCCGCCCGGCAGATGAATCGGAGCCACAATTCGCTAGCTCTACCAGCTGCCTGGCAGCCTAACGCATGGCGGTGGACACCCCCCCTCCCACTCGCCCTCTCCCTGTGCACTTCTCGTCATGCGCGGCAGCGAGGCGGTCGGCTGCGGGAGACTCGCCTGCTCCGATCGATTCGTCGTGATGCCTCAGGGCTTCCGTACACTGGACGAGCCGACGCTCAGTTGCGGGGATGTCGTCACTGCGATCAACAGGTATTGACGTTCCGAGTCCGACGGCACTCGAGCCCACCACAGTCGCAGTGTCGATTTCGGACCCAGACACGAGGTTCCGCTCTGTAACATCACCGGTGGCGGCGCCGGTGGGATTTGCCAAGTGTTTCTCCACATCGACACTCATGGTGCGATCCCGGTCATCAGATACACTGAGGCCAGCGAGCAAGGTGACCGCATCGGCATCGGCATCGGCATCGGCATCGGCATCGACATCGACAGGAGGAGGCGGCGGCGCGGTGGATGTGAAGTGGCTCTTACCTTGCGGAGGAGGTCTTGTCAAGTAGGGATGGTCTGGCCTCGCAGTTGAAGCTGCGCCTTGGCCCTCGCCAGTGGCACCGGCAGAGGTAGAGGCAGGCACATGTGCGTGCTCAGTCCGCGCAGCTCTTGCCCTGCGCCGCGCTCTCCTCTGGGATAAGCGAGACGTGCAGCTCGCAGAGTCAGAAGATGTGTCTCTTGCATGCCCATTGCCTGATCGCATCAATCGTGCTCTTTCTATACTGTCTATTCTACACAGTTGCCAGTCACCCAACTCTGACAACATCGAAGCCATATCTTCGTCTGAAACGGCTGGATCTTTTGATATTCCTGTGAATGTTGGTACAACTTTCGCTGATTGAGTATGGAGCTGAATTATTTACAGGACATCGAGACGTGTTGTATAAAACAACTCACCATGTGCGTACTAAGCAACGTCTGCATCACCCCCAAACCAATGCACAAATGGCAAGTGGCTCATTCGTTCAATACTACTATTTGCATGACCAGGTCAATATTTCAAGCGATACTGCCGGTGAGCCGGCTTGCACACGCTTAGACGTGTGGAACTGGGTCTAAGAACCGCAGCGTATCGGATGCGTTCAAATTAGGGCTTAGAGTTGGTGCTGAGCGCGAATTGAACCTCAAAAGCTGGAAACAAAGGAATGCAACTCTAGAAACTCAATTATTTCCCTCAGGTACGAAGGTATGGTCGATTGGTGCTTGAAAGGCTACGCAAGCTTCGCTGATGTTGCATTCATAGTAAGTTCCGCAATACATCCGGTTGAGATTGCGGCAGGCTGCAGCAAGCTCGGCAGACCCCCAGAAGTTGATCAATTAGTCTCTGCGCCCTAACAGGTCACGAACGCCAGAATTGAACTGTCCGGTCAATTTGGTGGTATTTCAGTTAATTTCTCACACAGTGAATCGATTAGCTATTCAGGACACAGCAGGAGCAGCGAATTCGTGGTTGCTTCGCACGATCTTGCTCTACTGTATTGCCGACTGACCGGTTAACATGGCAGCTATTGGCGGATCGTTTGGTGTGGACACACCAGATACTATTGTGCTCGACAACGGTACAGGTTTCGTCAAGGCAGGGTACGCTGGTGACAACATGCCTCGGCATGTGTTTCCTTCGATGGTTGGAAGGCCCACGTTGCGGGCGGAGGAAGATGTTATTGGGGATATTGAACTCAAAGTGAGTCGTACACGCCACGGTTTACTCCTTCGTAAATGTTGCCTCGTGAATAATGATGTGCCAAGTTCGTATAAGACAAATTTCACAGGATGTGATGGTCGGGGATGAAGCGTCCGCCGCACGCCGCGCGTTGGAGATCTCATACCCTATGGAGGAAGGCAAGATAAAGAACTGGGACGACATGGAAGTTCTGTGGGATTATACATTCAACGATCGACTGAGGACCGCAACGAAAGGAAAGAGTATCGTACTTACTGAACCACCAGGGAATGCCAAAGCCAGTCGACAAAAAGTGTTGCAATACATGTTCGAAAAATATGAGATGGATTCAGTGTCGTTGAACGTACAAGCAATGCTAACGTTGTACGGCATCGGATCTGTGACTGGTCTAGTTGTTGATAGTGGGGATGGTGTTACGCATATTGTTTGTGTAGCCGACGGCTATGTCCCTAGACATTTAGTAACGCGCCTTGACGTGGCTGGGAGACACGTAACGGAATATCTTGCAAAGCTGATGCTTCTACGTGGTTATGCGTTTAATTCCACTGCAGACTTCGCTACTGTGCAGGAGATCAAAGAGAAGTATTGCTACGTCGCGAAGGATCCCACGCGTGAACGCAAGTTGGCACTTGATACAACTGTACTGCTTGAGAAGTTCAAATTGCCAGATGGACAAGACATCAAAATCGAAAGAGAGAGATTTGAAGCCCCCGAGGCCTTGTTTAACCCATCGCTTATTGATATAGAGCGACCAGGATTGAGTGAAATGGTTTTCCAAACTATTCAAAGAGCAGACATCGACCAACGCCGTCTCTACTACCAAAACATCGTTCTATCTGGCGGATCGACAATGTATCCTGGGCTTCCGACAAGACTTGAGCATGACATCGTGCGAATGTATTCTGACCGAATAGCAAAGGGAAACACTCGCATCGTAGAGGATATGGCGATAACAATCAAGGACCCGCCAAAACGAAAACACATCGTTTTTAATGGCGCAGCATTAGTTGGTGACATGCTGAAAACGAACCCAGACTTCTGGATAACCAAGGCGCAGTACGAAGAAGAGGGGGAGCGAGTTCTGGACAAATATAGAACACTTTGAAGTGATTTCATTTATGACTAGCAAAATTCTTAATTCACCAGCACCAGCATGTACATTTAGGCACCTCATGCATCGTTCTTTTCTCTACAATTTCCCCTTCTGCTTGCTACTGAACCTCATGCAATCGCATTTTCGTTGCAGATGGTCCGTCCACGGCAGTTGTTACCGATTTATCCTCTTTTGCATGCTTGGCAAGTGCCTACTATCCTTCCTGGCTCTCAAGCCAATCAGGAGCAACATTTTTCAATGTGTGCTCGCATAGCTGTTCTATAAGCTGATTGAAAATCTGTCTCGGGGATGGTGGGAACTTGTCAAAACTTTGCTACGATTTTGTAGATGATAGCTCCACCGCCGCGCCTCCCTAAATTTCTGTAAGCTTCAGTAATGTCGCTAGCCCCTGCTGTGTTTCCAATGTTATTCGAGATAACGTCGATCCCTGGTTTACGTCAACTTCCTTGTCGTCATAAATTGAGTGTAGCTCAGGAACCGAATTGGATTGATCATCGCTATCAACTATATCAGCAGGCTCAAAGTTAAAGCCCCGAAAATATTCAAGCGAATATTGATCCCGAGCAAAAGCTATGAAAGATAAAGCCGACAACAAAAATGCCCGATTTCGATGAGAGTGATTGATCTCTGCAAAATCTCTCAGAGATGACGATACATTTAGACAGCCGGCAACACACTAGCATATTAGCTCATGACCACGGGCTAGTTTAGTCGGGTAGGACTTCAATAGGTCTGACTCAAATACTACATTGAGTAAAGCCTCCGCTTCGGCCCACTACGATTCAAGATCTAATATTGCCAGCAAAAGTTTGACGTAGCTCCATTTATGCGGTTGCTTATTTTTCACATACGTTTGGAAGCTAAAATAAGAGCCCTCGTCGTCAAAAAGCGAATTGAATGCTTCCGTAGCTTGTAACGCGGAAGAATTTCCAGCGTTACGAGACCAAGACGAAGCTTCAATGTTGCATCGCTATAGCAAAGACGAAGCTGTACAGTTTCGATCCAACGCATCCTCTAAAAGTTGTTTAGGGTCTTCTTGGTCTTGTTGTTCGATAGCGAAGGGTTCAATACCATTATTCTCGGCTTCAATAGATAGAAGGCGAAGAAGCATCGACCTTGCAGTTCGTTTGGTCCGCTAGGTAAACAAAGACATTCGTTGGGACAAGTCAATCTGTAATGGTCTTCCAGCGACTATGGTGGTGAGGGGCATATTGGTCAACCTCTGTATGCTCTCTTTGGAATAAGGAATACGGGGGATCTTTACGAGCCGTATTTCGTTCGCGAATCGATTTGATGCAATCAGGCGCAGTTGTGCATCTGCCGGGAAATCGAGTGTATCGAGCAGGTGTTCAGCGACTGACGGTCTCCTATCTGACGCATAGCTAATTAGATGAGCAAATGACACTGTGATCAAGACTTGCCCTCGCTACATTGTAGGAATTGCGAAGTTGTTCTTTCGTTCTTTGCTGCTAGTTCTCCAAACTAATCGCTACAGGTCGCTTGCACAACGTAACCTACATTTCTCAAACATATCGTCGCATGAGAAGCTATGTTGTGGGCAAGAAAGCTCAGCTGCCTGTAGCTCGCTCTCCGCATATATAACTGGCCGATGATCCGGTTGATCTAACAACTTGCAGAAGTTATTCTCGTTCGTTAATGCATCGCTATGATCCTCTTTGTATACTCGCTTCTAGGCGATAGATACGGCGCTTAGTGATACGAAGCCTACATCATGAGTATGCGGTTCGGGTTGCTCTGAGGGGCTGGTTATGATGTCAGCTTCTTTAGCTTCAGTTTGGCGTGTCTTTTCTATCTGTGTAGCCTTTACTACATCGGACAGGTGTTTGTGGCAAACGAAAACTGGCCCAACACTGGCTACTGCTGATTTCGCTGGCGGCTCGTTGCAGCTATTCGCAAGTGCGGGTTGCCCGGATTGTGGTGTAACTGCCAAGCTGCCCGGCTTCGTGTCTGGTAGTTGAGCTCCAACCCTCTGGGCATATGGGTGAGGCGACAGAATCTCAGGTGTCCCTGGCGAGCTAGATCCGCTAGTTTCATCGTTCCAGCCAAAGTGCCCACTGATTAAGCACATCGAGCTGATTCCATTTCCGTGCCTCGCCTATGAACGCACATTGGACGAGTATCTACCTGTTGGTGCACACCGCTGGCTCTGCGGAGCCGCTGGCTCTGTATGGATTGTACATGACCAGCGCTGGACTATGTTAATTATTCGGGTGAAAATGCTTTCTTCGGCTGGCTACTGCGTGAGCCCCAGATTCTCTGGTGCAGATTTCGCTCTCGACAGACATGATATGATGCATCCCGTGATGCAGAAAGCCGTTACTTTGCTAGAAGTCTGCACGTCTAGTAAACGTTCATGAAGCGTGATCACCCAGAATCCAACGCCAGGTGCTCCTTCTCCCAGGGGACCTCTACAGTAAGACCAGATAACCAGCAGAGCTGAGATCGATTTTAACCAAGCATCATCAGTCGGATTTTTTGCACGCGCCAAAACACCCTACAACTTGACCCCGGGAGGAGTGATGTCTGTGACCTGCATGGGTGTGTACGCGCCTTGAAACAACATAGTATTGGGGCGCGTTGGAACCACCTCCTCGCACACGAAAGGAGGAGTATGAACTAATACGCTGGCCGTGCTTTCCCTGCGGGTTGCTGCCACCGATGCTAATCTATTTGCATTGCCGCCATGCGCTTCAAGTGCACCTAGTAGCAAGGCGATTCGATCTTGTAGCTCCTAAAACTCAGTCTATACCCCCGGGCTCATTTCGCAATCGAGTCGCCCCATCACACTAAGATTTGCGTCAGGGAGATCGACACCGCGCGTGGCTCTTTTCGATGCAGCAGGTGTTGCGGTCAGGCGAATCAATGCCCGTCTACCTGCGTCAATGTCTGAGCTAATGAACTTAAACGCCCTCGTGAGTACATTCAACATGGTAGAATATCGAACCGGGCCTCTGATACTGGCCACCTGAATGGTATGTACTGCAACTTCAATGCATTCAATGCATAGCACCGCCCTATCGTCTAAAGGGTCCCTGGAATGCTGATCTCTGTAGGACGAACCCCGCTCGCGGCTGTACTTCAGCGACCAAATACGCGACAGGATGCGAGAGAAAAGTTCACGTGGATGCAATGTCTAGTGGTCTTTGGCATTCACCGGGGGCTCGCTGGGGCATGCCAGGTCTACACGATGTAAGGCATCAGATCCAGCCAGCTTGGCTCGCCCCGGTGACTTTCGAGATGCAGCTCTGGAAAATGAGGCATCACAAGCTTGCGAGCGGGCTAATAGCACGGCATGAGCCATATTCTCGGCCTCGACAGGTCCTATCCGAAGGTCACCGTGCCATTTCCCTAGAGGCGCCGGCACTTCAGCATAGCCCTGTAGCACAGGGTTTAGGTACGATGCCTTCAAGCCGCTGAACTTCGCTGTAAGCACTCGCATAGCAAGCTGAAACGATTCACATGTATGGAGTCTGCTGGAATGCCCTGACGAAGCCATTCTGCCTCTTGATGGAAACAAAATTGATACGATGCGGTTTCGAGCAGCCTCGAAATCTGCAACAGGTTGGAAAAGCTATGAGGCCACTTTTCTAGGCAATAGGCTCACCCCGTCCAGACCTGCCGCCTCTAATCGAAAATGGTCACCAAAGTCACTGACGGATTCCTGCCTAAACAAAATGGGTGGCATTCTAAGATAATTTCCATCCGAGTCCAGTTCCGCCGAACCGCCCTATGCAACGGCCTTCAGGCGCGCACCAGCTTGTACTCGAATGGGCGACCCCATACACGCCCTGCCCCCCCAGTACTTATGGATTGACGCGAGAACTAGATCCGTATCCTACCAAACAAACCATTCATCGTGTTCTGTCGTGGGTTGAACCTAAAGCTAATCAGCGGCTACTACAAACGCTGAGGATATGCTTGTCTTGAGGCATGCGTACGTGTGCGTTTTGTCTAGCATGGCGATAATAGTCCCGTGGCCTACAAACTCTAAATTTAGCGCGCATGCGTTTTCGTCGAGCAGCAACACGCGACCTCTTGTTCTTGAAGCTTGGTATTCTACCCTAAATGCGATCGGCAACTTAGATGCATCAAGTTGTTCACCAACACAAGCACGGATATCAGCCACTGAGGCCCCCTGCTAGACAAGAACGCACCCTAATATCCCTTGATCGTGGCCATCTAAGCAAACATCCATTCGGATTCCGTTCCTACCGCTTGTTTCCATACCAATGAGCAACTGCTGAAATGCTAGAAACGAACTCAGGTTTCGGCGAGGCCGCGATTATTCACTCTTGCTCGCGATTGACAATGAATTGGCACGCCAGTACTACACTGGTAGAGTTCAGTATTTCAGCTGCTGCGAGATTGCAGGCCTATCTGGGTCCGGTACCGAGCACGGTGCAATCTGCAAGCGGAACCACCGAGGGGACCGCGCGCGGTCAGCGTCGTGCGGCGCCGCCACCACGAGGAGCCTATCGATCTGATCAGATCCGGAACATCCGGATTGCAGATGATCCTGGACATAGAGTTCATTAAAGCCTCTGCCTCGGCCAGGTGCTTCGAATTCGGGCTCAGCAAACCTGCAGAACGATAATCGTATCCTGGATTAAGTTTGTACAGTAAAGTGGGGGTTGGTTGAAGCCCAGTTCAGCACTGCTTGGGAACACGGAGCTTTCACTTTCAATGCAGTTATCGGACGTTTCAGCAAGGGCAGATTCTTGCCGAGAATGGGTAGTGAGCAAATCATCATTTGAGAAGCTCCCATCGCAAGCTGATTCAATCAGCACATTCCAAGAGCGAGAACTACGCCACAGAAGCTGCGAGTTGATAGCCCGGCTCGTCGGCCGGGTCCTTCGAAGCCGCGATATTCAGTGAGCAGCAACGTACCTTCTGCACTCTAGCAAGAGGACGGGTTCAATTTTGCACGCCCTCTCTTCTAGGTTCCAACTACGCAGGCGATAGTATTTAGTAGCTTCGACTGCAATGGTTCTGCTCCACCGGTTCTTCGGATTCCACTCGTTTGCTAGGCGAGATAGAGACGTAAGTTGATCACCCCAAGTCTAAATTCGCGCATAATGTGGGAGTAAGCACACATAAGTCGTCATATAGTGGATTTTCTTCGTACGCACGTAGACAGTAGCTGCCGCTGCCGTCCTTATCGCTTGTAAAGTTCGGGAGTGTCCAGTGAAAGTCATGCTACTTGCTGCTAACGCCGAGGCAATCAGGTAGCGCAAGCATAACGTGAACAGCTCCTCATTCAAACTCGTACTATCTAGAATAGTTGCTGCAGAGCGTGATGTGCTTTCAACGTTACGTTACAACATAATGCCGATGGTAGCCACCAGCATGATCCCAGCGGTTGCTGAAACTGTAGTTCGCAATTCAGAGGCCCGCTTGGCGGTCAGAGGAGCAAAGCGATCAATCCAGTGTCTAGAGCCTTTAGCATCGCGGGTAGCCTTAGAGATGTACTACACTACATTGGGACTAACTCACACTGCGACGGAGCTGGCACATGCAGCGATTCATGTTGTTTTTCTTCAGCTAGGGAGTCGATTGCCTGCTGGAGTATTGCCGCCAACCCGACACCCTGCACAGGTGGCCTTGGCATGCAAGGATTTCTTATAGCGGTAGCGTGATATGTGCATGGTGCCAACATTTGCGACCGGAGGTGGAAGTGGAAGTGAGCCTCACATTAATGCTACTATCGCTACACCTAGAAAAACCTTGCCCGACCTGGAGGCTGCGACGTGAGCTGCTATAGCAGCTTAAGCGCCGGTTTCACGATTAAGGAAACTTTAGTCTCGTTGTTAACATGAGGAAATTCGTGGTTGTTGTAGCGCCCCTCTGATGACCTGGTGGCCGCTGGCACGGGTTTGCCACTTGAGCTCAATCATTGCGTGCCCCCTTGATAAGCGGAATTGCCCACCTCTCACATGCACGCTAGATCCTTGCGCGACAAGAGTGCCGGTCATTTCGAACTGCGTCGGCACCCAGCTGGCATAGACCTCAGGCTAGCATGTGGATCGATACGTCGGGGTCCAGCGGCTGCTGTCTGAACTGCGCCATGTGTATATTTATGATGGCTGCGAGGTGGCACTTCTTCAAGTCCTGTCAGGCTTTTGATCAGTTGCTGACCTGTTGATACGCTTGAATGGAAATATGATATTTGATTCGTGTCTATTTGCTTCGCTTGCTGCGGCGGTGTGTAGAGGCAGTGGCTCTATCGATGTCTGTACCAGGTCCATGTGAATCGGGTCGAAGACATAAGCTCTGTGGCTGCAGGGTTCTGGGAGCTCGGCGGTCACCGTAGAGGCCCACAGTGGCCGTCCACTGGAGCTTGCAGGTCATCCGTAGTTCCTTTGCGAATCACGCCTTTCGGCGATTAGCGGATCCAGGATGTTGGCGCCGCCGCCGGCGCGCAAAATCCATAAAGTGTCCCGCAGCACACGGTGTATATCCGGATCTGTGTTGACCTGCCGCAGTGTTGCGCCGGCTCATAATTGAATTTATATTCAAAGTGCACAGGCAGTTCTTGCGTTGCCAGTATAGCCGGCAAATTATTCATATTCGATAACCACATCAGCGAGGTGTATCTACGAATAGCCTACGATATCCTATCGGATCACGCAGACAATCACAACTTTTTATGAACTGACAATACGGTGCAGTAGCCAACTACTTTAAATGCGTTCCCCTGAGAAGCCTGCCTACACAAGTGTGGAAGAATCGTTTGTATCTACTTCAGAACAGGTGTAGCCCAGTGATAGCTTCGCATGCCCGCGATGGGCAGCAACATGGTAGTTTGTGACAGGACTATCCACTTTGGTCTTAATAATGATAATTATAAGTGTCTTAGCAACGCTGAACAAGCATGCCACACCAGCTAGGGATGAACGAGATATTCGCGTGACATATCCACTCGTATCGAATACCTGGCCATGGAGGGAGGCTACTACGGCTGGCTTCGAAGTGCTACGGTCCCAGCACGCACTCTTCACAAACACTTCAGAGCGGACCCATCGCCGATTGAACGGGCTTGTAGCAACCCTATCCAGCTGCGAAGTACGAATGTGTGATCACACTGTTGGGTGGGATGGTAGCCCTGACTCAACTGGTCGAGTATCTCTTGACGCAATGGTGTTTGATGGCCCCACATGGGACTCCGGGGCAGTGGGTTTTTTGCAGTACTCGCCACATGCTGCAGCTATCGCCCGTGACGTTATGATTTACACGGCAGAGAGCATCCTCACCGGCAGCGGGGCTGACCGCTTCGCCAGGCTGATGGGGTACGCGCCATAGAATCTTACAGGAAGCTGGGCCAATAGAACGCATGCAGACTGGGTGCGGCATGAGTGCCAGCCTAACTTCTGGAGGCACGTTTCGGGGCAAGGCACGTGCGGACCCTACATACCGATTCCGGATGCGCTACCTGGCGGCGACTACCCGCCCAGCTCGGAACTACAAGGCGCTCTGCAATCGCACGGAGCGGAGCAACTCGAAGTGCGGGCTGAGACTGACGTCCCTATTGGTCGAATAAGGGACACGATCAGTGCTATCGTCGTCGATGAGGTTGGAGACATTAGTGTTGGGACTTCCTCGAATGGGGCTCGCAACAAGCTGTCCGGTCGAATGGGGGATGCTCCCATCCCAGGCGCTGGGGCTTACGTTGACAATGCAATTGGAGCAGCTGTAGCCACAGGTGACGGTGATGTCATGATGCGTTTTGCGCCTGCAGCACTGGCGGTAGAGGGAATGCGTCATGGAAGCTCTGCGACACAGGCATGTGTTGACGCTTTGGATCGAATTGGGAGTGTATTCCCCAAATTCACTGGGGGTATGGTATGCTTCAACAAGAAGCGACAAACCATCGGCGGAGCAAGCTTTGGATGGGGCTTCACATTCGCTTACCAGTTTGGAAATGGTTCCGCAGAGATAGCCACCCCTCCGACGTCGTGATCCCGCAACTCATAGTAGGAACACGAACTAAATATATTCCATTTGCATAGTTTTTCATTGGTCTGCTAGCTAACCATGTTAAGTTTCCGCCCCAGAGGCCACGGTAGCTGAAGCTAGAACGGCCGAAAACACCCCACGCTTTCTCTTGCCCATTGCTATTCCAAGCAAACGCGTAGCTGCTGTTGCGCTAACTCTCCCGAGCTGCACTCTTGACGTGCTCGCCGCGATGACTGTTGCAGTAACAGCCAAGCCCAGCCTCGGCACTTCCACCCCACCGAACGGTCGCCTGCCAGCTTGAACAATTGCGCTTGTTGCAACGGCTTGCGCTACCTGCCCCGCCTCGACCAAAGTGCGCTTGTGGTTCACAGCGGCTCGTCGGACCTCTGTGATTGCAGCTGCATTTGCAGTTGCCCAGTGCTCCTCTAGTTGAATTCGAGCCGATGCAACTTCCCCCGACGCTTGGCTGGACCCATGGAAGTTCTACAGGGGCCTACTAAACAAATTCGACTGGAAGCGCGCAGTTGCACTGGATGCAACGTCATTGCAGAGCTAATGAATTGATGCGTCTCCGATTCTGTCTGAAACCGTCACCACGCCGGAGCAAGCCTCGGCAACTTGGTAAAGACGGGGCTAGCGCTAAGCAAAGGCAGCTAGCAGTGTGGCAGCGAATTCTTTGGACTCAATGCGATCAGCGTCGCGAACTATCGGTATGGGGTTTGCTTCTCCATCAGCCGATACTTCCTTAACGTGTCCACGTACATCGCTCTCGCTCTATCTAAGGAGACCGTAAGTCGCCAGCCGACCAGGCGGCCTACTTGGGCTCACCAACGTTGGCGCGATCTTGCGTTTGGCAGGCGATGCTGCCGATGTGCTTGAACTTTTGCCGCAGCGTCCACTGCTGCCTGCCGAGGTTTGGCCTGGGCCCACTTCGAGGGATCCCGACATCATCCCACTTCTGCGGATGGAACCTCTTGCTGTAATACTACTCTTAACTTCACTTGCATGACTGAAATGAGCAGATGCCCCCTAGAACTCCAATCTATCAGAGCATACACCCATTATGCGAGCAGCGGCATCCTACAGCGGCTCACATACTCGCATGAAGTGATCACCCACGCAACTTGTCTGTGGTGGTGGATCCAGTGGAGTTACAGGCCAATCTTGGGTCCGATGAACCGTTCTGTCTTCGCTGCTGTCCAGGCTGCATGCGCGGGCACTTCTGAGTAGTGCTGCCTATGCCAGAACTAGAATGTTTGTATTGCATGCATGGAAATCTAATCCGTCATTCTTAGGGGTATACCTGGCAGCTAGCATCTCCCTAGCAACAACAGCGGCGCATAAATTAATGCCAGTACTGGTGGCATCATCAGATCGCGCTGAACTGGTAACTGCTGTCATTTCATTGCATACCCACGAAACAGGCCGGGATGCGCGCACAGCAAATGCGGCAACAACGGCGCACAGCTGCAGGCGGGTAGTTAGGGATACGAACTTC
>Ga0136560_1001377_pt1 | contig 12494 bp, 15 predicted proteins | sample AntRauMeHopE1497_FD_104925 | JGI IMG/M metagenome (GOLD analysis project Ga0136560, IMG submission 104925) | Saline lake microbial communities from Rauer Islands, Antarctica - Metagenome Hop E1 #497 | ecosystem: Environmental > Aquatic > Non-marine Saline and Alkaline > Saline | place...
CCCTTTCATTGGGATCAGCCCCCCCCCCACCCCCCTCCCCCCCCCCCCCCCCGAAGTGGCTCGCCAGACCTGTGCTCGCCAGACCGGTGCTCGCCACTTCGGGGGGGGGGTGCTCTCTGACGAGCACCTGTCGCTGCTCACTCGATTACTCGCTCTTACTCGATTACCGCCTGCGACCACCGCGCCGAGATGCTTTCTTCTTCTTCGTACCATTCCCACGCCCAGTACCTGCACCTCCTCCGCCCCCTCCAGTTCCATCCCCGCCCCTCACGGGGGTTCCATCAGCAGCCACACCCTCTGCACCTGCTGCCCTTGGAACTGCACGACCTGTCCTCCTAGCCTCTGCGATGCGGTGAGCTCGCCTCCTCAGATAATCCTCTTTCCACTGCGGCATGCTACTAGGGCCATCGCTAGAACTCAGGCCAGGCTCCGACACCCTGTTCCCTGCCCCTAAGAATGCACCCTTGGTCCCACCGGTGCCACCACCGGCCTTCCCCTTCCCCTTCCCCTTCCCCTTCCCCTTCCCAACGACCCCACCGGCGACGACCTTGCTGGAGGTCACGCGCACAGCGCCTCGATCCACCCGATCCTACCACTACCGCATCATGCCTCCTAGTACCGCCAGAATGAGTGTCTCCTCGTCAGCACCGTCGGCCTCCAATGCACCCAGAGGACCTTGCAGCCCTTTCGGAGCTGCACGGAGTCTTTCCAGGGCACACCGCGCGTCCTCAGGCGAGGGAACAGGGGCGTGGTACGATGCATCGGAATCAGAAAGCTTCCCAGATCCAGAACGAGCCTCTGCTGCTGCCGCTGCCCTCTTGGTACGTGCTGCTGCCGCCTCTCTTAGTCGATCTGTAGGTGCATGCTCGGATTGTTCCCTAGACGGTGTCGACCCGCCGGCTGCCGATGCGGCTGCACCGGCTTTGATGCCACCCCCTTTGAGACCCTGAGCCCGGCCCCACGCTTCCCCTGCATCCTCCGATCCTATCTCCCCGTACCCTTGCGCCAGTCTCAGCTCCTACGCCTCCTCGCGCTCCACTGCCTGCCTCCTCGCGGCACCTCTGCGTCGATCCCGCCTCCTCTATGCTGCAGTCAACGGGTCACCGATGATGCTTTGCCGCACCTCAGCCCCTGCCGCGGGATCCGAGCTTTCCAGCTGTTCTCTGAGTTTTCGTGCCTCCCGCAGCCACCGCGCCCGCACCGCCATCCGGAATTGCCGGTCCTGACCGAGCTCTCGGAGCTCGAAGATACGGCCGGGAAGGTCCTCCAATGCCGTTGGGAGGGACGCATAGGCCTCCTCAGGGGTCTCCGGCTCAAGTGGCTCATCCTTTGGGTCATCGACACCCTCGACCTGGGGTGGAAAGCGGTCAGATGGCGCAGGTGCAGGGCTGCCGGCCACTTGGGCGGTCCTCACCATGGGAGTACCAACGTTACCTTTGCTATCGCGATTGCCACCACTATTGGTACTCTCACTGTCAACGGTGGAAGCACGGGGCTTTGAATCTGCATCGCGCTCAGCATCGGCATGACTCGGTATTGTGATCGTCTACTGCTTGGGCATTTGAGAGGGCGACACGAATACTGATGGCTTGATGCTGCCGCTGCCACTGCCACTGCCACTATCAATTCCTGTTCCTGGGTCGCTCAGATATAGGTCAGCACTAGAACTTGAACGCGGCTCATTGGGCTCATTGGGCTCATTGGTTGAATCCTTGGCGGTCGAATCACTAGCAGACAGACCTAGACCAACAACGCCAACCCTCAGACCTCCTTCTGCTGCTCCTTCTCCTCTTCTATCCTCGGTCATTGTGGTCAGACAGGAACCAGCTGGAGCTTGAGCTGCAGGTACAGCAGAGGTCGCTTGGTCCATATCGTGTTCCCTGGTAGTAGAGCCTTCCACTGCTTCTACAGTAGACAACGCTTGGTGCGCCTTGGTATGGACCACAGGTACGCCCACCCTGCTACCGGCACTGGTACCGGTATTGTCTAGTCCATGGAGCATGCCGCTCAGTGCCAGCCTCCTGGTCTCCATCATCGACGTGCCAGGGAGCAGACGCAGCTGCCTGTCGCCCCCTCTCGCAGAGGCCCCGCCTCTCCTGTCAACCCCTCTAGCACCTCCTCGTCTGTCTCGGCCGCGTCCTCGAGATTTCCCGCCCCTAAGTACCACCCCTTCGCTTGCGTGATCCAATTCATCACCTCGCATGAGATGCTCGCATGCTTCATGCAGCAATCGCCGGTCAACCCCAAGCAAATGCTTCTTGAACCACACTGCAGGAACCTCTTCTATCCGCGTTCTCCCGCCACCACCATGCACCTCAGCTTCCTCTTCCATGTCGGATACAAGCACCTCCCGGGGCTCCAGTTTAGCCTATTGCATTGCGATTACCCGCTGCCTGTCTCCTGAATCTATGAGGCCACATGCAACCAACGATCCATCAAGTGCCTCGTCCACCTATCGCTGCAGCTGAGCACTGCCCATGCCGACCTCCGAGGCACCCTTTGCCCACTACCGCAATACGTACAGGACCGCGGCAATCACAGCTTCTGCGACTGCCTGGCCAAGCTGCACCACTCCATCTAGACCGACTACGAGTCGCATTGGTCTTTGTTTCGGACCAAGTTTCGGCTCCTCAGGCCCCTCGCCATTACCCTGCGCACCATCTGCAGGTTTGCTGCCATGTCCCGCGTTGGATACATACGCACCCTCAGCATCGCTGCCGTCGGCTGCCGCGGATGCAGCCACCTCGACCGACAAGGCGTGCTGCCTGGCAGCCGCCCTCTCGAGATCAAGCCATGCCTCGAACGGAGGGGCGGTCCCGTTGTCCGTGAACTCTGCCGCACTCCTGACCTGCCCTCTGGCCTCCACGTGATCCAGCAGTCGCCTGAGAAAGCCATGCATGCCTACTGTCTCGCTGTCGCAGAGCACGGCGACATGCCTCCTCGCTCGCGTCACGGCCACGTTGATGCGCCGATCGTCCGAGAGGAATCCGACCCCTCCCTCTTCGTTGCTTCTCACGAGACTTAGCACGACGGCTTCCTTCTCCTGTCCTTGGAAACCATCGACGGAACGGACCTCGATCCCAGCCGCCTCCGGATGGGGCGCCAACAGGTCTCGCAGCAGGGCCACCTGGGCGTTGTACGGAGAGATCACGGCGATCTGCCCCCCTCTGAGCCCAGCTTTCAGCAGCACTCGAACATACGCAGCCGCAAGCGCCGCTTCCTCCTTGTTGGACTTGGACTCACCCTCCCCGCCGGAATCTCGCATGTCGCAACCCGATGTGTCGATGGTCAGCATGGGACACGAGCAGAACTCCCTAGCCTGGGACAGGGCATCGCTACCTAGTGGCCATACGGGCGAGGGAACAGCCTAGGACGGAGAAAGGGTGACACTGCCTTCCACTCTACTCTGTCCATCCCCTGACATGGCCTAGGACCCATCGAGACCCAGAGTCGCCTTCACACCGTCGAGCCCAGTCAGAAGATGAGCCCTGACACTCACGTGCGGCTACAGACGCCCCTCGTACATGGCACGCGAGGACCAGTCGCTGATGTGCCTGTGCATGCGATACTGAGTATCTAGCAGACACACTGCCCCTTCGTGTCCGCTCCATCGGCGATCGAATCTATCCACAAGCGTGATCCCGAGTCCCGCTTTCTCCGCTGCCGGGCTCGTGATAGTAGGAGGCAGCTGCTTGTGATCTCCGGCAAGGATACCACGCTTGCCTAGCAGCAGCGGGATCCAGCACGCGACCTCTGTCGCCTGTGCTGCCTCGTCCAGGACAACCACATCGAAAGGCATCGGATGCTCCTGGGGAACTGCTTCTGCCGCGACGACCGACTGGCGACCAACCGCAGCTCCCACAACACTTCCATCACCCCCACCTGCTCCCGTTGCCGCTCCTGCACCTCCCCCCGCTCCCGCCCTTGCCCTCTGCTTCGCCAGCCATCGAGCGCGCCTCGACGCGGGATGCCCGATGGCATCTAGCACGACCCCTGATGCAGCCCCCGTCATGGTGCAGAGAACGACATCAGCTGCCATCACCGCGGCACGCGATGCTTCCCTTTCCCTCTCTCGAATCTCCTTCCTTAGCCGCTTCACGTCGTCCCACGCCTCTCGACGTGACCCTCCCCAGGATCTGCGCATGGGGCCACTCTCTTGGCGGTTATCTGCTGGGCGCTTTTTCTTTTTATCCAGGCCGAGGGCCCGGCGCCGCGCATCCCGCAGGTCTCGCCGTGCATCCCGCAGTACCTCCGCGCTGTCTGCTTTCTCCAGCATGGCATCCAGGGTAAGGGACTGAGTGGACTCGGAGACTCGGGCGGGGTGACCCACACGGAGCAGGACAGGCTGTCTGCTGCCTACGAAAGCGGAACCATGAGGCGCCGCGCTTCCAGACGGACGCGATTCCAGCTCCATATCCACACCGAGGCTGCTGGTTCCGCCGGGTTCAGCCCCAGCTCCTGCATCGCCGGCCTGCGGGAGAGCGGGGAGAGCCGGGAGGGCAGCGAGTCTCTCTGCCAGGTTATCCACGGCTACGTTGGAAGGGGCGCAGGCCAACACTCGGAGACCCCTTGCTACCAGCTGGGCGATGAGCTCGACGAGAGTGCTTGTCTTGCCTGTACCTGGGGGGCCGTGAATCAGGATCATGTCTTGGCTGGTGATACCTGCGGCGACGGCTCGTCTTTGAGATGGGTTCAGAGTCTGCCGCAATGGAATGAAAGTCGCAGCTGGGGAGGCGAGCACTGCTGAAGATACAGATGGAGCAGGTGCTCCGTCTGTCCCGTGGTGTCCAAACATGAGACTAATCATGGGCTCTGCCTCGAGCCACTTGTTTCCTGAGAGAGCTGAGAGTGCCGCATCACACCGCCGCATAGTGACGTCATTGCTGAGGGTGTCTAGTCGGTACTTGGAGCCGTGGAAGATGGAGGCAGAGGAAGACACGCCCTGGCGCTTGCGACCAGAGGTCTTTGATGTCTTGCCGCTGGGTTTCGATACCGGCCCGAGGGCAGCCCCATCGTCGTCATCGTCGTCGTCGAACGCCACTTGGATCGACAGATCGGTGCACCGAGCCACGAGCCCAGTGGCCACTAATTGGCCGGCCCCTGTGGCATCACCCTTCCGCGTTTTGCGCCCAGTAATGCTGTTGCGATCATCGACATCTGGCTGGACTTCTCTAATCGACACGAGATCGCCGTCCCTGAACTTGTGTGGTGGCAACGGGGTTTCTGCTCCGGCAGCTGTGCTCGTGTGCCGAAACTCCACTATCGTCCTGCCAAACAGGCCTATGGATTGATCGCAGGCAAGCACTTTTGGCAAGCACTTTCCACTCGCCGCAAGGTCGGACTCAGATCGAACTTCTGCTTGCTGCTGGGATCGCTCTAGCTCCTCGTCGTACTCTTGATGCACGAGTTCTCGATGCAGCCGCGTCCACGCCGATATCGCATCGTCTCTCTCTTGCCCAACTGCCCAGCGAATATCGTTGGGAGCAACCAATACCTTTGACTCCATCAGGGGCGGTGCTCAAGGTTGTTTGCTACACACGCGGAAATTCAAGCGCAACCTCTAGTAGAAGAATGCCGTTGTCACGCACCGTCTAAAGCACACCCAGCCAGTAAGTGCAGCCAGTTAATGAAAGAGATGCGAACAGGATCAACGAATCATTGACAGATGGATGGCCCGTGCAATCGCACTAGTAGCACTACCTCGCTAGAAGGACTCTGGCAGTGTGGCTTCGTAACGAAGCCTTCGTTGTGCGCTGTGCGCACTGGCAGCGATGAAGGTTCGTCAGTTCGGTCTCTGCGCTGGAGGCACAGTGCCTAGCACACAGCCTAGAGTACTCCCTAGGACCCGACAGCGCATAAAGCGCGGCCATAACATGAAGCAAAGTTGAATGGGATTACTTAAGAGTCGTATGTTGAGCTTCATTGCCAGCTGCAACCAGCCCACCCCATCATCAGGCACAGTCTACTCGTCAGGTTTAGGACTCCACCTTCACCTTCACCTTCATGCAACCGGCAGATCTATCGTTCGGTATGTGTCGTCCATCACGGGCCAACTAATCCCGCCATTCCCAAAACAAGCACGTTCCACAGTATCTGCCTCCGACAAAATCCCTGCAGCGACCCCCTTCTCTCTCTCCCTCCCAGCAGCAGTAGTAGTAGCAGTATCCACGACCCTCTGCTCCAATAATCCGATTCCACGTCCAACCTAGCATCACTCACACCCAGCGCCACGAGCATGACCGACACCAAGCTACTGTCTGCTGCCTGCTTACTTGGGTGGTGGCCTGAACATAGGCCTGGAAGGAACCGAGGGCATGGGTGGCATGGGTGGTGGGCCTCCAGGTGCAACAGGAGGGGGGGGCATGCCACCACCACCAGCTGGGGGCAAGGGAGCAGCAGCGCCAGCATCCCCCGTGGGAAATGATTTCTTGCTCCCCAGGCGTTTCCTCCCCTTGAGCTTGCCGGCGCGTGCAGTTTCATCCGCAGAGGGCGCCGCGCTAATGGCAGCGATGGAGGCTGCTGATGGTGGAGGTGCCCCGGCAGGACCTCCAGCTGGGGGCGGGGGGAGTGATCCACCCGGTGCCTTGGGAGGGGGAGGCAAGCCTGGACCACCCCCGCCACCTGCTGGGGGTGGGGGCATACCACCTGGATTACCACCCATGCTCTGCTTAAGTGCCTTCAATGAGCCGAGACCACCTCCTCGTCGAGCACCAGCGCTAGGGGGAGGCATGCCTACAGCACCTCCGGCTGAAGGTGGTGGTGGCAACGAGCCTCCTGCTCCGCCTGAAGGGGGCGGTGGCAGTCTACCTCCACCACCTGCCGGGGGAGGAGGTAGACGGCCGCCTGCTGCCGCTGGGGGAGGGGGCAACGACCCGCCGACCGAGGGAGGGGGGGGCAGCCTTCCTCCGCCCCCTGCCGCAGGAGGGGGCGGCAAAGAGGCGCCTCCTCCTCCTCCTCCTCCTCCTCCTCCTCCGGGTGCAGGTGGGGGAGGAAGTGATCCTGCTCCTGCTCCTCCGAATCTCGCACGGAGTCTCTCCACCCTTTCGTCGACACCAGAACCCGTGAGTCGATGGAGATCGGAGACCCAGCTGTCTCGCGCGCCCTTCGCGTCGGCACACAATCGGACCGAGTGCTCGCCTGATTTGGCACGGAGAGCATTCCGTACTAGACCCTGGTTTCCAATCGCTTCTACGGAGGCACCCTTGAGTGCAAGCGATGCATCGATGGCAAAGCGGCCGTCTTCCTGCTCGACTCCCACGAGTAGCATGTCGCTAAACAGCCAGACGCGGCTCTTGGCGCGCGGGCGGGCTCTGCGAGCATTGGGTGGATACTCGACTGGATGCGGTAGCGTTTGCAAGCTGCTCTGTCAGCGAAGAGATGCGTGCCCAGCAAATGGACAGTGCATCAAGGCTGAATGCATTCTAAGAGGCACACTCGCATCTGGTCGCATCGCGCGGCAATACTCACTCTGTTTCTGACAAACATACGCCTAGCGTTCCCTGCCGTACCAAGGATCGCATGGCATCGGTGAGAACCACGCGCTCCCCTTCCGTACCGGCCCAGAATGAATTCTATTCTATCTCTAGCAATCTCGTCAGCTCGTTGATGGTCTCTGCAGCGTCCTCAACTCGTTCGAACAGCTCCGTAACGCCAGCTTCCTTTGAAGGTGCCTTCACTGATGCCCATGCAACAGCCTACTCCATAAACTCTTGGTAAGGCTCCAAAGCAGACCCAGGGGATAGCAAGAAGGTCTGCGGCAATGCAACTAGACATCACACGAAACATGAAAAATGAGTGTATTGGTTGCGACGAGATCTTTGGATCGATCTCTGTAGCCTGCATCGTCACGATCGACAAAGCTTTGTCATCGGATCTCAACACGAAAACCAAACCAAAACGATCGATTCATGTATAAGAACGCTTCAGGCTTGAGCTCTGGCGCAGCTGTAGATGCTACGAGAGAAGATGAGCGGAATGCCACGTCAACAGAAACGGCGAGCACTTGCAAGATGTGACGTCCTCACCTGGAACTCATCAAAAGACACGTTCGTTGCTGAAAGGTCGGCTTTAAAATCATCCTTATCGCCCACGCCGTAAGTTTGCTGCATGGCTCCTCCAACCAGTGCGGCGAACTGCTCGATCGTTGTGAGCATGCGGGTGATCTCTCCCATTAGGAGGTCAAGCACAGATTCATCGACCGCATATTTGACCCACTCGACGGCAGTCTTCATGAATTTTTCTCGCGCTTGGAGTACCTGGTGGAAATTCATGAAAAACGTCGGGTTCTCCGCTGAGACTGCCATTAGCAGACGCATCATCTCCTTGCTTTGGTCAACTAGCTTGGGCACATTCTCGGACTCCCTCGCCGCAAGGTGGTCAAAGGCGCTATCTACATCAATTTCTTCTGCCATGTCACACTTTGGCCAGCAAGTACCAGCAGGATCCAGCTGGCGCGAACCTCAAGTGATCCGGTCGGCTTCCCTGCGTTGCAATATGCGCGGTACAAACAATATACCGTACATAGGTGGAAAAACACGCATGGCACCGAATTTAAAAAAGATAGGCAATTAAAACTGGTGAGTATTGATGTCAGCTAGCAAGTGTGGTGATTCAATCTGTGGTGCGGCAGACAAAGCAGAGTTGTCCTCATTTTGCTCTGTTACAAGTATATTGGACTAGCCGAGGTTGAACATTGACCAGATTGATCTAGCCTTGCTGCCTAGCGCTGCATCAGAAACGCACCCGTGGGGACTCTTGTGTGCTATGTACAAGAAGCTAGCGATTATGTTTGAAGTCAATGGAGACTTGGATTCAGCCGCAGAGTCGTTCTGGAGGGCTGCGGATCTGGCAGATAGGCGCGATTTTACTATCAACAATCAACTCGTAGCTCTAAAGCTGCATTCGTATGCATCTAGAAAAGAAATTTTGGCTGCCATTTCGTAAATTTTCGATGTTGTCAGCAGCAAATTGGTGGGGTAGATCGCACCGTTCAAGGTGGATCGCACAGGAACATTTTCGTTGAATACATCTTGGTTCTGCAGCCAATAATTGTCTCATTCGATCCATATATGGTCAAAGATAAATCTTGGAACTATTTCACTATTTGGCTGCAGTGCTAGGGACGTTGGCACAGGCTTTGGCAAGCAGTAGATTGAAAACTTCCCGAGTTCGAAAGTCTTCTGCTACAGTCTTCATCGAACTACTAGTAGTGCTTTCTACGTCTCTACTCACAGGGCGGCTCGCACGCCGCTATTTCTAGTACCGAGATCCGGTGGTACCACCACTGCCGTAGCTTCCTGATCACCAACCGCAGACAAAGGTGCCCGACCATGCCCTCTACCTGCGACACCTCCAACTCCAGTCACCGACTGCGGCAGAATCGCATTCACCTCCTTGAGTGCTCTTCGCTGAGCCACCTAACGACCTTCCCACTCTCGCTGCATCTATGAGACCACTGGGAGGACCGGTGTTTGTCGACCAGCCCGCAGGTCCGGCCACGGGAAGCCAGAGGGATCACTTGCGATGCGGGCCAGCATCGGGTCGTCGGCACCGGAATGCAATGCACCTGTGCCAGTGGCAGCTCCCCCAACCACCTGTATCCTGCCTCCACTGTCGAGCAGAATGAGCATGGGCAGCTAACCGCCTCCTCTGCCTCCTCTGCCTCCTCTTTGCATACTGAGGCCGGATGCTGCCCGCCCCATGGCTATCGCCTGCATGTCGATCCCAAGACAAGAACATAGATCTAGTGCCAACCGTGCATCTGCATACGGCACCATAGGCCACTCAGGAGGAACTCCATCGAGGAACTCCTCCGTCAGTCTACGCTCTGCACTCACCCCGGCTGCATGCACGTCAAGAGGCAGTACTAGTAGCCTCACCGTGACTGGTGGCAGCTACAGGGCAGGGAGCCGACCTCCGCAGGCAGAGAGAACCGAATCAGATTGCATGTTCCTGGCATCGCGATCGACATCCTCGAAGCGCGATCTCACGGGTCCGCCGTGACCTGTAATTGATTCCGGATTGAAATGTACCGGCAGCACAGGTTTCACATGCTCTCCTGCAATCCCATGCAATGCATCCATATCTGCGACCCTCTGCCCGTGAGACGCAGAGGCACCGGCTATGGGCAGGGGTTCCAATGGTCGCCGAGCTGGCCGTCTCTCTGTTCCCTGGCGGGGCACCGGCTCTCCATACTGAAGCAGTGCCTCCCGTCTCTCTCTCGCCACCCTCTCCCATTCCTCGTCTTCAGCTCGTCGTCCCGATGCCATTGTGATGCGGGACTCACGCCGGCGCAGGCTCAGTCTGTCCTCTTTTGACTCCAAGGTGCTTCCCCCGGGACTTGGACCAGGGAACACATGATCACCAGCACCTGGTGTTTGTCCACGGGAAGACACTGACCATTCTCCTGGTGATGTAACCCCCCCTGGGGAACGCACTGGCAGCACAGGCCCAGCCATAGGCTCCCCTCCTTCCTCCATATCTCCTTCTAACAGCGACTCCACATGCTCATGTCTCTGAGAACCGTATTGACTCTATGCACCCCTTGTAGGCCGCGGGAAGGCGTCCAGGTCGTTCGGCATCGGGCCCGGGGGTGCCAGCGGAGGCCTAGAGAACAACGCTCGAAGGAACTGACCCTATCCTTCCGGGTCACTGCTCTGCGGCACATCTGGCTCTTCACCAGGGAACGCGCCCGATACCTCAATTCCCCTCTCACGGAGAGAGGCTAGCGGAACCAGACCGGCGCTGCGCACACCCTCTAGCCGCAGTGACGGCACGTCCAATCCTGCTGATTCTGCCGATCCCGATGGCTGTGTTCCCTCAGCTGTTCCCCAGCTAGTGCCTCCCAGCGGTCCAAGAGAGTCAGTATCAAGATCATGGTCCGTGTCCACCGGTGAGGCTTCCTTCGCCTCCTTGCCTGGTGCATCTCCTGATCCTGATCCTGATCGCTCATCGGTGTCTCCATGGCGACGACTCACGAGGGGGAGAGTGCCGTGCACATCCGACTCGCCTACTTCGTCCACGGTCTCCTCACCGGCTGCCAGCGTGGCAGCATTATAGGCCGCTCTAGAAGGAAACTGCGCCTGTCCATCTGCCTGTAGCTCTGGCACTGTTGCCTGAAAGGATTGTCCTATTCTTGGCCGTCGCCTAGGCATCACATCTTCTGCCAGAGGCACCTCGTCGAAAAGGTCTTCTTCTAGTCGACGCAGCTCGCCTCCCTCCAGAGCTGCAGGCATCCGTGGGAGGGGTCCACCAGTCAGCCCGGTGACACTCTCCGCCGCTGAGGAAGCGACTCCAGTTGGGGCCCGATGCACCTGGGATCCAGGGCCGGAGTGCGACGCCGTGGGCCGACCTTCCCTTACCGACATGCTAAATCTATCATCCGCTGCATACCCCCTCCCGTCAAACCTGCTCACAGCAGAGGTTGACAGAGTAGCCACTTCTCGGGAGACAGATGCTGGGGCACAGAGACTGGCTCGGCCCTCGAGCAGTTCTCTCAGTGCTGCACCGGCAAGTGGGGCGACCTCTACCTCATCAGCCTTGAGATCGACGATGGTAGATCCGTCTCCGATATCAACCGTGTTCCCTGTTGCACTTCCTGCACCACCCTTCAGAGGACCTGCCGGATCTGCTGACGCCTTATTGGATGTGTGAGACGATGGTTGCAGATGTGGCTGTCGATTCCCATCAGGCGGGGTACCTTTTAGTGACGTTTGCGCAGAGGGCAGCGGCAACGGTGGCTCAGGGAACAGCTGCTCGAAGGCAGACCCTGTCTTGGAGGGGGTACCATCTGTCACTGCGGCTGCCATCTACAGCCTGCGTACATCCACAAGCCGTCTGCTTGCTGCCGCCGCCAACATGGCTTCTGCTTTGGATCTGCCTGCCGATTGTTCCCTCAGCTACGCCACGAATAATCTCAGCATCTTTCTCAGATGCTTCGTCTCCTTACCGCGCACACGGAGGTCGCCGTACATCTCACGATCCTGCGCACTCACAGGCGCAAGTCCTCGCAGAGCTGTGATGCCATGCTCGCCACCTTCGTCGATCCTTGTTTCCAACTGCCAGGCAGGAGCATCCCGATCAAGCTCGGCTGCCCGACCCACCTCCTGAGCACTCATCACACCCCTGGCACCCATGGAATTGCCGAGCCTCCCCTTTACACTGCCGACTTGTCCGCTGGCCAACCCGGAGTCAGAAATTGATCCCACCGTTGCCCCTGCCACGGAGGAGCCATTCCCCACCTCCTTGGCATACATGAGGGAGGACCGCCGCCTTGAACTGCCTCGAGTCCCAACGAAAGTGGCAGTGTCTGTGGCAGGGCCTGTGCTCGTGCTAGCGATTGCGTCCCTTGGAAGGTAGTTCTACCTCTCGAGAATTGCCTCTCCTTCCAGGCTGTGCCCTGCAGGTGCATGACGCCCCGAAACCCCCCCCTCCCCCCCCCCTCCCCCCCTTTTTTGGCGAACCTCCAACTCCGCCCACTCCTCCCCCACATCTAG
>Ga0136560_1001378_pt1 | contig 12492 bp, 6 predicted proteins | sample AntRauMeHopE1497_FD_104925 | JGI IMG/M metagenome (GOLD analysis project Ga0136560, IMG submission 104925) | Saline lake microbial communities from Rauer Islands, Antarctica - Metagenome Hop E1 #497 | ecosystem: Environmental > Aquatic > Non-marine Saline and Alkaline > Saline | place...
GGAGTCCGGGCCTGCGGCGGCGCGGCTTCTGGCGCTGGAGCTGGTCGACGCCGTGCTGGACAGCAGCTTTGACGTCCGGGACACGCTGAAGGACTGGCAGGAGGCGGTGGAGGCGGACCTGACGGAGCCGGGGACGGTGCCGCTGCCCATGCACACGACGCACATCTTCTCGCTAGCCAAGACGGCAGAGCTGTACGCCACCTCGCTCCGGCCGCTGCTAGCCGGCCTGCGCTCCCGCCCCGTGCGCGAGAAGTTCGGCCTGGGCGCCGCGACGTCGCTGCTTGACACGGTGGACGACCTGGCGACCATGGTGGGGGACGTGGACACCATCCTGAGCACGACGGTGCAGCTGCGGCAGCTGTACGACAGCCTCTCGGGCGACGTCATGAACCGCGCGCTGTTCCTGCTCACCATCACCACCACAAGCGTGCTCCCCCTCGAGCTCTTCGCCGCCATCTACGGCATGAACTTCAGCGTCATGCCCGAGCTCGGCTTCGAGTATGGCTACCTCGTCTTCTGGCTCGGCTGCCTCGCCCTCTGCCTCCTCGTCGTCCTGTGGTTCGCCCGCCGAGGCTTCTTTGCGATCTACGGCAGCACGCCCATCCAGGCGCCGACTGACGGGGACTCGGCGGCGCCGGAGGCCATAGCCGCCCACCCGACGGCACACACCCTCGTGAGCGCGGGCGTGTGACGGCTCGGGAGCGTGGCGGATCGGAACGGCAGCCCAGCGACACGCGGAAGACTACAGACGCGGCGAGCGGGCGCTCCGGCCCTCACACGCCATCCACGCGCATCGCAGCCCGAGCCTTCGACGCTTCCATCGCCTTTCGTCACGCCTGCATCACACGCCTCGACTCGTCCCTCAGCCCGTGCCTTCGACGCTTCCATCGCCTTTCGTCACGCCTGCATCACACGCCTCGACTCGTCCCTCAGCCCGTGCCTCCGACGCTTCCATCGCCTTTCGTCACGCCTGCATCACACGCCTCGACTCGTCCCTCAGCCCGTGCCCTCGACGCTTCCATCGCCCTTCGTCACGCCTGCATCACACGCCTCGACTCGTCCCTCACGGCCTCGTTGAACCGCCTCAGCGCCGGAACCGTCGCCGCCGAAGTCCCCGGTGCCTCGTGCGCGCCCGCGGTGGACGCGAGGACGACCGAGAGGCCTAGCATCGCGTCCTCCCCCGCCGGCCCCAGGCCCTCCCAGTGGCGAAGCGTCTCGTCACGCACAGCCGCCAGCTGGGCCCGCGACTCGGCCGTGAAGGCCGCGCCGGCGCCGCCCGTGACCGGGTCCGACGCGTCCACCGTCAGCGAGTCGGCGGCGACGGCGTCGATCACGCGACCGAGGCTGCGTGCGGACCGGCGCGCCGCCCCCGGGCCCGCCGCCCTCGACTCGTCCATGGCGGCCCGGACCCGGGACCGCGCCGATGACGTGGCGGCCATGCGCGAGCCGAGCCGCGCGGTCTCCGCGTCCAGCTGCCGGCACAGCGGCGCCGCGTGCGATTCGAAAGCCGTCGCCGCGGCGCCCGCCATCCCGGCCGCCGCGTCGCGCGCCATCGTGCGTGCTTCCGATGCGACGCCCGCCAGCTGGCTCCGCAGCCGCTCGGCCGATCCGGTGACGGCGCCCACCCTCGGCCGCCACTGCGCCTCCACCGCCGCCGTCACCTCGGCGCGCCTTCGCTCCCACTCCGCCTCCAGGCGTGACGTCGCCCCCCTCGTCGCCGCGGTGATGTCGCGCAGCAGCCGAGCCTGCTCCGCGGCGAGGCGCGCCTCCTCGTGCTCCCCCGACGCCCGCTCGTCCTCCACGCTGGCACGGATTCGCTCGATCGTCGACAGCACCGACTCGTACTCCTCCCCGACGGAGCGGGCCGCGGCCTGCTTCGAAGAGAGCCCGGCGTTAAGCGCCTTCACGACGGCCTGCGGAGCCGGCAAGCAAAGGGGACGGGGGCTGGGCGTCGCAAGCGCGCCGCGCTGACCGAGGTCAAGCCGCCTCGCCAGTCGGGCCACTCACCTCCTGCCGTGCTACCTGCATGCGGAGCGAGTTGAGCTCCATCAGCTCGGCCTCATCGTCGTCCAGGGTGCCCATCTCGCGCTCGAGGGCCTCCTGCGCCATCTTGTCGGCGAGCTCGGCCACGCGCTTGGAGCAGCTCCGGACCGCCGCCTGCTCTCTAGACCTTGCGCTCCTACGGCTCTCCGCGATGTCCGCGAGCTCCGCCTCCCGGAACTCGTGCACCTCGCGGCGCTGATCTGCGACGCTGACGAGGAGCTCGCGCAGCGCATGAACCTCCTCAGCACCGGCCGCCGGCGTCAGGGTCAGGCTGTGGTCGGCATAGTCGTCCATAGTCTCTGGATGACCCCTTCGGCCGCGGGGATGCGGCCTACCGCGCCACCGTGGGAGTGGGAGGCGGGGGCCGGCGCCAGCGGCGCAACTGCTTCCGCTCTGCCTCAAGATTTCGCCTCCCGGGACGCGTGCACCCGCACCTGGCTGTGTATTTCGTCATGGATACGTATGACTACGCGCTGGCCTGGAGGGGGGAGGTCGGGACGATGTTTCCGCCGGTGCAGCGTGCGATTAACAGCCTGAGCACCGCCACGGCCGCGGTGGCCGGAGAGGACGGCATCCCGTCGAACAAGACGGCAGCCGTTCGCCGCGAGGACCTGATGCGCGAGGCCTGCGCGCAGCTCGCCGACGCCGACCGGCGAAGGGAGCGGCTGCGCCGCATCCTCGCCGCCACAGAGGACAGCGTCGTGGCCCTTGCGGCCTGGTTGCGCGGGCCGGGCTCGGAGGTGCTGGAGCCCAAGCCGGAGGGTGCTGGGCGGCGGCGAAAGCGGAGGCAGGCGCCGGGGAAGTCCGGGGTGCGCCTCAAGCCTCCGGCGCTGCTGACGACGCTCGCCGTGTCGGCCCCGGCCGCGATTGCGACGGCAAGGCTTGCCGTGCTTGACGCCGACGCGGCGTGGGCCGGCGCCGCGTCCTGCGTTCCGCCGGGCATGTCTGTGGCCCTGGGGCTGCCTTCGGGCGCGGGGGCCGGCGGCCCGGGCTTGAGCAGCGGGTCCCGGGCGCTCAGTGCGGCGCTGGGCCGAGCGAGCGCGAGCGCGCCGGGGGAAGGGGGGGCTGGCTCGGGCGCCGGGGGCGGCGCCTCGGCGTCCGGGCCGCTCAAAGCCAGCGGTGCCGACCGCGGGCCGTCGCCGGGGGCGGCGGGAGGCACAGCCGAGGAGGAGGAGGAGGAGGAGGAGGGCACGCCCGCGGGTGACTGGTCGGCTGAGGCCCGGGCGTGCCGCGAGGCCGGGGCGTCTCTGAGGCGGGCTTGCGGCAGCGTGAGCGCCGAGGAGGTGGCGTCGTCGGTGGGCGACGAGGCGGCTCTGCTCGCCCTCTTCGACGTGATGCGGCTGCTTCCCAGCTTCGCGGCGGCGGCGGCGGGCGCGGGGCGGCCTGGGTACGGCTCCGCGGTGCCCGGCCCCGGCGGCGGCGGCGAGGCGTTCAACCAGGCGTGCGCGAGTGTGGTGGGCGTGTGGACGGTGCTGGACGATGCCGCGAGGGACGGCGGGGACGCGGAGGGCGCGCCCGCTCTGCACGGAGTGTTTGCGCTCCGGCCGGGGTCGCTCGGCCGGCCCGACCCCAGGGGTGCGGTGGTCGGGGGCCGAGCGGAGTGATGGGTGGTTCGGGGCGGCGCAGCGGTGCGGTGCGCGCCGTCCCGTGTGCCGGGGCGGCGGCCGTGACCGAGGCAGGGTCATTTCCTGCTCAGACGCTGCACACGCGCACGCCTCCAGTCTCACAGCGCGCGGCCTCACGCCGGCTCTCCGTGCCGCCACGCCGAGGGCTGGCCGGCCAGCGACGCCAGGCTGCGGCCCTGAGCCCCCGGGAACCGGAATCCGCCCGGGAGCGCCCGGCCCGCTCTCGCGTGCTCGTCGCTCGTCAGCAGCTGCAGCGCGAGTGCCTCGACGGTGGTGCGCCGCCCCGCCGCCCCGCCGCAGCGGATGGCTGCCACGTCCCCGCACAGCCGCACCAAGGCTGCGTCCGTGCCGCGCTGCCCGGCGCGCGCCGTCGCAGCCGCGGCAGCGGCGCCCGTGCCGGATGGGTCGCGAAGCAGCCGCGACCCCGGAGCCGTGCCCGCAAATACCAGCCGCCCCCCGGCGTAGCAGAGCCACTTCGGGTAAGCGCGAAACCCGAGCCGCGCCGCCAGCTCGGACCCGCGCTTCCCGGAGCAGTCCACGACCACCACTCCCGCCCGCCCGAGGTCCACCGCCGACCCGGCCAGCAGCCGGCCGGCGCAGTCGAAGGAGCGCTGCCCCGCGGCGGCCAGCGCGGCCACACCCGGGTCCGCCGACCCCGCGGCCCCGACGCCCCGAGCCTCGGCCCCCGCCCCGCGGCCCCGCTCGGCTCTCCTCAGCGCCGCGGCCAGCTCCGCCGCGGCTCGTGCCGCGTCCGCGCTGGGGCCGTGCGCCGGCAGCGTCAGGGCTACGAGGAGGACGGCCCGTCGTCCCACCCGCTCTGACGCAGCCACCAGCTCGCCCAGCGACGACGCGGGGACGGCGACGAGGGGCGGGGCGCGGCCCCTCGGCCCCCTCGGCACGTGCGAAGGAGCCACCCCGAGAGCCGGCGACGCACCGGCTCTCGCCCTCGACCTCCGCCGGGCGGGGCCGGCCCCGGCCGTCGCGGCGCGGCGTGTCGCTGCTGTCAGCGACGACGCGAACCGCGACGACACGGCGGCGGCAGACACCTCATCGGCCAGCCTGACGGCGTCGCCCAGCCCGGCAACGGCCCCGCCGTCGGCTGCGATGGTCGAAGCCAGGGAACGGCGCTCGCGGCCCGAGCGCGACAGAGCGGGGAGGCCCCAGCCGTTGGCGTGCACCCCGACCAGGCTCGGATCCTCGGCCGCCGCGGCGCCGCCGGTCGTCGCGCCGCCGGTCGTCGCGCCGCCGGTCGTCGCGCCGCCGGTCGCCGCGGCCGCTGCTGCGCCGAGGAGTCGGCAAGGCGTGCCAGCGTCCAAGGGCAGCTCCCCGTGCCCCGCCAGGCGCAAGACAACACGGCCCATACCCGAGATGATGAGGGCCGCGCGCGGACTGAGGCGGATCTCGACGGGGGACGGGAGCGGCCGGCGCTTGCCCCGCAGCTCGTACCGCCACAGCCAGGACGCGCCCGCCCCCGCCTCGGCGGGCGTAGCCGTGTGCATCTGTGTGGTTCCTGTCTGATGTAACGCGCGCGCCCCGCTCGTCGTCAGCCTTGCGCCAGCCCGCTCGCCGACCGACCCGCCGGCATCCGCAACCGTTTCCAGCCGATCCTGGCGCAGGAGTGCCCGGACCGAGCCGCTCGGCCACATTGCGCAGCCCCTGCCCCTTTCGTCCAGCTGTGCAAGGAGCGGCCCGACAGGGAGCCTCGCGGGCCCACGCCGGCCCGCCGACGCCGTCCCGTCCGCGTGGACTGCGAACCGAGGCAGCCCTCGCTTGCCACCGTCCCGTGTGACCAGTAGGGCTAGGCCGCCAGACGGATACCTGCAAGGGGAGCGAGCACAGGCCCGGGACGGCACGGCGTGAGGCCCCGCCGGGGTCGCTGCGCGGCGGCTGGCACCGACGCCCCCAGGCCTCACAGGACTGCGCCCGTCCCGTCATCGCCGATCCGCATGCGACGCAGGTCCATGGCCGGGCGCAGTGCGGCAGTCGCGCCTGCGTGTGGGCGAGCTTGGCGGAAGAGCCTCGCGGGTGGGTGTCGGGCGTTGTTGTGTGTGATCTGGCGAGGCCGTCCCGCTCGTTGTTTCAAGGGCGGCGCTTCGGTAGTGCACGCGTTCTGCTGCGGCCGTTGCCGGCCGGGACGCCCCCCTCCCCGGCTCACTCCTTGAGGGACTCGCGGACGGCCGCGAGGAAGACGGGGCAGCGGGCCAGGTCAGCCACCTGCTCCACGGGGCTGCGCCACGTCACGCCGAGCTGCCCGGTGGCCGGCGTGGTGTCGTACTCGGAGGCGGTGCCGCTGACGTCACCCTCGAAGACGGGAACGCGCGCTGCGAGGTCCTCGGGCAGAGCCGCCTTGAGGGCGGCGACGGCGTCCTTCCACGAGACGGAGCTCGCCACGGTGATGTAACGGCCGGTGCCGTCGGCGAGGGCGGCGGCCCTGGTGCCCGAGGCGGCCTCGTTCTCGTACGCCCGCACGTGCAGCTCTGCCGTGTCGCGGACGTCGACAAAGGACATGTGGCCGTCGGGGACTTTGTCGCGCTTGCCGGTGACGAAGGCCTCGAAGAGGCCGGAGGACTCGTTCATCGACGGCTGCGCCATGGGACCCGAGACCAGCGTCGGGTTGATCACCGCCATACGGAACGGCTCGCCCTCCTTCTCGTGCCACTCCCACGCCGCCAGCTCGGCGCGCGTCTTGGAGAGCAGGTACCACTGCTCCTTGGCGAGCTGCCGCTCGGGGTCGCTCCAGTCCTTGGCGGACCACACGTGGTCGGCGGGCGCCTCCTTGCCCATCACCGCCGCCATTGAGGAGGTCAGGATGAGGGTCTTCACGCCCGCGCGCTTGGCCGCGTTCAGGACGTTCATGGTGCCGTCGTACGCCGGCTTGAGCAGGTCGTTCTCCGGATCAGTCGTGGCGAAGAAGAACGGGCTGGCGGTGTGGAAGATGCCCTCGCACCCGGCAAACGCCTCCTCGAAGCTGTCCGGCTTGAGCAGGTCGCTCTCGAAGAGGTGCAGGCGCTCCGCAGCGCCGGGAAGCGACTTGAGGTGGTCGACCTTGACCGGGTTCGTCAGCGACCGAACAGTGCCGTGAACCTGCGAAAAGCAGCGTTTGGTCGGTCCTGGCATGAAGGGGGGGCGGGAGGTCCTGGGACGGAGGCACGGGGCGGGAGGCGGCGAGCGGGAAAAGCCTGGTCCCGTCACTGCTCACGGTGTACCCCTTGTCCAGCAGCTGGGCCGTGAGGTGCGACGCGATGAACCCGCTGGCGCCGGTGATGGCCACACGCTTCGATGCTGATGCGGTCGCTGCTGCCATTGTGTTTGCTCCGAGGTGTGCTGTCGTTCCGCGCGAACCAGAAGCGACACCTCTGCGCGAGTGTTCGCAGGCATGATTGTTTCCGCTGTTCAGGCTCGATCGGCTCGCTGGAGATGCCCGACGCTGCCCCGATGCAATCTCGTGGCCCTTTGCCGGCAGTGCCGCCCCGGCGGCGGAGCCGCACCTGGCCGCGGTCGGCCGCGTCACATCAGGGAGTCTTCCCTGCCGAGACCCGCGGCTTGCGCCGCGCTGTGTGGCGCCGCCATCACCCCAAAAGGGCCAATGGGCTGAGCAGGCCAGCTTGTGGCGCCCGCACCCCGCCCGCGATGCGCCGCTGCCCCGATCGCGAGGGTGCGCGTCGCTGGGGCGGGCGCCGCGGAGCCTGGGCGGTCCCACGTCGCGCCCGACGCCAGCGTGCCCATGGACCCCGCCGGCCGCACCGGAAGCGACGCCATCGGCGTCTTGGGCCGGGCCGGCGGTTTCGTGGCCTCGGCCTCCACGCCAGAGTCCGCGCCCGACAGCGCGTCGGCACGCCGGAGACCGTCCCTGCCGGCATAGGCCACCGGGGTGCCCCACTGCGGCGGCACAGCGGCAGCCGCTGCCGCCCCGGCCGCCCGCCGCCCGTGTCCGCCGTCGGCCTTCTCGTACTCGCCCGCGTGCCCCCAGCCCGCCGCCGCGCCGTCGGCCCCGCGGCCGTCCTCCTCGTCCTCGGGGTCTGGCCACCGCGCCTCCGCCGAGTACCCCTGCGGGGGGCCTCTGGCGTAGGCGGCGTGGCCCTGCCGGTGCGACGAAGTGATGTCTGGCATGGACGCCTGGCTCTGCGGGGTCGATGCCTGCGCGCTGCCCCATCGGGCTGGCACCCCCTGCTGTGCCCCGTTCGCGAGGCCGGCGGCTGCCCCCGCCTCGCCGGCTGGCGGCGCGTCGAAGTCCACCCCCGCGGCGACAAGCTCCCATACCAGCTCCGGCGGCGTCCCCGCCGGAACCTGACCCATCATGCGCCGAAACCGCAGCTCCGCATCCGCCCTGCCGTCGAACGCCACCGGGGCGTGTGCCACCGCCGCCGCCGACGACGACGACGGCGTTCCCGACCACAGCGCCGCGTGGCTCGCGCCGCCGTACCCCCTGCCGTACTGGGGCGCGCCGCTCGAGCCGCGGCCGTACTGGGGCGCGCCGCCGTACCCGCTGCCGTACTGGGGCGCGCCGCTCGAGCCGCGGCCGTACCCCTGCGGCTGCTGCCCGCCAGCCGGCGCGGTCTGGGGAGGGTAGCCCCCCGTCCCGTGTGGCGGGTAGGCACCAACCATCGCCGCGTCGCTCACGGGCGGCCAGTACCCCTGGCTGGCGGGCGGGTACGGGGCGGGCGGGCGGGCAGCGGCGTGGCCGTGCGGCGCTGCGGGGGCCGGCTCTCCCGAGCTTGCCGCGAAGAGGCTGGCGTTGAACGCGGCAGCCTGCTGCATCGCCAGGGCCTGGAAGCCGGCCTCACGCAGGAAGGAGGCGGCCATGGCGCGGGAAGCGTCGGGCACGCCCGCCCGCGATGAGCGCGACGCCGCGGCATCGGATAACGTCATCAGCGAGGCCGCGAGGCGGCGCCGCTCGGAATCCGCGCCAATGTCGGAGTCCGACGCGCCCGAGGTGTCCGCGGAGGAGCTTCCGTCGCCGACGACCCCGTCGCCGATGACGGGGAGCGACTCCCCGTCCCCCGTCGTCCTCGCCCCGTCGTCGTCGTCGTCGTCGCCCGCCTCCGAGCCGTGCCCCGCCGCCCTTGTCTCCCTGAGTTCACCGGCCTCATCGCCAGCTGGTGTCTCCCGGCTGCCGGTTGAAGGCTGGATGCCGGCTGCAGCAGCGCGGTTCTGTCCCAGCTCTGCCGCCCCCTTCGCACCCGACCCTGCCTCTGCCGCCCCCTCCGCACCCGACCCTGCCTCTGCCGCCCGTCCGTCCCTTCCTGCGTCCTGCGGTGCAGGTGTGGGTGTGGGGCTCGCTTGCTCTGCCACGGAACCCACCTCTGCCCCCGCCGGCGGCACGTCCGTTGTCTCAACGGTGGAACCGGCGCCCGTGGGGTCGGCCCACTGCCCCGGACCCAATGCCGACGCCTGCGACGCAGCGGTGCCGTCCCCCGACGGCGGGTCGGACGCTCCCTCCTCGAGGCTGGCCGATGCGCTCACGCCGCCACCGCCATCGGGGCCGCCATCGGGGCCGCCATCGGGGCCGCCGCCGGCCCGGGGTGACACTTCCGGCGTCTCGGCCCCGCCCGACGGCGATGGCGGAGGCGCCACAGTGCCCTCCCGCGCAGGCTGCGGTGCCCCGGCCCCTGCCTCCTCGGCCGCGAGCCGAGCGGCAACACCCTGGGCAAGGGACGGCCCCTGGCCGGCGGTGGCGGGGCTGCCCTCGGAGCCTGTTGCAGCCCCCGGGGGCACTGCCTCGGCCATCCCCGCAGACAGCACGGAGCCAGCGGGGGGCTCTGCCGGGGGCACCGACTCTGACATGCCGGCTGGGACAGTGGCGCTCAGGCGGGACGCCCAGTCTCGGCTTGGCGCTGTGCCGCCCGCCCGGGCCGGCTCCGGCAGTGACAGCGGTTCGTCGCCCCCGGGGCTGCTGGCCGCAGCGCCGCGCGGCACCCCGCCCCGGGCCGCTGCCCTCCGGGCAACCGGGCTGCGGGTGATCGCACTTCGCTGGTTCGGCGGCGGGGCCATCCCGCGAACCCGCCTCACAGGCCTCGAGCCACCGGCCATGGCGAGAGCCATCGCGTCGCCCGCCCCCTGCAGCCCCGTCGGGTCCTCGTCGCTGCCCTCCCCGTCAGTGTCCGCGCCGGCCACCGCGGCCGCACGAGGCCCAGCGCCGGCCTGTGACGCTGCCGGCTCGACTGCGCTAGCCCCGTGCATGCCACCAGCCCCAGACCCGCCGACAGCCCCATCGCTCGCGTCAGAGCCGCCGCCCCAGTCTCCGTTGCTTTGCGCCCGCCTTGGGGCCGGCGCTACGCTCACGGCATCCCCCCCCGAGGCGTCATCGCCGCCCTCGGATGCAAGGGGCAAGGCCTCTGCCCCGCTCGCGGCGCCGAGCGCAGCGCTGTCCGCCCCGGCGCCGACGTCGCCTCCCCACTCACTGCCCGCCCCAGCCTCTGGCAGTGGAGGCAGCTCGCCCGCCGACGCAAAGGCTGCCGTCTCAAGCCCCTGCGGCGCCGACACGCCCGCCGGGTCCGGCCCCGCCCCGACGGTCCGGCCGAAGCGAAGGGGCCCGCGGGCGGCGTCGTCGCCGTCCTCGCTGCCACAGACAAGGTCCATGCTCTGGCTGTGCGCCGGCCCCCGCTGCTGCGGCGCTGCGGCCGTCGACCCCGCGACGTTGCGGGCGGTGGTCGGGGAGGGCCGGCCGACGTGACGCGACGCGGGGCCCCCGGACCACGAGGCAGCCAGGCCCCGGGGCCCCCACAGCGACGCGCCGGCCCCCTCGCCGGTCACGATGGCGCCGCGCCCGCCCGTGACCGAGGCCTCGGGCCCGGGGCTCAGCGAGCTCAGCGGCCCGGACGGCCCCGCCAGCTCGTCCGCCGGCCAGCCGACCCCGCCCGTGTCGGCCGTCCGCAGTGCGCGGAGCGCGTCGTCGGGGTCGTGGTCCTCGTCCCCGCCCATGTTATCCCTGCGTGGCGTCATCCTGCCGCCGCGAGACGACGCGGGCGACGCCGGCCGGCGCTCGGCGGCAGACCCGGCGCGGCGCCGGCTCGCCCCACGACGCCGCGACCGCGACCGCGCCCCGCGGCTCCCCGCCCTGCTGCCCCGCCCCCTCTCGCCCTCCTCCTGCTCCTCCGCCCTCCCCCTCGGGGCGGGCAGCCGCCGCTCCCCCTGCCGGGTCCGCCACACACCCTTCGTCCGCTCCGCATCTGCCCGCGACTGGTTGCGGCGCGAGCGACGCCGCCGGGGCGCCCTCCCGTCCAGCCCCGCCGGCGCCGTCCGTCGCATCGGCGGCAGCGGCGAGCGCTCGCGGCCCGGGGACGCAGCCGCCAGCACCTCCTCGCCGAGACTCCCGCCGCTGCTGCCACCGTCACTGACCGGGGAGCCCCCGCGACCGTATACCCTCTGCCGGCTTCGTGACCGGTGCCGGTGCGTCGACTGAGGCGGGTGCGCGCTGGCCGGCGGGCGTCCCCGGGCCTCGGAGCGAGCGCCCCATCCCGGGGAGGAGTCGCCCGATCGACCCCCGTCGCCGCCACGGCCGTGCGCCCCGGCCCCAGCCCACGAAGGCAACCCAACGGGCCGGGCCAAGCTGTCCGGGGGCGACCCCGGATCTGCCGCAGCCACCACCGGCCGCCCTGGGTCCGCGCTCCCTGACAGCACCTCCGTGGCGAGCCGTGTCGCGGCCCGCGCCTGCGCGAGCGCGTCCCGGAGCCGGACCTCTCGCCGGCGGGCGGCGTCCACCTCGGTCAGGTACAAAAGCCGCCATGTGTGCCGCTCCACGTCAGTTCCCTCGCCGCTGTCAGCGGGCATGTCAAACGTGCGATCGAACTGCGGCACGTGCCCCAGGTACTCGCCTGCCGCAGGGGCAGTGAGCCCCGCGGGGGGATATGGTGGCCGCACCGCTTGTCCAGCCCCCGAACCCCGCACCGAGTATCCGCCCGCGTCCCGCCGATCGTACTCATCCACGCTTGAGGCCTCCCAGTCGCTGGGACGCTGCCGGGTGTACTCCCCGGGTGGGGCGGCATGCCCGGCATGCATCGCGTCCATCCCGTGAAGTCGCTCCCGACCGGCTCCCGCGCCCCGGAAGCCTTGCGGGTCCCTCTTCGCCGACGAAGCGGGAAAGCTCGAAAAGTGATGATTGCTGTGCTCCGGGTACGGTACCCGGGATCCATAGGGGCTCGTATGGGCGCGTGACCCGCCTGCGCCAGCCGTTGTCACTCGGCCACGCTGGTCAAGCGCGCCGGTGCGAGGTCCGTCCGAGCGGCGCGCCGACGCAACTCTCGGCAGCGCCCCAGAGCTCCCCCCCCGCGACGGCATGCGGTTCCGGGCGGGCGCTGCCTGCTGCGAGGAGCGCCGGCCCGACTCAGCCCATGGACCGTCGGCCGAACGTGGGTCCATCCGCACGTGCCAGTTGCCGCCTACCCGACCGGCTCGAGCACGCACCTCTCGGAGTATTTGATGGGCTGAGTGTCAGGGGAGAGGGGTCGGTGTGAGGCAGCGGCAGAGTCGCTCCGGCCGAGGGAGCGCATTCGCCGGATCGGGTGCGCTCGGGTCCGAGTTGGGTGGTACGGGTGGCTGGCGCATCACACACACGGATGCCGGGCGCGGACGCAGCGCGCTGCGGGGTTGCCGCAGCAACGTCGGTGGGCAGGGTGGCTCCTCGCTTCCCGCTGTCCAATCGCCTCGCCGTTTGGGACAGCGCAGGTCTGCGTGGTCCTGTCTGGCGGGCGGCTGGCCTCGGTGCGCTCAGTAGTCGCCCTCCATGCCCATGTCCTCCTCGTCGTCGAACTCGCCCTCCTCCTCGGCGGTCGCGTCCTGGTACTGCTGGTACTCGGAGACGAGGTCGTTCATGTTGGACTCGGCC
>Ga0136560_1001379_pt1 | contig 12485 bp, 16 predicted proteins | sample AntRauMeHopE1497_FD_104925 | JGI IMG/M metagenome (GOLD analysis project Ga0136560, IMG submission 104925) | Saline lake microbial communities from Rauer Islands, Antarctica - Metagenome Hop E1 #497 | ecosystem: Environmental > Aquatic > Non-marine Saline and Alkaline > Saline | place...
CTCGCTGCCCTCCCCCTCCTTCTCCTCGGTCTCGGCGCGTGACCCAGATGCACCCTCGCTCTCGCTGCCCTCCCCCTCCTTCTCCTCGGTCTCGGCGCGTGACCCAGATGCACCCTCGCTCTCGCTGCCCTCCCCCTCCTTCCCCTCGGTCTCGGCGTTGGTTCTAGAACCAGTGTTGCCTGCAATTATTGATTCTGCTTTCGACAGCTTTACTCCATCTCTCATGGCAACGATTGAATCGACCCATCGAGACGCCATGCCCTGTTCGCACCAGAGTTCATACATCCCGCTCCGTGCGACGATCCGCCATTCGACAGGATTCCCGTCCTCCAGCACGTATGCCTCCATGCCCTTGCCTTCCCATGGAATATTGGCTTTGAAAGATTTCTCCTTCGGGACGAAGTAGGCTAGCCGTGGTGTATCGGTCAGCACGATCTCTCGCCGAAGTACGCGACTGAGCCAGCCCCTCTTCTTCCTGACAAGCCCAGCCATGATGACTTTCTCGCCGGGCTGCAGCGCCGAGGCCCAGTATGCGTGCTTATATAGTTTTCGTGGTATGGGTTTTCCTGCCGGTATTGCCATGAAAGCAGCCTGAAGTGCTTTCCTCACCTCATCCATCGATGGAGCTCCAGGGGCACTGTTGTCGTCGCCATCCTAATCGTGAGAATCATCATCATCCGCATCGTCTTCATCTTCATCTTCGTCCACGGATGTGGCACTGCTTGAACCCTTGGCCATCGCTGATTCTGTCGAGTCGGCAGCAGCTTTCTTTGCAGCAGCAAGAGCTAAAGCCCGCTTAAGCTCGTCCTTCCGTGACACGCCCGGAGTCATTCGGAGTCCCGGCGAAAGAACAACAGGAATAGCTGCAGCAGCACTTGCACTAGTACTGCCAGCAGAACTTGTACTATCCGTTGGTGCCCGTGCAGGGCTCACTCCCGATTCACTTGCTAGAGATAGCCCAAACTCCTCCCCTAGAGATTCCCAGCTCAAGGGGGTGGCACCCGCCGGCTCGGCAAGGTCCTTGGCCTGTGGTTTCCAGGGGGCTTCTGCTCGCTTACTCTGCACGAGGTCCCAGTCTACATCTCGAAAGAAAGGGTGCGCCTGCAAATCGTCGTACGACAGTCCGGCATCGGCATCGGGTTCAACGTGTTTTGAGGCACCCAACGTTTCCTCAGGGTGCTCCGGTTCAGCATGGTCGGAGCCCCCATCACCGGACAATGGCACTTCCTATCTGCTGCTATGAGTCTCTGCTTCTGATGTTGCAGATTCATCCTGTTCATCAGTGCCAGTATCACCGCCACCTGCAGCTGCTTTGGAATGACCCCCCTGTGCCCCTGTGATGCGGGTTGCCTGGTCATCCGTCACTTTGTCATATTCATCGGTCTCTGGCGCACCGAGATGCAAGCTAAACGCGCTATTAGAGCGCGCAAGAACCGCTCTTGCCTGCACCTCTGCGTGCCGACTCCCGGGTAGGCCGGAAGCCCCGATGCGTCGGAAAGGGGAGGGGCGCAGTAGCAGCTTGACTAGATCAGCAGCTTCCTCAGGTGTGCCTTCGGGGAACACGAGAGAATCGGGCGCGCTATCACCTCTTTTAATATATTCGGCGGACTGCTGCATCGTCTAGAAGTCGTTGTCACCTCTGAAAGGAACTGGACTGGCCACGAGCTAGAACAGCATACAGCCCAGCGCCCACAGGTCTGCTGGCCCATACGCCGGCTGGTCAGCTAGCACCTCAGGAGAGACGTACTCTGCCGTGCCGCAGAACTCGGTAGACTCTAGTGTGTGTTTGCTCTGTGGAGGAGATGGTACTCGGATCTGCTCGGCGTTCAGTGGCTCGCCCACCTCCGCGTCGGAGAGTGATCTGGCGCTGCCGAAATCTGCAATCTTGCAGTGGCCCTGGTCGTCGAGGAGCACATTTTCTGGCTTGAGGTCCCGATGGACGACTCGAAGGTTCGTATGGAGATATCGGAGACCCTGCACGATCTAGGCGACGTAAAATGTCGCCAGTCGAAGCGGGACCCCCGAGGGCAGCACGATTGGTTTAGGCTCAACCGTATGAACACCTCTAGCGTGCGTCCTGAAGCTCTGAATTGCTTCGAACATGTCGCCCCTGGCGCAAAGTGACATCACAAAGAATAGCTCTTCCTTTGTTTGGAAAGTGAAATACAATCTCACAACATTATGATGCTGCGCTACAGACATGACATTTCTTTCCATCATGACGTTCGCAATCTTGTCTTCTTTCCGAATTTGTCTCTTGTCCAGAATTTTTGCAGCAAAGCAGCGATCGGTGCCCTTGTGTTTCACATGTAAAACTCTGGCATAAGCCCCTTCACCGAGTACTGAGCCGTACAAAAAATCAGATAGCCCCGTTTTCTTGGAAATGCTCGTTGCGGGAGGTTCCGCACTTTCCTTCGCAACTTGTAACTACAATGTCCCACTGCTCGGTCTAGGGTCGCTGCTTCTCGGTGGACCAACGTCGTACGAATCGCTTGGGAAGGTTGCGCCAGGCTAGCTAGAAACAGGCGAAGCTTGAGCTGTACGAACGCGACGACGAGGACCTGCGAGCACGGTACACAATTGGAGGACAGCAAATCGATTTCTTCCGATGCCTGTCTACAAAATCGGCTTGTTGGACATACAAACTCACCACAAGATGCGCCGCTCATTACAAAATGGATTAAGTATGGACTAGGAAAGCGATTCCCGGACTTAGGCAGCGCTCCGATTTGATGAATATTCATGAACGTTCGTTCGTGAGGACACGAGCAGCGATGACGAGAATATAAAAAGTAGTTTATTTTGGTGCCCAGGTCTAAATACTATTGATATTACAGTAGTCGCCTTTGATGGATTTCGCTGCTGTGCGGAAGCTGGCAGCTCGCCTGGAGCAAATAGTCGGTATGGCACAGGGCGATCGCCGGAGGTCTGCTAAAATAGCGGCGCTACTTGTTGCATCAGGGGGGCTGATCGGCCTCTGGGCGTATCTAAGAAGGCAGAGGGACAGAAGATAGCCTTGGAGCGCTCTATAGATCTTTGGAGTGGGCGATGCCATCCGATCCCTCGCTTTAGCAACCGTATCTCCACACTTTCGTAACTCGGTGCTTGCCTCCGCTGGGCTGGCCGCTATAGCTCGATACGTTGGTCCGCGCGTAATCTGGTTGCCTCGATGGATTCGAAAAGGCTCTTACTCTGCCGTACTATTTTTCTTTGTGGTGATCATGACGATTTATTACTTCACTAACGTGATCGAGAAGCCGAGGTATTATTTTAACCGTAGAAGCGAATTCCTTACTACCATCATGGAACGCCTAGGAACCCCAGAGTTCAGGCCGGTGTTCTATGCATTCAACACGCACCTGCAAACTGTTCTTTGTAACAGTTTGAACAAGCTGGACGAGATGTTTGCTTCGTATGCCAAAGTTCGACGAGAGACGATTGAGGCATGGGATGGGAACCTCGTTTGCCTCGACTGGGCAGCCAGTCCCGAGGCAGAGGCGCTGCCGGTCGAGGCCCCCGTCGTTCTTCTGTTCCACGGCATCCTCGGCTCAAGCGAAGACAACTACGCGAGGAACGTCATGGACCTTTGCCTCTCGCGGGGGTGGCGGCCGGTTGTCCACGACAGGTGGCGCATCGACTACGGCGAATGGAGAGACGTGCACACCACGGTGAAGCACATCCATAAGCGATATCCTCGGGCTCCAATTGTAGCTGTGGCATTCTCTGCTGGTGCCCACGTCCTCCTCTCCTACCTCGAGATGGTGGGCCGCGATACGCCACTCGTAGGGGCTGCCGCTGTCTCACCGGCACTTGACCTCGTCAAGATGATCTCACACATGGAAGCGTCAGCAAACCCATCTTATAGGTATGCAATGGAGTATTGCATCCGTGGATGCGTGGAGAGGCACGTAGCCAATGACAGACACCTTCGTGAGGCTGAGGTGGGCGACCTCTTGGCTCGTTTCGACTCGCAAAGCTACGGCTGTCACCAGATGTACGACACGTTCATGTCCAGGCTAGCGACATACACAGGCAAACCGGGATCTATGCGGGATGAGGCCGCTTTCATGGCAAAAGAGAACATGGGACTTCCATTTGATGGCCTAGAATTTCGGTCGTAGGTGATGCCGCTCCCCAGTCGAAGCTCGGGGCGGTCAAGTGCTGGACATACGGCAGCAGATGTCAGTGCAGACTCTGCCTCTGCTCTTAGCGATGACGCAACGTACCTTTCGCAAGGTAAAGATAGGCCACTTTTCCCTTCAAGTGCAGCATCGGGTCGCGATGGCGAGCGAGGGGCGTCAGGGGATAGGAACAAAGAGGGGGAGTAGCTCGGCAGGAATTCCCTGCGACCTGACGTGCCAATGCTGCCTCGGCGCTCCTTCAGCTCAAGCGGCGACTTTGCGCGTCCTAACCCCGACCAGTTGGCCAGTTCGCAGCCGTTACCTGCGGAGCAGTACTCGCCGTTCGGGAATGGAACAGCGGCTCACTACCGCCGGACGGCAGGGAACAACCTGCACCGGGTGCAGATCCCGTGCTTTATCCTCGTGTCAAAGGATGACCAGCTCATGCCGCCTGCCTTCCACAGGCAGCTGCATCGGGCTAGCCAGAGGAAAGGGTCTAGTATCGTGTACGCACGCACGGACCGTGGAGGACACTGCGCCTGGCACGAGGGCATGTATCCATCAGGTGCCTCGTTCGCAGAGCGACTCGTGGTGTAGTTCTTCGCGGCGCTGTTGGCGCAGCAATCTCACACCCACTATATCCTTACCGTGGTTCGGCGCATGTATCGCAAGCAGTTGGCTCCCAGGCGACCACTCAGCAGAGAAACGTCGGCTTCAGAGAAGGGCGACGACGGAAGTCATGAGATGTACCGACGAGATTACGACCGGGATTAGCACCGGGATCGCCTTTCAGGGCAAGCGAGCGGCGAGGGCTTATCGAGTGCCAGCGAAGGCGAGACATGGAGAGGGCCAGGGGCCAGAGCTGCGGCAGTGGCAGCTGCAGCGGTGGCAGCTGCAGAACAAGGAGTCCACCGCCATGGCAACAGTGCGGTCATGGCTGGGAAGAAACTACGTCGGTTGCCCTCTGAGGGGGCAGGTACCTCAGTAGACTTAGCGCTTGCAGATGCGCATGCTCGAAGGGTACGTAGCAGGGCATTGCTGCGAAGAGAGGAGGGTGAGTTGGAAGCTGCAAGTATCAGCAGGGAATCACGTGGGCGCGACCATGGCCAGAAGCCAGGGAACAGGCAGATGATGTAGGTCAAGGGACGTGGATAGCAAACGTCGGAGGAGGAAAGGGAGGATGCAGATGCGGATGCTGCGAATCGCGATGGGGCATCATCATGGGAGCAGTTGCCACGCGAGGGTCTCTATCGGGGGGGGCAAGGACCAGGGTCGAACGATGGCCTCGGGCTCTCGATGGAAGCCCAATCAGAATCGCAATCGCAATCGCAAGTTACTGTGAGTGTTCTCGCCGCCCCCGGTGACGGTGAAAGGACACCTCCAGTGCCCCGGACTCTCACTGCCGATGGCGATCGGGTTGGGCAGTCCCGGGAGCCCCGGCGTGGCGGTGGAGGGAGTTTTGGGAGTTTGGATCTGGATCTAGATGGGGACAGATCCAGACGGCAAGGCCGTCCAGTTGCAGCCTCTTTTGCGGATGCCGACGATGTCATGCAGTCGCCGTCCAAATTCGCTCGAGTATGCAGCGCTGGCGATTTGCAGGAATGGCATGATGACGCAGAGGTGCAAGACTGAGGGACCGAAGACCGCCCAAACGCCGGTTAGAACCGCCGAAACCGGAGACTGCCCGTGACGCCTTTCCAACTTTGATTCGTGTCCCAGAATGAACTGAGGAAACATTCGTGCATCCTTGGCTCGCAATAACCGTATCAACTGCTACTTGCTCTACCTGAGCGACCTCCTATATTACCCTCAGTATGGCAGCAGAAGATGCTATAAAAGAGCGAGAACGGATCCGCCGAATGATTCGAACTTGGTATACTTTCGAGTTTCCAGAACCTCACACCAACGCCCTTAAGCCTGCACTCGATAGGGTGAAGGAATCTGCTCGTGCCTTTGTGCAGCTTAGTGCCATGAGGTCGGAAGAGCGAGATCGAATGGGAGGGAAAGACCCAGATATTGCAGCAGCTGACAAGCAAGTCCGACAAGCTTAGACCATTGGACTTCAACTCACCGCTTTTCGAGGCAATGTGGTTCACACTATTTGCAAACAGATATTGGCAGGCGCTGTGGAAGGCAGTCTAGGCGAGGAACAAGCTGGCGCAATCAGTAGAGCAACGAAGGAGTTCTGCGATGCCGTGAAGTCAACCCAAAAGGCTATTGCGAGTGCCAAGGAGGCGCGACGGGCTGCAGTTGACAAGCCTGACGCAGAAGGTGATGCTGCTAAGGCCAGACACAGTGATCGGATGGAGATTCTCCGTAAGCAAGCGCAGGATCTTGGAGTTGCAATTCCGTGGCAGATAGAGTACGTTCTCGTTATGCGAGACCAGGACGGAGGCAAGGCCAGTCTGGAAGGTGGCATGGTAGAGGATGTTGCAACCGGAAAGGCGCTCAATGAGAATTATTGCGCGCTCACTGGATCTGAAATTCAGGTGTGGGCCCGAGGCGAGAACACGTTCTGCTACAGGTGCATTGACGCAGGAGGCTTCGTGCCAACAGTCTCCCCTGATCCTGCTCGGAACGCCAGGTGCCACTGTGAAGCAGTTCACCAGCTACTCATTGGTCCACCTGGTCTGCACTCGATCCGGGCACCAGAACAGCGGCCAGGCGATGTGCCAATGTCCGCAGATGAAGCAACCGAGCGTGCCTGTAGCGGGGCTGGCGGCGTTTCCATGCCGAACAGTGGTTCAACTTTTACGGATGGAAATGAGCCTGTGCTAGTGCCACCAGTCCTGCAAAGCTTAGCGTGGCTTCGGCGAAGTCTCTGGTTGCTTGACTCGCAAGAAACAGAGCACCAAGAGCCTGATGTTGGACCTGGGCCTGGGCCGTATCAACCTACCTCACTATCGCCGCCGGCATCGGGCGTGGCAGCGGGATGCGGCGTTCACTCTGAATCGAAAGAAGGTGCCACCAGATCCTGTCTGCAGCTGGTGCTCCGAGGCATCTCACGGGCCGTCGCATCGCTGCTTGAGTTGGAGCCTTTGCTATTCGGGTCGTGGGTTCGCGAGCAAAACTCTCTGTTCCTTCAAACTGCAGTGGCGAGTGCTCCAACGGTTGCACATGCGGTAGCAAACGCACTGAGGGTGTACCAGGACCGCCCTTTTGTGGCCATTCCGAGGGAAGTGGACCTGACGATACCTAGGGTGAGAGCTCGCATTGCAGGGGGAAGGCCGACCGGGTGCTCCGCTCAAACGATCGGGGATGCGCTGCTGGCCCTATCGGTACAAGCAGCCGGGGCAGTGGTTTCTCTTGGTGCTGGAGGCATCAGTGGACCCAATGCTGATGGGTCTTCTCCTCCCCCGGCGAGACGTCGTCTCCCAACTGCGTGGCGCAAGAGCTTCCCAGTGCCGCCACCACCGGCACCACGGGGAAGTCCTCTGGATGACTTTTCTGCTACGCTAACGGAAGACGAGAAACTGCGTCTATCTCTTGAAGGCTCTGGCGATGGGCATTGGCATTGGCTGACTTTTGGTCAGCTGCGGCGGCGCGTCTTTCAGCTCGCTGCCGGCCTGTGTAGGCTCCTCCCAAGACACTCCTTCGTGGGCCTGTGCTCGGAGCAGAATCGACCCGAATGGTGCGAATCGGATTTTGCCTGCGCGCTCAACCACTTTCCCTCTGTCGGCATGATGCCTGCCTGGCCCCTATAGGAGACGACGCACGTGATACGGACCGCACGCTTGCGCATTGCTGCAGTGTCTCACGGGGTCGTGCAGAAGTTCGCCAGGGCAATGTAGCACCCGGGGTGCGAACGGCTTGCCCTTTTGGTCGTGTTCCCCAGAGATCCGCTGGCAGCCGCCATTGAGGATGGTGGGGGCGCTGCAGCTGATGACGCCAGGCAACGAGAAGCCGATTCATTGCATGCCTTGCGCGTTGCTGCCAGATCGGCCGCAGCTGACGAGGTGCGACAACTTGATACCGGTTTAAAGCCGACTGTGCCGAGAATTATGGGCTATGGCGATGTTCTTCGACTTGGTTCGCTTGCACTGAGTGCCATCGAAGATGCAAGCGAAGGGTCCGGCGCGTTGCTGCCGAGCTATTCGGGAGTTGGGCCCAGCACCCCTGTCACATGCCTGGACGATGACGATGCTGCGAGGTGCAAACACCTAGTGGCACGGTGCATTCGAGCTGCTGGGCACAATATCAATACGTTGTCATCTGTTTCCACAAATGACGTGGTGGCGTAGAGCACCCCACCGTAGTTGCATGAACAAGCCAGTCTCGTTGCTGGGACTGCTTCAGGGCATGCTCCCAGGAAAGAGCAGGGCCCAGATGCAGCCGGGGCTCCTTTGGCACTAGTGCGGGAGGTGCAATCCCCTGCGTCCCCAAGTGAACAATCACCTTCCATGTACCGCAGCGTGTCGGTCGACTCAAGCCATTCCCATCCAGAGATGGGCCGCGATGTCTCCGTAGCTGACATGGTGCGCACAAGTTCGGCATTCGAGTCGGCGGCATCGGCTGATCCTGCCCGCTCTTCCCTCCTGGTAGAACTGGCCATACCTCCCAGTGAAGGGGCTCTGGCAGTGCCTCTTAATCAGCTCCGGCTCATGCCCAGCAGTGAGGAAGACCCCATGCCGTCCTGGGACCCTCGGCTACTTCACCTGAACCACTCGGTGGCTAGCCTTGACCCTGTCCATGCAGCGAGCGCAATGCACCACGCCAGAGCTGACGCATCTAGTGAAGGCGATTCCTCTCATGATTCGTCTGTGGGAGGCTCTTTGACAGGGGTAATGACATTTGGCATGGACTCGGACCACCGCGAGGAATAGGCATCTTTCTACAAGGGACAGCGCGTTATATCTCTCGTGTTCACTTCCGGTTCCACAGGGACGCCGAAAGGGGTCGTGGAGACGGAGGGTCGGTGGATGCAAGGCGTACTGGGGAAAGTCCCAGTTGAGCCCCTCGTGTATCTGTCCAACTCCCCTCTGGCGCACGGGATGGATCGAGGCATGGTCTGGATGGCACTGCTGGGTGGTGGTAGAATCGGATTCAAGAGCACTGGCATGACCATGCACGAGGGTCTGTGCCGGCTCAACCCCACCATGTTCGTAGCCATGCCGCATTTCTGGTCGGAGCTTCATTCCGACGCGCATTCTGTCCCATCGCATGAGCTTGCAGACGATCGAGCAGACTCGCACGAGAGCCTTCGCATAGCGTTGACAAAGGCTAGGCTAGGCAGGCGACTGCTGGTAGCCAACACTGGTGGTGCCCCTATCGCTCCTGCTGTGCAAAGCTGGTGTGGGCAACTGCTCGAGAGTGGGCACCTGGGGAACAACTACGGTGCGACGGAGTGCCCTGGCATTTCAATGGATGGGGCTATCAGCACGTCGTGCGAAGTCATGCTCCGACCCCTGGAGGATGAGCTGGAGGAGAACCGTGACGCTGAGCCTGCAGTTTCTGCCTCAGAACAACATGACGAGCAAGTTTCGGGTATCACGATCCGGGGTGAGATCATGACACGCTCAAGCAGGAATGCATAGGGGTACTATGATGCCCCTGAAGAAACCAGGCGCGCTTTCCTGGCCAACGGATGGTACGCGACCGGAGACATTGGAGTGCTGCGGAAGGCACCAACCGAGTCGGAATCGAAATTTGAACAGGCTCTGGACAAAAGCAAGCAGCAGCAGGACTGTAGCCATGGAGGGGGTGGGTCTGCTTAGGGCGAGGTAGTCTCGCAGGCAGAGAGTCTCGGTGATGACGAATCTCCCGAGGAGCCAGAAGCAAGTGCTCGGAGGGAACAACTGCTCGCTGAAGCGTTTGCTTCAGTGCTTGCAACCAGGACCGTCTCTAGCAAGATTTAGCACCACAGTGCTCGCCTGCATATCGTGGATCGGATCAAGAATCAGATCGAACTGTACCATCTGGGCAGGTCGGTCTGGTTCAATGCCGACCCTGTGGAGCGCGTGCTGTCGAGGGCACCTGCCGCGTCCCACGTCGTGCTCGCCGGGCGGCGGGACATGGAGCAAGTGCTCGGCGTCATATGCGCAGCCCCTTCCAGTGACTTGGATGACGCAGCAATTCTCGAATCCGTACGAGAGCACGGCTTGTAGAACGGAGTGCCAGCGTGGCAGCTCCCTCAGAGTGTTGTGGTGGCTCGGGAGGAATGGAACGAGGCGAGCGGGCTGCTCGTTGGCCTCGGCAAGATAGCCCGACACAAGGTGCTCGCTCGCTTTACAGATCGAATCTCGGCCGCATACGCTGCTTTCCGCGACTGATTGTTCGGCTGCAATGCCTGTTTTCACGGTCTGTTGGGGGGGGTGGTAGCTGCACCTCTGTGGGTGGGCGTGGATTTTCCGATTCGGGATCTACGATTTGTGCAGGTGATCCATCCAAAATGAAGGCCGGCTGCCATGACTAATGCCTGTTCGCTATGCGCCCTTAAATGCTCGTTCCAAAGGACCGTTAAGATGCGCGCATCGTGCTTGTTACAGTGCATGCACAACAGTTGCTCTATCTGGATCAATCCATATCGCGCGTTATGTAGGTCGAGATAGGTTGGGTCCGCAGTCTTGCGGCCGCTAGTCGCCACCCAAACCGGATCGATAGGCCGGCGCCGCGGAACCAGGAGCGGAACCTGATCTTCAGCACAGTTGCGGCGCAAAGGAAATTCCTAGGTAGACTATTAAGCAATTACGAACGAATTCATTCACGATGGCTACCAGGTGGAGAACGGAGTTTAATCGTGCCGATGGGGTATCCAAGGTTAGGGAATGCGTCAAAGCCAACGGACTGCATCACTTGGTTGAGCCATAGATAGTTTGCTCTTGCACTTGCAGCAGCGATGTCACTAGTAAAATCAGCACCGCAACTGATCAACGTATTCACCTTGCCGCAGGAACTTACTGCAGAGATGGATTCTGGGTCTGTGAGACGACAGTGAGCAGTATCTGCCGACCAAGTACACGCTTGCCTTGACTTGCGCCACATACATTCATTTCCAAGCATGCTCACCGCAGCCGGACGACACTAAAGTTAGAAGACTTTAGCGCGATCTTGACGGTAAAGTTCGAAATTTGCGCCAATTGTTAGCAGATATTGAGGAAGATAGCGACGAAGACAGCACCATAGGAAGAGGAGAGTTGCAACGAATGAGACAGGAATTTTAGACGCTGTCACAGCTGTGCGAAGACATTAAGTCAGGTCGCCGGTCGCCAAAGAAACTTAAGCATAGGGACGAACGCGCTGCACTTATGGGGGGTGTTGCGGCATCGCCAGCATACGGGGCCTCAAGAACCTCAGCAGGGGCGGCCGCGCCAGCCATCTCCGATCGCGAGGTGATGTAGACCCAGGAACGAAAGATCGACCAGCAAGACCGCCTTCTCGAAAAGCTTGACCAGGGAGCTGACGATCTTGGGGAGCTTGCTTACGGCATCAGCGACGAGACGGATCGAGGCATGGCCCTGCTAGACACCCTGGAACGCAACGTCGATGACGGCCACACGAACCTCGGCAGGGAGCAGCGAAGAGCAGACTACGTCACTCTTCAGACGAACAACTGCTGGATGTATGGCGTACTTGCCCTAGAAATTGGTGCCCTCGTACTCATGCTCATCCTACACAAAGGAACATGAAACTGGATGGATGTGGATCTGCGTAGTGCCGCCGTGCGAGTATTTGATTGAAATGCGCCGCGTCCCGCAAACGAGGGCGAGGGCAGTGGTGGAGTCAAGGCAGCACCCGAACTTGAAGGTGGTCCCGGGTGTTCGAGCTATAGAGTTGATCCTGCTTGTTTGGCGCTCGCATGCATTGTTTATTTAGACTCTGGCCTTGTCGGCGGATCCTCGGATCGTTGCTGCAATGCGCTGCATGATCGGGGGGAATCTCTTGTTAATCTCAATCATCAAAAGTACACGCTATCATGATCCATCTCGAAATGTAACGTTCAGGTTTGTATACCAATGAGGGTCCGCCTCGTGCGGGTGCTGCAACGTGGGCCCTCCTTCTTACATCCTGAAAGTCAAGAAATAATGCGCGTCCTGGCCATGCTCGCATCAGCTGTTTTTTTTGCTGCCACCGTGTCAAGCGAATCGATCCATCTTACGGAGGATGACTTCGATGCCCAGGCTCTCAGTAAGGCAACTTCGATTACATTTCTGTCATTTGTACGCTTTTGCGCGAATCTTTGGCACAATCGTGTATTGTTTAGATTGCGCACACGCTGAGCTACTGTTTCTTGTCTTGCAGATGGGGAGACTTGGATGGTAAAGTTCTACGCGCCTTGGTGGTAAGAAACAGATAACCCTAAATATTATTTTGAGCAGCTTAACAGCCCCCGCGATCGTTGCAACAGCGTTCTTTGTCTCAATGTTA
>Ga0136560_1001380_pt1 | contig 12480 bp, 7 predicted proteins | sample AntRauMeHopE1497_FD_104925 | JGI IMG/M metagenome (GOLD analysis project Ga0136560, IMG submission 104925) | Saline lake microbial communities from Rauer Islands, Antarctica - Metagenome Hop E1 #497 | ecosystem: Environmental > Aquatic > Non-marine Saline and Alkaline > Saline | place...
ATTGACGATTTTGAATTCATTCATGACTCGATACGCTGCTCTGGTAATATCTGCTTGGAAATCGGGCGAATTGTAATCAAATCGGGTGGGCGTGTAGCCTTGCCAAATCGTATTTCCACCCTTGCTGTCAATCACATAGATGACGAGCATACCTTCATTTTTGCTATATTTTACCTGATTGTAAGTTTCATCTTTCTCCTGCTCTCTATCCAATTCTCCTTCGTCGTTCCGAAATGTAGTGCCAGCACGCTTGAGCCAATAGTCAAATTCAGGTTGTACATAGCCTCTATACTTGATTGAATCTGTGAAAATTTTATAGCTCACAAGCATATCCGGCTGCACAAGTTTTTCTCTGAAACCTTGAGATCCAAGTCTTGCACTTATCGTTGCATTCAAAACGGGAGATGTCATAGTAGAATCTCCTTCCGAAGTCTGTACAAATGCAAAAGTCTTATATTTTTTGAATGAACCCTGATAATTGTAATCGTATTCGGTGACGTAATCCTTTTGGGAAAAACAGCCCAAAGTGACCAAAGCTAGCAGTGGAAGGAGGAAGTATGATTTTTTCATGGCAATATTGGTTTAAGAGGTCTACTGTTTTTATAAGAAGTGTAGAGAGAACTTTTTATATCGAGAGTTGTTTGCCAATGATTTGTTTTTCAGGACCATGACACCCATAATTTAGATATAATGCATCATAAATTATAATTAATCGTTTGATTTACTACCAAAGTTTCAAAATAGTCTAGCTGAGTAAGAGTTTGACCTCTTGCCAATCCATTCGCAACTTTTTTCAGAAGTTATAGCTTCATGCTATACATTAGCGAAACCAGCGGAAAGCTTGATTGACCGAATACTGGCTTTAGAAATCCTTTAAATCGATCTAATTTCTAGATTGAAGCGGTTTTTCTGTTAAGATGCGAATTAGACTTAGATCTTAATTTTTGTGATTTTAAATGATTCAATCCCGTTAACAGATGGCAGCCTGAAAATAGTAAACGTTCGGTTTTAGGCTCGAAATGGAGAGAATACAAAGCTGAAAACCTTAATTGACAAAACTTTATAAAATATTGGAACGGCATAATTCTTTTGATCAATTGATTCGTGAAGTTCGATCTTGTACTCTATGCGAGGCGGCTCTGCCATTGGGTGCAAATCCAATAGTGCATCTCGCTGCTTCCAGCAAAATACTGATCATCAGTCAGGCTCCAGGCACCAAAGTGCATCATGCTGGTTTTCCCTGGAACGATCCTAGCGGAGAGTCGCTTCGTCGCTGGCTAGATGTAGACGCTGATACATTCTATGATAAATCACTGTTTGGAATAATGCCAATGGGATTTTGCTATCCCGGCAGGGGAGCTGGAGGAGATTTGCCGCCCAGACCAGAATGTGCTTTTACGTGGCATGAGCGAATTCTCAGCCATTTGAAGCAGGTACAACTTACCATTTTGATAGGTCAATATTCACAAAAGTACTATTTGGGAAAAACAAAAAAATCTAATCTTACGGAGACTGTGAAGTCCTTTGAAGATTTCTTACCCCGGTTTTTTCCGTTGGTTCATCCTTCGCCAAGAAACAGAATTTGGCAAGCAAAAAATCCTTGGTTTGAGGAGTCGGTGGTGCCAGCACTGAGAACTCGAGTTCATCAGATCATCACTCAGTGATCATGGTTGCTATTTTCCATTAGGCACTCTTCGCCGTCAAGTTCGATCTCTACTGTGTAATGGGAGAAAGGATAACTTTTGAGTATAGTTTTGATTCGGGTTTTGATATCGACCAGCTCATCGATGGAAACTGCCGGTGCCAGTTTCGCATGAACTGAGAACACGTGATGCTCGCCTTCCAGTGACCATACATGCATGTGATGGACTGAATCCACTTTTTCCAGCTGGCAGATTTTATCCTTGATTTCATCCAATGATACATTGTCGGGAACAGCCTGCAGGAAAATGTAGATGGTTCCCTTTAGATTTTTGAATACATTCCAAAGAATAAAAAGAGCAATCCCCAAAGAAAGCGCCGGGTCCAGCCACGGAATATCTTTGAAATACAAGACAATCCCGGCAATCAAAACTGCCACCCATCCCAAAACATCCTCAACCAAGTGCCAACTGATTATTTTTTCATTTTGACTGGCGCCTTTTGAGACTCGATATGCCGCATATCCATTTACTGAGACGCCCACCAATGCAAAAAGGATCATGCCTTGAGCATCGGAGACTTCAGGATTTTGGAATCGCTGTATCGCCTCGGTGATGATATAGATGGAGCCGACTAATAATATCAAGGCATTGATAAAAGCCCCAGCTAACGAGAAGCGCTGATACCCGAAAGAAAACTGATTGGTTGCTGTTTTTTTTGATTTTTTATTCAAATACCACGCTAAGCCTAATGAAAAGCTGTCACCCAAATCATGTACTGCATCCGAAAGTATAGCGACCGAATTCGTATACAGTCCACCGAAAATCTCTAAAATGGTAAAGCCTAAATTGAGGAAAAAAGCCAATTTCAGATTGCTTCCGGAACTATGCTTGTGACCGTGGTGCGAATGTGAGTGTCCCATAGATTAAAACCATTTATTCAAAATTAGATAAATGGCAATGCAAGGGAATTGCAGAAAGGGAAAAGAGTTGTTTTTTCTTGAATGTCAGTTAGCCACAAAGGACGCGGAGGTTTCGTAATGGGTGCAAATCAATTGATAAATATGCTTTATCTCTGGAAGTTAATCAAGATCTGAGGGAGCAGAAGTTTCACAAATTTGAAATGAGGCCTACCTTCCGACGGTAAGAATGTAGAATACCGAATGACCCGAAACAGTACCATGGGTCCGATATCTTTGCACCTGCCCGCTGTGGCCGGAAAGATTCATTAACATAGTTTCGGGTTTTTGCCGAAACAATGCCAAAAAAGAGAAAAACGATTCGCCAAAACGGTTGGCTGTTGATTCTTTTAACCTCAGAAGCACGCATGGCACTTGAGAAACAGGGTTTATCTCTAGAGGTTTTTCTTTCGATTTATTTAATTTAGCCTTCAAGGAATGAGAATCTTTGGGGGGAGCTCCGAGATTAAAATCGCAATGGCTATATGGATTCGAAGCACTTAAACTTGGAAAGTCAAATCTTAAACAGCCTTTTTTTAAGACAATTAAATAATAGAATACTGATAAAAATATACAATTCCCAGATTTTAAGGATACCTTTGTAACCCAATTAGATAGTTTTACTTGACTCCTTTTTCATAATGCTCCAACTTAATTTCAGTGCTATTTCCGAGAAATCACCGAGCTCGAAATGGCAAAAGCTTTTTAATACGCATTGGCCTGCATACAAAGCGTGGTTTGTTTCTAAGGGAGCTTTGGAAAAAGTCGACTTGGCAACTGCTCAGAAACAATTAGAGAAGTTCATGCCTGAGTACATGCCAACTTATAGAAGACTATGCGAGCTTGCAGGAGATGACCCTGTGGCTGCTCGGTTTCTCACAGGTTACCAGCCTCCAGCCTATATATCAGGTTGTTCCCAAGCTATCACTATTTCTCCGCCCCAACTCGTCCGCAATTATGATTACCATCCCCATCTAAGCGAGGGAACACTTATCAAAACTGCATGGAATGGCAAAGAAGTAATGGGTGTCGGTGATTGTCTGTCAGGTTTGGTCGACGGAATGAACGAAAGCGGCCTAGTCGTATCGCTTACTTTCGGAGGACGGAAAGTGGCGGGAAATGGATTTGGTATTCCATTTATAATCCGTTACGTATTAGAATTTTGCGATACGGTGGATGAAGGAGTCGCGGCATTTATGCGGATACCCTCACACATGGCCTATAATATTATGTTACTGGACAAAACAGGAGCATATAAAATGTTGCAGATAGCCCCTGATCATCCTCCTAAGGTTACCGATTTCAAGGTTTCAACGAATCATCAGGGAGAAATCGACTGGCCGGAGCACGCACAATTTTCAAAAACAATCGAAAGAGAAGCCTTTCTCAACCAAACCATAGCTCAATCTGAACAGACTGCTAAGGGTATTGTAGATGCATTTTTAGCTCCGCCTTTATTTAATTGCCAATACAACGACGGCTTTGGGACAGTATTTACTTCAGTCTATCGCCCTGCCGAAGGACGAATGGAACTTAGATGGCCAGAGCAAAGTATGGAGCAATCCTTTGCGGACTTTAAAGAAGGAAATAGGCTGATTACTTATAACGAAAAAGTAGCTGAATTTGCCCCAGCATATGAGCCTAGTGCATACACAGCTGATAGTTATGCTACCTCGCAGCAAGCCGACTATTGGATCGAGTATGGAAAAGCTTGGGCTTCAGGTAAGCCTTCTGAACTAGTCAATCAAGTAGCTAAGGCGATAGGAGATGCTATGGGTATCGCCAATCAGGAAGCAATGAAAAACATTACTGATGTTCTCAATTCTGAGACTAAGAAACGTGGACAAGTGCCATGGGAGCTCTTGGCAGATTTATGGGCTAACATCGGAAATGGAAATAAGAGGGGCTAAAAGTGGCGGTTTTTTGAGACTTCCAAGATTTGAAAAGTTTTCTAGATTGAAAATTCTTGGAACAAGCTTCAACTACATCAGGGATGGTCATCGGGAAGCCAAAATCTGAACTTCAGTTAAGCACAAAGGCCGCGAAAGTTCCGTAAAGGGAAAATAAATTTATACGATTGCACGGAATGACTTCAGCAGCCTTATTTTCTCTGATGAAAAGCACCGAAGACCGATGACTGATGACCGATGTGGGGTTCATTGAAAGTTTCTAGCAAATTCTATTTTTCGTACGTCCCTCACTGGCAGAATAGCGGATACACATTTAAATTTAAATTGATGAACACCGAATGATCGGAAACAGCACCATGGAGCATTTTGATTGTAGCATCAGGGATTTCAGCGATCTCGTGTTTTGGTTGGAATTGCATTAATTTAAAAAATAACGGTTTGTCAAAACGGTTGGTTGTTGATCTTTTTAACCGCAAAATTATCTGCCGTTGTCAGCGAAAACGGAGATCTTTAGATCAACTTTCGTGATTTAATTCACAAATCCATCTAAAGACAAGCCTCCAAACCAGCTTCGATTGGAGTTGCTTTCAAGCCATAGGCCATCTCAATTTTTGAAGAATCGAAGCAATAATCCGAATCGGTTTGATAGCGCAGTTCTTTTATCTCGCGGAGCGGTGAAATGAATAATCCCAATAAACTGACTGCAATGGAAGGAAGGACTTGAAGCTTCAGGTTTTTATTAAGCTTTTTATTCAAGATTGCAGTGATTTCATTTCCTGATGGATAAGCTGAGCTTGTCGGCAAGTGCCAACTTTGATTCCAAGAATCTTCTTGCTGAGCCAAGAAAGCGGTAGCTTTTCCAGCATCGGGAATGTATGTAAATGAATGTTTTTTATCTCCGGCATAAAGCCATTGCGGATTTTTGCCAGCTTTCATTTTATCGATTACCAAATTATTTAAAAAGCTATTTGAAGCTTCAGGTCCATAGAAATCTGCGGCACGGGCGACAAGCGCTGTGAGTTTAGCTGCTTCAACTTCCTTCCAAAGCATGTCCAGAATTTGCTTTCTCACTTTTCCCTTTTCACTCCGAGGAGCCATTTTGCTTCCCTCTGTCAAGTGTCCAACTTCATCTGGATCAAAGGTATACATGTTGTCAAAAAATACCAGTTTTGCTTGATGAGTGATACATGCATGAAGCGTATTTCGCATGATGATTGGCCAGTCACGCTTCCAGATTTTGGAAGAATATTGAATTCCTGCCAATAAAAATACCACATCAGAGCCTGCAACTGCTCTGGAGACCTCTTCTACATTCAATAAATTACCGGAAATAAGAAGGTCAGTTTCATTTACCTTTTTGGGACTGCGACTGAATTGTGTGATCATGCAGTCAGGTGAGGAAAGTGCTTTGGATACTTCTTTGGCAATATTACCGTTGGCTCCGAGGATGGTGTAAGTGTTCATATAAAGGCATTTACAACCAATTTAAATCATTTTTGATGGATATTTTCTTGTTTTTTTAAGATAAAGTTGGTTCGAAAGGCATTTCTTCTGAGCAGGATTCAATTTCAAACTTAAGCTGCGAAAACTGACTCTTCATTTTCTGAATAATATCTATTGAATCCATGCTGACAGAGTTGGCCAGTTCTTGATAATAGGATATACCCTCAATCAGATTTTCTCGAAACTTATTCAGGTGGTTTTGCTGTTTTTGGCTTTTTTCCTTGAGCGATTGTTCGATTTCATTTTTGAAATAACTCACATAGAGTTGAAGTTCTTTTACAAATACATGTGGTCGCTCGGGATCGAGCTTTAGGCTGATTTTACCATAAATGTGATCTACCATTTCCTTAAGTGAATAAGTACTTTTGAAATAGGCGAGATTTGGTCCCGGGCAGATCGTCACCGCAACTAGGTTTCTTCGGGGCGTTCCGCCTGCCGATAGGATTCCCGGAGCACTGAGACCTTCACAGAGACAGTCTTTCTCTAGAACTCTGTCAAGCTCAGCTTTCTCGATGTTTTGGGTTGCCATTGCCTTTACTTTAAGATCTTGATATTGCCTGGAAGCAGTGCAGATGGGCTTTTCAGTAAATTCTTTGTTCGAAGCTAAAAATTTCTTGTAGCAGGGCGACCCGGGCCGATTTTTTTTGATCCGAGTTTTGCGTTGTTCTTCACCACTTGAATTTCTAAGATTGTGGAAAGGTACCCCTAGGGGCGATGCATAGCTGAGAAAATAATCTGATGTTTTAGATTTCAAGATCCGATCCAATGTATCCGAATCCACAGCAGTAGCTTCTGGAACAAGCAGGAAAGGACTACCCCAGCCCGTGCCGTCAAGTTGATAGTATTCCTGCAAAAAAGAATCCTCTGCATGCGTTCCAATTCCACCTTGATAGGTGATTTTCATCTCTTGCGAGGCATAAAGAGAGTTTTTGTTAGACTGGGTAAGAGTCTGTTGGCAGGTGCTGAAAATTGCTTCATAAAGCTCTTGACGCTTTGTCTTGAAATCCTCCAGTATTGTTCCCACTAAAAAGCCGTCTGTTGCGAAAGCATGTCCACCACAATTTAGTCCTGATTCGATTCTAAATTCTGAAACAAAAAGCCCTTTTTTAGCCAGAAATCTTCCTTGAATCAAGGCCGAGCGATAATCACTCACTTTCAGGATAATTCCCTTTTGAATTTTCCCCAAATGATCAGGAAAGAAGCAGTCGAAATTTTCCGCGTATCCGTAAAGTGACGGATTCATCCCGGCAGAAAAGACAACCGAGCCATTCACCTTACTTTTTGTAAAGCCCTTCAAGGCGGATAGCGCATCGGAATATTCTCTCGGGAGTGGGTTGCCTTCCTTGTCGAAGTTCATTTTGTCCACTTTAGTCATAATGTTGACATCGATTCTTCCCGGGACAATTTCGGATTTAATCAAAGTAGCTAAATCGACTTTATCCGGCTTCACTGCATTAAAATAAAGAGACAACAGGTTGTGAATAGGATGCTTTTGGGGGATCAAACTAAGGTATTTCGCAAATTGAGGGTCTTCGTTCCAATCACACTGTTTCAAATATTCCACTTGGCTTGTTACAAGGTGATCGACTAGATCCAAATATGCGGTAATTCTCATGCTTCGGGAATCTATAGCATCAGACTTGATTTCAAGGTATTCCAAATGATTTTTGCGGCAATACAATCTCCGCATATCTTCCAAAAGGTGGTCATCCATAATGGAAGCAACACTTGAAATACCGAATTTGGCAACTTTGACAGGCGTATCAACCGTATAGCCGAGGCCCATCACCGGAATATGAAAACTGTGCTGACTGGCATTTTTAAGCATGAAAAAGATGTTTTGATTTGAATTTGATTGAGCTGTGCAAAGCTATTTCTTCTTGAAAGCGAAAAAGTTAACTAAAGGCAGTCCTAAATCTGACTTTTGTCACCGAAGAAAGAAGAAGGGTTTTCTGTAATTCAATGAATGCTGTAAAACTTATCAAATCTAAATCCTCAAAATTCAACTTTAAAACTCGGGCAGATGAGCAAAAACGGTAGAATGGCTAAACTATTTTTTAATTGGCAATAGCCTAATTCGTCACATTTATTTGTTTTACAAATGCGTATTAAATACATTACATTCATATTTGTAAATAAAATAATTGATTAAAGATGAAAGGGTATCATTTAGGTGAATTGGAAGAGTTGGTTTTGCTAACCGTAGGAATCCTAAATCAAGAGGCATACGGGGTTTCTATTTTAGAAGAAATCAAAAATCAGACAGGGCGTAGTGTCAACATCTCCGCGATCCATACGGTACTTAATCGACTGGAGGAAAAGGGTTTTCTTCGATCCAAAATGGGAGGAGCCACTGAGGAGCGAGGCGGCAGGAGAAAGCGCCTTTTTACACTTTCAGCTACTGGAAGAGCAGCAATCGAGCAAGTCAAAACCGTAAGGAATAAGCTATTTGAACAGCTTCCGCCCTTTGCATTGGATTTTTCTTATGGATATTAAGCGCAACCATCAGCCGCCAAAACTTGCTGATCACTTTTTGGAATTCTACTGCAGTGCCGAAAAGCTGGAGCAAATCCAAGGAGATGCCTACGAGATTTTTTATTTGAATCTGGAGGAAAAAGGATTGCGCTATGCGCGATTCCGATTTTTCATTCATGTCCTCAGTTTTTTCAGATGGGGAAATATCACAAAAACTAGACTGACAAACTATAGCGCTATGAATACCTCAATGCTAAAAAATTACTTCAAAATTGGCTGGAGAAATCTCCTCAAGCAAAAAGCAACTACGTTTATTTCTGTTTTTGGACTGGCCTGTGCGGTAGGATGCTGCTTAGTGGCTTATCTTTTTATTGAGCAAATCTGGTTTAAAGGAATGCTCCAACCCAACAAAAATGAGATTTATCAGCTGACCTATGCAGTAGATGAGAAAGAAGGAAAAGTCAGGTATGGGACTGTTGCCGAACCGATTGCAGAATTGCTAAAGGATGAATTTAGCCAAATCAAGTCTCAAACACGGGTAAAATCCGGCTTTCCGGTATTGATTCATCAGCGGGAAAGCTTTAAACAACGAGTGATGTATGTGGATCCTGGATTTATGGAAATGTTCATATATCAAATGGAGTACGGCTATCCACAGGCATTATCAGAGCCAAATCAGGTGATCTTAACCTATGAACTTTCAGAGAAGCTCTTTGGAGATACGTACCCAATAGGCCAAGAAATAACCTTGGTTACCAATGGAAAAGAGATTCAATACAAAGTAGGAGGGGTACTCGAAAAGCTGAATGATATGGAAATATTTAATTTCGATCTTTTGGTGAATTTTGAAACTCAGGAAATGTTGGAGTCAGCTGTTTCAGTGAAAGATTCTTGGAATTCTGAGTTGTGGACTTTTGTGCAAATCGATGGTGAAAGTAATCCCAATGCCCTTAGTGCCGGATTGGAAGGCATTCGAAAAAGTCAAAATAAGATTAATCCTGAAAAGCCCTACCTCAATTTGGAGCTGCTCGCATACACCGATTTGGTCAGTGAATCTGAGCAGATTGAGAATGGCGTAATCAGCTTTTTAGCGATCGGACCACAAATCTTGTTAGGAGCAATCGGTGCTTTTGTATTGATCCTTGCAGTTTTTAATTACATCAATATTTCTATTTTGATGGCTACCAAAAGGCTAAAGGAAATTGGAATCAGAAAAGTGATCGGTAGTCGGAGGTCTCAACTCATGATCCAGTTTTTAAGTGAAAATTTGATTGTTTGTGTACTCGCTATTTGCTTCGGATGCTTGCTGGCGGTGTTTATCTTTTTACCGGGGTTCAATCAAATTGCGTCTAAAAGCCTCAAAATTGATCTTTTCAATGATCCCTACATCTGGGCATTTTTGATTAGTTTTACCGCTGGTATCACCTTGGCATCAGGTTTATATCCAGCTGCCTTTGTGTCTTCATTCAAGCCGGTAAATATTTTGAAAGGAAATCAGCAGATTGGAAGCAAAAGTATCTTGACTTCGGTTTTGCTTACTTTTCAATTCACCCTTGCCATCATTAGTATTGTCGCCGGAATAGCGTTTCTCCAAACGAACTATCTGAATGAAAATCGAGACTGGGGCTATGATAATTCAGATAAAATCATCGTCAATGTCCCTGAATCCGAAGGATTTTTGGCATTGAAAAATAAGCTTTCTGCAATTGCCACTGTGGAAGGGGTAAGTGGAAGTCAGAATTATGTAGGAAATTATATTGAAGAGTCAGCAGTCACTCTCAATGGCCTGGAGTATGAGGTGAATCTACTTCAGGCAGAAGCAACTTATCCCGAGCTTTTAGGCCTAGAATTAACCTTCGGTCGATTTTTGGATTCCAAAAGTGCTACAGACTTGACAGAAAATATAATCGTCAATGAAAAGTTCATGTCTGATTTGGGCTTAGGTTTCCCCACCGAAGAAATAATTATTTTAGATTCAATCAACTTTCAAATCGTGGGCGTAGTAGCCGATTTTCATTCTGAGTTTTTCGAACGCCCCATCGCTCCTACGGTCATTCGAGCCACAGGAGATATAGCTTATGATTTTTTGACGTTGCAGATTAGTCCAGGTTCGGCTAGCGCATCGATGGATTTGGTAAAAGGGAGTTTTAGAGAAATATTCCCTAGAGGTCTTTTTCAAGGCAAGCTTCAGGAGGATGTATTTGAATTTTCATTCAATGATGTGAGAGGAGTTCAAAACATCATCCTTTTCTCAGCGATTCTTGCGGTACTTCTCTCGGCGATGGGTCTGTATGGCTTGGTTTCTTTGAATATGAGTTCCAGAATCAAAGATTTTTGTATTCGGAAAGTTTTTGGGGCGGAGATGGGAGACCTATCCAAAAAGCTGTTCAGAAGATATTTGATCAGTTGGGGAATAGCGTCTATTTTGGGAGGTATTGTATCTTATTTGATTGTAACCTCATTCTTTGACAGCTTCTTCGCTTTTCATTCGGGTGTAGGTTTGCTTCCGCTTTCCAGCGGTATTTTGGGTTTGCTTCTGGTGATTGGCGTGACAGTCAGTTCGCAATTGTGGAAGGTGTATAAAGCTAATCCATCTTATATTTTGAAGGCGGAGTAGGGGGAAAAGAAGATGGAAGACCGAAGACAGGAGACCGAAGAACGATGATGAAAGTCCAGGTATGGTAAGGTCGGGCGAAAGGTCCTAATTCATTTCGATATCTATCTTAAATCCTCCAAATTTTGTTTTCTCTAACAACAGGCTGAAAAATAAATAATCGAAAATACTTTTATCAAAAGCAATGAACGCGGTCTACTTAGTATCTGAGGGCATTTTGATCTATACCATAGATGGTATAATTGATCAATCTTCTATGCTTGAATTGGAAAATGTGAAAGCTGAAATCCCAAAAGGCAAAGACTTCATGATTTTGGCTTTAGTTCCTAAATTCAGCGGTTATAAAAGTTTGAAAGTTACTAAAACCGCATTGCTTTTCGATTTCAAAATGATCCCAGAGTTAACCCACTACGCGCTAGTGACTGATTTAGCTTGGCTGAAAAATGCAGTAAGATTTATTTCTATTTTCCTACCGAAAGTAAGCTTTCGGTATTTTGATCTGAAGGCTAAAGAAGAGGCAATAGATTGGTTGAGGAGGTAGGGAAGCTGGTTTGGTGCTAGCTGTAATGTTCGTGTAATGAAATCCTATTTTGGGTATAAGTATAACCGAAATTGCACCAGTAAAAGGCAAAAAGGAACTTAATAGATGGTAAAATGGCGTTTCCGGTATTTCTCCCGATGGCTATCGGTACGTCATTGGTCTTCCAGCCAGATAAGCAAAGAAAAAGAGGTGACTGACATAATTGCGGATAATCATTTTTGGTATAATAAAAATGCGTAATCAAAACGCTAAAATGTAAAGGTCATTCATTTTAGTGCAAATTAAACGCAAATGAAAAAGGCACTTTCTAGATATTCATCTTAACTGATTGATTATTTAGTGGGCCCACTTGGAATCAGCCGATCGCTATCGGTGCAAGCACCTACAGCCCCGAAGGCTTTCGGCGAAGTCAGTTTTTCGCATATTTCTCAAGCAGTTTTTCAGAAATTGATGGATGCTTTTGTAGATTTTGAATGTAAACTTTTGACTTCATTTTCTTTATGTGGAGTTCGATCATTCTTGCTTGAGAAAGCGATTTACAGAGAATTGAAAAGAAAAGAACCCAATCGTTTGCTTTCTGTGTAAAATTAAGAAGGTTGTACTTCTTATCAATATGGTTTTGAAGTCTTTCTTCAACTGGTAGAGTCGTCAGACCAGTATAAAACCTATCAAGCGTTTTTGAATGAAGGATATAAACAAAAAATTCTTCCATACTTGAATATATAAAAAAAGCCATTCGATTAACGAATAGCTTGTGGGCCCACTTGGAATCTGCCGATAGCTATCGGTGCAAGCACCTACCGCCCCGAAGGCTTTCGGGGGAGTCAGATGGGCTAAC
>Ga0136560_1001381_pt1 | contig 12470 bp, 9 predicted proteins | sample AntRauMeHopE1497_FD_104925 | JGI IMG/M metagenome (GOLD analysis project Ga0136560, IMG submission 104925) | Saline lake microbial communities from Rauer Islands, Antarctica - Metagenome Hop E1 #497 | ecosystem: Environmental > Aquatic > Non-marine Saline and Alkaline > Saline | place...
GCAAAGCTAGTTTCAGCATGAGTGCAGGCCCTCCTTGAGCACAGGCTGCGCCGAGCAGCGCGGCAGACCACGCTTCCTTGCGGGCGTTGAGCACGGGTGATCCAGCCATGTCTCCGTTTCTGATGGCTCGTGCCAGCCGTAATCCAGCGACTTCTAAATGATTTAGTGCGACTGAAGCCCCCATCTCGGGAACCATTGCAAGTACATCATTTGTTCGATCCAAATAATACGGGAACGAAACGATTTTTGAGCCATACTACGGAAGAGTTTCAAGCATCTCTGGCAATATTCTCCGCACGAGTTTGAGTACGTTTTGAGCAGGTGTTTCTCTGCAGGAGGCTATCCAATCAACTAATTTTCTGTTGCACGCATCAAACGTTGAGCAATCCAGAAAAAAATCAACCATTAGGCCCACTATAGGACTACTGATGCCAACTTGAACATCTGCCAAATATGTGGTATAAACCAATTAAAACGAACCGTACAATAGATTCAGCTCGCGTCATGACGTGGTCGAACATCATTATTGTATACAACAAAGAAACACCATGGCAGCAGCAAGCGGTTCTGGAAGTGGAAAGCCTGAGAGCAAAGAAGTGGAGCACACCCTTGTGATGGACAAGCTCGACTTCAAGTACGATTCTAGGCTGCGAACGATTCTGCATGGAATTGATTTTAAGTTGAAGGCTGGGCAGCGCCTGCTGCTTTGCGGTGATAATGGAGCCGGTGAGTACTTCAACTGACTAATATGTATCTTCCTTTTGTGCTGCCGGCGATCTCTGAGCATTGCCTTGCTTACAAGCTCTGGCATTAGGCGAAGGAACGTCTGACTGGACGTTTTTGGAGCCTAGTCGAAGGGAACTGCTATTTTTGTGAAGGGTCCCAAGCGCATTCCTGGGCAAGGATGCACATAGTAGTCTGTTTGTTGCAATAGACTGCTGTTGGTGCGTATCATACAATTGATGTGGTGCGCTGGAGCTTCCATAGGCGGAATCGTTGGTGTGACGTGTTTCGTGCAAATCGCTGCTATCATGCGATTTGCTTCGCAGTTGCGGAATTTCTCCACCCAAAATATGTGCATGCTCTATATATCAGTGAAGTTCGCGCCGAGGGGTTAGCTCCTGCTTTTGGTGTGACAACTTGGCCCATCAACGCTACTGAGCCATCATCTCGCACCAGTCTCGCTCAAATCAATTTCTTTGCGCAGGGAAGACAACGATGCTACGCATCTTGGCAGGAAAGCACATGCACGAGCGAAATAAGGCCCAGGTGCTTGGCCGAAGTGCATTCCACGATCTGGGACTCTCAAAACACAGGGCCTTCATGGCCAGCGATTGGGGAAGACATACCGTCGCCTTCGCCGGCTACGGCTGCCCTCTGCAGGCGGACATTGCCGTCAAGGACATGATGAAGGAGTTGTAGGAGCAGTACAAGGACAGGAAGCAGATGCTTGTGGACCTTCTAGGGGTAAACATGGAGTGGCGCATGCACCAGGTCAGCGACGGCCAGCGCCGCCGCGTCCAGATATTCCTGCAGCTTCTACGCCCCGCCGAGATTTTCCTGCTGGACGAGGTGACTGTGGACCTTGACGTGATCACCCGGTCAGATTTCCTTCAGTTCCTCAAGGACGAGTCCGAGCAGCGCGGAGTTACCATCATCTACGCGACGCACATTTTCGACGGGCTTGCCGAGTGGTTCACCCACATCGGATACATTTCCCAGGGTACGCTAGAGAAGTTCCAGACGAGGGACGAATGCGAGGATTTCCAGATGATTCGCAAGTCCGGCAGCAGCGCCCCTCTCCTCCGCACCGTGGAGAAGTGGCTCCGTGCCGATAAGGAGGCTGCCAAGGCGCGCGGCAAGGCCGAGAAGTCTCTGGGCACTGACGGGAGGGTACCGGAGCGGATGGCTAAGTCTGAGGTCACTGCAGATTCGGTCTTTGGCAACGGCTACACCCCGGGTCGCCTTGCTTCCGTGCTAGCTATCGAGGAGGAGCAGGCCGCCAAGAAGGCAAGAAGAGAGGCGGCTGCGAAGGAGGCCGCAGCTGCTAGCGCTGCCGCAGCTGGAGGTGAAGCCGCAGCCGTCACGCAATGATCGATCGCTCGAATGATCCGCCTATGGGACATCATATCGGAGATTGGTTCAGCATGGTAGTGTGCCTTGTTTTTGATTTGAAAGCCATCCAATAGAGATAGTGAATCCACTTCAGAGGAGCGCGTGTGGACTTGCCAAAAGGGTAGAATCAGGGGCCAGACTGAAACGCACCGAGGCATCAAATGTGGTGCAATCCTCACAATGCAGATCCGTACACAATCTATGTGAATGGGTGCAGCAGTCAAATCCGTAAATTTGTAGTTCAAGCGTCATCCGGGAGAGCGGCCAGACCGCACCTTCCCAGCACTCTTTGTGCGACCAGTAGTCACAGTGTATTGCGTCTTTTGTGCTCCCAATCTGGACACAGGCCCAGAAAAAGAGGCACAAAGTGTAGAGCCACTGCGACTCGCTGAGCGCACCAGAGCACGGGCGAAGCAGGAACCTGAGGACCTTGGAGGCCTGCGTGGCCTACAAGATTCCGTCCCAGGAGTCATGCAACGGGTGGGCCTTCCGGCCTCTTACCACCACAGGAGCAGCCATTTTTGTCCCTCCCTCCCTAGCAAGACTCGCTTGGTTAGCAAGCTAGCATCAAGTGCATCGTGATTCTCCGTCCAAGTGACCGCGATGCACGTATCCAGAAATCAAAAAGTAGTACATCAATCAAAGTATTCACGGCACGAGCCGCGAGGAGGGGCGGGGCCACATGCAGCATGAAGTCTCAGCAGGGGGGTCACCCACGCCTCTCACGCCTCTCATGTGCCGCCATGCTCGGGGGCTGGCCCGAATCTGCCAGTAGCTAACTCATGTCTCGCCCACCTCCGCCTGTACATCGCCTGTGCTGTCGACAGCTGCCTCGGCCTCGACGGACCGGAGCACCGCTAGCTGCGCCAAGTCCATCCCTTTCTTGGACGACATTCGTCGGGCACCCATGCCGCGACTAGAGCCAAGCAGCGCACTTCCGTCCTGAGCACCAGCCTCGCCCTAGCCCTTCGCAAACCCGGCAGCGGCTATAGGATTGGCGGTGGAGGCTCCTTCTCCTCCGTCTTCTTTCGCTGCCGATGATTTTCCTCGACGGCCGCCACGGCGTTCAAGCTTATCATCCTCAACAACCGGTCCGCTACCCCCGCGCATCTGCGGGTTGAATTGCGCCTTCTTGCGAGCACCGCCAAGCCTCTTCCTGGCCCCTACCGATCGGCCGAAGCTGTTCTTGGACTACGCGGATGAGTCTCCGGGACTGGCGCTGCCCCTTGTCATCCCTCCCATCATAAGGGACTGCCTACGAGAGCCCTTCACATCGGCCTGCCGTGCCTTCTATCGAAGCATCTCGTTCATCTCCTGCTGACGGCGGAGAAGGTCCTGCACGACCACCCAGGACAGTGCCTCGGGCCACCCGTGCTCACCCGTCTGAGCAGAAAGCACCTGGTCCAGCTGTACATCATCCGTTGGTACGATGTCTCCGCCGGCCTAAGCCTTGAGCTTCGCCTGCCTCTGCTTCTTAAGGAAGATCGGGTTGGTCTGCGCCGCGCCCGCCTCCACGTCTTCGCCCTTGCCGGTAGACTTCGCATTGTCACCCGTGAATCGCATGGATTTCTCCCGCTTCGCCTTTTCATCGGCCGTCTCGCAGCTGAAGGTCGATTGCGCCACAGAGGGGCACAGAGCATTCGAGAACTCGTAGAAGAGCACGATTGCGAGGTACACAAGACTCGTGATCACAATCACCATGGTCAGGATGGCAGCGGAATCGCGCTGCGCCTGGAAGCCGGGTCGTTGCAGGTACTCGGACTCAAAAATGATGCCAGCGAGACAGACAAGGATGCAGCTGAACAACAGGACGGCCTCCACAGTATTAGCATCGAAGGCGACCTCGCTAGCCAAAGTGCCAAGGGGTTTGCCCTCTTGAGCCCTCTTCCACAGGTTGCGATGCATCTCAAGGCGCTTCTATGTCTAAAGCACCTTCGCGATGTTGCTGGCTAGGAGGGAGTGCAAGGCGTCGTGCTGCTGCTCCACCATGACGCGGTGGTGCTTGACTGCCTCGTCCTTGGTCGCCTGGCCGGCCATGTAAGGAAGGTACCGAACGTGCAATGCGTAGCAACAGATGAGTACCAGGAGCAGCACAGCCAGCTGGAAAACCACGTTGCGGCGGAAAAGCAGTGCAGTGACCGCAATACAGAACTTCCGCGCGATAATGACCATGTTCCAGCCGATCTTGTCGAGCTTGAAGTAGTAGTAAAGTCGACCGACGGAGCGGCGGATACCGTTCGTGTTGGGTCCGGTGAGCACCTCGTCGCCGAGACCGTACGCCCGCAGCAGCTGGTCTTCCTGCATACGAGTGTAGTTCCTCCAGATGAGGACGGACACAAACACAGGGAAACCCACCGTGTACACGCAGAAGCCGATGATCGCGAACGGTAGGAGCTGCAGATGCAGCCCACCTCGCTCGAAGCACGGCTCGAAGACGTCGTCCATATACAGCTTCTCGCTCCCATCGGGGTTCAGCTCAGCGGGGTCTGCGGATCGCAAGAAAGAAGACAACATAAATGAGTTTTACGTTGCAATGCTATCTCGTGCTCGCATGAGTTTTACGACTATCGCAAGGCAGAGGCGTGGGGACTAGAATCTTGGCAGACAGATTCAGCAGCTGGAAGGGAAACGGGGATGCGAGCTATACACATGCTGGTACGTACGATGGACAATCAGCTCACCAGTGGGGTTGCAGTTGAAGATCGAGAAAACGGATTGCGTCAGCATCAGATAGAGCACGAAGCAGCCGGTCGTAAAGACGGAAATCAGCTTATCCACGTGCGAGCAGCAGCTCTCTTGACACTTGCGCCCCATGAGGAGAAGCTTGTTGAGCGTCAGGCAGAGATGCACGACCGCCAGGATTGCGAGGGCGGCGATCGGCAGCAGCATGAGCGCGGCCCACTTGAGTCCGAATGACAGACTGGGAACCATGCACTCCGGCGCCGTGATCTCGAGGTTCAGGTTAAAGGCCGACAGGATAGTGAAGAGGTCACGCAGCAGGGTAGGAAACGCGATCCTTGACGTAGCGAAGATGGCGAGCACTTCTGCGAACACAGACGCAAAGTAGAAAAGAACCGCCGAAGTCAGAGCAAAATTGGTGGACAGATAAAGCACACAAGGACGGTCCCAAAGACGGATAGAGCCGCACGAGGTGACGGGTAATCGAGGAACTCACGCATGTAATCGACCGCAATCATCAGGGTGGATAGGGTCAGGTTGCGCTTGTTCAGGTAGTAACCGAGCGAGCACGCCAGGATAGCGCCGATGACGAACACGGCGACGATGATTTCGGGGTTTTGCGGACACTTGGCGCACCGCCCAGCCAGCTTGTAGTGGTTGTCAGCGCATTCTGAGCACCGATCTCCGGCATAATTACTGGCGCACATATTGTTCCCCACGCAGGCGTCTTGCGGCTCACACGCCAGGACCACGCTGCAAACGTAGTCGGGTCCAAAGACGTCGCGCTCCTGGGGGCAGTAGATACCCCCGCGCACGGAACTCGCCGGGTCGAGGTACATCCACCACCCTGCGGTGGCCACGGGCAGGTAGTCGTGGTCCTCGAAGCAGGCACCCCCGGCGGGGCAGGGAACGCACAGCTCGCCAGCTCTGCCGTAGAACCCGGTTCCTGGAGTAACGCCTGCATCGATGCCTGCTGCCTTTGCCAGGCTCAGGGCCTGCGTCTGGTCGGCATTCAGAACGGTAGGCGCCAGGGTGGCGGTACCATTCTCGTCCACGATTGGGACCTGCGTCGCGACGAGTTCAAGCAGCTGATTCTCGTTGAAACCCGCCTCCTGGAGCGAAGCTCCGTAGGCCTGGTCATATGCGTCCCAGTCAACGGAACCGCCCTGGCAGCGCGACCAGTACACAAAGCTCGACCCAGTGAGGACCGTGTTCTCGTCGGAGTCCACGGAGAGCTGCACACCCTGCGCAGCAACATTCATGCTGATGTTCTTGAGACCCACGACGTCACGGCGCGAGTCGCAGACGAGCGCACGCCCAGCAGCCACGGCTCCTGCGGGCGGCCCGCTTCCGGCCGGGACCGCCGTCGTGGCACCGTTCGACGCGCGGGCCTGCCTGGCTGCCGCGTCAGCAGACACGTCCCTGACCTCAGAGCATCCAAGACCGCCTACGAGGACGGAAAGGTTTGCCGCCAGGATCGCGCCGGTCTTGTCGGCGAAGTTCGCACCGTAGAACGTCACTGTATCTCCGCTCGCGTCGGCGGGGAAAGGCGACATGTAGTCGATCCGCGGGGGGTCGTACGAGAAATCAATGACGCTGCCGTCCGATTCAAGCAGGCGGTTCGAACGCTGCGGGGCGTCGTATCCAGTAAACACTGCGATCGCGAGAGCCACGCCAACTCCGTCCGGCATTGTACAGCGGATTTCGTCGTGGCCCCATGCGGGGACGAGTCCCGCGGGCTGCGACTCCACGCACTCCTTCCAGCGAGCAGGGAAGCGCCCGCCGTTCGTGTCGGTCGAGTCGAACACCGAGTTCAGTCTCTGTTCGTTGTGTGCCACGAGCACGCGGCGGCGGAAGCGATGCAAGTATCTCGCTCTCTTAGACTGGGCCACGGGTGACGTATCCGCAACGCTAACGGCACCCTGTAGCTCCCGGCGCCCTTGCTGTCCGGCAGCTGACGTCGTTGTTGCCGTGTCGTCGTCCCCTGCCTGGCCGGGCACGAGAGCCTCGTTGGCTCTCTGCAGGCCGAGCGACTCTCCGCGGATCGTGATCTCGAAGTCTCCGGTGGTGGAGCAGCACCCAAGGTTGCTGCCTAGCTCGTCTCCACGGTCATCGTACACGGCAAGCACCTTGGGCGGCTAGTAGGCAAGAGGCAGCGAGCTGGCAGACTCTAGACCGGCAGCCTCGATCCAAACTCGGTTCAGGCGACCCTCACCCTCTGGTGCCTCCACTACCACGCTAGTGTGCCCGTGGGCCACGACTCTCGCGTAGCGAGGTGCGGGATCCGCCTGGTCGCTGCCGACTATGCGTACGGCCACCGCACCGGCTGCGAACGCGTCGTCGGCATCGAGCACGGCGACGGCGCCCTGCAGAAGAGGCAGCTGTGTTCCCTGTCCTGAGCGCTCGCCCGCCTCAAGATCCGATCTGCGCGCCTCCAGCTCAGACCAAAGCATCGAGGTACGCAGGCTACCGATGCGACGGAGGTGGGCAAGCGCCCCCGGGGATGCAAAGGACCGGCCGACAAGAGTGAGATTTATGGGCACCTGCACCGGTGGGGCACCTGGAATGGGACGGACCACTACACCCGTGGGGATGCTCGATTGATCCAGGCTCTGCAGCACTGGAGGGGCGTACCCGAAGCGAGCACCGGCGTCCGCGGGGGTCGAGCTCTGCCCCTGCACAGTCACGCGGACCCACTTCTGGTCGCCAGCGCCCTCGGGCAGACGCACGACAAGTCGCCGGTCCGTATGCAGCACGATCGGCATAGCGAGGCATTCCTCCATCGTGGACGGAGCTATGCCCGGCTGCGCCTGCGCGCTTGGGGACGCGCCGATGTCGCACAGCTCCACAACCGGGTTGGAGAACACCTCCGTGGCCTCGCTACCTGCGGCGAGGGCAGCCCAGTCCCGACCAAATCCATCACCGTCTACCACCAGCGTCACGCGGTCGCCCGACTCGGTCGGGTAGGTAGCCCGAGTCCAAGGCCCGGTTCCGCCGCCGCCGCTGCGACTGCCGTGGTACGCGGCATCGGCGGCGTCGGGGCTACTCACTGTGACGCTGTCCACCCGCGGCCTTGCGTAGTCGAAGCGAGGGCTGGCCGGGGGCGCGGCTGGGCCGACACCGCCAACTCGGCTGTCTTCCGAGGATGCGATGGGCCCGCCGTACCCGGCAGGCGATGATAGGGAGAATCCATCTTCCAGGGGCGCCAGCTGTGGGAGGCCAACGTCAAGGACGAGGCGCCATCCAGTCCCCTGGCCGGGCGGCAGCTCCGCCGTCACTGCATCATCGGTCCACGTCACGATGCGGAGGTAGTTCCGCGTCTCGGAAGCGCGTCCGGGGAACTGCTTTACGAGTGCGATGCGGCCGAGCGGCGGCCCGCTCGCCCCGGCCGACTCGGCCTCTACAACGCCGACGGACCCTGGAGACGCTGCATCGGCGCGCCAGACGCAATCGGGGAAGCGGCAGCGAGCACGGCACCCTAGCACAGGGCCACCACCGGGGCCTCCGACAGGGGCGACGACAAATTGCTCGCAGGACTGTGCCACGGTGCAACCGCCGGCCCACATCCTGTGCCCAGTGCCGGGGCTGGCGGGATCAAAAGTCCCTGACCTGCACTGCTCGTCCAGTGCACTCCAGTTGCCAAAGTCCTGCCCTTGGATGGTCACGATGGTTCTCGCTGCGCCCTCGACCGGGGCGGTGGGCATCGCGGGGTCGCTCGCTAGGAAGCCCACCTCGACCAAGCTGAGCACCTCGCCCTCGCCCTCATTAGATCCGGCTCCGGGTTGCTGCGGGGATGTTCCGTTCGTCTGTTGCAATGCGCGGCGCCCTGCGGTAGCAGCCGCTGTGGTACCTGCCGTCCGGATGACGATAGGCGAGCTCGCGCTGCCGGGCCCACCGCTGCCCGCGGCCCAGACCGCAGGCGCCGTGCCGCTGCCCTGCGCAGGCAGGGATACGGCCCCAAGCCGTGGTTCGCGGAAATGCACCTCGATACGCTCGCCCGGCTGCGTGTCTGACAACACCTGGATAGCTCGAGACCGCCCGAAGCCACGAGGGACCTCGCATCGGACAGTGTAGATGTCGTCGCCCGGGCCCACCGTCTCCACGGTCTGCGGCAGGTACGCCCTGGGCATGGCGATCGGTGTACCAACCAGCCCGATCCTTTCGTCGCATGACGGGCATAGCGATTCGTCGAGGGGACAGTCGCTGCAGTAGGTGAGGCTATCCGGAGGCGGGATGCACCGGGTCCCGTCCACGGTGATGGATGCGCGGGCGCCGAAGAAACGACCCTTCAGCTCGAGCACGTAGGAACCGTTCGAATACAAGATGCTCTGCTGTTCTAGGCCGGCGCGAAGCGAAGGGAGCAGCTCCGCGGGGAAGTCTGTGAACTGTGCGGAAGGACTCCTCCGGCCTGTGCGGTCCACGATCGTGATGTTGCCGGCGCGGCGGCCCTGCGTCGATGTGCCGCGCTCGAGCAGCTGGTAGGTGCAGTTGACCATGACGTGGTCGCGAGGCGGGTCGCAGCGGAGCGTGCTCTTGAGATCTGCAGCAATTGCCTCGTCTGACTCTTCTCCTGTTGCGAGCGCATCGTGGACGGACCCGTCGTTGCCCATGAGCACCACGCGAGGCACGAGGCCAAGGTCGCGCCCTTCGATCTCCAGAAGGAGCACTGTATCATCACCCGCCAGCTTGCCCACGCGCACGGCCTCGATCAGAGGCTCGTTGTACCTCAGCTCCGCAGCAGCTGAGAACTGGCGGTCCACGCCAGGCACGGGCGCCGCGGTTCGCGGCGTGTCGTCCGGCCCTGTGGACACAACGAGGTCCAGCGGTCCGCCCTCGCCCGCGGGCAACTGGACCCTCACGAGGTGCCTCTGCCGGTACTTGTTTTCCGTCGCGCGCCAGCCGCTCGGAGGGCCCGTCGCTGAGGTGCCCACAGGGCTCGGCGCATCCTAGGACACCCTCGGGTCGGACGAGTCCGCGTACGTGGGCTCGAGGATGACCCGCCGCAGGAAGCGCTCGCCGCTGCTGAGAGCGGGCGCGTCGTCGTCTCCATCCTCCTCGAATAGCCAGTAGGATCGCACAGGGAACGCATATCCGACAGGCAGCGGGAGCCTGCCACCGGGCGGGACCATGCCCACCTGCACAGGGGCACCTGACGCCAGCGCTGCTGCTGCCGCCTGCCGGGCATCGGCCGAGGCACGGGCAGCCGTGACCATGACGGCGCGCCGGGCGTCAGCAAGGAGAGCCGTGCCGGCGTCCGCGGTGAAGTTGCCCCCAAGCGCCCTCACGATGGTCGAGTTCGGGGACGCGTCTGAGTCGATTCGATGGGAGGCGTCGGTGAAGAGAACGGAGTCGGGCAGCAGCACCACCCCGTTGAGGACGATGTCAACCCTTGCATTGGGGTCCCGTAGGCCGAAGTTCCGACCCACGAGCTCCACGGGGACGCCACCTGCCGTCGGGACGTCTTCCACTCCAAGGAATACGGCAAGCGAGCTGCTGCTGCCCGTGGCAGCTGCCGCTTCCTCAGCCGAGACGCGCCCGTCGGGGTCGACGGACTGTACCATTGGCGCACCATACCCGGACCCCGTGTCGTTCGCGATGCCGACGCTTCCGGACGGAAGCACTGCCCCTGCACCAGGCCCCACGTATCCGCCCACCCCAGAGGGAGCACGCGGGTCGGACGGTAGCGACGTCTGCCCCTCGATGCTGACTAGCCAGCGCAGGGACGCGCCCACCCCGGGCGCCGTCACGCAGCGGATAGTGGTGTGCCCAACGACGACGCACTCCGTGGCGGCGTACTCGGAGCCGGAAGGCCCATACGTTACGTAGTCGAGGAAGTCTCGGCCGTGAAGCGACGTCACGGGTCCGAAGTTCTTGCCGCGCAGGTACACGAGCTGTCGGCCGTCGGTCGAGGCCTCCCTGGCCCCAGGCCCGTCCACGGAGTGGATCTCGGGGATACCGTAGTCCGTTGCCGGCTGCACGCTCGTTTGGTTGTCCACCACCACGGTCCAGCGGAGGTCCTCGCCGGCACCCTCCGTCGTCAGGCATGTTATCTCCACATGCGCCAACGTCACATGGCAGTCAGTCGCGGTGAATACGACGGGCGGTGGCAGGACCGTCGCAGAGGCACTCCCGTCACCTGTCTCATCTTCCTCGTCTGCTGTGCCGCCGCCAAGGCTCGTGAATGGCCGGGAATACGTCACGAGCTCAAGGTCGCCCATCTCTCCATCAACCCCGGTCCCGAAATTGTCCCCGAGAACAACCACCTGCTGGCGCCCGCGGGTGTCTGCATCCCTCGCGCCGCTCACAGTGATCTAAGTCCCGTTGGCTCCCTCAACGATGCGAGGGAACTGCGTGATCACCGGCGGGGCGTACGAGACCTCTCGCATGAGGGCATTCGAGCGCTATCCGGCGATCGTCACCCGGATTGCATGGTCCTTTCCAGTGCCGCTCTGGGTAAAGCACTGAGCCTGCACGGAAGCCGCAGTGACGTTGCACAGGACGCCATCGTAGTGCATCCAGAAACGGTCCTGAACGGCGTGTCCTCCGTAGCTGAGTACGGGGGAAGCACCACCTGCGGAGAGACCGCCGATCGGGCCCAGCTGGTGCGCCTCGATGGATACGACCTGCCCGCCGCGGGTCGGACCGCCGTCCCGCCCGGGGCCGCCAACAGCCACCAGGACTGGGGGCCGATAGTCGGTGCGGAGCCGCTGGTCCTCGTAAGAAACGGGAGAAGTGGGCACCTCGGAAAGGAGCCCACCAACTACGACGCGCCAGAGATGGCCCGTCCCGACACCAGCCGCGGTGGTGCATCGGATCTCGGCGTGCGCCACAGTGACGCGGCAGGCAGCGGCCTCGTACAGGAACCCCTCTAGCGGGGCACCAGCTGGGCCGTACGTGGCCGCAAGCGGCTCCACGACCCCGGTACGGCTGCCCCTTCCAAGGTTAGACCCGCGAATGACGATTTCCTCGCCACCGGTCGTGGACATGCGTCGCGTACGCGCGGCTAGGAGGTCATCCGTCACCAGTGGATCTTCTGAAACCATGGATCCAGCGCCGCTGCCGCTCGGGTCAAGGATGCCGATCTCTATCTGCTGCGCCCGGTGCTCGGCGAAGATCTCGCGGACCCACCCGAGGGCCATGACCTCGACCGATGCGAGCGACGGCTGGGCGAACCCGATCAGGGTCACCATCGGGAGGGAGCGCTGCCCTGCCACTTCGATCTCGAAGGAGAGCTCGCTGCCGATGCCCTCGGGCATCTCGCACTCGATTCTCCCGTGAGATCCTGTCACGCTGCAGGACCTCAGCGTGTACACGACAGAGGTGCGGTCCGCTTCGCGAAACGCAAAGTCGTTCCCGGTCGCATGCGCGCGCACAGTAGGCACGGACGGGCCGCCGACGGGGCCGAAGAAATCACCATCGATCACAACCCGCCCGCCGCCGGCAGTTGGGAGCACGAGGCCAACCGTTGCGAGATCTATCGAGGCCGAAGGTGCAGCGCGAACTCCAGTGATGATTGGTGCCTCGTACGACGTCCTGAGGCGGGTGGCCCCGTCCAGGACCACGGTCTCTCTCACGTTTGTGTCGTCCACAACGGAGACGGTCCACACGAAGTTCTCGCCTGTCCCGACGGGTGCCTGGCACAGGAGCCTTGTGTTCCCACGGGATGGCGCGCCCCC
>Ga0136560_1001382_pt1 | contig 12469 bp, 11 predicted proteins | sample AntRauMeHopE1497_FD_104925 | JGI IMG/M metagenome (GOLD analysis project Ga0136560, IMG submission 104925) | Saline lake microbial communities from Rauer Islands, Antarctica - Metagenome Hop E1 #497 | ecosystem: Environmental > Aquatic > Non-marine Saline and Alkaline > Saline | place...
AAAAACAAATCGGGAGAACGGAGCGGCTGTTGTCGGAATAGAACTTAAATCTCCTGAAGATTTAGCACCGCTTATCGCAAAAATGAAACTTCATAAATTTTACGGAGACTATTTAAATGACAAGCCCTACTTATTTCAGTTTTTGGTTTAAGTACCAAAAGCATAACTCTTTATCGATTTAAAAAATGGATATTAAGTGCCTTATACTTATTAAAAGCAGCACGAACGACTCTTTTCCGGTATTTCTGAAAAGTTTTCAAAAGCACATAAAAAAAGTGACGTAAAACAATGTTTATAAGATAGTTAGTTCGGCTTTATAAATTAATTGCTATAAAATGTTCTTAAAAATTTGGTTTTTACGATTTAAAGAGTGAATCTTTGTACTCAAGTTCATAACCATTTTGAAATTATCAAGAAAGGACGAGGGAACAGACCCGTCGACTCCTTAGCAACCCTTAACAATCGTTAAGAAGGTGCTAAATGCTGCTCAAGTAATTGAGATAGATGATACGCAAATAAGTACGTTATACTTATTCTAGTTTCTTTTTTGATTCCCGTTCTCTGGCTCACGCCGGTCAGCTGGTTTTTTTCGTTTTGGCATTGAGCATTTAATCCATTTTTTAACTAAAAAAGAAACAACAATGTCTCAAAAATTTTCAACACAAGCCCTGCACGCAGGACACGATTTTCAAGCACATGGCGGTACACGAGCAGTACCGCTTTACCAGTCTACTGCCTACGTTTTTAAAGACAGCGACCACGCGGCAAGCCTTTTTGCGCTTACAGAGCCTGGCTACATTTACACACGCATTAACAACCCCACCGTAGACGTGCTAGAGCAGCGGCTTGCAGCTCTAGAAGGTGGTATTGCAGCAGTCGCAACAGCATCTGGTACAAGCGCTATTGCTACTACCTTGCTCACATTATTGCGTGCTGGCGACCACATCGTCGCGAGTAGCTCGTTGTATGGCGGCACGTACAATTTGCTATCGGTTACACTACCTAGACTGGGCATAACTACTACGTTTGTAGACCCTAGTGATGATAACGCTTTCGCGAAAGCTGTACAAGAAAACACCCGTGCCATTTTTGTAGAATCCTTAGGAAACCCGAAACTGGACGTACTAGATTTAAAGCAAATAAGTGCGCAGGCCAAAGCAGCGAGAGTGCCCCTTATTGTGGATAATACCGTGGCAACGCCCTACTTATTAAATCCAATCGCTCACGGTGCAGATATTGTCATTCATTCCCTTACAAAATATATAAACGGGAACGGTACCGCACTGGGCGGTGTGATTATAGATGCAGGAAAATTTGACTGGACAAACGGCAAATTCCCAGAGTTTACAGAGCCTAGCGCAGGTTATCACGGGCTGGTTTATGCTGAGGTTTTAAAAGAAGCTAGCTTTATTGCAAAGGTGCGCATAGAAGGTTTGCGGGATTTAGGCGCGGCAATATCGCCGTTTAACGCGTGGCAAATCATACAAGGTTTAGAAACCCTAAACCTGCGTGTGGACAAGCATTCTAAAAATGCGCTAGAACTTGCAAAATGGTTGCAAAACAGACCAGAGGTGGCATGGGTAAATTACCCCGGACTCGAACAAAACGCATACTATAAACTTGCACAAGAATATTTGCCCAAAGGCCAGAGCGGTATTGTAACTTTTGGCGTTAAAGGTGGTTATGAAGCTGCAAAAAAGGTTGTGGACAGTACGCAGGTGTTCTCGTTACTAGCAAACATAGGCGATAGTAAATCGCTCATTATTCACCCTGCAAGTACCACACACCAGCAGCTGTCTGACGATTCACAGCTTGCAACAGGGGTTACTAAGGACTTAATACGCCTGTCAGTAGGCCTAGAAGATATTACAGACCTGATTGCAGATTTAGAGATTGCCTTTAAAACAGTAGACAAAACAGTTCTTGCATAATGGGTGAACACTTAAAACATATCGCTTTAAATGCTTTTAAATTAAGAAACGGTCATGTGCAACAGGTGACCGTCTCTTACCGGCTTTATGGGCGCGCGTTACATACGGCGCCCATCATACTGGTAAACCATGCACTAACTGGAAATAGCGCAGTAATGAGCTGGTGGCAACAGCAAGTAGGCGCTGGAAAGGCTATAGATACAAACAAGTTTACTATAATTTGTATAGACATACCCGGTAACGGATATGATGGCGATGTAGATCATTTAATTTATAACTATCAAGACTGGACGCTGGGCGATGTCGCAACCGCGTTTATAGAAACACTCAAGCAGTTGCGGGTTTGCTACATACATGCAGGTATAGGTGGCAGTATAGGTGGTTCTCTTTTGTGGGAAATGGTAGTGCAGGCACCAGAGCTTTTTAGCACCATTATACCCATAGCCGCAGACTGGAAAGCGACAGACTGGCTCGTAGCTTGTTGTCATGTGCAGCGGGCGTTTCTAGAAAACTCGTCGCAACCGGTTATAGACGCCCGCAAGCATGCGATGACTTTTTACCGCTCGCCTGAGAGTCTAAAGCATAAATTTAATCGCGAGAAAACAAACCAGTTTAAAGTACAAAACTGGTTAGACTATCACGGTAACGCACTTAAAGGCAGGTTTACATTGCCGGCTTACAAGCTGGTAAATCATTTACTTACAACGGTAAATGCTACAAGCGCCCACGACAATAATTTGCTGCAAGCGCTTGAAAATAGTGACACCCGTATTTGTGTCGTTTCTATAGATTCTGACGGGTTTTTTGTGCCACAAGAAGATGAGGAAACGGTTGCTTTGTTAAAACCTTTTAGAGAAGTGTCGCATCATTATATTCATAGCATACACGGCCACGATGCCTTTTTAATAGAACACGATCAGGTGGCTGCAATACTTATAAATCAACTTATTGCTTTAAAAAAGGCGCACGTGGCGGCGCCATGTTACTAAAAAACAAACTTATGAAAACCATTCATTTATATATATTCGGCATAGGAAACGTGGGCAGCACGCTCATAGACCAAGTGCTCGCAGCACATTCTTTTTTTAAAGAAAAACACCAGTTAGACCTGCGCATAGTAGGGCTGGCAAATTCTAAAAGGGTTCTGTTAAATGCAAAAGGTGTGCAAACAAACTGGAAAGCAAACTTTGCAGACCTGGCTTTACCTAGACAAGCAGACAGTTTTTATAATGCTGCGTTGTTGCACGATGAGGTGCGCATTGCCGTAGACGCTACTGCTAGTAAAGAACTGTCTGCGTTTTATCCAGAACTAGCGCAACATGGTTTTCACATCGTTACCGCAAATAAAATTGCAAACACCTTGTCACAAACTTTTTACGACGAGTTGCGTAACGAGTTGTACGTGAACAACCTTAGTTTTGAGTATGAGACAAATGTAGGTGCAGGTTTACCTATAGTGGCAACTGTGCGAGACCTTGCAAATAGTGGCGACGGGATTACGACCATTAATGGTGTTTTTTCGGGTTCGCTGGGTTATATTTTTAACAGGTTTTCCCAAGAAGAAACACCCATTTCCAGCATTATTAAAGACGCACTCACCCAAGGCTATACAGAGCCTGACCCTAGAGAAGACCTGTCTGGGAACGATGTTGCACGCAAACTGCTTGTGCTTGCTAGAGAAACTGGTTTAAAGTTAGATTTTGACGATATTATTATAGAAAACCTAGTTACCCCGGCACTACAGCAAGTAGATTTACAAACCTTTCTGAGCGAGGTGCAACAGTTAGACGAGCCGTTTCATAAGCTGCGGCAAAACCTAGCTCCCGACGAGGTTCTGAGACACTTAGGAACACTAAACGTTACCACAAAGCAGCTTACCGTTTCCTTGCAAAAAGTAAAAAAAGACAGCCCGGCAGGGCAGTTAACGGGTAGCGATGGCTTTTTTGAGATATATTCATCGAGTTACAAAACACACCCGCTTGTCATAAAAGGTGCTGGTGCCGGTCGCGAGGTTACCGCTCGGGGTTTACTTTCAGATATTATAAAAGTAGGAAACAGGTCAGATTTGCTGGTTTATAAATAAAATCGTAATTGTTTATAGGTGCTGTCCCTTATACGGGATACACTAGCCAGCTTGCAACTAGCCTAGCGCCCGCAGAACCTTTTATAAAAACATCGTTTTCACGGGATTGTGTTGAGCTGGGTTTTTTTAACGACGGCATCATGTTCTCGAGCAGCCTGAATTTTACTCTTACAAACCTACTTTTAATGACCAGCTGATCATTTTCAAAAAGTAGGGTAACGCCATTTGGTGCAAGGGCAGACTTTAGGCCGCTCGCGCGTGGCTCACAGCTCACGGCATGAAACGCCGCATTCTCCCAGAGAAAGGGATAACAAGTAATTTTTGTACTTAGAAATAACAAGGTGCAATTTTTTAATTTAAGGCGCTTGGTCGGTATTTGAGTAAGGAATTGCCTAGAATTTTCGGAACTCGGGACTTGGTTTGTTTCAAGCAGTGGACGACTTCAAATTTGGAATTTAATCTTGCGTCACACACGGGATCGCCTAGAGCTTGGAATTTTTAGAAGTTGAAATTTTAAGAGCTTGGAATTTCGTTTTTTAACGCACATCTTCTTGCTTTACTGCTCACGAGTACCGACCTTTGTTCTGCCTTAATTGTGAGGCATAAAAGTTGCTAGTTTATTGTTTATGATTACTACAGATATATTAATAATAGGCGCTGGACCTACTGGTCTTTTTGCTGTTTTTGAAGCTGGATTGCTCAAGTTAAAATGTCATTTAATAGATGCGTTAGAACAACCCGGCGGGCAATGCGCTGAGTTGTACCCTAAAAAACCTATTTACGATATCCCAGGTTTTCCTGAGGTGCTCGCAGGCGATTTAGTCACGAACCTTATGGAACAAATTAAACCGTTTCAACCGGGTTTTACCCTAGGCGAGCGCGCACAGACTATAGAAAAGCAAGAAGACGGCAGTTTTATTGTGACTACAAATAAAGGCACAAAACACCACGCAAAAATAGTAGCCATAGCGGGTGGTCTGGGTTCTTTTGAACCGCGTAAGCCAGAGCTGGCAAACATAGCTATGTATGAAGGTCACGGTGTTAATTACATGATTAAAGACCCAGAGGTATATCGCGATAAACGTGTGGTCATAGCCGGCGGCGGCGATAGTGCGCTGGACTGGAGTATTTTCCTTGCAAATGTGGCGAGTGAAGTTACTTTAGTACACAGGCGCGAGGAGTTCCGTGGTGCGCTGGACAGTGTAGAAAAGGTAAGTGACCTAGTTAATAAAGGTAAGATAAAACTATATACTCCTGCCGAGGTTACAGCCATAAACGGCGACGGTAAAGTAGCGTCCGTTCACATTACTGTTTATGACCAGGCAAAACGTATAGAAGCTATAGATTGTGATGCTTTTATACCATTGTTCGGGCTTTCGCCAAAATTAGGCCCTATAGGCGACTGGGGTCTCGAAATAGAAAAAAATGCTATTAAAGTAGATAACACACTCGACTACCAGACTAACATTCCGGGTATATATGCCATAGGCGATGTAAACACCTATCCGGGTAAGCTTAAACTCATACTTTGTGGTTTTCATGAGGCGACCTTAATGTGTCAGAGTGCATACCAGCGCATTTTCCCTAATAAAAAATATGTAATGAAATATACCACTGTGGGCGGTATAGACGGTTTTGACGGGTCACGCAAAGAGGCCGAAAAAGCGGTGATTAAAAAAATAGAAAACGCACATGTCTGACATTACCGTGCATATTATAGACCGTGAAGGTGTCAAGCATACAGTAGAGGCACCTACAGACATGGCTATGAACATTATGGAGCTTTGTAAAGTGTACGAGCTGCCTGTTGAGGCCTTTTGTGGCGGTACGGCCATGTGTGCGACATGCCAGTGTTACATTATAAGTGACCACGATTTAGGCGAGCGCAATGATGACGAGCAAGCCATGCTGTGGGAAGCCCAAAACGTAAAAGAAAACAGCCGTCTAGGTTGCCAGTTGCCCATTTCAGAAGCCATGGACGGCCTCGTTATAGAGCTCGCACCTGAGGCTTAAAATAGGTATCATTTTTTTATAATTAGCACTGTTTTTAAGAAGTGTGCTTTCGCGAAAGCGGCCTACCGGACCGGCAGGGAGAACGAACCACAATCATATAGCATAAAAAAATCGCCGCAAGTTGAACAACATTGCGACGATTTTGTCATTTAAAATAACGACTCTTAGGAAACTCATGTGTTTTTAAATTTAAACTTATGTCCAAACCTAAATTTAAAAAATTCAGCCTCTAAAAACGTTACAAAAATAGGAACTCATAAGTCTTCACTCATAACCCCTTAATCATAAATTACTTAGCCATCGTTATAGGCATTTCGACCCGGTATAAGCCCCAGCCTATTTTTAAGTGAACCACATTATCGTCGTTAGGACTGTATAATGCCATGCTCAAGTTTTCTAAACTTTCTGTGTCCATGCTTACGGGAATTGCAGTAGTCACAACATCTAGTTCAGGTTTGTGGCTATAATTTCCCCAACCGTCATTTTCTGAGTTAATATGTATTGTCCATAACTTTTCAGTAGGCGTTATAACGATAGAGTAGCGTCCGGCTGGTATCATTTTACCGCCTATGGTTGCATTTTTCATAAGTAATAGTTCCGTACTCTCATTTGCACCTACGCGCCACGCCTCGCCATATTTTGTGATTCCAGGAAACACCTCACGACCTTTAAGTGCTGGTCTGCCATAGAGCACACGTATTTGTGGTTCTAAAGCTGCTTTTTGAGCATCACTTTTTTGGAACTGGCGTTTTGCAGCAGCAGCAGGAAAGAACGCTGCATCCATAGGACTATTATCCATTTTGTCAAATTTTTGTGCGCTAACCGTCGTTGAGAACAACACCGCAACAGCGAGAAATAGTATTTTTTTCATAATATAGATTTAGGACAGAAAAATACAACACCGCACATACCTTTTTCATACTAAAGTGTTAAAAGTAAGCAAGGGTGCACGTACGTTTTTTGAGATTTTGCGATAAACGTGAAAATCGTAAAACAGTTCTTGTCTTACAACGCCGCTAGTATTAAGCTTGTTGTAACACTTTTTCAAATGTAAATTCAGGCTTCCAATGTACTTCGATAAACGCAGCGCACTATCTCAGCCCTTCAGTTTAGTTTTAAGTTTAAAACAAACAAAACCCTTTCATAATTAGTACGTCAATTCCGTCTTATAAAGCATAAGCCCGCTAGACGGCGCGATATGCGACAAGTGAATTTTTTTACTACCGTCTAGAGTTTCTTTAAACTCATCTAAGGTAAACTTATGCATACCCAAATCAAACAGCATACCCATCATAAGTCGCACTTGGTGTCTTTTAAAACCTGCACCGCTTACGCGAAAACAAAAACTCTCTTCAGGGAAAAAGTTTGCCGTAAAAAGCGTGTTGGGTTCTAAATAACATTTTATAACGGTTGAAACCGTATCTGTCGTATCATTAGGCTTGTAGGCATATGACCAAAAATCTTTTGTGCCCTCAAAAAGCACCGCAGCCTCTTGCATGAGCGCGATGTCCAGCTCGGTTTTCATATACACCATAAGCGACGCGCAAAATGGGTGAAACTTTTCCCCGTGAGAGAATAGGTAAATGTATTCTTTGAGCTTGGGATGTTGTATTACATTAAATTGCGCGGTTGTCTCACGTACCGCCAGTGCACGTATATCGCTAGGCAAATTCTGATTAAAATCCACGAGAAACTGGGCTAATGCAACCGCTTTGTCATCTAGAAATAATTCGATAACAGACTCGTTTACAGACACGCGGGCATCGGTTCTACCAGCAGCGAGTACTTTAAAGTTATGGTGACCCAGCACAAAACGCAAGGTTCTCGTGACCATGCGCTCCACAGTAGGCTTGTCCGGTTGTTTTTGCCAGCCGTGATAACGGAAACCTAGGTATTGTAGGGTGATAAGGTAGTAGAGGCGATTTGGTTTTTGCATGTGCAAAGATGCGCCTTAATAATTGCAACTTCCAAATCTATTCATAGGTGCGGATTTGAGTCCGCACCTATGAATGGGAACGTTATAAATTCACATACTACGATTTAAAAAAGTAAGCCCAAGGGTTCTTTAAAGCCACTGCCCACGTACCAAACCTCAGAGGTTAGAATAACTCAAAAGGTTAATATCACTTTTGCTAACCACTTAGACCCGGCTCAGCGCATGCCCAAAGGGCGGCGCTATTTCAATAACCTAACATAAGGCCTCAACTATATAATAAAAAAACCTTATAGCTCATAGCTCACAGCTCAAAGCTCAAAAGCTCAAGACTAAAAACTCACCGCTCACAACTCAAATCTCAAAAACTCACATCTCAAAAACTCACAGATCACAGCTTAAAGCTCAAAAGCTCACTACCATCTAAATACGAAACACTAACTACCCGTAAGCTCCTGAAACATTGCCTCTAAATTCTTACTGCGTTTATTAAGTGCCAAAATCTTCAAACCATGGTCATGTGCAAAGTCAAAAACCGCACTGCGCATATCGTCTTGGGTTTCAAAAACGAGTGCATAATTAAAACCATGCAGCTCGCGTACATCGCGCACACGCTTAATTTTTTGAAGTAATTCTTTTTCTACTCGGTAGTCAAATTCTACTTCTATAAGTTGATTACTGTCGCTTTTCAGGTTTTTAATCAGGTCGTTTGCGACTATTTTGCCTTTATTTATAATAATCACACGGTCACACATAGCCTCTACCTCTTGCATAATGTGTGTAGATAGCAATATCGTAGTATCGCGCCCTATTTTGCGTATCAGTTGGCGTATTTCTACTAGCTGGTTAGGATCCAGTCCGGTGGTAGGCTCGTCTAGAATAAGTACTTTGGGGTCGTGCAATAGTGCATTTGCAAGGCCCACACGTTGCTTATATCCTTTAGAAAGTTGGTTTATTTGCTTGTGCGACTCGGCTGCGAGGCCGGTTTGTGTGATGACTTCATTAATGCGTTCTTCAGCATTTTTTAACCCATAAACACGGGCACTAAACTCCAGATATTCCTTTACATACATGTCTGGGTACAACGGGTTATTTTCGGGCAGGTAGCCCACACAACTTTGCACGCCTTTTTGCTGGGTCACTACATCGTGGTCTTGCACGGTTGCTGTACCCGAGTCGGCTTTAAGATAGGTTGTTAAAATGCGCATAAGGGTAGATTTGCCAGCACCGTTAGGGCCGAGAAAACCTACTATTTCGCCTTGTTTTATGGAAAAAGACACGTCGTCTAGCGCCTTTTGGTCTCCGTAAAATTTTGATATATTCTGAACTTCTATAGACATATGGTAAAGATAGGAATTGTTAGTATGCTGCTTTCGCGAAAGCGAACTTATTTACAAACCGCAGCTTTATTAAAATTTTAAGTGCAATTTATCAGACCGTGTGGATTTTCTGTCTTAATTTAGCCGCCTATTATGAAAACAACAACACACACTTGGTGCTTATGGCATTTCTACGCGTTAGGAACAGGCAATATCGTGTAGTCGTTTTATGAACACATATACATTTAAAGTCCTGGAGCATTTTCAGGACTTTTTTTGTGATTTAAATGAAGAAAAATTAATCGCAATCGGCTCATATTACGGGTCGTTTAGTCAGGACAAAGAGATAAATTACATGGAAAATAAAGCAGCATTTAGAAATTGGTTAACCGCGCACGAGCTGCATCACCCGCTGGTTATAGCAGGCCCTTGTAGTGCCGAAACTGAGGATCAGGTAGTGGCTATAGCCCAAAAGCTTAAAGATAGCGATACCAGTTACTTGCGCGCAGGTATATGGAAACCCAGAACCAGACCAGGTGGTTTTGAAGGTGTGGGCGAGATAGGCCTTAAATGGCTACAGACCGCAAAAAAGGAAACCGGTCTTAAAACCGCTACAGAAGTCGCAAACCGAGCGCACGTGGAGCTGGCTCTGAAGCATGACGTAGATTTATTGTGGATAGGCGCACGTTCTACAGTTAGCCCGTTTATCGTACAAGAAATAGCCGATGCCCTAAAGGGAACAGACAAAATAGTGCTGGTAAAGAACCCTGTAAATCCTGACTTGGCCTTGTGGATAGGCGCGCTGGAACGCATTTACAGTGCAGGTATTAACAATGTGGGCGCAATACACCGCGGTTTTTCTACATACGATAAATCAAAATATCGCAACAACCCAGAGTGGCAAATTGCTGTAGATTTTCAGACCAGGTTTCCAGACATACCCTTAATTTGTGACCCGTCGCACATTACCGGCAGGCGCGATATGATTCTCGAGGTTTCTCAAACAGCACTCGATTTAAACTATGATGGTCTTATAATAGAGACCCACATAGACCCAGATAATGCGTGGAGCGATGCAGCACAGCAGGTAACACCAGACGCACTTATACGCATAACACAAGATTTGCGCATACGTAAAGTGACAGACGACGAGGCTCATTTTACTAGCAAACTCGAGCAATTGCGTGCTCAAATAGATGTTATAGATAATAATCTCATTTCCCAAATGGGTAAACGCATGCGCCTTGCAGACGACATAGGTGCGCTTAAAAAAGAGCGCAATGTTGCCGTATTACAATCTAAACGCTGGAACGAGGTTTTAGGCCGCATGATTTTAATGGGGCAGGAGCAAGGGCTGAGTGAAGAATATATATTGCGCGTCTATAAAGCCGTGCACCAGGAATCTATCATACACCAAGAGCGTGTGATTAATAAGTAAAAGCGTAGTTTTGCGACGGTAGGGATGGAGAATGTGCGATGGGGATTTGGAAATTAGAGGTTGGAAAAAATTACAAATTCCAAGATTCAAATCTCAAACTCTAAATGGCTTTTTGAAATATGAAAATTATTATTAATTAACACTGAGACTCACAGCTCACAGCTTAAAAACGTCAAGACTTAAAAACTAATAGACTCACAAACTACATGACCGGAACAGTTTATAGATCCACAGGCAGCTGGTACGAGGTAAAAGGAGCAGACGGTACCATGTACTCGTGCCGTATTAAGGGGAAATTCCGCTTACAGGGCATTAAGAGTACAAACCCCATTGCGGTGGGCGACTATGTAGATTTTGAAATAGAAAAAAAGGGCGATGAAGAAATAGGAATCATTAACGTGATACACGAGCGTGAGAACTATATCGTTCGCAAAAGCGTTAATCTTTCCAAGCAAACCCATATTATCGCTGCAAATGTAGATCAGGTTTTTTTGCTCATCACACTTAATAATCCGCCTACGTTTACCTCTTTTATAGACCGTTTTCTAGTAACCGCAAGTGCCTATCACATTCCAGTGGTGCTTACCTTTAACAAGGTAGATACCTATGACGACACGCAAACCGCGGCAGTTGTAGACCCAGAAACAGGGGAAGAAATGACTACGATGACAGAGCTGGACCAGGTGCGTTACCTCATGAGTTTGTACAAGGCAATAGGTTATGATTGCATCGCCATAAGTGCGCAAACAGGTAAGAACATAGACGCGGTAAAGCAAAAAATGCAAGATAAAACCAGCATGTTTGCGGGACACAGCGGCGCAGGTAAAAGCACCCTTGCAAACGCCGTGCAACCTGGGCTGGACTTAAAGACAAAGGCCATATCAGAACAGCACAAGCAAGGGCAGCACACCACTACATTTGCTGAGATGTTTGAACTCCATTTTGGCGCACGCCTTATAGACACGCCCGGTATTAAAGGTTTTGGCGTTGTGGACATGGAAAAAGAAGAAATAGGCAATTATTTCCCAGAGATCTATGAACGTAAAACCCACTGTAAATTTCACAATTGCCTGCACATAGAAGAACCTAAATGTGCCGTAAAACAAGCGGTTGAAGACGGCGACATGGCACTAAGCCGTTATGAAAGCTATGTAAAAATAGTACAAGGTGACGACGAGCAATATCGCGCCGACAAATATGCGCTAGAATGAGAGCGATTTTGCAACGCGTTACAAGTGCAAGCGTTTCCATAAATGGTAGCGTTTATGCATCCATTAGCAGTGGCTTGCTTGTTTTGCTGGGCATCACACATGAAGATACACAAGAAGATATTGATTGGCTTGTAGGCAAAATCACTGGGATGCGTATTTTTAATGACCATGACGGTAAAATGAATCTGAGCCTACAAGATACCGCAGGCGACGTGCTCGTTATTTCGCAGTTTACCCTATTTGCAAGCACAAAAAAAGGCAACCGCCCGGGTTTTACCGCTGCTGCTAGACCAGAAATAGCCATACCGTTGTATGAGACTTTTAAAACCACGCTTTCGCGAAAGCTTGACAAAGAAATACTTTGTGGAATTTTTGGAACAGACATGCAGGTAGCACTTGTAAATGATGGACCTGTGACTATTGTGGTTGATAGTAGGAATAAGGAGTAGAATTAACTCAATTTATTTGTATTTAACAACGGGTTATTTCTATTCTACTTCAAAAATCGCTATATAAAATTTTATTAATTTAAAAGCATTAC
>Ga0136560_1001383_pt1 | contig 12468 bp, 20 predicted proteins | sample AntRauMeHopE1497_FD_104925 | JGI IMG/M metagenome (GOLD analysis project Ga0136560, IMG submission 104925) | Saline lake microbial communities from Rauer Islands, Antarctica - Metagenome Hop E1 #497 | ecosystem: Environmental > Aquatic > Non-marine Saline and Alkaline > Saline | place...
GAACCAGGGTGCAATCGGACCATGTGTGCCACCAATTGGCGGGGAGATGACCCGCCCGTCGATGCAGGAGGAGGGACGGCCTTCTCGATGGAGCCCTCCTACGACCCTAGTGGTCCACTGAGTGCTTCTTCTTGAGGTGCGCTTTCATCTGGAATGTCAGCAAGAATAGTTTCGAGCGATTCGGGGACAATTCCTTTCCTATACTGTAGCATGGCCGCAAGGTCCATGCCACCGCCACCTCCCGCGCCTGACTACGACATCAATTCGGCAGCAACGCAACCAACTGCGAATATATCAGCAAATGCAGCCGGCGATCGCTCCAGCTCCGTGCTCAATAATCCGCCTTGCCTCTAAAAAATTTTGTTGCTAGAAGTATCAGACCCCTTGCTCGCCCTAGGTAGTCTCTGCACGCGTGCTGCCTCGGGCAAGCGTCGGACACCCAGCATTTCGTCCAGTCGCTCAAGCTGGGCGTTGTCCCGACCAGCAGATGCAGCCATAAGACAAGCAGCTGAGCTTGGAGAAGACTCCATAGATGCTGTTGCCAGCGGGTGGGTAGCACTGCCTGCATCACTCGCACGAAAACTGCGAGTGGCCCGTGAGGCACCGCGTGAGTGTGAATCTCCGCTCTCGCTCGCAGAGTCCTCGCCACCAACGCTGCCAGATGCAGCACTTATTGGGTACTGACTGGGCATATTAGAAACGATCTATCCCTTTCTTTGTTTTCTCTCTACCAACCTCTCTGGGGCCAGCCGGCACACGGGCGTTCCCTACGGAGCGAAGAAATAATAGAATGATGCTGGATTGTCTAAAGGTAGACTCTGCGGCTTGTGAAGTGCCCAATCTGCAAGCAGAATCCACCCATAAGAAGTTAGCAGAAGGTTGTCTGGCTTGATATCTCCATGGAATATACCAGCCGCATGAGCTTCTTCAGTTGCAGCTAGAATCTGGTAAAGTAGGTATCGCTTCTGGATGCTCAGCAGCTCGCGGCGCTTCAGCATTCGATCACGTAGGGTAGTACTGACCCACTACCGTGTAACATATACTGCGTTTGGATTGCCACAGTTCTCAATACGGGCATACGGCAGCAAATGTGGCTGTCGAAGTGGGGAGACACTTCGCCGTAGCAGGCGGATCATTTTAGCTATGTTCACTGCAGCAGACTCCTCTATTTCGTTCGAGTCGGTTCCCGATGCTCCACGCCGCTTCAAATATACTTTGGCCAATGCTTCGCCACCATCAGGGGCCTAGCACTTGTAAGACGACGTGAACCTGTAGTCAGCAACAGGATACTAAATTCTCAAACCTGGGATCACAGTACCAGCTGCCCGCGATGCGTCGGCATCAATTATTTGCCCTTTTGGAACAGTATTTCCCATATTTTGCCTGATAGCTAGACTCTTTTTATGGCTAAGCTAGGTGCATTTCGACGGCAAGTCCCGGATTCAGCAGTTCTGGTTTTTGGTTTGGCCTATATAACACGGTACATAATCTTACATCTGGCAATTCCAGTATAATTATTCTATCAATTCAGTCAGGACATACCAAGCCTTGAACGCGAGAATTAGAGGCAATTTAACACACAATTGAAGTTATTCATTCATCTTCGGTACTTTGAGCATTTTAATGCCAGGACACAAAGTGCCAGAGCGCTGTAAGTCAAGTCGTAATTCAATTTTTCAAATGCTTTGCAGATATGCTGGCCACGAGCAACTTGAGACACTAAAATCCAAGAATAATGCTTGAACTTGCGCAGCTGTTGAAGGATGGTGTTTGTTTGTTACAGGTCTGCATGAAGAGGCGCTTGAAGACGATCTTATCGAGTTTTTTGCTGAAATTGCTGACCCAACAGAGGTACACTTCTCGCTCGATAGGCAGACTGGTTTCGCAAAAGGCCACGCAATCGTGGAAGTAGCCACCAGAGCTGACGCCTAGAAATGCATTGATAATCTGCATGGAGAGGCGTTGATGGGACTGCCTGTATCGATTTCGTGGGCTTTCATGAACCCCTAGAAAGCCTCAGGATCTGAATGAGATGAGACGTCGTAGCGGCTGCAGCAGAACATCTACGACAATTTAACCTTGCAAGAAAAGCTCCGATGCACGGGTCTGATGCAGAGCCCTTGTTTGCAGGAGAGCACTAGACCTACTAGCTACAGATCTAGCTTGGTTTCGTTCCTACTCGGCATCTCAAGCGAAGAATGCACAGTTGTGGCCGATCCCCGCGAATCCAGCTAGAATGAGCACGGTCCCATTGGGAAACGAGAACGTGGCCACCAATGCGATGATGATGTGTGCCCCAAGCACCAACTCTGGCCTCACCGGCTCGGGCAGCTCCCTAGGCTTGATGCTCAGCGCCACGAGCTTGTACTTGTCCAGCCAGTACTCGATTACAGAGGCTGCCACAGCCATAATTGGCATGAGGGGGAACACAGACACCCCTAGATACACAACGCACTGCCTGTAGAGAAGTGCAGTGTACTCTTCGGCCAAATCGAATGGCTAGCGTGCTGCGTTCGTGCCTTGAGCATCCGTCAGTCCGAATGCCTGGTTGGCCCATACCATGACATATGGGATGGCGATTTCGATGAGGTTGTTGATGGTGATCTCCATGATGATCAGCCAGAAGAACTAGTATGCCATGCTGCTTAAAGGACATCGGCAGTCGTTGTCCACGATCCCGGTACACTGCCCCTCGTCCACGTCATCCTGACCCGTCAGTTGCTTCACCAAGTACAGCGATAACAAGTTGAAAATGCGCACAAAGAACACTTTGCCACTATCCCACTCAATCTCACTCGTCCTAGTAGCATGTACCTCTATGCTGGTCAGAAAGCGAACAACTGATTTCCACACCACATTGGAGACTGCCAGCAAGGCCGACAGAGCAATGGCGGTAACGCTGTCACTAGATACCTCAACCAGTGCTCGATTCAGCAGCCACATTAAGACACCTTGCAATGCGACTACGCATGCAGTAAGTAGTACTGAAGCAGTTCGTCGCCAAGATCGTTCGGAGTGCGTATAACCTCGATTGTCCTCGATGATATCCAGCCCCTGCTGTAATTCCTCGGCCCGGCCTTTCCCGGTAAAGTAAGACTAGTACTGCCTATGCATGATATAGTACACTGGCCCTGCTGCCATTGACATGACTAGCATCACCACGGTTGATGCGACCCACCCACCTCTCGCGGCTGGAGTATGCGCCCCTGCGAACGTCCGCCCCACTCCGCTGTATACATCGCTCGCAGTGTCCACATGGCCTGATGCACTTGCAGAAGCCAGCTGAATAATGGCTGGCACAGAGAGGGCCAGGTTGATGGCTCCAAGGAACACAACGTACATGAAGTACGCGCTCACCCCACGCCCGAAGTCATCTTGAACGGACCTCTCACGCTCGCCATCTGCAGTCACTCGTCCCACTGCTCCTGACGAACCACAACCAGTATGACGAGCAATCGTCTCGCATGCACTATAATGATCGAGCGGCGAACACCAGTGCAGCTCGTACGCATTCTCGCGCGCAGCAGCTGCTACCCCGGCCTCATCGTCATCACTCGCAGCACCATCATCGCTGTCAGCACGCCCGCGGCGCGGCGCAATCTACGTGCTTGCGCCTGTAGTGCGTATGGTCGGTGGACCTCTTGCCGCTTGGGGCATAGTGCCCCTAGGAGGGTGGTTAGCTGGTGCAGCAAAACTACCAAGAGGCTATACGCTACCACCCCCACCGTTCGGAGGAAATATTACGCTTGCAGCAGGATTCTACGCAGGAATATAATGAATTTGATGCGGTGGGGCTCTTGGTCCATAAGGAGGCTACTAGTGGTGCTAGTACGCTGACTACCCGTGCTGAGATGCATTCGGTACTTGCGGACCCCGCTAAGGCCCTGCAGTTTGCCAGCTTGGTTGAGCTTGTCCTGGGTATCCGCCTGGCCTCTGCTACGCCTAACCATATCTTGGTTGTCCATATTGTTGTGGCGGTGGTACCGCACCCTAAAACTGCGAATGGTGAGTCAACTAAGAATAATGCTTCGAAACCGCAAGGTTGGCGCAATGAACGTTGCTTTTATTTCATGCTGACCAGATCTACCTCACAGAACCATTGTTCGCCATTCGAATGGACGAATTTTATTGAATGTGAGGGCACCCTGCTCTCTCTCACTGTTGCCGAACGCGCAGCTGCAGCAATAGGCCTAAGCATAAATTGTTTGTGCTCGTCACACTGTCATGGCACCATGTCCTCAGGAAGACTGTAGAACGCGAGATAGCATCCTGATACTAATGCCTGCTTTATGAACTTTTAATTATGGCTGATCCAATTACACTTGAGCGCTTGCTACATGATGCGCGGCGAGATGAACTTGTCTCTGAAGTGGAAGCAGATCGTAGAAAATGGCGAATTGTAACGCATCGCCACGTGCTCGCCTCAGGGATCGGTTTGATGGGCGGTATTTCATATTTCTTAGTGCATAGATTAAGGGTGATTCCAGCTCTTCGAATGGCAGCCGTTTGCAAACTGGCAGAGATAGTTTCAACCAGAGTGAACTTTGAAGTAGTCAGGCAGGACGGGAGTTGGCATCCTGGCGAACACCATTTCTCATATTTCTAGTACAATCCATTCGCTTCCGACGAAGTTAATATGGTTACTAGGAGGGAGCTGTCGTACAGGTGTGAGGTTTTCCCGCCATGGTATGACTCGAAGTTGTCAGCTTTGTCGCCGAACTTCTTTTACGGTGCCACTGATCATCATTTCGCAGTACGTGGCTTATCATCGCTGCTGAATGGTGTGGCCATAGGATGTGTAATTCCGCTGCTGCTATGGCGCCCTTCTGGGGGCATCCCGACTGGCTACCTGGCTGCAGCACGTTCCAGGATTCGATTTCCGAAAGGGATACGGATCGAATGAACCGTCGAAAGTATGATGTAGCACTATGCATTCGCACTACAGGTTTCTACATCTAGATCCACAGGATATCACCACCTCTGAGCATGGCAACACGAGATCCCAATGAAAAGAAAGGCTCGAGATCGCAAGCCAATCGGATTCACTATGCACCAGTGCGGGCACGCTTCGGGGGCGCCTCGGGGTTATCCCTAGAGACCGCAGCTCCTATTTTGCTGCTCTCCACGCGTGTAGTGGCAACACGCTTGCTGGCCTGCTCAGCAGCGCTGCCCACTGATTCTGCTGCCTAAAATCCACGCCCCCTCTTCCGTCTGCCACTCCCACCACCAGTGGCACTAGACCCTGCCAAAGGCCGAGAGTCACCCAATCCCATCAGTGCACGCTCATCTGATGTTAGTCCGCCCTGTTGCCGCTGATGAACCATTGTGTCTACCCGTTTGCCTCTCGCTTCCTTCCCGAGCTATGGCTCTGCATCACCCGTGCTCCCCCTGCTCCCCCTGCTCCCCGGCCCGGACCGGAAGGACCCGGCCCCTCTAGTTTTCACTGTGTGATCCGCAGAGTCCATCGCTGTAGCAGGTCGCATCCAGACATGAGTGCGAGTGCCTTTCCTAGCATATCGATCTGTCTTGCCTTTGATGAGTGTGTGGACTGCCTCGCGCCATTGGGGGGGCACTCGAGGGACATCTGGAACTTGTGGAACCACCTGAGTCAGGGCAGCGAGAGCACGGCTCGCCGACCCTGCATCTGCAAACCAGCAAACGACACTCTCTCCATTGAGCCATTCAATCCCACCAGCCTTAACACGATGGGATCCGAGAAACCTGTGGATATCTCCAGTCCCTGCAGCTAGATATCCCCCCGCCATGAGAAGGAGTCCATCTGGCAACACAGCCCCTCCGCCAACTAGAGCAAGGCCTCGGAGTTTGCGCTCCTCCTCAGACATCGCACTTCCTGATCCAGGTCCAAAGCCGGCCTCGGATCCGGACTCAGACTCGTCAAGCCCAGGCTTCCATCCCTCTGTGCGGGCAGCTTGTACCCCATCATTGATCTCGGTCCCAGCAGCATCTTCCTGAGTCGGCATCGCACCATGACCCTCTTTGGATTGGTGTGCACCTATCACACCATCTTGCTCAACAACTTGCATGATCATAGCCTCGCCCTCTACCACATCGGCACCAGCATCAACATCGGCACCGGTGGCATTACTACTGCTGCTGCTGAGGAGACCAGCACTGGGCGTCGCACCGTCACCCCAGACTGCCGGCAAACTCCCACTTGAGCCTATGGCGCTGTGTGTACCCTATACATGACTTATGCTTACTCCACTGGACAATGGCGCGTCTATACGCGCATTCCTGCCACCAGCTGCCTCGATACGTCCTCGCCCTGCGCCCTCACCGGGACCTCGGAGCAAAGCGATAGCTGCACGCTCTGCACGCTGTACCAACCCTTCATCCGAATCCAGACCGAAACGCTTCGATCTACTGGCTCGCTCACTAGCAGATGACAATGCATTACTCTTCCCACTACTGCGAGGGCCGGAATCACTGCTCGAGGTGGCTGGACCATCCAGCGCTCTAATCAGCGCGCCTGCATCAGATGCATCTACCCCAAGCTACCTGGATGGAGCAGCGTCTGCAAATCGCGCCTCTCGAGCTTTTCGACGCGCAGCTTCCTCGGCTGACATCGGGTTGAATCCTAAAGATGTCCCCCCCAAGGCCGATTCGCCGGATTGTGTGGTTGCTTGTCCTCCTGACCTTTTGAACCGCTTGGTAGCCTCTCGAAGGGTATCTCCAATATCCTCGGGAACTTTTGTATGGCGCATTAGGCACGAAAGCTCTGACTTAGAAAGGAGCGTGTACACATCGGGACTCTAAAACTCGGTCCCGAACCTGCTTGCACGGTCTCGCGACTTTTGGATCGCATTTCGGACCTTCAGAATTGCCGTGGATGCTATGCGGGCACGTGGATCATGTGACATGATGTCCATAGAGCAGACTAGTGATTAAATGACTCTAAAATGTTGTCACAAATGCCGAGCGAAGGCTTCCTTGATACACAGTTATCTGCACTCAGGCTGGTGCAGGATCCAATCGATCCACGTCGTGACGAGTGGCGCCGCGGCTGGATCCCTGGATCGATCTAGCGGAACAGACGATCTTGAATTTACGCTGCCGGTTCTTCTGCGCCTCCCCATCACAGGCTTGACTGCGAACTCGTAAAAGTCGTCAGTAGATGGCAATTTTAAAAACGATCCCTCGGATTTTATCCCCTAGGTTACTCTACGTTCTCGCCAAAGCAGGTCACGGTGAGCTTGCCCGAGGATCGAAGTAGTTTAGCAACGTCGCTTGCTAGATAGTTGTTGCTTTTCCCAAAGCATGTCTCAGGCAGGATCAAAATAAGGTATAAATGATATAGTTCTGCAGAAACTATTTTTTGGTGTTTTCGCTTCCTATCAAATTCGCAGGAGACGAGATAGTGTTTGCAGATGCAAACTTTCCGAGTGAATCTATCGGCGCATGTACCCCAGGGGGAGTAGTCCGGGCAGATGGGCATGATATTCCAACCATGATGAAGGCGACATTAAAGCTCTTCCCACTAGACGATACGTGCTCCCCGTGTGCCTTAATGTAGATGATGCCAATGCATGTAGAAATGGGCATGAAAACTCCAATCTGGGCAACTTATCAATCTATAGTGAATGAAGCGGAAGGGCGTGAAGTTCCATTTGAAGAGGTGGAGCGTTTTGCTTTCTACGAACGGGCGAAGAAAGCCTTTTGCGTCGTGGCAACAGGAGAGTCGGCACTGTACGGCAACATCATTGTGAAGAAGGGCGTGCTAGGTGCCGAAGTGGAATCTGGCAGGTAGTAAATCAATAAGTGAGGCTGCGTTGGAACACATCTGATAATTCGCTTCGTCTTCAAGGTATTTCAGCACGATCCACCTGAATATCCGGCTTCACTCTCTCGTGATGCTATACATGGCTCGACGATCACTATGATTCGATCTAGAACCTAGATTGTAGGATCTATCTGGTCGAATTTTCACCTGTAGGTTTGCATAAGAGTCTATCGGGCAGCATCGGTCGCCGTGTTAGAACCTAGAGCTATATGAAACAAAGCTTTGGCCAACGTGTGTCAATCAATCCCTGGGTGGTGGCACACCGCTAGCGACAGCTCTGGTCCGTCGATCGATAGTCACGTCTACGACTGGTGCTCTGTCTACTGAAAGGCCTTGGGCACTGGGCTTCGGCGCTTCTCCCGCTGGAATGCCCTCGGGATGTCGCCTAAAGTCTACGTCTGATATGGGTGGCCTATCATCGGCATGATGCCTGGAGTGCTCTAATGCCCGGCCTCGGGCCATCGATGCAGACTCGCTTTCCACGCCAACGCTGCCTGCATGAGATGCACCGCGCCCCACACGCCTGAAATCAACGCCAGCAGAACTATCCGTTGCGCTGGCGAAACTCGCGCCCCTATCGTCATACCGAGACCCTGCCGGTGGCGCGCCCCTATCGTCATACCGAGACCCTGCCAGTGGCGCGCCCCTATCGTCATACCGAGACCCTGTGGGCGGCGCGCCCCTATCGTCGTACCGAGACCCTGCCGGTGGCGCCCCCCTATCGTCATACCGAGACCCTGTGGGCGGCGCGCCCCTGTCGCCATGATACGCGTTGCCGATGGTGGATACTTCAACTGCTCCTCTTCCCCTATCGTCATAGTAGGGTCCAGCGTTGCCACCCCTAGCAAACCGATCTTCTCCTGGTGGAGCACGGAAATCCTCACGTGGACCCCTGCCGTACCTGTCCTCGCCACCTCTGCTCGCACGGTACCCCCCGGGCCCGAACCCACCATCAGTACCACGACCAGGCCCTCCGTACTCACTCCGCGGTGCAGGCCGGGGTTGTCGCTCCCGTTTTCCTTGCTTTGCAGGTTCAACTCGTACCCTGAGAGCACGAAAGAGATCCACGAAAATGCAAGAGCTTGAGCGCAGGCTGGGGTGTGTGTAACGAGGCGGAATGCCAGTAAAAGCGAAGGCTTGGCTGCAATAACTGCATTGTTGAGATGCTCACGGTCGCCCTCCTACATCTGCTCCATCCATAGTGCGCATAGCTTCTGCTGCATCCTTTTCATCGGTATATGTCAGGTAAGCGAATCCAGGAGGCTTTCTTGCTATCCACAAATTATCAATGGGGCCAAATCGAGAAAACACATCTTCGAGCTCTCGCTGAGTAATGTCTGGCCGAAGACTTCCAAGGTATAGCTTTGACATGAACCACGATAACAATATACGTCGATAAGCCGCCTTCAACTTTGTGTCTGTATTCTGGGCTAGACATGTTAAATACGCGTAACATGTACAACAGCACGTTAACACTTATTTAATCAGAATATGAGAACCGCGCTGGCTATTCAACTTCAATCGGCCGTTGTGACGCCTAGCATTCTGTGGTGATATTGCACAGCTGGATTTAATTTAAGATAGCTAAGCTAGCATCAGGACCTTTGCAACATATTTTAATCTCTTGGTTTTGAACCGAAGCAAGGCTAAATCCGACATGCCCACCCGGCATGGCAAGCTAGGCGCGACTGCCTGTGCTTTGCTCTGCTATGCTGTGCTTGCTTGGCCTTGTCGATGTGAACACGTTGTCCTTAGAGGCTCCAGTGAGTTCGATGTTGTCGTGCAGAACCCGCAGCAATCAACAATGCGGATGCACAAGAATTTCCTGACCTAGATATCTCATCAAGCATCGCAGCATCGAGCGAATCCTCGGTACGCCAAGCCTAGTTCTTCTAGTATTTAGCTCATGATAACAGAAGTAAGATTTTGCCTCAGCCGATTGTCATGCTTCTGCGCTTCGAGGAGTTACTTGGACGCCAATTGCATTGAAGCATGTGTCTGCTACGGTCGCAGGGAGGGGCGAAAGCTTATCAGATCGATCGAAGCAGTATGCAACGCCTGCTGAGGATAGAGAAGAAGCCGGAGGCGGCGAAGAAGAACACGGGGATCTGTCAGAGTCCAGTTTTGACTCGGGAACTGATGAGACAGTGCAGCAAGAGCCCCATCAATTGCAGTCTCATGATTCAATGGATGCCAAAGTATAGTCTGAAGACATTGAGGATAGGACTGCAGCATAGCGTGATGCCATTGCTAGCTAGGAGCAAGCTCTTGACGATGCCCGCGAGCTTGTAGAGCAGGAGGAGGAGAGAAAGCAGAAACAAGTGGAGGCATTAGCATAGGCCGAGGAGGCAGAGGAGCGAGAGCACGATGCAGAGGAGGTAGCTAGTGAGGCCGATACAGAGGTTGAGGAAGCTGCTGTTGCACTCCGCGCTGCCCAAGAGGCGCAGCAGGAAGCTGTGGATAGACGGGCTGCCGCTTAGGAAGCTGCCAAGTCTGCCGCAGCACAGAAGGAGGCTGCCATGAAGGCTGCAGACACGGTGGCAGGAGAACCATCATATGACGTTTCGGGGGAAGATGAAGGCGAAGGGGGGTTGCAGCGAGATGGAAGCATGGATGAGGTCGAGGAAGTCAATGACCCGTCGTAGCCACCCTCTGGCGAGGCAGATGCAGAGAAAGGAAAAGAAAGCCCTGCCGAATCCCCATCCAATGGAGTGGGCATTGGTGCAACCGAAAAGGTGGGTGGGGGCGATGAAGAGTTGGCACCTCAAACAGCCGCACCTTCACTGAACGAGTCTCAGCCCTCAGGTGTAGATCAAAGTCAAGGTGGCGCACTTACCAAGGACACGAAAGCGCTGGTAGCCCATGCAGATGCATCTACCGACTCTTCAGCAACGCTGCCGGGCGATGTACCAGCTAATAAAGGATCCAATGCTAGCCCTGGCGATCCCACGCTTGGTAAGAACTCAACGGTTGGGTCCCGCGTGCCTAGTGCTGATGTAGCAGGAGCTTCTAGCGCAGCGGCCCCGCAGGCGTACGTGGCTGCAGAGCGTCAGGCTGAGGTTCGCATTGGCGAGTAGATTGATAAGGCCATTAATACATGGCGTCGGAGCGTGAGCGAGGCGCAGGCAGACCTGGAATCCAAGCTAGAATTGGCTGAGAAGACTAGAATAGAGGCGGATGCGGCCAAAGGGGGGCTATTGCAAGCACTGAAGGAAGCTCACTCTGCAGTGGCGTCTGCCGAAGGTGCGAGTGCCCAGGTGCAGCAACATCTACGGGCTGCAGCTGCTTCATCTGCAGAGGGGGTTGTAGAAGCTGTAGGTGGTACGACAGCTCATTCTGTGTCGGGTGGTGAAATGGATGTTCTGGCAGACGAGTCAGATGTTGCTGGTGGTAGTGAGGAAGCCTCACTGGCACAAATACGAGTAGGGTCCATCAGCGGGGAAGTACCCTCAGTTGACAACTTGCCTCGGCCCAGGGGATCTGGTGATTCTGATTCTAACAAATCCGCACCAGAGAAGCCGAACTAGGGTTCGCCTACAGATGGTGAGGACACCAGTGAAGAATGGGACGTGGCATCCGCAGATGTTATCCGCTAGCTCGAGACTTCGCAGTCGAAAAGTGAGGAAGCTGCCAAGCTCAAGCGACAGGCAGCTGAGCTGGAGAAAAAGGCGATCAGGGCCGATCACGCGGCCCGTTTGGCTGGGGAACACCTAGAGGGTGTCAAGAACGACGCCAGGCACGAGGCAGATGTCGCAGAGGCTCTGACTGAACAGCGCCTCGCCGAGGCTCGCCATCGCTCCTCCCGCTCTGCCCGTGATCTCGCCGCGCAGATGCGGCTCGCAGCTAAAGCAGTTCAGGATGCCTCCCGGGCCGAACAACAGCACTCCCCACCGGATGAAGTGGAGGCTGCTCTTCACAGTGCGGTGGCACAGAGCAGGGCAGCTCGGGCCATGCACGACCTTGCGACCGCAGAATCGCACTATGTACACTTCATGGCGCGGCTCAAAGGCAAGCTGCAACGTGCAGTAGTAGCCATTGATGGATCCGATGCGACACCTCTGGTTGTTTCCGACACTTCCGAGGATGCGACTCCACGTGAAAGCGTTCTCGATGAACTCGCCGGACCCGGGTCAGAGCTGGATGCCTTGCGTGCAGCCGTTGATGCATCGAGAAGCGCAGCGTAGGATGCGGCAGCTACTGCGAATAAGGTGGCTGCTGGAGACCTTTCCGCCATGTAGGACATAGCTGGTCGCCTTGCCGCCATCCATGGACAGCAAGACGCCAGCGGGGCGAGCCCACCCTCTCTGCTTCAGCGCTTTCGATCCGCACGTGCTTGGCTCGCCGCTACTTCTAGTCGGGCTGCAGAATCAGCCGAAGAATCCTAGGAAACAGCTGTGGATAATGAGGTCGAGGCCGTGAAGGACGCAGAGGCAGAAGCAGATGCAGAACCCGTGAAGGACGCAGAGGCAGAAGCAGATGCAGAGCCTGTGAAGGACGCAGAGGCAGAGGCAGATGCAGAACCCGTGAAGGACGCAGAGGCAGAGGCAGATGCGGAGCCTGTGAAGGAGGCCGAGGCCGAGGCAGAAGCATAGCCTGTGAAGGACGCAGAGGCAGAGGCAGATGCAGAGGCAGAGGCAGAGCCTGTGAAGGACGCAGAGGCAGACGCA
>Ga0136560_1001384_pt1 | contig 12465 bp, 7 predicted proteins | sample AntRauMeHopE1497_FD_104925 | JGI IMG/M metagenome (GOLD analysis project Ga0136560, IMG submission 104925) | Saline lake microbial communities from Rauer Islands, Antarctica - Metagenome Hop E1 #497 | ecosystem: Environmental > Aquatic > Non-marine Saline and Alkaline > Saline | place...
AGCCCCTCCCCCACCCCCCCCAGGCACCGGTCCGGTCGGGCCCTGGGCCGTCGCGCGGCCGCTCACTCGGTCTCGTCGAGCCCCAGCAGGTCCGCGAGCACGGGGGCGATGGAGAGCACCTGGAAAGGGGCCTTCCCGCGCAGCTGGTCTGCCATCTCGGGGATGGTGTCCGTCACGAAGAAGGGGTCGATGACGCGCGGCTCTGCCACGAAGCGGCCCCAGGTGCCGCCCGGGAAGACGGCGTGAGTGACGTACGCCATGACGCGGACCGCCCCGGCGGCCAGGAGGGCCTCGGCGCACTGCATGAGCGTGCCGCCCGTCTGCACCAGGTCGTCGACGATGCACACCACCTTCCCCCGCGGGTCCCCCTCCGCGATGCGCACCACTCTGCGGTCGCCCTCGCGGCGCTTGTGGCAGATCACCAGCGGGAAGACGTCCTGCCCGCACCGGCGGAAGTGCGATGAGAACCGCTTGGCCGCGCCGTCGTCCGGCCAGGCGATGGCCAGGTTGGCCGAGTCGGGGCTGCGGAGGAGCCGCTCCCGGAGCTGCCCCACGCAGCTCCGGAGGCGCACCTGGACGGCGTCGCCGAAGAAGTGGCGCTCCTGCAGCGCGTGGATGTCCAGGATCACGAGCTGCGGCGGGCCGGTGGCGCAGGGGGGCAGCGTGCTGATCAGGCGCGCGAGCACCCAGGCCGTGGGGACCTCGCCCGACCGCTCCGCCCTGTCGCTCTGCCCCGGGAAGAAGGGGATGACGACGGTGAGGCGGAGGATGCCCTCCTTGGGGAGCGTGTAGAGCACGCAGAGCTGCTCGAAGAGCGTCTCGGGGTTGCGGAGGTCGAGGATGAGAGCGACGCTGTTGTACCGGCCGTCCTTGACCCGGTCGAGGGTGATGTTCGGCCAGCCGTCGGGGAAGCGGTCCCAGTGGGCCTCCCGCATGGCGGCGTTGCCCTCGACAGGCATCTCCACGGACATGCCGCCATCGCCCGAGGAGGCGCGCGCGTGCGCCCTCGCGATCCCCGCCCGCGCCACGGCACCGCCGGCCGACGCCGCGCTCACCGACGGGCGGTCCGCCAGCGCCTGGCCGTTAGCGACCCGGACGAGGTCGGCGGCGAGCCGGTGCATCGTGCGGAACGAGTAGACGATCAGGCCGGCGCCCGAACCGCCCGCCGCGCCCAGGCGGCCCCGCGAGAGGAGGCGCGCGGCCTTGACCGGCGTCACCGAGCCCTTGGCGGCGTGGATGGACTCGCGCACGTCCGACGGCACGCCCATAGAGCCGGTGCCAGCAGAGCGCGGCGAGTCACTGCCGTCGTCCGCGAACCGGGCCTCCAGGCCCAGCGACGGGCTGGGGGTGCTCAGCCTGCCGCCCGAGAGCGACCTACCAATGCTCGTGGCCCCTGCTCCGAGCGCGGCGTGCGAGTAGCGCTCCAGGCGGCTGACAAGCTGCCGCTTCCGCTCGCTGAGAGGCTTCTTGCCGATGTCGGTCTCGAACGCCGCAAAGATCGGTATGACAAAGTCCACCGCGTCCACGTCCTTCAGTGCTGCGTGGACGACCTTGCTGGCGACGGCGGTCAGCGGCCAGACGTGCTTCTCGTGTGACGGGCACAGCCTCGCCATGATCCACAGAGCCCTGGGCACCGGCGCCAGCGGCTTGGGTGGTGACCACGACGTGTCCGGGTCGGTGACGGCCAGGGGCGACGAGGCTGCGGCCATTGTCGCCTTTGACGAGTGCGCATTGAAGAGGTGACAGCAGGGCAGTGCAAGCCGATTGCGACGCCACGGGCGTCGCCCAGGCTGGGCTCGGCCGCCCTGTGTGGGTTTTGGGTGACACCAATCACATCGGGGCGGGAAGGTGGTCTCACACGCGGTCAGCAGGGTCCGGCTTGCCGGAGCCCGGCGTGCCGCCGCCACGGGTGTGCTTTTCGACGGCAGAAGCCGCCGCATCCCGAACCTTGGACAGCATGCCCATTGCCGAAGCCATGGCCTCGCTGGAGTTGCCCTTTTGCGCCTCGACGAACGGCCTCGCCAGAGAAAACGCGCCGCCAGCAAGCGACGTCAAGCCGGTCCCCAGCGCCGCCGCCATGTCCCCCGCGGCCCCGGCGGTCGAGCCCAGGGACGCAACGTCCGCGACCCGCCGCTCGAGGAACTCCCAGGTGTCGCCGTACCCCTCGGAGCGGTCCGTCAGCATGTACAGCTCGGTCGACGCGTGCACGCCGAGCAGCAGCGACCTCCTCGAGTACCAAGAGCCGTCCGTCGACCTATCGCCGGCCAGGTACCAGAGCTCGTCCACCAGGACGCCCAGCTCGGCCGTGGTGTCCAGCGCGTTGAACGGCAGCGCCCCGATCGCCATCGCCTGCGCCCACGACCCCGTCGCCATGAACGGGGCCAGGTGCTCCAGCCTTGCCCGCACGCCGGCAATGATGCGCTCATCCCCGGCCATGTCAGCGAGGTCCAGCGTCTCCATGTGCGCGGCCATCGCCTCGGTCGCTCTCCGCATCGCGTGGCGAACCAGGTCAAAGTCCCCGCGCTCGAACATGCCGTGCGAGAGCGGCGGGTAGCTGCGGTGGCGGGGGCAGGAATCACGTCACGGGCGCATCCAGTCACGGGCGGCCGGAGGCGGGGGTCCAAGCGAGGCAGCGGAACGCTGACGAGCGCGCAGCAATGGCGCTCACCCGAGCTCAGTGGCTCCAGCGGCGATGGCGGCCTTGCTCCAGCTGCGAGGACAGTGTACACGAGCCGCGCACAGTCGAGGGAGCCGGCGGCGGCCGCGCGTGGCATGCTACCGCAGGGGTGACGGCAGGCGAAGCTTTTTTTCCCGGAACACCGACCTCACCCGTGCTCCCCCACGTGGCGGAGGGCCGCGTCCAGGATCACGACCTGCGGGTCCTGGAACGCCCCGTGGCTGTGGTCCTCTCCGGCGGCCGGGCCCGCGGCGGGGTCCTCGTGCGCCTGCGCGGACGCTCGCGAGCTGCTCGACAGCGCCGCCCGGTTCAGTCCCGAAAAGAGCGCGGCACGGCGCGTTGTCCGCGCCGCGTAGCGCGCCAGCTTCATCATCGCCGGCTGCGTTTTGGGAGTGGCACCGGTGTTGGCCGAGAGTCGGTGGCATGCTCTGCGCGGAGTGGGGCGTGCTATCGTCGCCTGCGGGCCCACTGCCGCCCGTACTCCGGCACGGTGCGGCGCTGCTGTTCACTCATTCTCAGCGGGCGTGGGGAGTTGCGGTGCTAGTCCCTGCGGGACGGGTTGTAGCGCGTCTCGGAGGCCGCCATGGCCTCCTCCACAGCCGCCTCCGCCTCCTCCGCGGCGCCTTCCGCCGCGGCAGCGAGGGCCCGGAGCGCGGACGCGTGCGCGTGGGCCGTCGCCCGGACGTCGGCGGGGAGGAGGAGCTCTGCGTCGGCCAGCGTCGCTCCGCCCAGGGCCGGGTCCGGCCGCGCGAAATCGGGGAGGATGCCTCCGCGGTCGTCGCCGAGGCCGAGGTCGGCCGGGGAGGGAGCGGTGAGCGCGGCCTCGGCCGAGGCGTCGACTTCCGCAGTGATCACGTCGTCGCCGTCACTGCTGTCGTCGCTGCCGTCGTCCTTGGCTGCGGCCGCGGTGGGGACGGCGGCGGGGAGGACGGAGAACCCGGCGAGGCGGAGCGACACTGCGGCGCCCAGGCTGGCGAGGGGCGGCGGGGGCCCGCTGAGCCCGATGTCCGAGGGGTCGACCATGGCAGAGCCGGACCCGGGGGAGATGGGGGAGGGGAAGGAGGCGAGGCCGCGGAGCGCGGCGACGGCGCCGTCCCGCGTCGAGGTGACGAGCCCCCGCACGGAGATGGCCGCCCTCTCCTCGATCGTGGCCCGCAAGGCACGGAGGTCCGACATGGATCCCATGCGCCCCTGCACGGTGATGCCGCTCCGGGTCGCCTCGCGCCCCGCGGCGCCGGGCTTCCCGCGGCGGCGCTTGGTCTTGGGCCCCGTCAGGCGCTTGGCCGCTGCGGCGTCGAGCACCGGGATGTCCAGGAGTGACGTCATCGCGAGGGGCCCGCCGACGTCCTCGACGTCGTCCACGGTGGCGGAGAGCACCGCGGCGGCCTGCAGCAGGCCGGGAGGCACCGGCGCGACGGGGCGGGCGGGCGGCGAGACGTGCTGGGGCACCGTGGAGCTGGCATTCTCGGCCGCCCAGGCCACCGCCTCGGCCGTGGCGTCGGCCACGGTGCCGTTGCCGTCGGAGAGGCGGGCCACGAGGCCGGTGTAGAGCCGCGCGAGGAGCGGGGGCGCGGGGGCGCGCACGATGGCGGTCACGTCGACGGTGGAGCGGCGGGGCGGCACGGTGTATTCGCCCATCCGGCCGCCGACCATGAGGGAGGGGAGGACGCCGGTGACGCGGAGGAGGGCGGTCTTGGGGCCGAGCGAGTGCTTGGACGGCTCCGCGTCGCTCTTCATGTCCTCGTCGCTCAGCTCGTGCTTCGTGTAGAGCCGCACGGCGGCGCAGTCCGCGGGCGGGCGCACCACCCGGGCCCAGACGCTGCCCGCGGCCGCGCGCGTCGCGCGGCGGCGGGCCTTGTCAAGGCGCAGGAGCGCGTCGGCGAGGAGCGTCGCGTTGGTGGCCTCCGCCACGGACGTCACGCCCTTGGCCCGCCGCCGTCGCGCCGCGGGGGTGCGGGACCGCTCCAGCTCGGCCTCGCGCTTGGCGATGACCGCGGGGGCGGCGACGGCACCGGCTTCCATGGCGAGCTGCGCGGCCCGGCGCGTGCCGATCAGCGCCTCGGTGAGCTCCCGCCGAGCGGTGTCGAGCGACCCGCCGTCGGCCCCCGGCACGAACCCGTAGTGGGACCACCACTCCTGCGAGCACCGCGATCCGGCGAGGAGAGGGCCGAGGGACCCGGCGGGGGAGACACCGTCGGAGGACGCGGCCCCGGTGCCCAAGGAGGAGCCAGCTGGGCGGCGCCGCTTGGTCCTGCGCCCGCTGCTGTCGCGGAGGAGCTTGGCCTCGGCCAGCCGCGGGTCGCCGCCGTACGAGAGCCAGACTGGGGTGGGGGCGGCCGCGCCGGAACCGGCGCCGGCCGCGTCGGCGGCGGCTCCCTCGGGCGGGGAACCCTCGAGGCGCCGCCACGGGCTGACCCGCATGGTGACCCACGCCCGGGCCGTGCCACGTGCGGCGAGCTCCTTCCCGCGGCCCGCGAAACCGCCGGGCGTCGGGCCGATGAGCCGCTCCTCGCTCGGCGCGGGCCACACGCCCGCGGGTCGGTCCAGCTCGACGGCGAGGCCCGAGGCCACGAGCGCGGCGGGCACGGCGCCGGGGGCGGCCTCGGCGTCGGGGACAGGCCCCCACCCGTGCGGCGGCGTGTTGGCGAGGTCCATTAGCGGGACGAGCGCGTTGTCGCTGAGGAGAGCCTTGGCGGCCTTGTCCTTGGCCGCCTTGGCCTCGGCTGCCTTGTCCTTGGCTGCCTTTGCCTTTGCGGCCTTGGCCTCGGCGGCAAGCGTGGCGTTGGCGTCCTTCCCCTTGCCGCCCTTGCGCTTGATCCGCCTCGCCTTGCCGTCCTTGGCCCTGGCCTCCGCCTCCGCCTTGGCCTTGGCCTGCCGCTGCTTGGCCCTGTCCTTGGCGTCCATGGTGATGACCTGCACGCCTGCGGACTCGGCCTTGCCGTCGCCCGGGAGCGACACGTCGAACGCGCGGGACTCCACCATGGCCCACGCCCACGCCAGCGCGGCGCGGCGGCGGGTCCGTGCCTCCTCCTTGGCGGCGCGGGGGCTGAGGATGCCGCCGGCGCCGCCCGGGTTGTCGAGGGGAGGGCACGACGTCTTGCCGCCCGCTGCGGGGGGGTCCGCCAGCGGCTCCAACAGCCTGCTGAGCCCCGACCCCGTAGCCATCTGCCACGGGCGGTGGAGCGGCCCGAGAGAGTCGCGCAGTACGCTCGCCGCCGACGCCGGCGCGATGCGAGATGCGGCCGACGGAAGCATGGCGAGCACGGGGGACGACGCCGTGCGGACGACCGTGCCCTCCGCCGCGGGGGCGGCAACCGCGCCCCACTCCACGGGGGAGTCGATCGGCATCGAGAGGACGTGCAGCGCGGTCACCGGCGAGAGCGACTCGGGATCGGTGCAGAACGCGTCGGCCCACAGCGCCGAAGCGAGCGCCGACAGCCGCCTCTCGCGGGGCGTGGCGTCCTTCTCCCGCCTCGTCATGCGGGGAGGCGGGACGAGCCAGCGCCGCGCGGCCGCGCCCACGATCGGGTGCGACCCTGCCGCCGAAGCAAGCCGCACCACACCGAGGCCGACGGATGCGATGACAGCGGTCGAGTTCTCGTTCCAGCCAGGGGCCGTGCTGGACGCCGCAGGCGCTGCGAGCTGGACACCGCCGAACTGGTCATACACGGGATTGAAGCCCTCCGCCGCTGTGAGGCTTCCGGCTCGCTCCAGAGCGCGCACAAGGCACCTGGACGTTTCCAGCTGCGCATTGGCCGTGCCCTCGTTGCCGCACGATTGGCTGCGCAGGATCGCCAGGCCTCCGTCGTCGACCACAACACGTGGCACGCTGTCAGGGTCATCGACGGCCTCGATCACGCGCAAAAGTGGGCTGGATGCAGCCGATGCCGCAAGGCTCGCACCCAGGACCAGTGCCGTTCGCCAGGCCATGATGAGGGGTGGCGGGGTCACACGTCTGGCAACACTCCTGAGTGGCGTACGTGGCCCCCAGGGAACCGGGTGCAGCAGCAGGCCGGGTCGCGCACGCCGAGCTCGATTCCCAGGCGCTGCCGGTGCTTGTCGCGCTCCCAGTGTCGCGGCCCGGGCAGCTCGGCGGCGGCGGACAGGAGGATTTTGCTGGCAGGGCACCGCTCGGGCCAACAATCACTTCATCTTGCCGCTGCGCCACTTCATGAACTTTCGGAACAGCAGGTATGTCCAGACAAACTGCATGGCGGCGAGGGCGCCGCCCTCGAACAGCCCAAAGACGGCGATGGGGATGTTGTGCTCGCCGGCCCAGACCTCCTGCGCGAACCACGTGAGCGGGACCATGACGGCGACGATGCGCATGGGGATCCACGTGATGGCCATGGCCACGCGCGCGACGAAGCGGAGGTTGTCGTCCTCGATGCGGCGCTGGAGGATGATGAAGAAGGAGTGCGCCTCCATCGTCAGCCCGTACAGCGGCGCGTGCCACTGCGCCGGAGCGTAGATGCACGTGAAGGACGTCACGAGCCCCACGATGTGGTGGAGCATGATCTCCGAGGGCCTGCGGGCGCAGGGACGGGCATGGGGGTCGGGGGTGGAGGTCGGGCGCGCCGCCTGCGCTGCTGCGTCGCGAGGGCCGCGGGCCGCCACGGGCAGCGCCTGATCGGCACGCTGGCGATGCGTCGCTCGCCGGGTCTCACTGGCGGACGATCTCCGGGTCCCAGACGAGCCAGATCATGTCGGTGCCAAAGTACGCCATTCCGAGGAAGGACGGCCACAGCTCCTGGGTCCCGTTCAGGATCGCCGGGACGCACACGACTCCGAGGGCTGCCAGCACAACGAGGTTGAACTGGTCGTGGAGGTCGGCGGACGCTCCGGGCTTGCTGGGGCGGGGGAGGCACGACACCAGCGGCCGCAACAGCATGAAGAAGAGCTCGCCGATGAACACGATGATGCCCTGCTTCTTCTTCGACGGCTTCCCGTCCATCACTACCGGCGTGGCCGTCTCCTCGCCGGTGAGCCGGTCATCGGCGCTCCTGAACGTGTGGTCCGCGGTACGCTTCAGAGACTCGAGAGGCTTCACGCGGGGCCGCGCCTCGCTGACGTCGTCTGCGGGGCGGCGACTCGCAGGTGAGTTGCATGCAGCTATTCCACCAGGAGCGCAAGCACGCCTGTTGGTGCGCTGGCGCGGAGGACACGAAACACTCGGCGGGGACTGGTTTGACTGATCCCAAGCGCGTGCCACGCGCCCTGACCGGCACAATGTCGGCACCCCACAGCCCCTGGGCACCCGACTCACTGTGGGGCATGGTCCAGGCAGCGCGGTGCCGTTGCCGCGGGCCTGAAAGGTGTGCAACGCGCCGCTGACGCTGACGGTGGCAGAGCGGAGCGCCGCGCCGACGGCTGGACCCGCACGCGCAGACCGCGCCGACACGGGGTCCCGAAATCCGCGCGCCCGGGTCACGGGCCAGCCGCAAGCCCGGGTCGCGGGGACAACCAGGACCGCGAGCGGGACAGGCGGGCGGCAGCCATGCTCGGGGCGACCGTTTCCGGCGATGTCCCGGAGGCGGGGACCCCTCCCATGAATCCGTCGCAAGAGCAGACGGAGGAGGTGAGCCAGGGTACTGTCTTGCGGGTCTCCGGTGCCGACGGGGCGGTGGAAGGGTCTCCGTGCTCGCGCTCGATTTCCCTGCTGCATCCGTGCGCTGCCCCGCAGGCCTCCATGTTCCTGGGCATCTTCCTGTGCCTGGGCGTCCTCATCTTTGGATTCCTGCTGGTCTTCCTCCTCCGGCGGTACTCGGTGTCGTGGTTCCCCGAGGCCTGGGCGTTTTTCCTCCTCGGCCTTGCGATCGCGGGGGTCAGCTCGTCCGGGATGCTGCCCGGGCTGCACCCCGTCGTCCAGCAGCTGCGTGAGACCTTTCCGAGCCTCTTCTTCGTCATGCTCCTGCCGCCCATCATCTTCGAGAGCGGCTTCAGCCTCGACAAGGCTGCGTTCTTCTCCAACTTTGGGGCCATCTGCCTGTACGCGCTGCTCGGCACGTTTGTGAGCTGCGGGGTGGTGGGCACCATCATGTGGGCGCTGGGGCTGGCCGGCGCCATCTACCCCGTGGGCCTTCTCGACGCCCTCACCTTTGGTGCCATCATCTCCGCGACCGACCCCGTCACCGTGCTTGCCGTGTTCCAGGAGCTCGGGGTCGACCGAACGCTGTACGCGCTCATCTTCGGGGAGTCCGTTCTCAACGACGCTGTGGCCATCGTGCTGCTGCACACGCTCCTCACCTTCCAGACGGAGCCGATCCAGGCCGGGAGCATCGCGCAGGCGGCGCTGGGCTTCAGCGTCGTCTTCGTGGGCAGCCTCCTGATCGGGGTGGCGGCGGGCGTCATCGGGGCCCTGCTCTTCAAGCACGTGGCGCTGCGGGCCAGGCACCGCCCCATCGAGCGGGTGCTGTTCGCGCTCCTGCCCTTCGTCGCCTACATGCTCGCCGAGGCCCTCAGGCTGTCCGGCGTTGTTGCCATCCTGTTCTCGGGCATCGCCACGTCCCACTACACCGCGCGCAACGTCACGGCCTCCACCAGGCGGTTCTCGCGGGTCTTTTTTCGGATGCTCGCGTCCATCGCCGAGGCGCTGGTTTTCGTTTCCATCGGCGTCGCCATGCCCACGACGCTATTCCGCGCCGTCGCTTCCAACAACCAGGCCGCGCTGTGGGCGGGCCTGCTCGCCGTGGCCGTGGGCCGGCTCGCAAACGTGCGTGTCAGCACCGCCCTCGCAAACGCCGCGCGGCCGGCCGAGTCGTCCATCAGCGCGCCGTTCCCCTTTGTCATGTGGTTCTCCGGCCTCCGCGGCGGGGTGGCCTTCGCCCTCGCGGCCTCGGCCAAGGCCTCCACGGTGGACCAGGAGTGGGCGGAGGTGCAGGAGACGGTTTGCCTCTTCATCGTCGTGGTGACGATGACGACGATCGGCGGCACGGTCGGCCCCCTCGCGAGGGGGCTCGGGATCACGCACAAGCCGCTCCCCGGGTCCGGTGCCGCGGCGGTGGGCGCGCGGGGCGTCGAGGCGACGGCGTACGACGGAGCGTTCGCCACTGCCATGGTGGCCGTTGATGGCACGGCCGTGGCGGCTGGGGGCGGGCAGGACGGGGAGCCGGCGACAGACTCGGACGCAGCGAAGGCGAGGCGCTGGTCTTCGCGGCGGAAGCCGGGGCGGGAGCGGCCGACGGCGGGGCGAGCAGGAGGGGCGATGCTGGCGGCGCGCCCGGGCGGCGCTGGCGGCGCGGCTTCGGACGACGACGAGGCCTGGACGGCAAGCGGCGCCACTGAGTCCGGTGCCGCCCCCGCGCTCGCCGCCGGAGCGGCCTCCGCAGGCGGCGGGAGCCCCGGTGGCGCGGACGGACCGGGCGCGGCCGGGGCTCGGGCAGCGGGTGCCGGGTCCGCCGCGCGGGTCGAGGGCGGCCCCGCGCCCCCGGCGGCCCGCGGCCGGGCCGGCGACCCCGACGAGGTCCTCCGCGCGGTGTGGGCCGCCCTCTACGCGCGGGCGGGCAGGGCCGCCGGCACCGCTGCGGCTGTGTCGGCCATCGCGCTCCGCGGCTGCGGCATTGGCCTCGGCGCCGCGGCAGAGCGGCGCCTGGGCGTCCGGACGCCGGCGGGTAGAGCCGTGGGCATCGTCACCTACGCTTCAAGTGGCAGAGGGGGGGGCTGCGCGGCTTGCGGCGGAAGAGCCGCGTGGTCGAGGGCGTGCCCGGCGCTGTGCCAGCCCGTCGCAGCCGGGTACGACGAGGTCCCGAGGTCGGCGGATGACGGCTCGCCCGGCGGGGACCAGGCATCGCGGGCCGAGGCCGCGGCGTGGCGACAGGCGCCCGTGGGGCTGGAGGCGGCTGCGAGCGCCGCCTCCCCACTGCCCTCGCGCAAGCTCTCCCGGAGGGGCAGGCGCCAGGCGGGGCGGGCGGCCACGACGGGCGCCCCGCGGGGCCGGGAGCAGGGTGGTGGGGAGCCGGCGGTGTGCGCAGCGGCTCCGCCCGAGAGCGGTGGCGACGAAAAAGGCTTTCCCCTCGCAGCGTCCGAGCCCTTGCCCGCTCAGGCCGCCGGAGACGGGACCGGAGCGGCAGCGTCCCACCTGCCGGCAGCACCGGCCCCGGGCACCCCGTCCCAGGCCGGCGGCGCCCCGGGCCAGGGTCACCCGCTGACGGTCGGCGAGGCGCTGCGGCGGGACGACGGCGGCGGCAGCAGGAGCGTCGTCCGGTCCCTCCTCGGTGCCGCGCCGAGCCTTCAGGACCTCGCCCGCTTCGACTCCCGCGTCCTCACCCCCCTCTTCACGTCCGCGGCGGAGGAGGCAGGGGCGGGGGCGGCGGGGCGCGGCGGGACCGGCGCGGGGTCGGCGGGCGAGGCCGGCGCCGCTTCCGCGGTCGGGGACACCACCGGCCTCGAGGGAGGGTCCAGCGCGCCCGAGTGACTGGCAGGTGCGCAGCCAAGGCCCACGCGTCGAATGTGCGCGCGGTCCGCTCTCGGTCACGGTCGGGTTTCGCGTCACGCCCGGCCTACACGCACGCACGCACAGCACCACGCACACTGGACAGCCTTCGGGACGGCGCGGGGGAGGAGCCCGCGGGGGCCGGCGCGGCCGCATCACACGCCCGCCACCGCCGCCGCGGTGTCCGCGGCGTCGTCGGCACGGGCCGACTTGCGGCGTGTGACGGCCGGAGTGGTGGTCGTCGCGGCCTCGTTGCCGGTGTCGGCGAGGACCTGTCCGCGGCGGCGGGCGATGACCGAGAGGCGGGGTGCTGGGCCGCGCATGGCCGAGAGGGGGGAGTCGAGCTCGGCGGAGGCGGCGGCGGCGGGGCCGGGGGTGGTGGCGGGTGCCGGCCCCGTCTCGGCCCGGTCTGAGGCCCGGAGGACGCGGCGGGGTCCGCCTGCGCGGGCTCCGGGCGTCTGGGAGGCGGCGGCGGCGGAGCGGCGCGCCTGGCGGGTCAGGGCCCGCCCGGGGGTGCGGGAGGCGGGCGCGGCCGCGGCGGGGCGCGCTGCGCGGGCGGACAGGGCCCGGCGGGCGCGGCGCGCCGGGGTCTTGGCCTGCGCGGCGTCGGGGGCGGCCTCCTCGGCGGCGGGTCTGGCCGGCGCGAAGAGCCTGGACTTGACCACGCGGCCGTGGAGGGGCTTGGCCCGGAACATGAGGTCGGTGCGGCGGCGCTCGGCGAGTGCCTCGTGCTCCTCGGCGTCCCGGCGCGCCTTGTCCTCGGCGTCCCGCCTCGCCTTGTCCTCCCTGCGGCGGCGGCGCTCGGCGTCGAACTTGGCGCGGAGGCGCGCGCGGGCCTCGGAGGGGAGCTCCTCGCGGCGGCGGGTGCGGCGGGGGCGGGGGCGCTCGGGCTTGGCTGGGACGAACGCCTTGGTGGCGTCGGCGACGACGTCCGGCATGGGGCGGGCGTGGAAGCGCCTCGCCTCGGCCTCCTTGTGCTCCTCCTGCTCCCGCCTGGCGCGCTCCGCGGCGGCCGCGGCCTCGTGGCGGCCGTCGGAGAGGAGGTGGAAGGGCTCGGGGATGGTGGGGCGGCGCGGCGCCGCGGCGGGGCCTGCGGCGGCGGAGAAGTCGTCGTGATGGTGGACGGGGCGGGCGTGGAATCGCCTCGCCTCCTCGTCCCTGAGCTCCTGGGCCCGGCGCGCGGCCTCCTCGCGGGCCCTGGCGGCCATGCCCCGCTCGTCCGCTGCCAGGTGGAAGGGCTCGGGGACGGTAGGGGGGCGTGGGGGCTCGGCGGAGGCGGCGGGGGGCACGTCGGCGATGCCCTCGCCGACAGCGCGGGCGCGGAAGGGGGCGTGGGCCGGGGGTGCCTCGGGCGCGG
>Ga0136560_1001385_pt1 | contig 12464 bp, 12 predicted proteins | sample AntRauMeHopE1497_FD_104925 | JGI IMG/M metagenome (GOLD analysis project Ga0136560, IMG submission 104925) | Saline lake microbial communities from Rauer Islands, Antarctica - Metagenome Hop E1 #497 | ecosystem: Environmental > Aquatic > Non-marine Saline and Alkaline > Saline | place...
TACCATCAAACATTACCGAGAAAAAAAGTTGACGAAGAAGTCAAGCTTAAATAGGAGACTTAATACTTCTTGAAACAAAATCTCTGTGAAACCTCTGCGATCTCTGTGTTAAGAAGTTCGAGGATCTATTTTTTTCAACACAGAGACACGGAGGACACGAAGAATACCACAGAGAAGAATTAGAGGGGGGAAGTTGGTACCATCAAACATTATCAAGAAAAAAGGTTGACGAAGAAGTCAAGCTCAAGTTCTTGAGAATAGTTAGTTTTACACTATTTGAAATATCATCTCTGCGCACTCTGTGCCTCTGTGTTAAGAATAGAATAATCGACTAAATTTTTTTCAATACGGAGACACAGAGGACACGGAGAATATCACAGAGAAAAAATACCTTTATATGTCAGCCATTGACAACTCTTTTAAGACCATCAACAAGCTTTGGCACATTAAAATTTATAATTAAACCTAGCCTAAAACCTCCCAATCGCAAATAAGTAAGAGTTTGCGCTAAATGGATATTAGCAAGTTCCTCTACCGCCTTTATTTCTACAACGACAGTTTTTCTACCAATAAATCTAATCGGTAGCCAGCTTCCAATTTCATACCCTTAAAGACCACTGGCAAAGTAATCTGGGATTCAACAATTAGACCTTGAGTCCTTAGCTCGTGTGCCAAACAAATTTCATAGGCACTTTCCAAAAGACCTGGACCAAGATGCTTGTGAACCTCTATGGCAGCACCAATGATTTTCGAAGTAACGTCATCCTCTTTCATACTGATTATATTTAACTATCAATATAAGAATTTTGGGAGTTTTATTTTATACCTCCAAAGAAAAAATCTCTGTGATCCTCTGAGTTCTCTGTGGCTCTGTGTTAAGAATATTTTTTAAAAATAGATTGCAACTAAAAACAAAATTTTTGCTTGTGATTATGGTTGAAATATCTTTCTTCTTTTGGAAATTTGTATGCAGGCCAAAAATACGCCAGAATCCAATGCCTTGAAATCGCTAGGCAAAGGTTTAGATGCGGGAAGTTTTAGGGAAGAATTTTTTTCAATACGGACCTGTCTGCCTTAGATAGACACACGGAGGATACGATGAAAACCATAGAGAAAAAGGTAGTCTTTTCAAAAAGTTGATATTTCTGGCATAGAGGAGTTTCTTTATTTTTTCAACACGGATTACACGAAAAATACCACAGAGAAAATTATTTGCTCTTAAAAAATCATAAAATTGACCTTTAGATCAGGCTTTACCATTTGGAAGATTTAAGATTGCTGGTTGGAGCAAAAACCTCTATTTTAGCGCTCGAATTCTAATTAATAACGATTCATTCCATGCATCAGGAAAAAATAGCAGCAGTAATTCAGGAAATGAAGAAAGTAATTGTTGGCCAGGATAGAATGGTCAACAGACTTCTTATAGGACTTTTCACTAGCGGACACATTCTTCTGGAAGGGGTACCGGGATTAGCAAAGACACTTACTGTCAATACCTTGGCCAAGGTACTTCATCTAAACTTTAATCGAATCCAGTTTACTCCTGACCTTCTGCCATCCGATCTGATCGGAACGATGATCTACAATCAGCAGAATGGAAGCTTTGAAGTCAAAAAGGGTCCGATTTTTTCCAATTTGATTTTGGCGGATGAGGTAAACCGATCTCCGGCTAAAGTACAATCGGCACTTTTGGAAGCGATGCAGGAAAAGCAAGTCACGATCGGCGATACAACTTTCAAGCTTGATAGGCCTTTTTTGGTATTAGCTACCCAAAACCCGGTGGATCAGGAAGGAACTTATCCGCTTCCTGAGGCTCAGGTCGATCGATTTATGATGAAAGTACACATCGACTATCCTAGCAAAGCCGACGAAATGGAAGTGATGCGCCGAATGGCAAATATGACCTTCAGCACGGATGTGAACCCCGTACTTACCAAGCAGGATGTGTTCGATATCAGAAATGACATCAATGCGGTGAAAATGGCCGAGCCATTGGAGCATTATATTATTGAATTGGTTTTTGCTACCCGGTTCCCAGCCCAATACGGACTGAAAGACGAGGCCAAGTATATTCAATTTGGTGTTTCGCCGCGAGCCAGTATCAATCTGAATCTTGCGTCCAAGGCGGTAGCCTATATGGATGGTCGCGATTATGTATTGCCAGAGGATATCAAAGAGATTGCAGAAGATGTGCTAAATCACCGAATCATATTGAATTATGAAGCCGAAGCAGACGGAATCAATACTCGCAACTTGGTAAAAATCCTTTTGGAAAAAGTGCCGATAAATAAGTCGGTAACATTGAAGTAACATCGAAACAAGGTTTAAAGGGCTGCTAGGAATGCAGCCCTTTTTTTTTGTCCTTTTTATTAATTCAATATTAAATTCTGTTCAGAATATTAAATAAAGGATAATTCAGATAATTCTTTTGCGGGGTGTAATAGACTCAGATTTGTGTCATCAAAACGAGTAAAACCACAAATCAAATATTACCACGATGAAAACCTTTCAAAAATTAGCCCTCGCTCTTCTAAGCTCAGCTGTTTTTTATGGCTGTATAGAAGGAAACGACAAACCAGAGATCGATCTAAACCCCGGAGCTGGAGTGGTGATCAATTCAAACATCACATCCAATACTACTTGGGAGACTGGAAGAATTTACATTCTCTCCGGAAGAATAGCAGTAACTGCTGGAAACACGCTAACAATCCAGCCAGGCGTGATTGTCAAAGGTGAAGTAGGTAGCGGTTCAAATGCTACAGCTTTGGTCGTTGCAAGAGGTGCCAAAATCAACGCAGTGGGAACGGCAAGTGCTCCAATTATTTTTACAACCGTTGCGGATGAGATCACTCCAGGTCAGATTGCTTCTCCGAATCTTGATCCTGTATTGTCAGGACTATGGGGAGGATTGATTGTCTTAGGCAATGCAAAAGGATCGTTTGCCGGAGACGTCAAAGAAATTCAGATTGAAGGTATCCCTCCCTCAGATACAAATGGACTTTACGGAGGAGACAATGACCAAGATAATTCCGGGACTATTAAATATATCTCTATTCGTCACGGCGGTGCAAATATCGGTGAAGGAAATGAAATCAATGGGTTGACTTTAGGAGGTGTAGGTTCAGGAACTGTGATTGAAAACGTAGAAGTTGTGGCGAACCAAGATGATGGAATCGAGTGGTTTGGAGGTGCAGTATCTGTGAAAAATGCCTTAGTATGGAATGCAGGAGACGACGCTATTGATACAGATCAAGCTTGGTCAGGTACTTTGGATAACTTCATCGTGATAACCGGTGGCGAAACTGATCATGCGCTGGAAATTGACGGACCTGAAGGATCGGCACTTGGAGCTCACACTATTAAAAATGGCACGATCAAAGGAAATGGTGTTGCAGAGTTTGGAGACTTCAGAGATGGAGCCCGAGGAACATTCGAAAATATCTACTTTTTTGGATTTGCAGATCCAGCTACTACCAACGGAAGAGGCGATTTATCCCTGAGTGGTGATAAGACGGTTGCCAATTTTGCGAATGGGTCGTTGAAATTTATCAAACTCGAAGCCACGCTAGCTCCTCAAGTAACATTGGCAACAGTCTTTAGAAATGGCACAGTAGCAGCAGCGGCGTCAGTCGCAGCAGGCGCTAATACAATCGGTGCAAATAAAACTGCTTTTGCAACATGGACCTGGGCCGATGTTGCAGGGCAATTGTCAGACATAAAATAGTAAAGTCAAAAAAAGAGAGGGGAGATCTTGCAAGGAACCTTCCTTCTCTTTTATAAAAAAACAAAGCACAATAGGAATTGCTGTATGAAAAATAAATCTAAATCAGTGTTCATGAAAAGAACATTAACCCTAGTCCTGATCGTAGTTTCCCAACTTATTGCAGGATTTGCCTTTGCTCAGAAAGGGATTATCAGAGGAGCCATTTTTGAGGAAGCTTCAGGAGAGCCGCTCTTTGGAGTATCCGTTTTGGTAAAGGAAATCGCTACTGGCGCAGTAACTGATTTCGATGGAAAATTCGAGATTCAGGTAGCCCCGGGGACTTACACCCTTCAGATTTCCTACATCTCTTACTCCACTGTCGAACTGACAAGTGTAGAAGTCAAAGCAGGCGGGACGGTTGTGTTGAATGATATCTTGATGGCAGAAGAGGCATCTGAACTAGAAACTGTAACCATTGCCGCATCAGCTATTCGAACGACTGAATCAGCATTGATGTCTGTGAAAAGAAATGCTGCAAACTTGATGGATGGTATTTCAGCAAGTGCTTTCAAGAAAACTGGCGATGGCGACGCTGCTTCGGCTATTAAAAGAGTAACTGGAGTATCAATAGAAGGCGGAAAATACATTTACGTACGAGGTCTGGGAGATCGATACACTAAAACAGTATTGAACGGAGTGGATATCCCTGGACTGGATCCAGATCGAAATACAATCCAAATGGATATTTTTCCAACCAATGTGATTGATAATATTATTGTTTCCAAGTCATTTACAGCAGAATTGCCAGCGGACTTTACCGGTGGGGTAGTAGATATCGAGACCAAAGATTTCCCTGAAGAAAGAGTAAGAAGCTTCAGCCTTTCAGGCGGATTGAATCCATCCATGCACTTTAATTCCAACTATTTGAGCTATGACGGGAGCAGCACCGATTGGCTGGGTTTTGACAATGGTACAAGAGCGATTCCAACTGACGGAAGAACAAACATTCCACAATATGGCGATGCCGTCGGAAATCCAAACGGTGCCAATGGGCTCGAATATCAAAATATCTTGGGTGGATTTAATCAAACTCTAGCTGGCTTTAGATCCAATAGTTTGATGGATTTGGGATTGAGCTTCTCATTAGGAGATCAAATTGCTAGATCCCGTGCTACTTGGGGATACAATTTTGCATTCACTTATAAAAATGAAACGGAGTTTTATCAAGATGCAGAGTTCAATCTTTTTGCAAAGCCAAGAGAAGCAGATCAGACAGAACTGGAAGCGCTTGAGCGTCAAAAAGGTGATTTTGGCGTAAATAATGTACTTGCAGGTGGATTGGCAGGAATCGCTTTGAAAACAGCCAATTCGAAGTACAAATTGAATTTGATGCACCTTCAAAATGGTGAATCAAAAGCTGGCGAATTCGATTTTGTAAATACAAATCTGGGCGCAAACTTCGAAGCAAAGCAATATAATCTGGAGTATAGCCAAAGAGGCTTAACCAGTATTTTATTGGCAGGATCACATTATATCAATGGAGGGAACTGGCAGGTTGATTGGAAACTGGCTCCAACTCGCTCGACGATTGAGGATCCGGATATCCGTTTCACACGATTCAGATTGCCATCCAATACGATCTCCACGGAAGTTGGGCTACCTGCACGAATCTGGAGAAGTCTGGAGGAAAACAGCGTGGTTGGTAAGTTGGATTTGACTAAGAGACTTTCACTTTTCTCCCGTGATGCCAAGCTAAGATTTGGAACAAATTATGTGTTCAAAAATCGAAATTTCAATATTCAAAGCTTCCAGTTTGCTACAGGAAATACCGCCTTCACAGGCGACCCGAATGAGATTCTTCAGGATCAAAATCTGTTCTCTGCAGAAAATAGAAATGGAGTTCGGTACAATGCGGACTTTATCCCAATCAATCCAAACGAGTATCAGTCCATTTTAACTAACATAGCTGGATATTCATCGATAGAATTGAGCCCTTCCGAAAACCTGAAAGTGATTGCAGGTCTTCGAGTGGAGCAATTCAATCAGTTTTACACAGGTACCAATCAAACTGGAACGATCAATTTTGATCTGGTCGAGATGCTGGATGATTTGGACTTTTTCCCAACAATCAATTTGATTTATAATCTGAAAGAGAATCAAAATCTACGGGTTTCAGCTACAAGAACGATCGCTAGAGCTTCTTTCAAGGAGCTTTCTTATGCTGAAATTTTAGATCCGATTACAGGAAGAACATTTATAGGAGGCTTGTATCCTGAGACTACCAATGGTGGTTCGGAGATTCTTTGGGATGGAAACTTGGTCTCAACTAGAGTAAATAACTTCGATGTTCGTTGGGAAATGTTCCAGGAAAGAGGTCAAATGTTCTCTGTAAGTGCATTCTTCAAAACATTTGATAAGCCAATTGAGATGGTTCAGTTTCTTTCAGACCCAGGAACCTTCCAGCCAAGAAATGTTGGAAATGGAAATGTGGTGGGCTTGGAGTTTGAATTCAGAAAGTCACTGAAGTTTCTTACACCTTCCTTGGAGAATTTCAGCTGGAATACAAACGTGACCGTCACGCAATCTCAGATCAAAATGTCAGAGTCGGAGTTTAGATCTCGATCGCTCACTGCCAAAGAAGGTGAGGAAGTGAAAGATACCCGGGTGATGGCGGGTCAGGCTCCCTACATTATCAATACTGGGCTTTCTTATCAAAGCTTTGTCACAGGCTGGGAAGCTGGAGTATACTATAATGTCCAAGGATCGACGCTGAACTACGTAGGGTTTGGTAACCGTACAGATACATTTACAGTACCATTCCATAGCTTAAACTTGAATGTGAATAAGACTTTTGGTGCTGATGAGCGAATTCAGGCAGGCTTTGGAATCCAAAATCTCTTAAATGATAAGAGAGAGCAGGTGTTTAGAGCCTATGAAGCACAAGACCAATTGTTTACCAGCTTATCTCCGGGCACGAGATTGACATTTAGAGTAGGATTCTCTTTCTAGTAATTACCAGCTACCTCAGTGAAAAGGCTCCAATTTGGAGCCTTTTTTTATGTCAATCGCGTAATGATTTCTGCATGATCGGGAAAATCCAGGAGCAATTCGGCTCTGAGCAGCAGTTCAAAATCTTCGAAATCAAAACCTGGAGCAACCGCACAAGAAACCAAAGCGTAACCATCCGGCTCATCTACTGTGCTTCCAAAGACTGTATTGGCTTTTACCAATCCAAAAGGCCGACAATCAGAATCTGCTTCAGCTTGTCCAAGTCTTAATTTTTGATAGCCTGCTTCATGGAGTAAATGTACAGTGAGATTATTTCCTTCATGGAAGTACCATAGTTCGTCACTTTTTATTCGATGAAACTTGCTGATGTTTTCTGAAGTCAATAAGAAATAGATCGAAGTCAGCCGATTACGCTCCTCGTTTTCTGACGAAAGCGACTCAGTAGAGCGATATGTTTCTTTGTAAAAGCCACCTTCAGGATGTGGAGTAAGCTGAAGCTTCGACACTAAAAATTTCACACGATCGGAAGTGCTCATGGGGCTATTTAGAATAGGTTTCTACCAGGATGGAGACAATTCGCTCGGCGGTTTTACCATCCCACATGGGGATTCCTTGGTATTGCTTCCAATCTCCAGTCATGATTTTTGCCAGATAGGGTTTTAGCTTTCTTGGATCTGTACCTACCAATTCATTTGTACCAAGATGAATGGTTTCTGCCCGCTCCGTATTGTCGCGCAATGTGATACAAGGAACATTCATTACAGAAGCCTCTTCGGTGATTCCTCCCGAATCTGTGATGACACCTTTGGCATTTTTCACTAAATAGTTGAATTCCAAATAACCCAATGGTTCACACATCAATAGATTTGGAGCATCTATGCCCAGGCTTTCCAAGTTCTTGGCTGTTCTCGGATGAACAGGGAATATAATAGGAAGCCCTTTAGTACCTTCCAAGATGGCATCGATCATTGCTTTGAGCTTATGTTCCTGATCTACATTGGCAGGTCTGTGCATAGTCATCACAAAGTAATTCCCTGTTTGAAGTCCCTCGAAAATAACACCCTCTGGCTTTTGAAATCGAGGCATTTGTGCCTTTAGTGTATCGATCATGGTATTCCCCACGAAGTGGATTTTCTCCTCAGCGAATCCACTCTTCCGCAAGTTTTCATTGGCAATCTCAGAGGTAGTGAAAAAATGATCGGTGATGCTGTCCGTCACCATGCGGTTGATTTCTTCGGGCATCGTTAAGTCTCCGGATCTGATTCCTCCCTCGACATGAGCGACATCTATTTGAAGTTTTTTGGCTGTAATGGAGCAAGCGAGCGTACTGGTGACATCTCCCACGACAAGGACGATATCGGGTCGATTTTCGATAAGTTCTTTTTCAAAAGCGACCATAATTGCAGCGGTTTGTTCTGCCTGACTTCCGCCTCCGCCTCCTAGGTTTGCATCTGGCTCGGGGATATTGAGCTGATCAAAGAAGTCTCCTGACATCTTTTTATCGTAATGCTGACCGGTGTGGACTAGGCGAAAACTTACATCGGTTCCCTCTTTTTGTTGCTTCTGTAGCTGATGGATGATGGGTGCAATCTTCATGAAATTAGGTCGAGCACCTGCGACAATGGTAAAAGTAGGCATAGGAATAGATGGAATGATCCCAAAAGTAATAAATTCTATCTAAGGTGATAACCATATTGCATTCATTTGTTTAATCTACTTTGGATGCTTTTTCGTCACTTTAGTACAATAAAAATTGACATGTCATTGATTAAAATGAGTATCGTGGAAGCTGCACGCTTGCTCAATTTGGCTTCGACTTCGTTCGTCACACCTCGACTGGCTCAGTACACGTGCTCGCTACTAGTCGTTCTGCCCCCGTTTACTTGGGTTTTTTAGGGCGGCGGAGACTTATCGCTCAATCTTTAATTCAGGTTTGTGAGGCCAAAGACTTTCTTTTTAAATAAAGCTGGTCTCCTGGCGAAGTCGAGCGGTAATACCTTTCAGAATTTTATTTTGACACGTACATTGAAGTTAATTCACGTATTGATCAATTTACTTTCGATTAGAGATATCGCTATCATAATGACACGTGATTTAAATCAGAATTAATATTTCAATTTTTGATTATCCGCTATTTTGCCGGAAGGCAAAAAAGACAAGAATATAATTTGTGGCAATTCCATATTTGGGCATTTCTGTCTTCCCTGCCTACGGCAGGCAGGCGTCTTACTTCCTAATAGAAAAAGAAAATAAGGCTACTGGTGCAATTGCGGATGCCGATATTTCAATTTATTCAGAACCCACCGAACTAAATTCTTTCCTAATCTCAATTTTTGGGTTAATGAAATTGAATTTATCATTATCAGTTCTAGTACTGCGGGGTAGAGACCTATTTTATTCTTTTTGCTCTTGTAATCCCATGAAGCACTCAAAGTTTTTTGGTTATAATTCTTCTGGAAAAGAATTTTGTCGGTCGAGATAAACTGACCAATTAGAGAAAGCTTAATCAGCCAAAGCAAATCCGCCATGTGTTCAGCATTTCCAATTCTTAGTTTTGCCACAGGAAGTATTTTAACAGCGGCGTTTCTGTGAATCCAAAAATAGGCTGCCCACCACCCAGATACTTTTAAATTTAGAAGGATCAATACCCGTTCAGATGGATTGGATAATTCGACAGTTGCGAACAAAGAGAGTCTTCTAGCAAGAAAGTAGAAGATGAATTCTTCATGCCCGGTATCGATAAAACAGCCTCTGGAGTTTTCAACAAAAGGCCGATTTTATCTTCAACAAACTCAGGGAAAAGGATCTCGTCGTGAGGATGCAACAAACAATATTCTCCTAATTCTACTCCTTTCCGCCAGAGATTTTCAGCATTAGAAAACCAACCTAGGTTTTTATCATTTCTAAGATCGGTGAGGTTTGGGTAGGATTTGGCAAAATCTTGACAGATTTCAAAAGTATTGTCAGATGAGCAATCATCACAGAGGATTATTTCAAAGTTTGGATAGGTTTGAGCTACAATGGATTCCAAAGTTCTGATAATGAATCCTTGAGCATTGTAAGTAGTGACCAATGGGATGACTTTTGGATAGGTCATGATTGGATAAGATTAAGAATATTCGCAACTGATTCGACAGCAAAAATTGGAGCAGTGGTTAGTTTCCCAGTATCGATGGAGTGATAGTTTCCGCCGTAAGTTTTCAGACCAATTTTGGTTCTGTCGTGGAGCAAACTTTCATTATCGTCCACATCGGTTTTACCATAGGCTACAATTGCTGCGCCGTCAACCGGATAAGGCTTGGATTTTTTTACCCAAGGAAACCATTTCTCTATTTCTTCCAAATAAATGGGCGAAAGCGTAGTCGCTTCTTCTTTGGATACATTGCTTGTGCTAGGTGCATTCCATGATTCTGGTGGGCTTGCCTCACTGCTCCAGCCCAGACATTCTGTCGGATACCTTAAGAAAGGCTGTGCCGTCTTTTTTGATCACCACGTCCCCATATTTACTTATGAACATAGAGGCCTTCAGCATAAGTGTAGGAGTGGCAATAGAGCGATCATTGATATAGACTAGACCTAGATGAATCTTTCCCTCGTTTCGTAAACTTGCGCAATTAAATGGTTTGGAATCTTGGTCTTTTACTGTGACGTGCTTTCCATTCTTGGCTAATTCAAGTGCTATGCAGATTCCTTGGATCCCTGCTCCAGGCACTAAAAAATCATTTGTTCTCAATCGTGTATTGGTTAATTTTGCCATTCAATCAATGTGAAACTAGGAATAATGCAAGTCGAAAAAAACAAAGTGGTTGGTATTTCCTACCATTTGAAAGCGGATAATGGAGAGACTGGTATGCAGTCATGGGAAGAAGTACCGGAAACTGCCCCTTTCCTATTTCTAGTTGGCACTGACTCTGTCTTTCCGAAATTTGAGGAAGCGCTCATGGGTAAATCGATCGGATACGAGTTTTCTGTATTCATTGACTTTGACAATGGCTATGGTGATTATTATGAAGAGCGCAAAACCGTTATTCCAAAGTCGAATTTTAAGCAGCAAGGAGCTAAAAACCAAGAGCTTTTAAAAGTTGGTAAAGTAGTTCCCATGCAAGATGAAAAAGGAAATCAGATCAAGGGAGAGATCACGAAGATTGATTACCTGGGAGTTCACATGGATTTCAATCCCCCTTTGGCAGGATATGATCTTTTATTTGAAGGGAAAGTAGTCACGATCCGAGAAGCAGATCCGGAAGAAATTGCCCACAATCACGTACACGGCCCCGGAGGTCATCATCATTAGATTAAATAAAAAAAGCTGAATTTGAGTAGTTTCTATTCCGATGGTTGCCCTAAATCATCCAGCGTTTTGGGCTGCCTTGTGATAGTGGATTTACTTTTCCGAAAGAAAAAATGCGGTTTTTGGATTCGTTTCGAATGATCCTATTACTCAATGTCTTTACCAAATGTTTTATATGCTTGCTCGATAGCGAGCGACTTCAATCCTTCTATTCGTTCGGATGGATAAAGCGCAAGAGCCTTGTTCAACTGTAAAGAAGCAGTAGAAAAATACTGTGCGTTGAAATGAGATATTGCATCATTATAGTATTGAAGCCCGGCCAATTGAGTCAATGATACTTTTCTAAAAATCGATTTATCATCTAAGACTCTGTCTGAATCACCAAGTCTTTGGTTTAATGTATAAAACTGTGCTGTAGTGGTAGGCTTGTAGGATTCTAAGTAGTTGAGCACTTGAGTCTGGGAAGTGATCATACCTCCAACAGGCAAAGTACTTTCAAATATGATATTTTCATCCTCGAAGTTGACTACAATAAAAACATGGTAATCAGTCTCGATTATTTCAAAATTAAATCCATACCGATTTAACAGCATACCCAATGCCGCCGAACCGCTTACGCAGTCAAATTTACCTTCTGTCAGCATGGCATTAAAAGAGGAATGCTGCTCATATTTTTTGAATAAGTTGCGATGAGATTTTTCAAAAATACTTCTCAGAAGTGCAATGCCATTTCCTTTTTTTGCTTGCTTATGGTCCAAGTCAGAGAGGAGGTCAAACCACTTCTCTTCGGAGATATCCTCTCGTGCGTCTACTGCTCGGAATAAATCGTAAGTTGACTCTTGTCCTTTCTCCCAGTGTTTTGCCTCTGCTCTAGATTCAAACTTGATTTCTTCGCTCTGATCCATTACGTTTTGGGCAAAGGAATTGACCCCTTGAACAAGCAAAATGAAGAATATGACAAGCGTTTTTTTCATGGATAGCTAAAAGCCTTGTTACCAAATTAATATAAAATTAACAATTTGGTAACATTGAGGCAACTATTTATCCAAAACTTAACATTGGAGTAATCTTATTTAGTGGTGATGGTACGGCTCATTTCGCAGAATGGTAAATGACCTATATAGCTGTTCGATAAAAAAGGGGCGTATCATTTGATGGGAAAATGTCATTTTGGAAATCGAAAGTTTACCATTTGCGCGTTCGTAAACCGCCTCCGAGAAGCCATAAGGGCCGCCGATTGCAAAAGTAAGCTGTTTCAATCCGGAATTCATTTTCTTTTGTAGTAGCATCGAAAAGTCGATCGAAGAATAGCTTTTGCCATTTTCATCCAATAAAATCAAGTCATCAGCAGGAGCGATTTTTTTTAAGATCAAGTCACCTTCCTTTTCCTTCTGCACAGCCTCTGAGAGTGATTTGGTATTTTTCAGGTCTGGTAGGATTTCAAGATCGAATCGGACGTAA
>Ga0136560_1001386_pt1 | contig 12464 bp, 5 predicted proteins | sample AntRauMeHopE1497_FD_104925 | JGI IMG/M metagenome (GOLD analysis project Ga0136560, IMG submission 104925) | Saline lake microbial communities from Rauer Islands, Antarctica - Metagenome Hop E1 #497 | ecosystem: Environmental > Aquatic > Non-marine Saline and Alkaline > Saline | place...
AACAATGGGACTCGGAGTGGCGGCGGCAGCGGTGGTGGGGGCGCAGGGAGCCGCACGAGTGGTGGCGTTGGCGGCAATAGCATCGTGGGCGATGTAGGCAGTGGCGGCGGTGGCGGATCGGGCGGTGGCGGTGGCGGTGGCAGTGGCGGCAGTGGCAGTGGCGGTGGTAGCGGCGGTGGCAGCGGCAGCGGTGGTGGTGCCGGCGGGGGCAGCAGCCGGGAAGTTGGTGGCGGCACCGGCATCGACGGCAGAGCCGGCGGTCAGAACGGTGGCGGCGGAAATGGTGGTGGCGGCAGAGCTGCTGCCGTCGGCGGCGACCGTGCCGGCTTCAGCCAGCACGGCGGCAGGCACGGACCAAGCAGAACCGATCCAGGCCAGCGAGGAGCAGGTGCAGGCAGCTCTTCAGCGGGGGGCAGCGGCGGTGTCACTGGGGACGCGGCGCGCAGCGGGACTGCGTCGGGCGGCGTGGCCGTGGGGGCTCCACCCAGCACGCCGTCAGGCCACAGGTCCGCCCCCGGAGGGACGTTCGACCCGACCGCGGGCGGCCGCGGGGGCGGCCGCAGGGGCAGTGACATGGCTGCGGGGCAGCCGACGCCGTCACGGGCGCTGGTGTCCCGGCTGCCCGACGGCACGCGCGTGAAGCTGTACACGCTGTCCGCCGTAGAGCTCATGGCCCACCACAGGCACGCGGTGGTGCTGCTGGGCGCGCTCGCGGCCATACGGCGGCAGCGGCGTCGCGGGATGATGGCAGCGGTGAGCTTCACGCTGGGGCTCGGCCCGCTGGGAGCCAAGCGGCGGCTGCTGGCGAGCAGGGCGTCGCGGCTCTTCGCACTGGGGCTGGGGCCCATGGCCGTGCAGCGGCGGAGGCTGTCCGGCCTCGCGGCCGTGCTCTTCGCCTTCGGGGCTCTCCCGTCGGCGGTGCGGGTGAGGGACGAGGACGAGGAGCGGGCGCGGACGAGGGCGCTCAAGAAGGCACGGAAAGTCGCGCACAAGCTTCGGTCCAAGGCCAAGGCGGCCAAGACCAAGGCGGTGAACTGGGAGGCCATGGACCGGTCGCTGAACACGCTGTGGGACCACAGCAAGCGCCCGGTCTTCAGCCCCAAGGACACGCTGCGCCTCCTGGTCGGCGGGTCCTCCACCGCGCACACGGAGGAGGCGCGCGCCCGCCGCATCCAGGGCCGCCGGGCCACCGACGACGACGAGGCCGCCGACGGCGCCTCCACCACCATCACCGCCCTGCTCCAGCGGGCAGAGCTGCTCCCAGACCTCCCGTCGGATGACGATGAGGACGGCGGCGGGGATGGCGGCGGGGCGCCGGCAGCCCGCGCCGCGGCGGGGTCCGCATCGTCCCGGCGGCTCCGCCGGACCGAAAGCCGGGCCGCGGTGGACGCCGAGGTGACGGATCTCGTCACACACCCGGCTCAGAAGCGCATCCGCGCTCTGCTCTTCGGCGACGACATCGAGGCTCACTTCGCCGCCACGGCGTCATCCGCCAAGGCCGCGCCCAAGGCTGCGGCCGGCCCCCCGGCGCTCCTGGACGCCAAGACCGCGCAGTCCGTCGGGATCGGCCTTCGCGCCCTGGGCGTCTCGGGGGAGGGCGTGGAGGCGGAGGGCGTCATCCGCCGGCTCGCGCGGGCCGTCGCGCGAGGCGACGTGGATGCGGCCGGCGGCGTGGGCGCGGTGACGACGATGCGAAAGCTCGGGTGCTTCACGCCCGATGCCACCCAGGCCGTGATGGCGGACCCGCGGGCGTCGGTGGAGCTGCCGGCGCCGGAGATGTTTGTGCGCGTGATGACCGGCAGCGTGCCGCACGTGCAGCGGCGCCTCGAGCTGCTCACCTTCGAGGAGGCGGTGGTGGACCAGGTCGAGGCAGCAGAGGCCGCGGCCAAGACGCTGCTCGCCGCGTCCGAGGAGGTCGCCGGGTCCGCCGTCCTCGTGTCGCTGCTCCGCGACATCGTCCTCCCCGCCGGCAACGCCCTGAACCGCTTCAACAAGAACGCCGCCGCCGCCGGCTTCCGCCTCAGCGGGCTGTCCGCCCTGGCCTCGGTCAAGAGCGCCGGCGGGGAGAACCTGGTGCAGTACATCGCGCGGCGGCTGGTGGGCTACGCGGACCAGGCGCGGCGGCGGGTGACGGCCGCCGCCGACGACGGCGACGGCGGCGCGCCCCCGGCCGGCCTGCTGGAGGACCCCGGGGCCGGCGCGCTGGCGCTGGTGTACGCCGGGAGGGACCTGCCGAGCGCCGAGGCGGGGAGCAAGCTGGCCCTGCAGTCCATGGAGGCCGACGTGACGCAGGCGCGCAAGGGCGTCGCCATGGCCAGGGAGGGGCTGGAGCTCGTCGCTGCGTCCAGCGGGAAGGACCTGGCCGCGTCAACGGAGGCGGTGGGGCCCGATCACGCCGGGGAGGCGGCCTCGTTCGTGGCGGAGGTCGACGGGCGGATCGCGGCTCTGAGCTCCAGGGTCCACGAGGTCGATGACCTGATGCGGCGGGCCAAGGCGGCGTTTGACAAGGCGCTGGCCTTCTTCGGCGAGGGGGAAAGCAGCGGAGCGGACGAGGCCGGGCGGGTGGACGAGCCGTCGGCCTTCTTCGGCCTCCTCACCGGCTTCCTCGCGCAGCTGGAGGAGGCCGCCGAGCGGACAGAGGCGGCGCTGCGCAAGGAGCAGCTACAGGCGAAGCAGGCTGCGAGGCGGGCGGCGCGCAAGGCCACCGCCGCGGACACAGGGGCCGGCGGCGCGTCCGCCCTGGTGTCCGAGCTGAGCGGGGTGCTGCACTCGTCCCCGCGTCGCTCATGACGCATGCAGGCCGGCAGTGGTGACCATGCAGTGTGTGCCGTGCATCGACGGCATGAGTCGCGTACAAGGCTGCGCTTGCGGAAGGCAGCCTGTCACACGCTTTTCGGCGATGCCTTGGCTGCTGGAGGCTCAAGACGAGTTGCCAGGCGCATGGTGCTGTCCGCAAGCGCCGCGGCGTCCTTCTGGGCGCGGGTGGCGGCCGCGGCCCGCTCCTCGACCTCGACCAGGGACGCCACGAGCGAGTCGGCAGGCGGGCTGGCATGCGCCCAGGCCTGGGCACGGACCGGGGCCCTGGCGCGGATGACGTCAGCACGCATGCTGTACCAGCCGACGAGCCAGGCCGCCCACGCGCAGGCGAAGCGAGCGGCGGCGGCGGCTTTCCTCGCCGCGTCTCGGGCCAGCCCTGCAGCCTGCTCGCCCGTCGGCCCGGTCGGCACTGCTTCGGCCGTCTGCTTCAGGACGAGGGCGAGCATCATCCAGCACCGGAGCCAGCGGAGCCAGAGGGCCGTGCCGGTAGCCCCGGACGCGCCGTCGTCGCCCCCCCCGCGGCACACACCGCCGCCGCCGGCACAGAGGCCGATGAGCGCCCGCTCGGCCAGCGACTGTGTGGTCCGCAGCTCCAGGACGTCGGCGCCCTCTGCCTCCGCGGATCGCTCTGCTGCCCCGGCTGCTTGCTCCGCCGCATCCGCGGACGGCAGCCGCGTCGCCACCAGCCGCTTGGCCGCCTCAGTGGCCATCAAGCACCCGGCCGCCGTGGCCGCCGCCCTTAGTGAGTGGCTCTTGGGGTCGGCCTCGCTCCCGCGGATGGCAGGGCACATCCCTGGGGGCAGGAGCAGGCAGCGCACGAACGTGCCCTCCGGCGCGAGGGCCGCGAGCGACCTTGCCGCCTCGTCCGGGCTCGGCTCATTCCACCTCCGCCACGTCTCATCGTGTGCAGCAGAGGGCGGCACGGCCTGGCTCTGGCCGGGAAGACTGGGGTGATGCATGCCCCTCGCCATCGCTGATTGGAAGATCCAGCGAGCCCCCGCGGTCCGACGGCCGAGCGCCTCCGCCGTAGCCACGGCACTCGGGACGCCCTCTCCCACCAGCTGGTGCGACCGAGCGGCCGCCAGCGTCGCGTCGGCCCACTCGGTCCGGGCTGCGGCCGCCGCGAGGTGGCCGACCGCAACGAGATCGTGCGCGCTGACCGTGGGCAGGCCCAGGCTGCGGCCGCCCGAGGGGTTGTACTCCTCGCTCAGCTCGAGGAGCAGGGCGCTTGGGGCCACGGGCAGCCACAGGCAGCCGAGGAACCGGCTCTCGGCTGCTGATCCCGGCCCGGCTCTCTGAGCAGAAGCCTCAGCGGCGGTTTTGTGCTGGCCGTCCGCGTCGCCCGCGTCGTCCGGCAGCTCGAGCGTATTGGTTGACCTCATGGCCGACAGCAAGGTGCGCGAGGACTTTGACACTAAGGAGGCGCGGGAGCTGCCGCTGGCCGAGGATGCGTGGTGCAGGAGCATGGGCCGGGAGGCGCCCCCGATGCCGGGCTCGGCCGTCGCCCCCAGCATGTCGTTGAGGTCCGCGGTCAGAGCCTTCGCGATGCGAGCGCACGCGTCCGGCCAGACCTCGGTAAGCGGGAGCAAGCACGGCGGTAGGTTCGCCGCGACGAGCGCCCCCATGGCCTTTGAGGCAGCGCTGGGCGTCGCCTCACCGCTGGCCGCATCCAACCCGCGTTCGTCACCCTGTGCCTGGAGCTTCAGAAGGTGTTTGCTGCGGCTCATCGCCGCCGCCACCAGGTATCCCCGCCCCCGCGCCATCACCCTGTCGTGTGACATGCCGCAGAGTGGGGACGGGAGGGTGGTCTCGATGCCCACCGCGGCGAGCAGGGCCGCGAGGGTGCGTGCTCGCACGACGAGCTTGGGGGACTTGACTCCGGCCGGCACCAGCGTGATCGCCTCCCCCAGGGCGGACTGTGACATGATGGCCTCGGAGCTCCACTCGTCCGCCGACGGGTCGGCCGAGGCCGGGCACTGCCACTCGGTCAGGTCGGCCACGGTCTTGAGGTACTTCGTTGGGGCGACGCTCAGGGCGTCTACCTCCCCCGCCGTGGCATCGGAAGTGGCGCTCGGGCGCGGAGCGACCGGCGGGGCGGAGTCCTTGGTGAGCATGACAACCACAGCGCCCGAGGCCACGACGCGCACCAGGGGTGGTGCCCCGCCGGGGAAATCGCGCAGGGCGGCCTCCCAGCCTCCACCCGCGACTCTGGCGAGGCGGGAGATCTTGACCTTCCTGCCCCTCGCGCCGGGCACTGAGGAGGCGCCCGGGGAGGCGGCCGAGGAGGCGGGCAGCACCAGCGGCTCGAGCACCAGCGCCCCGGCGGGCTGTGAGTAGCGCAGGCCCACCATGCCGAGGCACACGCTGCTCCCGCGAAGGGCCAGCCCCCACGGCGGCGGTCTTGACGGCGGGGCCTCGCCGCCGCGAGCGTGCTCCTCTCCCGGGCGGCACGCCGTCCCGACAAGGCCGCTGAGCGCCGCGCGGGCTCTGCCGGCACTAGCCTTCAGCTCCCCGATGTTGCTCGCCTCTGCCCGCTCGAGGAAGCGCAGGGCTTCCAGCCCATTCCCTGCCACCAGCCGCTGAGCCGCTGCGCCGGCTCCCAGCCACCGGGCCACGCCGCGAGGGCCAGCAGACGCCCCGTCGGGTGCGCCCCACATCAGCGCGCTCGAGAGGCTGGCGACTCTGTCAGCCAGCGTCGCGCGGGAACTGTCAAAGCTTGTCCCCGGCAGCATTTCAGGGAGCGACGCAGCGCCGACTTGCCGGTGGATGATGGCCGTGCCCGACCCCGCGGCAATTGCTGGCCACGCGCCACCAGAAGCCACGGCATTGTCGACGCACGCGGTTCTTAAGTCGCTGAAGACGCGCTTGCTAGCAAAATCAGCCCACCACGCAGGCTGCACGCCCCCTCGGCGATCGAACAGCTCTCTTGCGGCCGCGGACACCGCACCTTTCAGCCGGTCCACCTCTGGATCACGAGCCAGGCCATCATCAGCGGCGCCCGCAGTCGAGGGCTCGCACCAGAACGTGTTGACAAACCAATCCAGCTGTCCTTGAGTCGCGTATGCCCTGGCTGCACCAATGAGGCCACGGACCTCCGCACGGTTGCTGAACTCGGCCAAGGCCGTGACTGGGTCCTTCCCGGTCGGGATGTCCGGGGCCAGGCTCGGGGTTGTCGTGGCCGCCCCGCTGTCGCTGCCGTAGCTTCCGACCGGCATGGCCATGGCAAGCACATACGACGCCGGGAAGCGCACTCGCCGGTCACTGCCTCTGGGGGGTCCTGCTGCCGCAACGACGTCGGGTCCCACCTCCACGAGCTTGGGGATTTTTTCGTCGACCCTCCGAGCAAATTCTTCCCAGCTGACATAGGCGCCGTCAGGGAGCCCCAGGACGCCCTTCCTGCGAGGTCGGCAGCAATGCCCATGCAGGTGACGCCGTATGAGTCCCCCGGTGCCACCTCTCGGTACTCAGCCAAGGGAAAAGCCGACGGCAAGCGCCGATAACCCAGCCTCACCAGATCGGGCGCGTTACGCCCGCTTTCGAAGCCATCCTTGCGTACGACTGCCCCAGCGTCCTGGTCCGCTGCCGAGGCGTGCTGGCTTGCCGTGTGGTGGTACTGCCCGCAACAGCAAGGGCACTGTGAGATATTGGCAATCACACAAACATTCGGGCTTGTGCAGCCCGTCGAAAGGTGCTCACCAAACCTTCCATAGCTCAAAAGCTTGTATGCCCATAGGCCCTCTCTACAAAAGCGGAGGGCGGGGCGTGCAACAGCCCGCAGCGGGATGCAGAGCCTGAACCGCAGCCGCCCGAGAAAGGCACCGCGGCCTTCAGCGCTGGGCTAAGCATGCTGCTTCCGCTCCTTCTCGCAGTTTCCACCTTGGGGATGCCACCGCGAGCTATGGGCGAGCTCAGAGCAGCAGAAGGCGGGGACTCTGTTCCACTGAGCGCCCTGCTATCGGCCCCGCGCCTGTCGGAGCCCACGTGTGCCGTGGGTGCCAGCAAGATGTGCAAGTGCCCCGAGTCCCTGAGGAGCTCCGCGCCTGCCATGTGCACGGCCATCGTGGCCGAGTGCCAGCGGTCATTCTGCGCGCACGGGTGCCTCGGCAGCTCATGGGCGGCCACGCTGTCCCTGGACTGTTCCAAGGTCCCATACTGGCACGAGTGCGTTCGTGCGGAGGAGGAGCTCCGGGCGGGCGCGGCGGATGCCATCGTTGGGGCCTTCAGGGCCGAGGTTTGCCGGTCCTCCGCCGCCCTTGGCTGCTGTGCCGCTGATGACGCTGCCCCGGCGCTCGAGCGGGACCAGACGGCCGTAACAGTGGCTATGGAGGGCCCGCTGGCGGGCCTCCCGGTGCGCCGGTTGCCACTGGGGGCCTGCGCGGCTGTGAGGCGTGCCGCCGCCCCGGGCATCCCCGGCAGCGCTTCGCCGACCAGCGGAGGTGGGGAGAGCACGAGGTCCGGCCTGTTTGCGGGCAGCCGGCAGGAGGCGGAGGCTGCTGCCGCCGGCGACGGAGCGGGAGCCGCGTCGCTCCTCGCCCTTTCGGCATCGGCCCTGCAGCGGGGGCGAGGCCCGGCCAAGGAGGCTCCTGTGAGGAACGGGACACGCGTGGACGTGAGCGCCGGCACGCCGTGCCGCGCGTGCCTAGCCGCGGTGTCGGCAGAGGTCTTTGCCGACGACGAGGCGTGCCTGGTGCGCGCGAGGACGACGGCGGCCGAGGAGGCGCTCAGGGACGGGCCCGCCGCGGACGGCACAGCGACGGCGTCGCTCGGAGAGGGCGGGCCGGTCGGCCGCTGCCGGTTTGTGGCGGCGGCGGTCCGGCGCAACGCGGCAGCACTCCGCAAGTCGCTCGCGCGCGGGGCGTGCGCGTGTATGGGTTGCTGCGGAGGCATGCGGGGCGCAAGGTGCTTCTTGCAGCAGGCACCGGGTGGCGGCCGCACGGGTCCGACGCAGGGCAGCGGCAGCCTCGGGCAGCTGTCCTCGTCGGCTGAGAGCGCGTGGGTGGGGGGAGTCGTGGCCACGGCGGAGGCGCGGCTGGGGCGCAGCCTTGGCACCGGCGGCGGCGGAGGGGATGATCAGCGGTTCGCTGCGGCGCAGGGCGGGCGAGCGTACGACGTCGATGGCGCGTGGGCTGGCACGGGGCTCGGGAGCGCGCCTCGCGGTGTGGGCGACGACGGCGAGGTCGCGGGGGAGGCCTGGCTCCAGGATCTGGCGGAGCGCGCGGGAAGGGAGGCGCTGGAAGGGGCGATGCGCGACGCGCACCGGTGGGCCCCGTGACGGTGCTCGACGGGGTGCTGCCCGCGATGTGGTCGCGGCGGGGTGTGTGTGGTGCGCCAGCGACTGCAAAGGCGGCTGTTTCGCCTGTCCTGCTCGCGACGGTCACGCTCGCCGCGCTGCGTAATAGCCGCCCCTCGACCCCAGCTTGTCCCCCAGCTGGTCGAGAGCCCAGATGGCCACCGCGTCGGGCAGTTCGGCTCCGTCCTCCTGCGCCCGCGCCTCTGCCTTGACGTCGCTCTTCCTTGCCTTGTCCCGGCGCTCGAAGACGGCGGCCGCGGCGCTGAGGGCAAGCTCCCGCTCGCTCGCCGACCCAGGGCCGTCGTCGGCCTGCGCGTCCACGACCACCTCATCCGCCGGCGCCGCCGAGGACGACGAGGACGACGAGGACGCGGGCGGCACGGCGGCCGCGGCGTCCTCCTCGCCCGTCTCCTCCCCGTCCTCTGAGTCCTCCCCGACGTCCCGGGAGCTCAGGTCGGCGCCCCCCTCCTCCGCGGCGCCCGGCCGCAGCACGTGCGCGAGCGACTCGTTGCGACGGCGCCACCACTTGCCGTCAAGGTCCGACGCCAGCCTCACAGCCGTCCCTGCCGCCGCCACGTCCGAGCCTGCCTCGGCCCTCGAGACGCCGTCCGCCTCCCACCGCCACACCCACACGGCCCGGCCCGCCGCGGTGTCGCGGCGCACGGCGACAGCCTCGAAGTCCTCCCTCGTGGTGCCCTGGGGCACGCCGTGCGCAGCGCAGAGGGCGACCCGGTCCACCTCCGCCGCCTCGTGGAAGGCCCCGAGGACGAGGTCCCACACCGCCTGCCGCCTCGTGGCCAGCTCCGGCGTGGCGAGGGCGGGAAGCGCCGTGTTGATGGCGAAGCGCACCTCGCTCCGCATCGTCCAGCAGCCCCGGACCATCCGCCCCACCCGCCGCAGGTGCTCCACCGCCGCCTTGTCCGCCTCCTCCGCCGTCTGCTCCGCCACCCTGTCCCGGACGAAGGCCATGGCCCGGGCGCACGGCACCGCACCGCCCCTTCGGAGGAGCTCGGACGCCCTCACCCGCGCTGACGCCCGCTGCATCACCGTGCCCGGCACCTTGGCCACCACCCCGCCGTACCGCCGCAGCGCCTCCATCAGCGCGTCGTCGCCCCGCTCCTCGAGCGCCGCCAGCCGCTCCGCCACCGCCGCGAGGCGCCTCGCCTCGCCGCCGCGCCGATGCTTCGCCCCTAGGGCGTCCGCCGCCTCCGAGCCGGAGCGCCTCCCCGCGCCGGCACCCGCTGCGTCCACGGCCAGCGCCTCCACGTACGACCGTGCCCCGGTGGCCCGCCAGCTCGGTGCCGAGTCCGGCGCCTCCGCGCTCGGGTCCTCGTCGTCCGCCGACGGGTCCAGCAGCGCGCGGTCCACCGCTGCCGTGTCCGCCACGATGGAGCGGAGCTCGCGCTCCGGCTCTGCCTCCCGCGCCTGCGCCAGCTGTGGCAGGGTCATGCGCCGCTGCGAGATGCCCCCCTCCGCACGCCGCCGAGCCTGTGCCTGCACGCGGGTGGGGCTCTTTGTCTCGCCGGATGACGCAGCGTCAGCGGCTGCGGCGGCCGATGCGGCGGCATCGATGTAACCGAGGTCTGGGCGCATCTGCAGCAGCGAGCCGACAGGCGTGAGATGCACCGCGCTCTCTGCGAGGGCGGGGGCGAGCGGCGGCCTCGATGGCGGGGGGTGGCAGGGGGCGGAGGCAGCGCGCGCTCCCCGTGGCACGGCAAGAATCGCGCCCGCGGGGAGCGGGGCTCGCCAGAAGCTGGGCCGTGAGGTGCGCGAGCTTTCGCACCGGCAAGGCGCCGCGCGCTGTCGGCAGCACCGGCACTGTGTGCGTCGGGAAGCTGGCAGTGACGCCTCACCTGTCATGACGGCAACCGTCAGAGCGCTGCGCTGCGGCACCGTGGTGGACCGGTGAACCATCTTGTCGACCTGGACCGTCTTGGGTGCTGTGGCGTCCAGGTGGTCCTCGCGCGACGGAATCGGGAAGCTCAGCATGAGCTCCTTGTTGGCTGCCTTCCATGACGCATCAGCAGGCACGCCTGGGTGCCTGTTCGCCGCCCGAAGCGGGTACTGAAGCACAAGCCTGCAGGACGAAGCCTGGGCGGGCTGGGGCGGAGCCGGTGGCGCGCCCGCTATGCCGTGCCCTCAACGGGATGCTCTCACGCCTGCCATACTCTCACACAGAGTCCCCGGCGGCGGCGTTCAGGTACACGGGAAGCGAGGCGACGACGGGGTCATCGTCAATGGCTGCCACGTTGGCCGCTGCACCCGCCATGGGCCTTCAACTTTGTGTGCGGGCGGAGCTGGAGTGCAGGCCAGAGGGACACGGGCCGGCAGACCTCGCTGTGGAGCGCAGGGGCAGGCTCTGGCCCGGTAGAGTCGCTCGTTGACGAGGAAAAGAAAAAGACAGGGTGCCCCGCCGCAAGCGCCACACGTGAGGGCCGTCACAAGGCTGGAATTCCCGGCTCAGTCTCACCTCCGACTCGTGGCAGGAAAACCCACCCCAAGCTCGCGCCAGGCTGACTGAGTCCGGGCGCCTCAAGGACCACACCACTGTTGCATCGGCAATGGCGTCCTCTTCCGCTGCCAAGCCTGACCACCACGGATGGCTCACCAAGCAGAGTGAGCCGCCGAACCATCCGCCCGCATCAGGCGCGACCATCCTCGCGCGCTCGCGGGGCCGCAGAAAGCTTGGCTGCACTGTGCCGGAACCACAGCCCCTCAAGGTTACAGGCGTCGCAGCCTCGGCACGGAGCGGCCTCAATCAACTGTCAAGGATAATTCATTGCGCACGCGGATGCTGCTATGGCATGGCTGCGGCCCGACAGCTGGACCGGGCAAGTTGACCGGCCCGCACCCTTGTTGATCGCTCTCACAGCCTGCCGCCCCCCTCAACCCCCTGCTCCCTCTGATGCCCCACCGCAGGCGACTGGCTGCGCGACTGGCGCCGCCGGTTCTTTGAGCTGCGGGGGGACCGGCTCACGTTCTCGAAGGGCGAGGGCTCGGACCCTCACGGGGAGATCGACCTGAAGACGTGCCTGACGGTCAAGTCGGCAGGTGACAAGTGCGGCCGGAGGCACGCATTTGAGGTTGCCACAGCAAAGCGTGTTTTCTTCATGTGCGCCGAGTCGGAGAAGGACAAGGATGAGTGGATCGGGGCCATCGGGCGGGCCATCGTCCGGTTCGCCGCGTCGTCCGGCATGGCCGAGGAGGAGGACGACGAGGACGATGAGGATGAGGAGGACGACGATGCTTACGGCGCCAAGGTCGGCGGCGGCGGCGACCTCTGACCAGCCGAGGAACTCGGGCGGCGAGCGGCCTCGCAGGCATGCCCTTTGCGAGGAACGGGGACGGGGACGGGGACGGGGTCGGGGACGGGCTGCTTTTCACAGCGGTATCGCCGCACGAAGCTGTGTCTCGGTTCTCCGGCTGCCATGCCTCTGGCTGTGCGACGGCTCGCAGCGCGAGCCGAGCTGGCCTAGTCGGCCTCCGAGCCTCCTTCGCTTCCGTCCGCCCGACGCTGTCCGCGCCTCCTCGCGCCACCTTGCGTGGCCCATGGGCATGCAGCATTTGAATTCCAGTCAGCTTCACACAGCCACAGCGAGGCCGGGCTGGGCGCGCTGAGGGTTGCCACACGGCCCTTGCCCCAGAAGCGCTAGCGGCGATTCACAGCGGGGCCTCCGCACAACTGCTCCCCCCGGATCGTGCTCGGTCGCGCGGGCCTCCACAGACCCCGGCCGGCGCCCGAGGGCCGCTGCGAAACCACCGCCGCTCAGCGGACCCTGGCCGACGCAGCCGAATAGAGCAAGGCGGCCTTGTCTCTCGTGGATGTTCCAAAGCTCGACATTGGGGCGGAAGGCCTCTTGGAGACGTGCTGACGGCCCATACTGCTCGTTGCGCCAAACTTGGGTCCCGGCGATGCCGTCCGCAGGCCCACGTGCTCGCGGGGAGCTCGTGGGAACGAAACCCCGGGAGCGCTCGCTCGCTTGCTCTCAGCCTGAGTGCCGATGCTGCCCGCGAGAGGGTACTGGCCGGGACCCGGTCGCACTGTCGTCGCGGCCCAAACCTCCGTGCCGCTCAGTCTGGACGCTGCTGGCTGCTGCTTTCCTGTGAACGACAGGCTCGAATGTTGCCGGGCCGCTGCCGCAGCCATGGTGTGTGGGGCCCGGGGTGTGCAAATGTGCCAGCGGGGCAGGGCTTCTGCAATCGACGGCAAGCGGCACAGCGACCTCCCTCGGCAAGCGCACCGCTGCAGCACGCCGTCTGCCGGAACTAGGAGCTTTGATCCATCGGGGATGGCTTCCAGCGGGGGGGTGCCCGGGGAGCCCGAGCCGTCGGCCAAGGAGCGGGTGGCGTGGCAGAT
>Ga0136560_1001388_pt1 | contig 12455 bp, 10 predicted proteins | sample AntRauMeHopE1497_FD_104925 | JGI IMG/M metagenome (GOLD analysis project Ga0136560, IMG submission 104925) | Saline lake microbial communities from Rauer Islands, Antarctica - Metagenome Hop E1 #497 | ecosystem: Environmental > Aquatic > Non-marine Saline and Alkaline > Saline | place...
AGCCGCCGCCGCGGCCGCGCGCCCCGCCCTCGCGGAGCGCCGCGGCCTCGCCTGGGACTCCCGCGGCGCCGCCTTTGCCTACTTGGCGGTGGACCTGGGGGGCCGATACCTGCGCTTCGAGACGGGCCTGGCCGTCGACTCGTCGGTGCTCAAGCGTCCCACCGGCGCGGACGCCGAGTCGGACGATGAGGACGCCCCCTCCCGCCTGTCCTCCCTTCGCGTCGTCTTCGAGGTCGTCGGCGACGGCGTCGTCCTCGACCGCTTCGAGGCGCCCGCGGCCAAGCCCGGCTCCGCCGTCCCCCACTCCATCTCCGTCAGCGTCGTCGGCGTGCGCCGCCTCGCTGTGCGCGCCTGGAGCGGCTCCGCCGCCCTCCACCGCGTCACTGCCGTCTTCACCGCCCCCACCCTCCGCCCCTGCACCGACTGGGCATGCGCCGGGTGGCGCAACGACCGCAGCGCCATCCGCTGCGCGGTGTGGGGCGTCCCCCGCGGCGAGGGCCCTCGCGCCGCCGGGGCGGAGCCGGCACCCCACGCGGGCCCCGCCGGCTCCGCCGCTGCGGCCTCCTTTGCGGTCCTCGACGCCGCCGGCCTCCTCGCCCGTGACTTCTGCCGCGAGATGCGGCTCTTCGGCCCCGCCCGCCCTGCCTCGGGTGTCACCCCCTGGCCCCTGGAGAGCCCTTTCGCGGTCGACACCTCCCCCGCCTCCCTCTTCGCGGTCGCCGACGCCATCAGCGCCGCGGTCGACGCCGCCGCCGCTGCCGGCGCCGCCCCCTGGACCCTGCCCGCCGCATCCCGCGCCGTCGACGTCGCCCTCGCGTGCGTCCGCCGCCTCGTCGTCTCCCGCGTCGCCCTCGACGAGGCCGACAGCATCGCCCGCGCCAGCGGCGAGGCGCTCCGTCGCGCCGGCGCCAAGGCCTCGGCCGCCGCGCTCTCCACCCTGCGGGAGCGGCTTCAGGCGGCGTCGGCGTGCGCTGCCCTGTCCGGCACCGCGGCCGCAGCGTCCGCCGACGCCGCCCTCGCCGCCCTCGCGCTCATGGCTCCGCCGGCGCCGGACTGGACCGGCGTCCTCGCCCCCGCCGGCGCCGGCGCCCTGACGCTGGAGCTCGAGCTGCCGTGGCCCAGCTGCGTCGTGGGCCGCGCCGGCGCCAGCACCGCGGCCTTTGGCGGATCCTTCGACGGCGGCTGCGGCGCCGCGGCGGGGATCAGCGAGTCCTCGGCGAAGGATGACACCTTCGGGATCGAGGCGGCGGCGGACGAGAAGGCCGCGGCCGACGACGACGACGACAGCGAGGGGGAGGGGGAGGTCGACGAGTCCGACGCCGCCGCCGTCGCCAAGCGTGACCGCAAGCTCCGCGGCCTCTGGCGCGCGCTCGGGCGGGCGTCCGCCTGCCCCACGGACCCGGCCATCCTCCTCCTCGCGGCTGGCTGCGCGGCCCGAGGCTGGGAGTGCCGGAACGTCATGGTCTGGCCAGCCCGAGCCTTTGTCATCGTCACCGTACCCTCCCCTGACGACGCCGCGGCCTTCCTCGCCGCCGACGGCCTCCTCTCCGCGGCCCTCGCCTCCATCGGGGTGCCGGACTGGACCCCCGGCCGCGGCTCTGCGCTCATCGGCGCCACCGTGCGCCACGCGCCCACGGCCGGCTGGGACCGCCGCTCCACCATGGCCCTGGACTCCAGCGTCGCTATCCGCGTGTACGGCGCGGCGGCCGGCGGCGCCGACGCCGTCGAGGGCGCCATCCTCTCCCAGCTCACCCCCGAGGCGTAGCCGCACCGAGCCCCCCGGCACCCCTTCCTTCCTCTGCTACCCGCATTGAGTGCGCTGATTGCAGCGCAGCGAGAGCAAACCACCAATGTCTGCGCGCTGTTTCTGGTGTCCCTGCCGACCCCGCACACGACGCTGCCTCTGATGACGCAAGGCCGCACCGATCCGGCCCGCCCTCGCCTCCCGTCACCGAGATTTGGTGCGAGCCGCTGGGCCGGCCGGTCTCCGCACAGCCGACGTTGCCGCCCGGCTCACGACAGGGGCGGCCTCGCGACATCGTAGCCCCGTGCTGCACGCACCGCCGAGGACACCAGAATGAGGCACAGATGCCACGCTGTGAAGACGGACCACGCGAGCAGCCCGCCCCAGCTGGCCGAGCGCCGGGCGAAGGAGGCGAGGCCAGCGAGCCCTGGCCCGAACCCGATCAGGTTGCCGATGAGTAGCACGTACCCCGCGGCCACGCCCAGCGACCCGCCAAGGAGCGGGTACCACCACGCCCGCCTGGCCTCGGCCGCCCACTTGGTCTTGGCGCTATGGATGAGGGCTGACGCCTGCATCTCGGGGTACGTGAGCACGGCGAAGGCCAGTCCCCACACCAGCAGCTGCATGCTGAAGTCGTGCCACAGCGCCACGAAGACGAAAGACAGGCCAGAAGCCAAACCGCGGAGCTGCAGGGAGCCCCTCCCGCCCCCGATAGGAGCGTAGATGTACCGCACGATCCAGCGGTTGAACGACCGGTGCCAGCCCTTCCAGAAGCCCCCGATGGATGACGTCATCCAGACGCAGGAGGCCTGGTTCTCCTCGCAGTCGATGCCGTCGAGGAGCGCCAGGGCGCGGAAGAGGCGCCAGAGGACGACGAACTTGATCCAGAGCATGACCACCGTCGCCTCCCACACCGCGAGCGTCTCGCCGAGGCCCAGGCTCTCCAGCATCGAGGTGCCCGCGCACGGGCCGCCGGGGGCTCCCGCCGCGTCGCAGCCGGGCGGGATCACTACGCTGGCGCTGACGGCGTACAGGGGCCAGGCGTGGAGCCATGCCTCGAGGAGGACGAGGACGACGATCCAGCGGCAGGAGTACCAGAGCACGGGGCCCCAGGCCACGGCGGCGCGGCGCGGGGCTGCGAGCTGGGAAGCGAAGGCGTTGAAGGAGAGGACGGGGCCGGCGAGGAGGAGGGGCGGGTAGAACGCGTAGGCGAGGAGGGGGAGGAGGACGTAATCGTCGGCCGGGCGGGGCCGCTTGGTGCGGGCGTCAATGCCGTCCTTGAGCTCTGCCGCGACGCGGGCCTCGGTCCAGACGTCGATGCCCGCGGGGCAGACGCCGGTGGCCCGCGAGACGGCGAGGAGCGGCGGCAGGGGGTGCCCGTTGACCTCCGCCGCCCTGGCCGCCGCAACGGTGTCGAGGGGGCTCGCCGGCCCGTCGGAGCCGCTGCGACGCGGCGCCTCGTCAGCGAGGGGCGGGCTGAAGCGGCGCGCGGCGGAGCGCTGCGAGGCGGCGGGGTGAACGGCGGCGTGGCCGGCCCGGGCTGTGACGCCGGGGTCGTCCTTGCCCCGGGGCAGCTGCGCCCAGTGGCTGTCCAGCAGGAAGGACACCAGGCGGAGCATCAGGAGGTTGTAGAGCTGCGTCCACGGGTACATGGAGGGCGTGATGGCGCGGAGCGGGGCGAGCGCGCCGCCGGACATGGTCCCCACGTCCATGGTCCAGCCCCGGGGACGGCCCACGCCCAAAAAGGTCATCCACGCGAGGAGGTGTGCGATCCCGACGGTCGGGCCCACAGGGAGACGGCAGACGGACGACGGCAGGCAGCCCGCCGCGCCGGCGCAGGCTGACCCGATGGTCGCCGACGCCGGCAAACGCGAGAGCGCAAACGTGACCACCGTGACGAACAGAAGGATGAGCGCGTCAAGCCCGCTGAGCACGGCCACGAAAACCACGCCAAACGCCGCGTACCAGACGACAAGGGGCCGCGGAGCGGGCGAGGACTTGGAGCCGGCGGCCTGGTCGTCTCCCTCGGCGCGCGCGACGCACGACTCGCGGACCACCCACGTCCCGGCTGCCAGGAGCGCGAGGACCCCCGCGATGATGGGCAGGTTCCGCCGCGTCGCATCCCACTGGTGGTCGGTGAGGTCGATCCTGCCCCCGCCGAGCGGAAGCCACCCGGCAGACAGCTGCACGGAGCAGGACGGGTTGGCCCTGCACTTGTCCCCCACCGACGTGAGCAGAACGCAGAACCACCCGAGGCCCACGACCAGGACTGTCCATGACAGGCCGAGGGCGGCAACTGAGCGCGGCGCCATCAGGTACCATCGCTCCGCCTCGACCACGGCCCGGCCCATTCCTGCCGGGCAGCGGGTTGTGCGCTCGGGCCCGGGAGGCCGGCCGACGGCTCCTCTGCCTCGAGGCGTGCCGGTGGCGGCCGCGGGTCGGCCGGTGCTTGAGGCTCTGCATGGCATTTCGGCCTCACCCGCGCCGCCGCGGCCACCACTCGCGATCGCGCTGGCGCAGGGCATGTCTGATTCTGCAGCAGATGCCGCTGCCGCGGGTGGTGCCGCTTCAGCCTCGGCCTCGTCATCGGCCGCTGCTCCGTCGTCCTTCGAGACCGACGGCATCATCACGGTGCCGGATCAGAGCCGCCACGAGGGGGAGCGCACGCGGAGGGCAAAGCGCTCGAGGCCCATGGAGGAGGAGAAGGACTACGACCCCACGGCCAAGGCCAAGCTCCCGCGGAGCCTCGCGGACAAGGCCTCTGAGCGCCGCCTGTACATCGTGCTGGAGGAGGCGTGCCTCGAGACGGTCAAGACCAAGGCCGGCTACGAGCTGCTTAACTGCGATGACCACCTGGGTCTGCACCGCAAGTTCAAGCGCGACCCGGCCGACTCCCGCCCCGACATCGCGCACCAGCTCCTCCTCACGCTCCTGGACAGGTGAGACCCGGCGCGGGTGCATGCACGTCAGAGACCGTTCGCGCTTCACGCAGCCGTCCGCCGTCGCGGCGCCGTGCGTGCGCACCGCGCCGCTTGCCGGGTTCCCAGCGCCGCTTGCCGGTTCCCCGGTGCCACTTGCCGGGATTCCGGCGCCGCTTGCCGCGGCAGCCTCTCGCGCGGGCTCCCAGCACCTCCCTCCACGCTCCCGCCCGCCCCCACCGTCGTCCGCAGCCCGCTGAACAAGGCCGGCCGGCTGCAGGTCCTGATGAAGACCAAGAGCAACGTCCTCATCCAGGTCAACCCGCAGATCCGCCTGCCGCGCACCTTCAAGCGCTTTGCCGGCCTCATGGTCCAGCTCCTCCACAAGATGAAGATCCGTGCCGCCGAGGGGCCCAAGGGCGCCGGGCAGATCGCCACCCCGTCCGGCCGCACCCTGCTCAAGGTCATCAAGAACCCGGTCTCCGCGCATCTCCCGCCCGGCGCGCCCGTCTTCGGTGAGCAGGCGTGCCGCCGACATAGCCCACGCAGAGGCCGCGCCGCAGCGTCGTGCGTGCCACGCCCCGGCCGCCCCGTCGGCCAGAGCGCCGCCGCGCACACCCCCGCGCCACAGTTCGACCCCCTTCTCTGATACCTCCGCGTCCTCCCCGCCCCTCGGCCACGCAGGCACCAACATGAAGGCCAAGGTGGTCGCCCCCATGGACCTGGTGCCCTCGCTGCCGGACGGGCCGCTGGTGTTCGTCTTCGGCGCCATGGCCCGAGGCTTCATCGACGCCGACTACGTCACCCACACCTTCTCCTTCTCCAGGTACCCCCTCTCCGCCGCCACCGCCATGGCGCGCCTCCTCGGGGCCTTTGAGTTCCACTGGGGCGTTCTCTGACGCTGGCCCCGCTGCGTGTGCACGCTGCGGCCCCCAAACGCGGCCCAGCGTGCCCTGCCATCCCGTGTGCGTTCCTTGCCGCGGCAGCCGCGTACACCCCACACACACCAACACATGCCACGCACGGGAGCCCCGGCTCACTCGCCGCCCTTGCCCGCCAGCGCCGTGCGCACCCGGTGTGCCTCCCGCTTCCAGACCATCGGCGTCCCGGACACGGGCAGGCCTCGCCTCAGCTCCTGCAGCGTGCTGCCTTGCGCCTTGACCAGCTCCGCCATCACCGCCTGCTGGAAGGCGTCCTCCGCCTTGTGGATCGCTCCCCTGGCCGCGGCCGCGAGGCCCGCCGCGCCGGACACGCCCTCCAGGCTCACGGCCGGCACGTCCTTGGCCGCGTGCATCTGCACGTTACCGTTCTCGAAGCAGTGAGTGACCACCTCGATGCGGCCAGACACGGCCGCGGCGGCGCCCCCGGTCACGCGCCAGCGGCTCCGCCACTGCGCGGCCCAGAAGTTCCCGACGCGAGCCTTGACGCCGGAGAGCACCACCACGATGCTCCCGCCGCTGCCCACGAAGGCATCGCCGGCCCCGTGCCGGGTGCCGCGGCTCTGGAACGACGATGCCGCCATCTCCTCCGCTGCCGACGCCAGCGCCGCCCGCACCTCGCCGATGGGAGATCCCTCGGCCCCGAGGGCGGCCTCGCCCCCTTCGGTAGCAGCCGCGTCCGTCGCCTCGCCGGTGACCATGTTCACGGTGATGACCCGCTTGCCCTTGCTGTCCAGGAACTTCCCGGGTCCCACGCGGCCCTCGGCGCACAGAACAATGTACGCTCCATCGGTGGTCTTGCAGACCGGCATGCTGCTCGCGGCGTGCGCGTCGCGAACCGCCTCCACCGCGGAATCGGGGAGCCCCGCCTCGCCCACGATCCCCCTCAGGTCTGCGGATGCACAGCCGGTCCGGTAACACGCAGACGATAGCACTGGTGTGGTACTGCTGCGTTATCGCACGCTCTGGGCGGCACAAGGGGTGGCGGGCAGGGCCGCGCGAGCGGATCGCGCACCTGCAATGACGGTGTCAAGCTGCTGGGGCGGGCTGCGCGCCGCCAGCGACTGCGCCACGGACATTTCCGACGCGCTCGCTGATGCTGCCGCCATCTCGACTCGCCCGTTCGCAGTGATCACTCGAGCTCAAGTTGGCTCCCGAATCTGCCTGGGCAGAGCGGCGCTGGCCGGCAGCCGGCCACACTGTCGCCCGGCGACAGGCCGGGCCGTTCCCCACTGCGATCATGGCCGCCGCCGTGGCTGCCGCGGGCCGCGCTATGGCGGTTGATGCCACAGGAGCCGAGGCAGCCTCATCCCAGCAGCTGGTTCGTGACTTTGTCGAGTTCCTGGAGCGGGAGGTGAGCCCGCCGATTCGCCCGGCGTGGTCGTCCGTGCCCCCGAGGCCTCGGCGCCTGCCGGCCTCGGCCTGCGGCATCGGCGTGCTCAAAGTCCTGGTGTATGATGTTCTTGAGCACGCCAACGCCCCGGAACCGTGCGCCACTCCGCTCGCAGGAGTACGGGTATCCCGACCGCATCGGCGAGATGATGGGCAAGTCCCTCAGCCGCGTCCTGGTGTCCCTGGACGACCTGCGCGACTTTGAGCCAGAGCTGTGTGCCAACCTCATGGCCCGGCCGTTCAACCACATCCCGGCGCTGGAGACCGCGCTCCGAGAGGTAAGAATCGCCCGTCGACGCCCGACGCCGCCCAGGTGCCGGCGCCGGCGCCGGCGCCGGCATGTCACCATCCACCCCGCATCGGTTTCTGCCGTGTTGTTCAGGCTAGCGTGATCACGCATGGGCAACGAGGCACCGACCTGCGCTCGCGCGCCAAGCCTTCCCCCCCGCGCAGATCGTCATCGACCGCGACCCCACCTTCCTGGCCAAGCTCGCCACCGGCGGCGACCAGGGCGACAAGGAGCTCCGGCGCTCGGCGCTCGACCGCTCGGCACGGATCCACGTCGGCTTCGTGGGGTCCTTCGGCGCGGCGCAGGTGTCGCCTCGCGGCCTGTCCGCGCGCTTCATCACCAACCTCGTGTGCCTCGAGGGCATCGTCACGCGGTGCGCGGCCGTGCGCCCCAAGGTGGCCCGCTCGGTGCACTTCAACCCCGCCGACAAGGAGTTCCTGGCCCGCGAGTACCGCGACGCCACCGACCCGTACGGCCTCCCCACCGGCAGCGTGTACCCCACCAAGACGGACGACGGCAAGCCGCTGCAGACGGAGTTCGGGCTGTCGACCTACCGCGATCACCAGGTGAGCCCGCGGCGGGCGGCCCAGCGCCCAGCAGCGCCCGCCGCTCAGCTCGCCAGACCGCGCCGCCACACCCGCGCGCCGCCGTCGTGCTGCCCCCCGGTCTTTCGCAGACTGTGACCGTGCAGGAGATGCCGGAGCGGGCCCCGCTGGGGCAGCTGCCCCGGTCCGTGGACGTGATCCTTGACGGCGACCTGGTGGACCTGGTGAAGCCGGGAGACCGCGTCGCCATCTCGGGCGTCTTCCGCGCGCTCGCGGGCCGCGTCAACGGCAGCGGCTCGGGCAAGTTCAAGACGGTCGTGCTCGGCAACCACGTGCGTCTGCTGAAGCAGCAGGTCGCCAGCACGCCCATGACCCCCTCGGACATTCGGAACATCAGAGCCCTCGCCAAGCGCGACGACGTCTTCGGTGAGACCGGCGCGCGGTTCCCGCCCCCGGGCGATGCCCGCCCGCCGCTGCCACCGGCTCCACTACCGCCCCCGCGCTCCTCGCCCCCGCAGACCTCCTCGCCCGGTCGATGGCTCCCAGCATCTACGGCCACCGCTTCATCAAGCGCGCGCTGACCCTGCTGCTGCTGGGCGGCATGGAGCAGAACCTGGCCAACGGCACGCACATCCGCGGCGACATCAACATCCTCATGGTGGGCGACCCCTCCACGGCCAAGAGCCAGCTCCTCCGCTTCGTCCTCAACACCGCCCCCCTGGCCGTGAACACCACGGGCCGCGGGTCCAGCGGCGTAGGCCTCACGGCCGCGGTGTCCAAGGACCCCGAGACGGGCGACCGGCGCCTGGAGGCCGGCGCCATGGTGCTCGCGGACCGGGGAGTGGTGTGCATCGACGAGTTCGACAAGATGAGCGACATGGACCGCGTGGCGATCCACGAGGTGATGGAGCAGCAGACCGTGACCATCGCCAAGGCCGGCATCCAGGCGTCGCTCAACGCCCGGTGCTCCGTCGTGGCGGCGGCCAACCCGGTGTACGGGCAGTACGACCCGAGCATCAGCCCGCAGCGGAACGTGAACCTGCCGGACTCGCTGCTCAGCCGCTTCGACGTCCTCTTCATCGTGCTCGACACGCTGGACGACAAGCGCGACGCCGACATCGCCGAGCACGTGCTGCGGCTGCACCGCTACCAGCGCCCCGGGTTCGAGGGCCGTCCCGTGCCGCTGGACGCCGGCGCGGCGGAGGACGACGACGACGACGAGGCGGAGGGCGCCGGCGACGGGACGTCCCGAGTGATGGTCAAGTTCTCCCCGCTGCTGCACTCGGGCGCCATGGAGGAGGCGAGGGCGGACGCCAAGGCCCGCGGCCGCGCGGTGGGCCGCCGCGACGGCATCGAGCTGCTGGACATCGACTTCCTCAAGAAGTACGTGTCCTTCGCCAAGGCGCGGGTGCGCCCCACCCTCACCGACGACGCCCGCGAGCGCATCGCCGCGGCGTACAACGACCTCCGGCAGCGGTCCGAGGCCCGGGCGATGCCCGTGACGGCGCGGACGCTTGAGACGGTGATCCGCCTGTCGTCGGCGCACGCCAAGGCTCGCCTGTCGTCGCGGGTGGAGGCCGTGGACGTGGACGAGGCGGTGTCGGTGCTCCGCTACGCGTTCTTCTCCATCGAGGAGGACGACTCCGTCAAGGCGTCGGCGGGCAGCGCATCGGCGGGACGCGGCGGCGGCTCGTCGGGCGGCGGTGGCGGCGGCGGTTCGGCGGCGAAGCGCGCTCGCTCCCCCGGCCCCAGGGCGTCGCGCGCCGAGGGGGAGGACGACGACGATGACGAGGAGGCCGCTGCTGACCTCGACGACGACGAGCTCGACGCCGAGGTGAGCGCCGCCAAGCGGCAGCGCGGCGAGGCGCGCACTGCCGTCCGCGGGCGCGGAAGGGGCGGCCGCCGCCCCGACGGCGCGGCTGCTGCCGCGGACGACGCGGAGGCCGCCTCGGCATCGTCGTCGACGTCGACGTCGGGCCTGAGCCCGGAGGACTTGGCTGCGGTGACGCGCGCCCTGACGACGATCCTGCGCCGCCGCGGCGGGGAGGCCCCGCTCTCCCGCGTCGTGGCGATGATGCGCACCGCAGACGCCGAGAGCGGCGACTTCGTGAGCGACGCGGCGGCGGTGCAGGGCATGACGGAGCGGCGGCTTCGGGAGCTCATCGACACGGCGTTCGAGAACAAGATCATGCTGGACGAGGACGACAACGTCCTCTCCGTCGTGTGAGGCGCGCCCCCGGCAAACCCGTGCGTGAGACTGAGACTGCCCGGCGCCGCTGCACCCCCCTCCTGGCCGCTCCCGGCATACCGCACCACGCTGACACGCAACAATTTACGCGCCCATGGCGTGAAGCGCGGCTGGCTGCCGTCGTGCCGGCCCCGGTGAACGTGTGGGGGCGCGGCAAGCGGTGTCGTGTGGGGGCGCGGCAGGCGGTGTAATCGCCTCGGCCTCCGTTCCAGCGCAAAACGGAGCCCACCTCCGCACACGAAACACACCACACCGCATCAGGGTCGCGTCAGTGGCCGCCTGCCGCCGCCCCGCCGCCCTTCTTGCGCTCGGCCTCGTCGGTCAGATGCGCCATGGCCTTGGCCATCCGCAGCTTCTGTTTGCGCTTGTGCAGGCACTCCTGGTAGTCGGCATGGTGCAGCTTGCACTCCACAGGGTTCTCCTTCACCTTCTGCGGGGGCGGGAGACGGGCCGCAAGCGGCTAAAACGATGCACTGGAGGCGGCAAACGATCGACGCCGCCCGCGTCACAGGCGGCCTCCGGGCGCAGATCCGCGCGGGCCGCCCTCTCGTGCGTTAGGTTCCCGGGCGCCTGCGCATCGTTGCCCCGGCCCCAATGCGCGTGGCCTGGGGGAGCCGCGGCTCACGTAGCACTGCGTGAAGCTGTGCCAGAACTCGTAGCAGGGAGCCACGCCGCCGTGAAAGCCCACGCCGCTGGCCATGCCCGCCCACGCACTCAAAGAGTGCGGCGCACCGCATCGGCTCGCGCCCGCGGGGCTCTGGCCTCGCTGCAGCAGGCCCGCGGGGCGGTCTGGCAGAGCGGCTTGAGCGGCCCGCCCTCGCCGCCGCCGCCCTCACTCGGCCCGCGGATTTTGTACCGCGGCAGCGCGCCTGATGCGTTTGAGCACTGTGCGGGCAGCGACCGCGGCGGGCGCCGGTGAGTGCCCGTGACCATCCCGCCTGCGGAAGCGTCGCGGCAGGCTTCGCTCCGCCCCGCACCCCCTGGGCGCACCGCTGCGACCGCCGCGGCTCGGATCGAGTGCGGCACCTGCTCTCACGGTCCCGAAAACCGCCCGCCGCTCGCCGCAGCCGTCTCGAGGTTGCCACTGTGGACAGTCGCGTCGTCAGTCAGGCTGACGCGCGCGGCGAGATGGCAGTGTTCCGCGGCCGGGCCGGCTGGTGCGCCCAGCCCGGCGCGGTCAGTGGACGGTAGAGGATCCTCGGGCACGTTTGTGGTGAGCCGGCCCGCCTGGGTGCCGCATCGGTGACTTCCGGCCCCAGCCCGCTCCCCCCGCCTCGACCAATCCTGCAGAGCGGCCACTGACCGCGCCCATCGCAGGATGAGCCCATTCTTGAGCACGACCCCGTGCCGGTGACCCTGGCGGAGGCGTACCTGGAGGGCGGGGCGGCGGCGCTGGACCTGTCGGGCTTTGCGGGCGCCGAGGACGTGGACCCGTTCGCGGAGGTCGCGGAGGAGCTCGCTGGCGTGTCCACGAGCATCCGCGAGCTGCTGGGCGTCGACCACCCGGTGCTGCAGACCGTGGGCTCTTACTTTTTCGAGCAGGACGGGGGAAAGAAGTTCCGGCCCGCAATGGTGCTCCTCATGTCGCGGGCGACCGCACCGGCTCTCGAGGGCGACCCGACGGCGTACGTGAGCGCGAGGGAGGAGCCCGCGGCGGCCTCGACCCCGTCGTACCGGCGCGCGGCCTTCCTGCCGTCGCGGGATCGCGGGGCCGTGGCAGCGAGTCAGCGGCGTCTGGCCGAGATCACCGAGATGATCCACACCGCCAGCCTGCTGCACGATGACGTCATCGACACCGCGGACACCCGGCGCGGGGCCCCCTCGGTGAACTCGGTGTTCGGGAACAAGCTGGCCGTGCTCGCGGGCGACTTCCTCCTCGCCCGCGCCAGCATCTGCCTCGCGCGGCTGCGGGACGTTCCGGTCATCGAGTGCATGTCCACGATTATCGAGCACCTGGTCAAGGGCGAGGTCCTGCAGATGAACGCGCTCCCCTCGGGAGGCGCCGACGACGACGAGCCGCTCAGGGTTAGACCGACGGCGGCGCGGCGCGCACCCGCAGCCCCTTGTGCCGACCTGCCCGCCGCGGGGCCCGATGCCGCGACCGGGGGGCGTCCCTGCCGCAGAGCCCTGCCGATGCCGCGACCGGGTACGGCCCTGCGACGTCGTGGGTACGGCCCTGCGACGTCGTGGGGACGGCCCTGCGACGTCGTGGGGACGGCCCTGCGACGTCGTGGGGACGGCCCTGCGACGTCGTGGGTACGGCCCTGCGACGTCGTGGGGACGGCCCTGCGACGTCGTGGGGACGGCCCTGCGACGTCGTGGGGACGGCCCTGCGACGTCGTGGGGACGGCCCTGCGACGTCGTGGGGACGGCCCTGCGAC
>Ga0136560_1001390_pt1 | contig 12439 bp, 6 predicted proteins | sample AntRauMeHopE1497_FD_104925 | JGI IMG/M metagenome (GOLD analysis project Ga0136560, IMG submission 104925) | Saline lake microbial communities from Rauer Islands, Antarctica - Metagenome Hop E1 #497 | ecosystem: Environmental > Aquatic > Non-marine Saline and Alkaline > Saline | place...
CCCCCGGCGCCGCCGGCGCCGGGGGCATGTCCCTGTGGGGAAGGGGGGTTGGGGGGGGGGGGGGGGAGCGAACCCCCGCAGGGGGGGGGGCGGGGGGGGGGGGGGGGGGGGGGCAAGCACCGTTCTCCCCGCCGGGCCCACACACGAGCGGGCGGGCGCGCTCGGGCTACCCGGTGAGGACGCCCGCCGTCTTGAGCACGCCCCCGATCATCATGGGTCCGATGCCCCACGCCAGGAAGAGGATGGCCATCGCGCCGGGCCACGTCATCGCCACGCGCGTCCAGGCGAGGGACCACCACTCCCCGCCGCACACCGCCACGCGCCTTCCCTCGTCGCCGCCCCCGCACAGGAACGCGACGCGGCCGGCGCAGCCGCACCCGGCCCTGAGGCAGCACGGGCACGCCCGCAGCTCCGACGAGCCGGCGTCGGGGCTGCCGCCTTCCCCCGCCGCGAGCAGGGGCGCCGCCCCGGCCCCGTCCACCTCCGCCTTGGGCGCCAGGGGGCCGCCCCTGAGGGCGAGGGCTGCGTACATGACGCCCGGGCCGACGAAGACGATGCACGAGCCGGCGATGGCTCCCTTGTAGTCGAGCACGACCTCGATCTGGGGGACCAGCCACCCGATGGTGCAGGTGAGGGCGACGAGGAGGACGGTGACGGGGACATAGAGGGAGGCGGCGGCGACGCCGCGGCCGCAGAGGGCGAGGCGGGGCGGGAGGAGGGAGAAGACGGCGGCGCGGAGGGGGTGGAGGGACAGCGGATAGGTGAAGGCCACGACGACGGCGAAGGCGACGCGGACGATGAGGGCGAGGATGCCCGCGGTGTCGTCGAGGTTGCGGGGGAAGTTAGCCAAAACCTCGCCGCGCGTGGCGGAGCCAAAGGCGATGTAGCCGGCCGCGGCCGAGGCGGCGTAGGCGACGAGGCAGATGGCAAAGGCGCCGATAGTGATGCCTCCCATGGTGCGGGGGTTGCGGTGCTGCTGGGGGAGCTCCCGGTAGAACCGGAGAGAGTTGTAGTGCATAGTTGTGGCGACGGCGAGGATGGGCATGGCCGCAAAGGTGCCAGGCGTGAAGTCGGCGACCACGACGGTGTCCCAGCCCGTCGGGGAGGACCCTCGCCACACGAGGATGCCGACCGTGAGGAGCACGCAGCCCACCGCGACGGTCGAGGTGAACTCGAAACGGGACAGGTCCCGGGCGAGTGACATTGGGAGGAGCAGTGCCGCCCCGAGGACCAGGATGATGAAGCCGCGGTCCTCCCACCACTGCCCCGTCTCCCCCGACACGGCCTCGAAGATGCTGGGCAGGAAGTCGAGCAGGAGCACGGCGTACGAGATGCACGAGCCGAACGTGTACAGCGCAACGACGACCTGCAGGAACACGCCGAACCCGGGCCCCACCGCGCGCGCCCCCAGCTCTTTGAACGTGTACACCTTGCCCGCGAGGTCGGCCGACGCGCAGATGACCACGACCGAGAGCGCGGCCAGCACGCTGATGAACACCATCAGCACCAGCCCGGGCACAAGCGATGCCTGCATGAGGCACCACGGCAGGCTGAGCATGCCGGCGCCGACCACGTTGTTCGCGATCCCCCTGCGCCGCGAGGGGTCGGGTCGGGGCGGTGGGTTGGGATGAGACGCGAGGGCGACCGGGCAGGCTGGCGCGGCGCAGGTAACCCCCCCCCCGGCGGCCTCACATCACCGTTCCGATCAGGGTGCCGTTCGAGGATGCCTCGTTCGCGTCAACCACGGGCAGCGCGCCGGCTGCGGCGTCAGCCGGCGCCTCGTCGCTGGCCTTCCGTGCCATCGGGGCCCTGGCGGGGGTGGTCGGTGCCTCTGCTGGCACTGGCACGCGATGTTCACGAAGCGCGGCGTCGCCGCGGGTCGGGGCTGGATGACACGAGTGCCCCGCCGGACGAGCACCTTGTTGCAGTGCCGGCAAAGCCCGGCGCCGCGCGGGCGCCGAAGCACACCGGGCGCGCGCTTGCAGGGAGCGCAGCGTTTGGAGATGGCCGACCTTGACGACATCTTCGGGCCGACGACGGCCCCCGCCCCCGTGCCGGGCTCCACTCCCCGGCGCGTGGTGGACGAGTTCGCTCCGAAATCCGCGCTCGATTCGGCGCTCGATGACCTCGCCCCGAGGGCCGAGTCCCCAGCCCCGGCGTCTGCGGCGCCGGCCCCACGCGGCGCCGGGGCCGGAGCCGGGGCCGCGGCGGGCGGGGGGGAGCTCGAGGCGACGGACGTTCTGCCGGACGGCGACCCGCTCCCGAGCACGATCCGCGCGTGGCCGCTCCGGCTTGTGCGGGCGTACCTGAAGCGGGGCAAGGTGGACGTTCGCTCGTGCGTGGAGAAGAGCGACTTCGTGGCCCTGGCGGTCCGGACGGCGGAGAAGGGGCTTGCTCGGGCGGGGATCCGCACGGGGACGCGCATAGGCGCGGACGTGACGCGCGGGCCGGGGACCATGGACAAGCTGGACGCGTGGGACGTGACCGGCTTCGGCGCGGACAAGCCGAGGGAGTCGGAGCACGTGAAACAGACGGCGGCGGCGCGCACGGAGGAGCGGACGGCCGGCCTCGCGGCGTACGATTCGCTCAAGGACTCGGCGCGGGTCGCCTCCCTCGCGGTGCCGCTCAGCCCCGCGCCGCGCCTGAGCCGCCTGCTCCCCGCGGCGGCGGTTGCGGCGGCGGTGCGGGAGGTCGGGCTGCAGCACGTGCGCGACTGCTGGACGGGGCTGACGCCGACGCCGGTGGACATGTCGACGCGGGCCGCGTCGCTGCTCATGACCGCCGCGGTGCGGGCCGCGACGGAGGACCCGGCGGCCGCCGCGGCGGTGGCGCAGGCGGCGGAGGGCTGGCGCCGGGAGGCTTCGTCGAGGGGCGCGCTCCGGACCGCATCCGGCCTCCTGCCGTACAGGGGGAAGGGGGTTGTGGGGCCCAAGCGGGCGTGGGAGGTGCCCCTCCGGCCCGAGGTGCCGGCGTCGGCGGTGCTGGCCGCTCTGCGGCAGGCAGCTGCGGCGCAGTCGCTCGCGGTGACGGGGGAGGCGTGGGCGGGGCGGGAGGAGGCGGCGGAGCGGCAGGCGCGCGCGGTGCTGGTGCTCCAGCAGCGGGTGCGCGTGCCGTCGGCGTCCTTTGCGGAGATGCAGAGGCGGCAGGAGGCGCTGGCGGCGACGGTGGCGGCGGCGGCGGCGGCCTCGAGGGCGGGCGGCGGCGCCGCCAGGGCCGCGGCGGGGACGGCGTCCCATGGGGAGGGGGCGCGCCTGGCGGGGAGCTGGGTGGACGCGGTGCCCCCGGGGCCCGACCCCCAGGTGACGCTGCCGGCCGTGACGCCGCTCCCGGGGTCGGGCGCGGCGTCGCGCCAGGACGAGGCCCCGGCGCCGCTCGGCGTGGTGAGCGACGCGGACGCCGAGGCGCGGCTCGCGGCGGACACGGCGGCGGCGGCCTCCGCCGGGCGTTCGTGGTCGACGACCACCTACGTCAACAGCGTGACGTGCCTGCTCGGGCTCGACCCGCTGGGGAGGCCGGTGCTGCTGCTCCTCACAGCGCGGTACGCGCTGCCTGCGGGGGCCAAGGACGACGACCCGGCCGTTGCCAAGGCCATGGGGCCGCTGGTGCACCGGTCGCGGCCGGGGGGGCGGTCCATCGCGGCGGGGAGGACGGGCGGCGAGGCCGCGTACGGGGGCGGCGGGGACGACGACGACGGGCTGTCAGCCGCGGCGGGCATCTCCTTCGCGACGGTGCCGCCGCTCCCGGGGCACACGCTCCGCCGTGCCGGGCCGTCCGTGCAGGTGGTGGCGCCGCCGGGGGGCAGGGGCGAGGAGGCGTGGCCGGTCGCGGACGGGACCGGCTCCACCCGGCTGGGGGCCCTGGCCCTGCCGCCCTGGGTCGTCCTCCGTGCCAGCGTGGCCAGGCCCGTCCCCGTCGACGCCGCCGGCCGCCCCCGCCTCGACGCGGCCGCCTGGGCGGATGACGGCTTCCCCTCTGCCGTGTCGCTCACCGCCGGCGGCTCGGGCCGGCCCCTTTGGCGCCTCGAGGACGAAACCGCGCAGCTGGCGCTGGCGCTCGTGGCATCGGCCCGCGCCCCGGTGCGGGTCGAGCAGCCCGCCGCCCCGGCCTCCTCCTCCTCGTCTTCCTCCTCCTCCTCCTCCTCCGTCATGCGCTGCGTGCTCGCAGAGGGCTCGTGGACCGACGCGGTGGCGGGTGCCAAGGCCGACCTGGCGGCGTCGCGCGGCGAGGATGTCGGGGGCCCCTCCGCCGGCGGATCGGGCCGCATGGACCCGTGCCCGCAGACGCTCGCGGCGGTGCGTGCGGCGGTGGAGCGGGGAGGGCAGGACCGCCTCCTCCGCCGCACGGCGTGCGCGGACGCGGCCGCGCGGCGCGATGAGTGGGCTGCGACGCAGATAAGGCGGCTCCTGGGGCCAGCGAGGAAGGGGTCGGGCGCGCCGCTGCCGGAGCCGGTCCCGGCCCCCCCGCTGTCGAGCCTGGAGCCTCTGGACGTCGACGCCGAGCGCGCGGTGGTGGCGGCCAACGCCGAGGCGAGGGACGCGGCGAGGGCGGCCGACGCCGGGGTGGCGCGCGGCGGCGGGGGCAGGGGCGTCCCGGTGGTGGAGGCGGCCATCGACGCGGCGGAGGAGGACGCAGCGCGGTCGGCCGCGTCGGCGGCCAGGGCGGCGTCGGACCTCGAGTCGGCGGAGCGCGGGTCGGACCCCCTCTCCGCGGAGGACCTCCACTCCGCGACCCTCGCGGAGGCGGCGAGGGCGGCCAAGACGGCCGTCGGCGCCGTGGCGCGGGGGGCGGGGGGCGGCCTCACGGCCGTGGAGGAGCTCGTCGTGGACGTCTACGCCCGGGCGCTGACCCGCTGCCGCGTCGCCTCGGCCGCCGCCGCCGCGTCCGTCGCCCGCGAGGTGGTCCGCTGGGCCGGGGAGGAGCGGTCCCTCGCCGCCTCGAGGGCCCGGCACGCCGTCCTCCGCCGCGGCGCCGCCATGGCCGCGTGCGTCGAGCTCGTCCGGTCCGTGCAGGCCTCCCTCAACGCCGGGTCCGACCTCGGCATGCTCGTCCTCGCCGCCGGCCCCGCCGCCGCCTCCTCCTCGGACCCCGACGCCGCCGCCGCCGCCAAGGAGCGGGCGGCCGACTACGCCCTCCTCAGGGAGACGTTTGGCGTCAGGGGCGAGGCCGTCCTCCTCGGCGCACCCGCCTCCACCGCCTCCCGCGCCGGCCGCCTCGTCATCACACCCCGCCGCGCCGCCTTCCACGCATCCCTCCTCGGCTTCACGCTCTCCGTCGACGTCCCCGCGACGCACCTCCTGGGCGTCCGCGTCGGCGAGGCCGGCGTTCTCAGCGCCAGCCCCCTCGTCCTCACCTACTTCGACCAGCCCCGCGCCGACGCCGACGCCGACAAGGCCCTCGCCGCCGGCGCCGCCCCCTCGGTGCCCCTCGACTCCCTCCCCCAGGCCACCCGCGACGCCTTCCGCCGCCTCCCCCGGGAGTGGCGCGACCGCGTCGTATCCCTCGGCGGACCGCAGTACCTGGCAGAGCTGTCCCTGACCCTCCCCGCCGGCGCGCCCCCCGCCTCCGTCGCCCTCCTCCTCGCCCTCCTCCGCCAGGCGCGGTTCCAGTCGACGCCGCCCGTCCTCCTCGGCCCGTCCGACGCCGAGCGCCTGCGAGCCGCGGCCGAGGAGGACGACGGCGAGTCCCGGCGCGAGGCTGCCGCCGCCGCCGGGGCGGCCTCCCCGCCCGCAGCGGACTTCCTGTCGGCGCTAAGCGGGGGCGACGCCTTTGGTGACGCCACCGCCGCCGCCCCGGGGCCGGCACCGGCCGCGGGCGGCGCCGACGGCTCGGCCGCCGACGACGGGGGCCCCGCGTCTGCCACTGACGCCTTCGCGTCGGACCTCGCCGACGCCCGCGTGGCCGACGACGCGGCCGCGGCGTCGACGGGCCCCGGTGGCTGGTTCGGCCTCCCCGCCGCCACCCAGACTGACGTGCGGAAGCACCCGGGCCTAGCGAGCAGGCCGGCACCCAAGGCCGGTGCTGCCGCGGCCAGGGGCGTCGGCGGCGCAGAGCTCGACGGGCTTTTCGACGCGGCGCCATCACCGGCCCCGGCCCCCGCGCCCGCGGCGGCCCCCGCTCGTGCTACTACCGCCCCTGCCCCCGCCGCCCCCGCCGCCTCCGGCATGGCGGCGCCCGTGCCGCCCACCCCGCTCGCGGTCGACCCCGATGACCCGTTCGCCGGCCTGTCCTGAGCGTGCCGCGCTCGCGCTGCCTTCGAACCCCGCTCTGCATTGCCGGCCACACACTCACAAACCGTTTCATCAAGCACGGGAACCCGTGTGGCCGTACGGTTCCTCGCACCGAGCATCGCCGCCTGCGCGATCCTCGCCCTCGGAGCCCAGCTCGAGATCGACGCCATGGCCGCGACTGCGCCAGGAAGCCTGACCCCGGTCCGGGAGTACGCCGACGCGTCCGCAATGGCGGCCCCTCTGGGAGAGTTCGTGGCCGAAGCGGCGGCCAAGGCGATCGAGGCGCGCGGCAAGTTTGTCGTGGCAGTGTCCGGCGGCTCCCTGCCCAAGGTGAGCTGCCCCATCAGACCTGCCGCCACGCGTTTGAAGGGCCTGGCGAGCGCGGGCCGGCGTCGTCCGCGCCACGGGCCGGGGGGAGCGAGGCACGTCGCGGCGGCCGCCGACCCGATCGCCCCCGCGCGCCGCGCTCGCAGAACCTCGCGTCGGCCCTGGCGACGGCGAGCGTCGGCGACGCGTCCAAGTGGGTCGTTGTCTACGCCGACGAGCGGTTCGTGGCCCTGGACAGCGACGACTCGAACCACAAGGAGACCGAGGCCCACCTGACAGGCGAGGGCAAGCCCCTGCACGGCGCCGCGACGGTGCCGATCGACCCCGCGGTGGCAACCACTGCCGACTGCGCGGCATCGTACGCGGCAAAGCTCCGCGCGGCGACGGGCGCGGGCGAGGGCGAGCTCCCGGTCATCGACCTGGTGCTGCTCGGCATGGGGCCCGACGGGCACACGGCCTCCCTCTTCCCGGGCCACGCGCTCCTGGCCGAGGCCGAGCTGGCCGTCGCGGCCATCGAGGACAGCCCCAAGCCGCCCCCGCGCCGCGTCACCCTGACGCTCCCGACCATCAACGCCGCGCGGGCCGTCGCCTTTGTGTGCACGGGCGCCGGGAAGGCCGGGGCGCTCGCGGAGGTCCGGGCCACGGCACCGGGAGCGGCGGACGCGCTGCCCTCGGCTCGCGTTCGCGGCGCGGTGTGGTTCGTGGACTCGCCGGCGGTGCGGGGCGAGTGAGCGCGCCGGCCTGGCGCAAACGGGGCACAACACCCGGACGTGGCACGACGCGAACGCCCCCCGTCGTTGCGCCCGGATGCGCGAGCGCGCTGCGTGGTTGCGCAGCCTTGCGCCGGCTTTTCTCGTCGGCCGGGGCGCTGCAAACACCAAACGGCCGGCCTGGGCGCCCAGTCCAACCGTGGGCCATGCGTGCGCACAATTTCGAGATGGCTGCCGCGCCGCAGGGCTGGGCTGGCCCGACAGAGTCGCTGCCTCGGCCAGCCAGCAGCGACAACCATGCTGGCCACACCCGCGGCCGCCCAGCCATGGACGGTGCTGCGCCGGCGGGATTGCACGCAGATCGTGCCAAGTTTGGCCAGCCCATGCCGGGCGTGGACGTGGGCCGGCCGGCGACCGTGCACGCGGAGGGGCTGGTCGGGGCCGCGATCGAGGGCGACGCCCCGCTCGACATCGCGCTGGAGATCCGCGCCGTTGACAAGGCCGAGGATGATGCGGCCCTTGAGCTCCTCCCGGGCGGGACGGGGATCTGCCTTCTGTTCCGGTCGGCCAAGGACATCGATGCCGGGGCGCTGGAATCCAGCGTTTCCGCCGCGCTCGGGTTGGTGATGCCGCCCCTCGATGCGCTGCGCGTGTCCGTCCGCAAGGGCGTGGAGGTGGCGCCGCACGGAGCCGGGCTGATCTCGGTGTCGATCGAGGTCGTCGAGGCCGAGCTGCCGCCGCATTTGCTGGGCGCGATCGGCCAGGCTGCCGGGGCCATCCCGGACGCCGACGATGACGAGGCCTCGCCGCTCGCCCGCATCGGCGCGGCGGCGGCGGGGGCCACGCTGGCGCTGCGTGTGGCGGGGACGCACGGCGCCCGGGAGGTGGCAGCGTCAGGCCCGGGCGGCCTCGCGAAAATGGGACTCGCCGTCGTCGTCAACGCCGTGCTCCCGCCCGGCTTCACGGAGCGCCTCCGGGCCCTGGCAGAGCGCTTCGCCCTGCCGATGCTCCCCCAGGGGATGCGTGCCGTCGTCGCTGGAGCCCTCCGCCTCGCGGCCTCGGCGCCCAGCCTCGTCGGCCTCGTCGACCTGACCCCGCTCCTCTCGTCGGCGCCGTGGCGCCGCGACGTGGGCCTCCAGCGCCTCGCGCTGGAAGCTGCCGCCGTGGACATGTCGGCCCTGCCGCCGGGCGCGTGGGCGTGGACCTACCCGGACCTGGGCCCCGCCGTCGCCGCGCTTGCTTCCTTCCTCGCGAGCGACGCGGACTCGCTCGTCGGCGCGCGGGTGCTGGTGGGCGGCGCGCTGGCGGTGACGCTGGACGCTGCGGGCATCGAGCACACGGACGCGGCGCGGGGGCGGCCGGCGGCGGCGGAGCCGCCCGTGCGGCACCCGTTCGTCAAGCTCGCTCTCGACGCCTACCGGTGCGTGCTCGGGTAGCGGGGGCGGTGGCGGGGGGCGGCGCGGTGGGGGCCGGCGGACGCAGCGGGGCCGTTGTCACCGCCTGTTGGCGGGATGAGGCGCCCTGCCCGACACAAGCCGCTCACAGCAACCTGCGCCGCCCCACCACACGCGGCAGCTCTCAGCGACGAGGCCTTGCCCGCGCTTCCAGAGCAGCCGGCGACGAGGAGTGTGCGGCTGAAACACACGAGCCGGCGCCCACTCGACCCGCGCGCGCAGCCCCGCTTGCAGCGAGGACATGCGGGCGCGCGCCTCGGGGGTCTCTGCGGATGTCAAGGCGTCCAGCGCTGCGCTCGTTCGGGCGCGGGCCGGGGGCAGGCACCAGGGACCAGGACCAGAGTCCAGGCACGACGACGCATGGACGAGGCCGCAGGCGCCAAAGCTTCCCGCCAGGGTAGCGAGCGCGCCCCCCAGGTCGGCAAGGACTGTGTCTCGCGCCCGGGGCCACGCGGCCGCCCCGCGAGGCCAGGAGGGCAACGGCCCGCAGTCGCTCGAAGCGGCGGCCCGCGAGGCCTCGACCACGAGAGACATGGCCAGGACTTCGTTCGCGACGGCCAATGCCTCCACGGCGTGGGCGAGCGCCATCATCGCCAAGACGCTCGTGCCCGAGCGAGGGCTGTTCCGTCGCACGCCGAGCGGGTCCCTTGCGATGATGGAAACGGAAGGCGACCAGCGGGTCACGGGGCTGATGCCAGCCGCGATCGCCCGCGCGTACTCGGACACGGGAGCGGACGCCGGCGTGCTGGTGAACCGCGCCGGCGTTGTGGCGCCCGTTCGGTTTCCGGTTGCCACGGTGGGGCAGTCCCGCGCCCGCCACTCGGCCGAGTCTCGCATGGGGCAGGCGTGGGCGCTGAGCTTCGGGAGCAGGGCGCAGGCCCGCGGTGGGGGCGGGGCGGGCCACGCTCCGGGCGGGGGGCACGGGGGACGCGAGGAGCTCGGGCCGCAGCAGGTGCGGGATGCCGTCGACGCCCTTGGCATGCACTCACGGCGAGTCATGGGTGTGGCGGGTGGGGCCGCACCGGCCGGCGGGGCGGCGCCGCGCGACCGAGGCGGGGAGGCGGAAGTGGAGATCGCGGGGGTGGATGAGGAGGAGGCTGAGGTGGAGGCCGAGCAGAAGGCTGGCAGCGCTGGCACGAGGCGCAGCAGTGATGCCGACTCACGGGAGCCGGGCGGTGCCGGCGCAGCCCAGCCCGCGTCGGCGGGGGCAAGGGCAGGGGCGGCGGCGGCGCTGCGGGCTCTGGAGGCATCGCAGCGGCGGGCGGCAGAGGAGGACGAGGAGGACGAGCGTGCGCGGGCCGTGAGGGCAGGGGCAGCCCGGCAGGGATGGGTGGGCGGGGAGTGGGGTCCGGCGCACCCCTCGGAAGCGTCGGGGCAGGGTTGCGGCGCCGGGGCTCTTGGCGCCACACCGATGCGACCCGGGGCCCGGGGGTGGCGAGGCGGCCGGGCAGAGGCCAGGGCAGGCGGTTTCGCCCGCCCCGGGTCGGCACCCCGCGTTGCTCCGCCCCCGCGCCGGCCTGCTTCGGCAGTTCCGCCCGTCCGCGCGGCAGAGGGACGGGCCGGCGACGCCGCCGCCCATGACGGCCCTGTGCGGCCTCGCCGGCTCGACGAGGCGGCCGTCCGCCGCCTGGACGCAACCGCGGAGGAGCGGGCGGTGGCTTCCAGGGAGTCGCTCGACGGACCCTCGGCGCCCGGCCCCGCGCGGCGGCCGGAGTCGTCCCGCGCGCCGAGGCCCGAGAGCGCGATAGCTGCCATACGCGGGGGGCAGCGGGGCGCGGTGGCCAGGTGGAGGCGGGGCCTGGACCGGAGCGACGCCGCCGCCGCCTCGGAATCGCGCCGCGCCGTGACGGTCATGGCCGTGGAGCACGATCGGCGGCGCACGGCGCGGCTGCGGGCGCTCGATCACCCGTTCGGGGACGTTCCCAGGCTCAACCGGGCGGCGGTGGCGGCGGAGACAGCGCTCAGCCGGGTGAGGGGCCTCGCCGCGACGCTACGGTGCGTGGAGCGAGCGCGGCGGTGTGTTGCGGACGCGAGGTCAGAGCTGCAGCCGGCGGATAAGGTGCTGCTCAGGCTGCTGCTCCGGGTGGTGCGCAGGGGGGTATGCTTCAGCCGCGAGACGGTCGGCTCCCTCGAGCGCACGCTGCGTGCCGAGCTGGAGGAGGACGACGAGGCCGGTTTGCGGCCCGCGGACGAGCACCTGGCCGCTCTCGAACCCGCTGTCCGCATACTGCGCTCGCTCGAATGATGTGCGTGCGGTGGTCTCTGGCGGTGCTGAATGAACACCGAGGTTGTGTCTAGGGGGGTCGGCGTCCGGCAAGAAGGAAAGCCCGGCCCCGACCGCTGTTCCGGCCCGCTCGGAGGGGCCGAACGCCGTCGCGGCCGCGTCCTCCGCCGACCCGGCAAGAACTGCAGCAGCGGCGCCGAGCTCCACCTCGTCGCCGCCGCCGGGGAGCAGCCCCAGGAACACGCCCGTCGCGCTCACAAGACCACCACCAGACGACGCCCCGCCGCCAAGGTCCCGTGACGGCAGTATCGCGGTCTCGAGGTGCATGTGTGACTGCGTTTGCACCGAGCAGCTCGCCCACCCAGCCCGAAACACTGCCCCCCACGGCCTCCACGTGGCTCATCGTCGGCTGCCGGTGGCCCCGCGGCATGCCGGGCAGGGAGAGCAGCGCCTGCGGCTCGTCATCCGGTGCCGGCGGCGAGCTGCAGGATCCTGCCTCAAGCGTGGCTCGCTCCTCATCAGTCCGCAGCCTGTCCTCATCACCGCCTGTCGGGGTCGCCCGCACTTTGCCCGGCCGCCAGCTGTTGGTGCTCAGGCTCCAGGGCCCGTGCAACGTCTGTGGCCTTCTGCCGCCCCAGCCCAGTGTGACGCGCTCCTGGTCTTGGAGCATCGAGCTCATCAATGCCGTGACCGTGCCGCCCAGCTGACGCGCCACACCGGCATCGACGACCTTGTGCCGGCTGGTGGCGCTGGCGGCGGCGGCCGTCGCGCGCACGTAGGAGAGCCTGAGCCTTCGAAAAGTAGCGTTCCACCCCGTCCCGGTCCAGCGCGCGTTCTGCAAGGAATGGCAATGCCTTGCCGGACGGTTGGCTGGGTGCCATGGCGCGATCGTGTGTGAGTGGCTGCGGTCGGCCTGCTTCGGCGGTGACTGCTGACGGGGCGCATAGACCGACGCCTTTGCCTGCGAGTCGAGCCTGGAGGGGGAGTGCGGGGATACGGCAGCTGCAGTTTGCGCGGCCTAGGCGCGAGGGTGTGGCACTGCGGCTCGCTTTGGCTCAGGATTTGCTTGACCGATGATGCGGAGAATGATCATACATGTAGTGTCACTGACTGGCTTGTCCGCCCAGCGAGCGGCCGAAAACGATGTTTGCAGCACGGCTGGTCGACACATCGGGGTCCTAAATGGAAGCCTGGCTAAGTGCGCGGCGACAGCCGGCATGGGATGTGGTGTTGAATGAACACCGTGGGGGGGTGGGTCGTAGCGGCCACCCGCCGCTGGGATCGAGACTAGACCCCAGCTAGAGGATGGACGCCGTGCTCCAGCCCAAGGGACGAGTGAGAAGCGCTCACGTGCGCTCGCCACGGATCCGGCGAGCGAGCTGGATGTCCTTGGGCATGATCGTCACGCGCTTGGCGTGGATCGCGCACAGGTTGGTGTCCTCGAAGAGGCCCACAAGGTACGCCTCGGCGGCCTCCTGCAGCGCCAGCACGGCGGAG
>Ga0136560_1001391_pt1 | contig 12437 bp, 15 predicted proteins | sample AntRauMeHopE1497_FD_104925 | JGI IMG/M metagenome (GOLD analysis project Ga0136560, IMG submission 104925) | Saline lake microbial communities from Rauer Islands, Antarctica - Metagenome Hop E1 #497 | ecosystem: Environmental > Aquatic > Non-marine Saline and Alkaline > Saline | place...
CTGGCCCCGCCAAGTAAGTCAGGCATGGGCGAGCCAACACTACTGTCCTCATTGTGGTGCATCTCGCCGTACTGATGGGTGTCTTCTGCTGAAGTCCGTCCAGACTCCTGGATCGCCTGAGGTGCCGTGAGGCCCGGCTCAAATGAGCCGTCGCTAGAGTCGGCCATCACGTGGAGCGAGTTTGCCCCAGTACCACCCATGTCATCGCTTCGGGCAGAAGCATCGTCTTGCAGCGCAGTGTCAATGACGGCGCACCACTCTGATACGAGCTCGATGTAGTGCTCAAGTGCTGCTCTACTGGGCTTTGCTCTCATTGTATCTGCACTGACTCGGTAAGCAGGCGAAGGCCTGCGCAGCCGCAAGCCGCCAGCAATAGCAGATCGCGCGTCTACGATCTCCGAAGCAAACGAAGAAAGAGTGTCCATAGTGTCTTGCCTCGCAGGTTGACCCCCAGCACCCCATGACCCTGGAGGTGCCGCCATGACCACCTGAGCAAAAACGCCGCGCAACAAACCATCCATCGCACCTAATATATCAGGCGAGACGGTTCCTACAGTCAAGGCGCCATCGTCGGTCACCCTCGAGCTGAGTGCAGTCGCCATACTACCGGGGATGCCAGAAGCTCCGCTAGCCGTTCCTGGACTGTGCGATGCATGCGCATCGTCCTCCTGCGAAGAGTAGGAACCATTTATTGCACTCCTTACGATGTAAACGGCGTGTCCTAGCAAGGGCTCGCCTTCTCCGTCTGAGATGACGACCCTTGGCGCTTGATCAGCTGGAATCGGCTACCCATCGGGCCCCTCCACGGGTGGAGGCTAGTACATAATGTACAGCGCATCGGGACATCCTGGCCCACCTGACAAAAACGAATCTACCAATGATCTAGCTGCAGGTTGTTGCATGGCATCCTCGACCTCGACTGGAACACCTAGGGCGAGCAACTCCGTAGCTTGAAGAGCAATCCACCGGTGCCGGGGCTCGAGCCCTCGCCTACGTGCGTTTGCATTCCTGCGATCTCGCCGGGAAGATCGCGCTGGTGATGCTAAACCCTCATCTCGGGGAATTTCAGCCTAGCTACTCCCAATCATTGCTGATGGTTTAGCTGACAATGGGGGCACTGGTGCAGCAGTTGCAGGACTGCTCTGAGGATCCCCTCGATCCGAAATACCACTTTTAGTTTCTTGAATGTGGTTCGAACTGGGCATCATTGACATGGATCTGCTATTGCTGGGACCATGCGAGCTTGTGCTGGGCGTTGCGCCGGCTATCGGTGGTAACGACATCAATCGACGAGACAAAGTCAACCGATGGAGTTTTCAATTTCGTAGAAACACGTGGTCCTCCCGGTGACCTGAGTTGAAGCTCCTGAAGGCGGATCTAATTTGAAATTATTATATGTAAATCTGCTGCCTTCTTTTCTTTCTTGTGCAGCTTACTGCAATGACTGACCCGTCGGTTTGAGTTTTGTTGAAATACAGACAGGTTTACTTCAAACTACGCGCAACAACTTCAAGAGAGGCAATTTATGAAAAACACAGTATCCTACCTATGCGGAGTCCTTGATCCTATCCTTTCAGTTACTATCCCATTATGAGGTGACTCAAGCGCAATGCGTCCCCTAAGAGTGCGTCATCCATCTCAACTGCCTCAGCCCTGCTTGCCACCGGAAACTCGCCAGGCGCATCCCCTTCAATGCCCAGCACGTCGGCGGTATCTCCATGCCCGATGCCCGGTAGACCAGGGCGATCTTGACGATACTCTAGGCCTATGGTTGTCATGCTAGGTCTCTCAACTCTGATGGCTCCCATGGATTCAGGCGCTGAAGATGAAGGTAGCGACTGCTCGGATCGTATAGCAGAATCTATCGAAAGTGGAGCAGGGTAATTATGCCGATAAGGACGCTTAGGGTGAATCTCAGTGACGGGCGACCGCTCAGTCGCCCTCAGATCCTGTCTGCGACCACTCTGACTCACATGTTGGGTGCCAGTGGCTCCGAATCTGCTGCCAGTGGTTGCGGTTGACCCCCCGAGAACTGATTGAGCATCTGCGAGTGATTCTCTCACACCAACCGCGCTGGAAAAATCGCTGCGCACGTCGTATGACAAGCCCACGGCGGCCGATGCGCCGATCACCGAGTCGTGAAGAGGTATCTCGCCTGAGCAGAGCGACGCACCGAACCGATCTGCGACTCTACATAGCCCAATTAGTTGCCGAACGGCTCTTGATAGAAGAGCAATATGATCGCGATGAGGTGAGGCTCCGTCAAAGTGTTTGCTAGATCCTCTATCACTTCGTCGCAAGTCATCAAGCACCTTGCTCACGTGGTCGACAGAAGTTTGCGCTCGCCTGAAATCTCTCCCACGCTCCGCCGCGGACCCACCAAGAATTCCTTCGAGAAGGCCAGTTGCCCCACTGGAAACGATTCCGAGGCAAGCAGCTCGCAGCACTTCGAATTCTGCTCCAAACTACAATGATCCATTCGGCGTAGGACGAGCGGTACCTCGCTTCAGGCTCGTTGACAGTGTTGCTGTGGACAGGGACGAAGCGCGAGAAGACCGAGCGAACGACCTCTTCCGTAATATGCACGCGGCTGATAGCTGTGTGGCCAGTAGTAGAGTCCTTGCGGCATCTCCACCGCACTTCCCTAGAGCCTCCACCACGCAAGCGAGCTAGGCGGAGGATAGGCCTCGGCGTGCCGTCACGCTGCCGTGAGTCGAGCGAGTAGCTGAGAACACGGATAACTACTTGTCTGGCTACTGCTCCTGCCTCATGCGCTACACGCCCTCCAGGAACAGCTCAGTTAGTACAAGTCGGCCTTCGCTCCCCATGGCTGCTAGTGATTCGGCCGCCGTGTGCCCCACTGCAGTTGAGGTATCCAGCATGAGGCTGCCAAGGAGTTGAAGGACGTCAGTGGATGACAGCCACTGTAATTGCTCTGTGTAACAGTGACCAGCGCCATTTTGTATCTCCCACAGCTGCGTGATTCCACGAATTGCCTCACACATTGTTCGTATAGATACGCCTGCCGACGCTCTGGATCTAGCGTGTTCAGCCAAGTCTGAATGCGCGGATCGCGCTTGAATCAAATGCCAAAGCATGCCCGCAACCTTCGACAAATCCTCGATGCGCCTCGCACTGGTACTTGCTTCCATGAATAGCTTGCCTGCTGCAGACAGTCCATGCAGTCCCGCTTTCGCGTGGCTTGGACTCGCCAGCCTCAGAGCTTCCGCGCGCCCCAAGCCGAACTTCACGGTTGACCAATCGTCAAACGATGAGATACCAACGATCCCACTTGTTAAATTGCATAGAAATTCCAAGCCGGATCTACCGATGCATGCAATCGTAGCTGCACAATCGTTGAGAGGTGCTCGTGAATGGAGGAAGGTGGACGCTAATGGATGCAGCCACGTTCGCTCTAGCTTCGACTCGATGTCAACAACCAGGCTATGGTCTAGACCTGTGCCTCCGAGACCAGGCAAACCATGTTGAATCACCTGGCTCCATGCCATACAAGCAGAGACGGCGGCAACGCGGCACACAACTGCAGACCCTTCGAGCCCACCTCGTAATTGCCGACCAGCAGAAAAGGCCAGAGAGCCATTCGGTGCCAGAGCAGCCCCAATGGTCTCTGCGGCCTCCTAAACCAGGAACATAGCCGCGGGCCCTATAGCTCCAAGCAGCCTAAGAGCACTCGCAATTACGTCGGCTCTAGTCTAATTGTGGCAAATTTCGACTGCCGCCAGCGCTAACGAGGCCACACGGGCTGTAACCAAAATCTGCAATTGCGACTACGAGCCTTGAGACCACGACAGCGCACCTAAATCGCGAGGCGCCTCACCATCTGCAGTACTTCCCCATTCGCTCACTCGGAGTAACAGCTCGTCTGTTCGCTGTACCCAGCGCTTAAATGCATCTGTACCTGAGGTCGAGCCTATGCTTGCACCGGCAGACCACTTGCCAGGTGAGAGCAACTCCGGGGTATCAGCATCGGCAATCCAAGTCTACCGCGCACTCGAGCCCAAAGCAGCGTCTTCTCGCCTCCCTGTGATCGCAAGGTTCGTGGCCTTCGCACCGCAAAGTACGGCACGCTCATCAACAAGCTGCAGAGATCGAGCATGCAATAATAAGTGTTGCTATGCTAAAACAACGCCTGCATTGCCTTGGTCGTCCACGCCGCCACATAACTTCCAGATTCCAGAGCACCCGCACGAAGAAACGGCATCAAGCAATGACTTTGCAGCATCTGCATCGTTCGAATAGGCATGCTAAATCAGGAGAGCTACGCACGCTTGGATCCCTGTCGTCGTTGTATCAAGATCAAGGGTGCGATGCAGTGTCAGCGTGTCCTTTCCGTCTTCCCAATGGCGCCTTCCCCAAGCCGCAACCCTAGAAGCAGCGGCGACATGGGTTGATGACAAGATCACATGAAGCCTTGGTTCTGCAACTTGCGTCCACGACTCCCCAGCCCTTTCAAGACCCCGCTTGCTGCTTCTATGGTCGGTGAGCTTGCGAAGCACAAATCTTGATACCGACAGGAAACGCCTACGATACATTATAGGAACCATGCCTGATCTTGTGCTAGCTGTAGCACTTATTTTTCCTGCACCAGGGCTACTTTCAAGTGAAGCTGTACGCCCGGCAAACCGTGATGCCCCTAAGGCAGAGGCCTCATGAATAGGCGAAGCTCGCGTGCCTCCTTCAACGTGCCCATGCGACACCGCTTCCAAAACTGCTTGCACTGCTAAATCATTCATGACTGGCTATCCGAGAGATGTCGCTCTAGATTGTGCCAACGTGCCAACGAAGCCAGTTCGCGACATCGAGGCCGCGATTCCGCCAGGAGAAAGTTCATCACGCGATCCAGATGCGGACCGAGTATCCGCATCTCCAGGAAGGAATGCCCGCCCAGCAGTAGGACGATTACGACCGCTTTTGACTGCAGAAACAAGTACTGCAGAGCGGCTGCGCTAAAGCTTCTCGAGAACCTCAACGAAGAATTGTGATGATGCTGCTCCGGCATCCAAGCCTCCGGTGGCAGCGATCGCACCACTGAAGTCGTCCTCGATCCAAATCGAATTCTGCTCATTCTCAGACTGGTCACCATGCCCTTCCATAAAAACTCCTGTGCGCATGTGCTATTGCATGGAGCGTAGACCAAGTACCGATCCTACGCTTGGACGACCCGGTAGCTAGACCGGTTTCACTTGAGCTGTTCGCCCTGTGGGCTTGCTACTAGCTCTCCCAGTCGCTGAAAGTGTACCTCGGTTCTGCTACGACTGATGGTCAAGTGCTGCGACCGCTTCACCTAAGTCTGCGCATTGCTAAGGGGAGAGAGCGTGAAAAACGCAGGGGATCTTCGAGAGCTCATTGCCAATTGCGTCAACTGCAGTGTCTTGGGAGATGGGTCCCTTGTCAACTCTGATTGGCACATGTTTTGCTGCAGCTGAAATTATGCTTCTCAGTGGTTCGCTAGATCCGGAACTCGCACAGACGTGACCCACAAGGCTATCTTTGATTCCCTGCAGAGGTGTCTAGTTAGACAGAACGCAGGCAGCTGCGTGCCTGGCTATGCGAGCATCAAGATCCGCAACGGAGCCTTGTCGAACGGCTGGAACAGGCTTCATAAGCAAAGACGAAGTACTCAAGGCAACAATGGACGCAGTTTCCATCCCTGAATTCGACCGAGACCGACTTGACATGCAAATTTGCTGCGCCCCAGCTATAGCTGCTACCACCCCAGATACCTGGCCGGATGCTGATTTAGGAGGTACTGCCCGAGCTCTGAGCATGGCACTGGTCGATTCAAGAGCTTGCTGTGCTACGCGATTCCACGATGGATGCATCGTACCGATACCACTCCTGCCTGCCTCCTGCATCGCTACGAATCCTGACTCTAGGCGTACCCCTGCTGCTTCGCTCAGCGTCGCACACATGATAGGTGCAACTAGGCTACAAGCGCCCACCGACGAGTGCAGCACTGAGGCCACACACGCATGACTGACTGCATCTGTGCAACCCCTTCCCATCTCCATCAGAACCTAAGCTGCTGCCGCAGGGGTCATCGGAGCTTCCACACCATCAGCCGCGGATGCGCCCGTAGGGATTCTGCCTTTGACCGGCGATAGAAGTCCTGAGGCTTCTGCAAGGCTTGCGTCAACTACGGTTGGTTCGCTCCCTGGCTCGCTCAAGGCGAGTGCACACAGAAGTGGGACAGCCTCTGGCACAACCACAGACCTGGATGCGCCCTGCAAAGCACCAACACCGGTCGCACTAGATGATCCGCTTGCATGTGCGCCGCTGGCTTGCGCTTGTGGAAATGCCTTTGCAACAGGCGGCCAAGACAAACGCTCTAAATTCCCCCCAAGCACCTCTTGCGGATGCACAGTAGGAGCTCCAGCATCCATGCAGTCCCGTATGCAGTCTAAGCAAGCACCCCGGAGGCCTTGCGATCCTGTAGAAACGTTCGCCTTGACGAGTAGCACCAATGCAGCTAGCGATGCTATGCTTTGCCATTCTGCTCGCTAGCTCTCCCATGCCAGTGCAACGGCCTAAGTAGCCATGCTCGAATCCGTGCCTGGGCTGAAAGCATCGCTACTCCTACGGGAAGCATCAAGCGACGGCGGCGTGGGGGATACCGGATCTGGGCGCAGTTCATCCTATAGGAGCATGCAAAGAACCGGGCATACGTGGCGTTCAACCCATGGGCGCAGCACTGCCTCTGGTGAAAAGACGACACGTGCTCCTGCTGACTATTTCAGATTGTTTGTGTTTTGAGTCCCAGCGATAGACGGAACGGAAGCGTACTGCCCAAGGTCCTTTTGGGGAGCCAGGGCCTCTGCGAAAGTCTGAGCGTCGGCCAGCTTGCCTCGCAGCAGTTGCCGCATGTTTCGAATCAGCATCAGGCGTTTCGTACCTCGTTCTACTGGCATCGCTTGAACGATAGATCGAAGTGACGCTCCAGTGGGAGTTGCCCCCCCTGACGTCTACGTCGCACCAGCCCCGATAATGCCTTCGGCACGATCGGAACTGTAGTAGATTTGACCTTGGAATGTCTTGATGTCCTACCACTCACTGGTTCTTCCTCTTGCACCGGGGGAAAGCATTACTCGAATCGCACCAGCTGAGCCAAGCACATCACCTAGAGTTGCATTGTTCGACACGTGATGCCCCTGCTTCTAAACATCGGGTGGCTTCGTATGTGGCTAGTCAAGTATTTGCTCCTCAATCGACATTCGCCGAATGCTGCGTGGAGTTCCCGGAGTAGAGTCTCGCGATTTACTCTCCGGTTGATAATACCTAAGATCAGGATCTGCCTGGGTCACCTCGGTTCTACTTTGGGCGCGAGAAGGAAGCTTCGGCTCAACAGAGTCATCCCCGAACGCGATATCTGTTAGTGAAAATTCATGTAGATCCATATGTGGGGCGTGACTGACTTCCTGTCGAAGTGCAACTCCACTTGTATTAAGCTGGCTTGAATTGATCCCACCTTCACGCTCGCCATCGAATCGCAGCTCGCTTGGTGGCAGGACGCCCGCCCTCACTCGAGCTGCTGCAAGTATAGATTGATCTGTCAAATCATCTAGTCCTAGGAGCAAGCTCATAATTGGAAATGTAGTGAACGCATGAGACTGCCGTTCAGCTATGTTGCCGCGCAATTACGGAACATATGTCCGTCACGTTGCGACCAACGCATCTTCCATTGAAACCGCCTGGCGATCACGGGAGCTTGATTCCTTTCACAAACGCTATTGCAGCTATCGATACATATTAATACTCGCAGTAACTTACTTGAGGATCTGTATCAGGTCTGTTAAGAGTGGGTAGTGCTCCAAAGGTAGCTTCTGTAATCGCTGCTGAGGGAGCGACCCAGTGAACTGCAGACCGTTTTGTCCTCGGGGCTTCTTGGTCATTACCATTGGGTTGGCTGCCATAACAAGTTTAGCACGGTTATTTACTGAGGGGGTCTTAATGAGGGACTGCCAGTTTGGGGTGCTTCCATATCTTAGAGCGCAGAGATACATGAAACGAAGTGGCAACGCATGCAGGAGAGCTCTCTCGATTTCTGCATTTGTTGCGATCAGCTGCTCCGTGATGATGTCTGCAGCATCAGCATAGAGTGAGAAATGTGCAATTGAGCGTACAGGTGGCCAGGACTACCATGAAGCTTTCTTTCCGCATGCACTGAAGTAGTCCGCTCTGAGTTGAATCGAATCGCTGAACATCGCAGTCACCCTGTCCAAGGCACACATATATGTGCGAGAGTCATCTCCAGGGGAATCAGATTTTTTCGATATAGTTCTAGACCAGGAACCGATAGCGCCAGTATCAGTCACAGCGCAAATTTCTGGGGTGTTTTCATCGCAGTAGGTGTTCGTCGAACCAAATCACGTCGTATTTTCCGCCTTGAACTGGAGCACACCAGTGCGGCTGGCAGCTTCATCATTAGGCAACTCTATTGTATCTTCCGGCGGGTCATTGTTGACTGGTTCAATTGATTTACAAGCAGAGAGTAGCGATGGCAACTTCAGTGGCAGCTCTGGCATATTCTAGCCAGAGCCGTTCGTAAACTTGACATTGATTGATGATGATGCCAGCGGGATCATAGTTTCACGGGCTGTGATGCACATTGTTGAAGGTGGCTCTAGTGGTTCTAGCTCAGGGTCATTTGGCGTTGTCCTTGCCAGCGAACCGACGTCTTTCGTGCAAGTATCCATCTCAACGAGCGAAGGGCTGGTCGGCGACATTATTTCGGTGCAGCAGCCTGCAGCAGCTGCCGGAATCTTTCCCATTCGCCTCACGTTCGGCCCTGGCAACTGGTCAGCTCCCCAGGTAGTGTAGTTGCAGGCAATCGATGATGCTATTGACCGGAACGACGGCTCTTTGAGCCTACTGCTGGATTTCTCTGTTACTCTCACGCAGGACCCGCTGTACGTAGATGGCGCGAGTACTCTGTCACTGCCTAGTGTAAATGTAACAGTCTACGATAATGACTATGCCGCCGTTGACTTCAGCAAGCCTTCTGTCGCCATCGTGGAGGGCGGCGTGTCACAGTCGTATGACATAAGTGTGTCCAGCTGCCCGCGCTCTGGTGCTTCCCCCATCGTCGTATAGTGGTCACACGAAAGCATTATATCGCTTACAGGTGATAGCAGTGGTGATGCAAGCACGGCTTCCAGCGTTTTGTCGTACGTATCTGCTGTGGGGGGTTTGCAAGTTGCTACCCCAATCCTGAGCAGCACAGGCGGCCAGGCCACGTTCAGCGAAGCAAATTGCAGCAAGACAGTGACCGTCAGCGTCAGGTCATCTGGCGACGAGATTGATTCGATCGTCTCTCCATGGGTGGTTGGGCTCCGCCATAGTGTAAACGGTGACGACGGTAGGTTCGCTAGTGCTGTCCTTCGTCCTACCCGTGGCCTTGTCAACGTATCGGTTTACGACGACGACCAGGCTGCCGTCTTGCTCTCGCGATCTGATATTTCTGTCGGAGAAGGTGGATCTAACGACACGTACACGGTATAGCTGGCCTCGGAGCCGACTGCAGATGTCACTGTCACCCTTGACCTGTTGCCTGGAAATCGAGCCGGACAGGTCGGTGTGAGCCCACGGACGATCGTTTTCACGGCTGGGAACTACAATAGCCCCGTGACAGTGCACGCTGTTGCGCTTGTTGATGACATCGAAAACGAAGTCGAGTTCCAGGCGATTGTTATTGCACACTCGGTCACCAGTTCGGATGTCGAGTACGAAGGCGCTGCTGTACTGCCGGGACCGAACGTTACAATCAATGTGTTTGATACCGTTCCTGAGAGGCACGTCCTGATTTCGCACTCGCGCGTGAGCACCGTCGAGGGAATTCTCAATGCAACCTACGAGATGAAGCTCACTTCCTAGCCGGCAGATGATGTTACAGTTACAGTTGGGATTGCCCCCGGTACCGCTGGAGTTTCGGAGGCGAATGTATACCCAGCCTCTCTGACCTTCACACAATTGACTTGGGATGCCTGGCAGCAAGTTGAAGTCGTTGCAACCCTCAATCAGATCGCGGACGTGGACGAGAACTTGCTTCTGTTTCACAACACCTCTAGTTCTGACCCGAGATGGGACAGCGCGCTGGTAGGAACAAGCCTATTTATCCCGTCGAACCTCGTGCTCGTAGACATTTACGATGCTGAAGACGGTGGTATTTCTATTTCGGGATCACTTATCTCAGTTACGGAAGGTAGCGCATCAAACTCAACTTACACGATTTCCCTTGATACTCGGCCGACCAGCCCCGTAACAGTGACGCTGACTGCGGCTACAGCTGTGTTTGAGGACATCTCCTTTTCCCCGCGAACACTGTACTTCGATCCAGCGGTGGACGTCGGTACAGACGCAACTGTAGCGTGGAACTCTCCTCGTACGATTCAGGTTCAGGCAGTTGTAGATGAAGTATTGGAAGGAATGGAAACCTTTTAGGTGGTGCACGAAGCAGCCTCTGTGGATACTGCGTATGACAGTTCAAGCGTCACATCGCTATTTCGCCCAGCTGCTACAATCACTGTCAGAGTTTTTGAAGTGGATGCAGCGAGCATATTCTTGGGATCCCAAACAGTTGCAATCGCAGAGGGGGGCTTAAGCAAGCAGTACTCGGTCGTGCTGGGTAGTACCCCATCCGTGGATGTGGTGGTTAATGTAACTGTGCCGTCGGTGCAGTCAAGCGAGGTGCAAGTGCTGCCAGCTGAGGTTACATTTACCCCAATGAACTGGAACGTAGCACAATTCTTCGTCGTGACGGCCGTAAATGACGATTTCCTCGATTCCCCAGTCGTGCAGTTTACCCTGAAGCATGCAGCGCAGTCCACAGACCTTGCGTTCGATTCCACGGCACTTGGCAGCAGCGCCAGTGCTCTCATCCTGCCCAGTGACGAGGTTCGCGTTTTTCTGTTCGACGACGAGGAGGTGTACATTTAGATCTCCAGCTTGCTGATCACAGCAGTCGAAGGATCTACTGCAACATTCAGTGTGTCAATCCCGAGCGAACCGAGGAACACAGTGACTGTGTCCCTTTCCGTTAGTGATGGGGCGCAAGCGACTCTATCGGAGGCATCGTTAGAATTCACCGGCGCGAATTGGCAACTACCTCAATCTGTAATTGTAACTGCCACGGACGACGAACTTGCAGAGACCCCTGTGCATAGCGTCACAATCGACGTATCATCAGCATCTTTGGACGCTAATTATGCGGATGGCACCGTGACTTACTTGCCGGGAAGTTCAATCACGTTCAACATCTATGATAACGAGGACTCTGGGGTATCTGTGGCTGGCCTGCCCCTGTATGCAGAAGAAGGTGGAAGTACATAGTTCACAGTTGTGTTGCAATCCGGACCGCAAGCAAGCGTGTTCGTCGGGGTTGGAACTTCGACTCCAAGCTTCGTTACCCTGAGCACGAACCAGCTTGAGTTCACCATTGGCAATTGGGACACCCCACAGACCGTCACTGTAACGGCACAAGAAGATGTCACAGATTAGGGGGCTTCGTACCAGGGCTTGGTATCGTTGACAGTAACATCAACTGACCCAGCGTACGCTAACTCTGGGGTGGCACCCTTCTCCCCTACGTCTGCCATTGCTGTATCCATTTTTGACAATGACAACGACTGCCGACGGAATTGTCCACCTGGATAGACAAGCGTGGCTTGTAATAGCACTGACATCTGCGTTCCTGCTGCACCGGGGACGTTCGCTATCGGTGGGTGTGAGCCCCCTGTGGACTGTCCTGCAGGAACTGAGCAACCAGACTACAATGCCTCATCAAGTTCATAGTGCACAGCATGTATGACAGGGTTTTACTCGGCTTTGCCTGGTACCGCCAGATGTCAGATGTGCCCAGCAGGCTTTGGTTGCCCATCTGGACAAGCACCAGAGGCGTGCCCACCCGGGACAGCGAGCCAAATTGGCAATAGTACATGTGCTCCCTGTGAATCAGGATTCTACTCAAACTCATCAGGAGCGGATGCATGCGCACGGTGCCCAAAGGGGTTTGCTTGCCCAACAGCGGCAGGGTCTCCTCAGCGATGTACCACTGGTTCGTTCACGCCAACTGACGCAGCATCCAGCTGCGATCCATGCCCTGCTGGCTTCTCATGCCTGGCCGCAGAAGCGTCACCGGAGCTATGCGGGAACGGGACGTACGCTCTGGAAGGTCAGGGCTTCTGCGTCCCGTGCCCTGACGGCTACCAATGCACGCTGCCCGGAGATGACCCTCTTGCATGCGATGCGGGTACTTTCAGTCTGAGAGGGCAAGCTTTCTGTACGACCTGTCCGTCTGGTACTTACACGAACAGCACTGGAGCTGGCACATGCCTGAAATGCCCCGCCGGCTACAGCTGTGCCAATCCTGCGGATGAGCCTACAGCATGCGACGCCGGCACCTCATCAGCTCTCGGCGATGC
>Ga0136560_1001393_pt1 | contig 12421 bp, 21 predicted proteins | sample AntRauMeHopE1497_FD_104925 | JGI IMG/M metagenome (GOLD analysis project Ga0136560, IMG submission 104925) | Saline lake microbial communities from Rauer Islands, Antarctica - Metagenome Hop E1 #497 | ecosystem: Environmental > Aquatic > Non-marine Saline and Alkaline > Saline | place...
CCACATCAACTTTCCAGAGCTGTGGCAGCGGCTGTTGCTATGGGTGAGGCTGCAGTATAGTAGTGTGCATTTGTGTCCAACTTCCAGCAAGACAACAAGGGATCCTTCTTGGCCGAGGGGATCTGGAGAGGTGCCGCTGTCAGCGTCAACGGTGGACTCAACGACGTATCTATGGATGCTTCCTCAATGGGAACGGTGAATCGAGTGTTGCAAGTATACCGAGCAGGCACGCTGGAGCAATTGCGGTGCATGGTCTCATTCTGGAGTGATGGGAGTGGGGCACAGCTCACTATACCTATGCATCTCCCAATAAGTGATGCGGCCGCTCGGCCGGACATTGGCCTCAATGTCACGCTGGGCAAGGCAGTTCGAGTGAAGCAGGATGAAGCCGGGACAGAGCAGAAACCTGTCTCTCACAAGCAGGTTGCAGTGCCGCTGACCAGGCCTGTTCTTGTCGGAGGCTCCGAAGTTACCGGGCTCGCGGGCCTTGCTGCCTCGTTGGCAGTTACTGACGATGCCCTCGCCACCCTGTACAGCCGTGAGGCGGTGCTAGTGCTGCTGTAGACCGCGCAGGCGAATGCAGGCAATGCAGATGCTGGGGTAGGAGGGGTTGGTGAGTCCCCGGAGTCGGGATCGGCTGGGGCGCTGCCAATCGACGTGCACGATTTAGTGCGTCTGTTCCGACTCGTGTCTGCCTCTGAAGTAGATTTCCAAGGGGCGGGTGGAGGTATCGGACAGGGCAATGCGGCGGCGGCGGAAGCACAGAAATTGGCCGGATATCTTGCTCAGCTAGAGACTCACGGACACAGCGGGGGGAACGACAGCGGATTGGGGCACAGTTCGACTGCAGATGTGCTAGGAAGGATTCTCCGCAGGGCACTGCTGGCGGAGAGCGAGGCGGTGGAGGCAGCCGCAGCCGCTGGGGACGCTGCTGCCGCGCGCTCTATGAGTCAGCTGGGCAGCATTGGCAGCGGATCTGGCGCTGCACGTGGGAGGAGCTCGGCATCGGATGCCGAAGCCTAGTTCCCTGTAGCAGCTGGTTTCATCGGAGAAGTGGTCCGCAATATAACCGGTACACAGGCAGAGGCAGGTGGCGCCAAGGCAGTAGAGAGCGAGGCACTGGTGCTGCAGTCGATGCATCCCATGCCAGCTGGGGTGTCGTTCTTCGTGGAGGCTCAATTCCCGGGTGCCTCATAGTTATAGCTCGAGTTCGACTCTCGCACCCGAACACCTGCTGCCTCTCTGCAGAGTGGAGGGCTCCTCACGGTCGCTCGGAAGGTTGGTGCCTCAGACCAGACCATGAGGGTCTTGAGGGGACGATCGAGGCCAGCGGAACTAGCCCCGATCCTTATCGAGGGGGGTAGCGTGAAGATGTGCCAGGGCATTTATTTCGGTGAGGTGGATGCACAACTGTGGGGATGGCGGGCTCGCATTATGCCTCTAAGGAACCTGAGCTGGAATCAGGAGTCACAGGTCGTTGAAGGCAAATCCCTCGAGTTCGGTACATTCCTCCTTCGTTTCCTGTGCACTCATGCTCCTGGTCTAGTGGCCACAGGTGCGTTGCATGGCCCCATCGTGATCGACACCCTGACCAGGCACCTGCTGGAGCCCAATCGTCCGTACAAGGCATAGGTGCAGGATTTACTCGCCCAGCTACTAGCTACACCGTAGCTGTTACCCACAAAAGGTCCCCGCTTTGACAGCAGCTCTATCAGTCAGCTTGACAGACTGGGCAAGGGGCTCTATGAGAAGGTTAAGGTGCGCATCGATAGCGCCCGAGCCGACCAGAGCGGCTCTGGCGTACCCGGTCCCTTGCTACAGCTCCTGCAACTGGCTGTCATGGCCCGGCGTGCGGCAGCTGCTGTTCGGGCCAGGATGCGCTCCGAGGAGTTGGGTGCCTCCGACGAGACTCAGAGCATGAACATGTCGTCGGCGCGATTTGTTGACAAGAAACACGAGGTTGTCACACTTACCCGCTGGCCCCCGGAGACCCCATTCGATCAACTACAGTGGCTTATTGGAGTCTGTACGTCGCTGCGGTATCGCTGGCCTCTCCCAGAACGTTTCCTTGCATCGTGCTACTCGATGGCGCACTCCAAGGCGGCCACCGGTCGCACTCGAGTCGGTTCTCCCCGAGACCTGATATTAGCCCAAGGCTTGATGACGCAGTGGACGAGACAGGACGATGCCTCCCTCGTGCGATGGCTCCGAGAGGTAGCAAAGCTCAAGGACAAACACGAGTCGGACCTCTCCTACGACGACTGGGCACGACCTTCCAATGCGCATCGCACGGCGCATCCGCTGCTCTAGAGACACTGCGACGGTTCTAACCACAAGAGCCTCCGGCTGCGAGTAGCTGCTGTGCTTCTACTAAATCAGCTACTGGCCAAGGTGCTCCCGTATGTAGACATTGATGCCCTTGCCGAAGCTAGCGGGGAGGACGAACACGGACATGTTGGAGCATCTGGAACCGCAAGCGAGTCGCATGAGCCTACCCCTGCCGCGGCCTTCTCGACGAGTGCAGTAGCACATCGTGTGCTGAGCAGTGCCGGCCGCCGTGGGTGGACGCTTGCTGCTCATCTTGGTGCTCTCCGGCATTTCATCCTTCCCGACTGCAAACTCCCATACCTGGATGAGGCCCTGAAGGCGAGCCAGTCCAATCATGGGGACAGGAAGGCGGGCAAGATCAAGCTGCATAATGGCAAGGCATTGCAGACAAGAGAGATGCGGCAAGTGTAGCCCACTGTGAGTCAATGCTTATTTATGCAGTTGGGCAATCAGATGAGGGGGTGGCCCGACAAAAACCTGCGAGCTCCTTTGGACACTAACCAGAAGCTATTCACGGTTGTGTTCTAGACCTTCAACGCCCGTGGTGAGACGACTGACGAGCAGGGCATCGATGCAGGTGGGCTGTACCGCGAGGCAATGGCCTAGAGCGTAGTGAACCTCTTCGATATGTCCGTCCTCAACATATTCATGCCCTCGCCGCAAGCTTCGATCCGCCTGGCAGGCGGATCAACGTTCATTGTAAACCCCGCGGCGACCCATCCAGCTGCAATGCGCGCGTTCGAAGCGGCGGGTATTATGCTCGGAGTTGCTATTCGACACAAGCGGACATAGGCGTTCGAATTCGCAGCACTCGTGTGGTCTCGGCTGCTGCAGCGGCGACCAGCTGGGTGGATGGTTGAGCAGGTAGACGAAACATTTGCGAAGACCGTCCACCGGCTGCGGGACGAGGCGCTAGAGGTAGAAGGATCTGCGCGGACACCAGTCCCTGGTGTTCTACGGCACCTCGTGTCCGATCGGCTCGTCTGGGAGGGGAGGCGGTCAGATGGCGTGCTCGTGCAGCTGCAGCGGCCACCTGGCCTGCCTGCCACTGGGCATGCCAGCGGTGCAGGTGCGGCCAGCGGTGCAGGCGGGGAACCGGCTCCCTGCAAGGGAGAGGTGCTTGCTTATTGCGATGCACTCATGGCATTGCGGTGCAGTGAGAACGAGCCGGCATACGAGGCGATACGCAAGGGTCTGGCTCGCGTCCTGCCTATGAATGCGCTCAGGCTGCTAACGGCTGAAGAACTGGAGACCGCGGCTTGTGGCGAGAAAAACATCGACATTAACCGTCTTTGGGACCATATCACGTTCATTAACGGGTACAGTAAGACGCATGAGGTTATCGTACGACTCAAGGAGGTGCTCGAGTCGTTCTCGCCGCAGGAGAAGTCGCTTTTCGTGCAGTTTGCGTGGGGACGAGCCCGACTCCCGGGGCAAGGTGTGCAGTGGGAACGAGCCTTCAAGGTGGGTAAGATCGCAAGCACGGCACTACGAGCTCAGAGGGACCTGGCTCTACCCATCGCCCATACGTGCTTCTTCTAGATTGAGTTGCCGGAATATAGCACTGCCAAGATCATGCGGGATAAGCTGTTGGCTGCGATCCACGGTAGTGTCGGAGTCATAGCTATGGCGTGAGGCACGCAAATTCCTTGGGTGCAGCTGCTGGTGTGTCTCTCAGCCGAGTTGGAAGTGCCAGCCGAGAGGATCAACTTGATGCTTACAATTCTTCAATCGGACAGTGTGCTATTGGACTTGCTGGAGTGCTCCATAATCTCTGTGTGTGCAGCGAAAGTAGACCCATCGGAGGACAGGGCAAAGTACTGAATTAGTGATTGTCACCTAGAAACGAACTCATGGCGTAGTGCCACACGGCACAGCACAGATCTTATCTACTGTTGCAATATTTACCATTGCATCGAGCCTCGATTAATTGCAAGAACACTATCATCTGATTTTATGAGTTTATACTCATCTACTGGTCCGTGCCTCCTGCCTCCTGCTCGCAGCGCATGTCTCAGTCAGCCGCCATGTCCGCGTTAAGCTCCATTCGTCCATCGCCAAGTGCCACAGCCGAAGGAGTCCGGAGAGATGGCGAATGCGCCCTCCTTCCTATTCCGGATGACTCCGTGCCCGAGGGGCTTGGCTAGCCGCCAGGTCTGGCTCCGAATTCTGGACCATCGTGTTGACCACGTTTCCCTCTCGATCGCTGACGAATCGCTACGTCCGCGTCCGCGTCTGTGCTCGACTCCCCCGGCGATTGATTTTCTGGCTCCGGATCCACTGAAGACCTGTTTGCACCAGTCACAGCTCCTGACTTCATTCTTTCCTCTGTTCCCCCTGTTCTCTACCTTGCTCTCGCCCTGTCCCTATTTCGTTCCACCGCCCCCAGCACACGCTCGAACACAGATCTCAGTGCCGGCTGCAGCCCATACCTATCCCGTACGCACACATGCCTCACATGTACAGTATCACCCACATCCAGCTCGTCCACCCATTCTGCCGCCAATGCAGCCGCCGCCCGTCCCTCCCGCACAGAGCGCAGAGCCTCGCTCGCTAGATCGTCGGTCTGTTTGCTATTGTCATTCCGAGTCCCGTGATCAGAAACGGTCTCATCCAAGGGCAAAGCTGCCCTGGGAATGCCTCCAACTCTAGACTCCAAAGATCCCGGGACATGCGGCTGCCATCGCTGCGCCGCCTCGGCTCGAACCATCTCAGCGTGGTTGACGAGTAGTAGCACCTGGAGCGACCCAGACGCTGCCTCGGTGCCAAAGGGAGCCTCACCAGCAATGATCGGATCGCCTGGACGTGTTGGCGTCTGCCTCACTGCGCTATCTTTTAACTCGGTGCCTCTCACGGCTCTGGCAAAATCAACGGCATTGCCTGCTAGGCCAAGTTGATCACTGAGATCTAGCTCGCAAGCCAGCGTTCGCGCATCCTTCGCGGCTGAAAGCTCAGCATCAACGACAACAACGAGGGCTCCAGCATTTTCTACGACTGCTGGGGGGAGCATCTTAGGTTCTCGAGCTGGGGCGTCCCAAAATATCGCCGACAGCCTCGGATGGCCCGAAAATGAGAAAAGCCGCCCGCCGACTTCTGTCCGAACCCTATCAAGCGGCTAAGATCCCTCGGCCTTATCCAGTACCATAAAGGCACATATTTCGCTCCTCCAAACAGATGGTCCTGCGTCGATAAATTTCCATGACATAATGTGCGCCGTGTGTTATTGATAGAAAAACCGAACACGGATACGCAATTGAGATGCACCTTTCTCCTCACCAGCGACTACAACTTTGAGTTCCACTAGCTCGTCTTCAAAATAAGTATCATCGATGGCCGCTGAACTACCAGCACAGCCCATCGGATTATTGCCACTTTGAAATAGAACGGAATCCATCCGTGCCGTTGCGTTGCCCATCCGATGGTTCCGCCAGCCGTCTAGTGCGCAGCGCCAAACACTGCACAAGGCTGAGAACATTAGTCCGGTTATAGACGTAGAAATGAGTTTTGGTGGGGGGAACTAGCAAGAGCAACTGCAACAAATATAGAAGCAACTGCTGCAAGATGAAGATTCAATGTTCGCTGATGTGTACAGCCCCATGCATCGAAGTACGTTGACAGAGGCTAAATCTAGAGTTATTGCTTTCAGATTGACGAACAACATGGCAAGATTCCTGTCGTTCGCATCAGTGGCTGGAGTTTGTATGCTAGGGTTTGGAATCATGCTGGGCACAAGATTGTCCAAGGGTTCCAAGAAGTGATTACAGAAGAAAGTGCTGCGGTGAGCAGTATGTACAGATGCACTATGTGCTGGTTGCTTTCTGGGCTTAAGAAACTTGTAGAGAGGGCTAATTGATCAATCTAGGCTAATCAAGCTCAATCAGGGAGTGTGCTCATCCCCCGTGCAGTGTCGACACGAACGCCACAGTATCTCCGGGCTCAAGTGCATACTCCAGCTGCCCCTCCAGTTCCCAATCTGCATCATTGATGAGACATAGGATGCCTGGCCTTATTGTGTCTCCGTCGACAAACAACTCTGGCCTCTCACACAAATAATCTCTCGTAAGCACCTCAATCAAGCTCGCCATCGTTGCAATACTGTCGCTTGGTGCACACGCCGATAAAACCGAGTAGGGCACCATGATTTCCTTCTCCCCGTCAAATAATAGCTCTAACCCTCCACTGCGATAGTAGCAAACTTGCTAGAAGCTTCACAAAGTGGTCTGTAATCACATCATGCCTATTTCACCTTCCTGAGAACGTTCAGACCCAGCACATCGCTCACCTAAGCTCAACTGCAACTGGTTCAACGAAAGCCGCTTCACCTGATGCTGTATTTATTTCTTCCCCCGCCAGGCCCCCCTCTGGCAACGTATCTAGACTCTTAGCTGATGCAGTCTCCCTAGGACCGGTGTGAGAGCTTGCAGGCAAAGCAGATAAACCTGCCATGAAATACCTCCTGATGAACAAGGATTGTCGGCGAAAATATAAAGTGAAACTAATGTTGTGCTATAAGGCTTCGTAGATTAAGTTTCGTGAACTGGAGACTTGCAGCACGGGCACTGGACTCTAGGCCACTTTTTTTGCCGAATGTATTGATGTTCCGGACGAATACGTGACGCCCGGGATCCTCGCTGCCACGACGATGGCTCGATCTACTGTAGACGTAAGCCGTGATCAACCCAAAACTTCTTACTTTCTTTCAGATCATCCTTCAACTTCACAAATCGCTTCCTCTACTCCTAGACCGCTTCCCCCATGGGCTTGCTCTGCTTCTTCCAGACCTTCTACTACCCCTCCTGCCCCCTGGGCTTTGACCGTGCGGCGCACCACCATGCGATGCACCTGCTCCCTCCCCCCGCAGCAGCTCCAGCTCTTCATATGCCTTCCTCACAGCGTGGAACTTCTCAATCCTCGTTGCTGTCTCTTCCTCGCTCTGGCCAGGTGGCTGCTTGTCCGGATGCAGCTCACGGGCAAGTCGGCGATAGGCGCCTCGCACTTCGCTCCATTCCGCTCCTGGCTGTAGTCCGAGCACCTCAAGGTGTCTCCCCTCTGCCCCCCCAGCAGAAGACATGTCCCTCACCGAAGACCCGAAGGCTTCCAGCAAGTCATCCCAATTCTGGCAAACCCATACAAAGCCAGCAGGCACCTTTTGGATCCATCGGCGGGCGAGCACTCCGACGAACGTTCGGCACTCTTCGCTACCAGGCTGTTCGCCAGAGACTTTCCACTGAGGGAACACATGCTCGTCACACATCGCGAGAGGTACCCTCATCGGCTGGTCTCGTAGCATGACCCAGGTTACCATCGTCCACCATGCCAGACCTGCACACACCAAGACAAATGTCCTAGCTAGCCCAGGGAAGCATCCCAGCCTCGGCAGTTGCTCCGGCGAAGGACCGGACCATGCCAGTACCTGAATCCGTCCTGGTCCTAGTGGCGGTGACGGTGTCCGAGATTGTGCGTGCACCGCCGCATCAGGGAACTTATCGAACCCTTCGTCCTCATTCTCATCCGTATCTTCATCTTCACCGCTTTCACTCCCTCTGTCGCTCGAAGGCGTTGATCCGGAATCGGAATGTATCCCTGTGCTAGTGCTGGTGTCAGTTGCAGCACCTCGTATGGTCCAATCGAAGGCAGGAGGAGACAATCCTCCCAGCCACACCACGAGAATGACCACAGCCGCAGGGACTGCGACCAAAGGGAAAGGGGGTCCTCCAGATCCACCACCATGCGATGAATCAGGGTGTTCATCGGGTGATTCCCCCCAGGGCTGCGCATAGCCACCCAGCTACAGGGCGAGGGCAGACAAGGCACCAAGCACGCACGCACATACAACAACAAATATGGAGACGTTCCTTGGAGCACCCATGAGGATGGCCCCGAGCGTGCACCACGCTGCCGCTGCTCCACCGAAAGGCGAGGCGATCAGTTGGCCGATGCTGTCCTCCTGCGGTGTAGGGGACACCGTGTCGGCCCCTTGCAGTGCCAAAGCCTCTCCGTACACAAACACATAAGCCAGGTATGGCACAATTTGAAAAGCTACCAGTCCAACGACTATCTTGCAGATGGTCATTCTGTGTAAATCGAATGGCACAGTCGATTGGACAAACGACAAACTTTCAGAGACACTCTTGCCCGGCAACAACCGACTCGGCTTCTGAGTAGAGAGCCACCGCTACCTTTGAGACGACTGGCCATACTGGGGGATCAGCATCCCATCGACAAGTTGACCGCAGCAGCAGAAGTTGCATGTTGACCCCAGCAGAGCTGCCGACCACATACGACCCATGTAAGCATGGTGGCCTCCAAACATACCACACATGCAGCATGTACAATAAGATGCAATCGTGTCAGTAGCAAGAACGTTCATTCGGGGTGTCCGCTGCTATGTATCAGCCACAGTGGCAGGTTCCGAAGCTGAGGGCCTATCAGTCGCACGGCGACGTCCGTGACTGCCGGACCTCGGCCTAGATGACATCAACAAGGTTCAATTAATAATGCAGCAGGTTGTAAACTCTTAGCTATGGTGTTTCCGCACTTCTCTGCGCGGATCAGGAACTCGACCAGTCCCGGCCGGCGGATCCTCCGCAGCGGTTGCAACCATCAAATGTTGACGAATGAAGGAGTTTCAGCGTACTAGCCCAAAGCAAGGCCTCAATATCGATTATATTGTAGGTTTGAATTAATAAAGGAGCATTCTTCTCTTAATCGCCTGTTGATCTTTCCCCTGGCTTGTATATCGAGGTAATTTTGGCGCCGAGCTGAACACCACTTGCGGTTGACCCACCATGTCCATATTCGGTGGGAGTTTGGTGCAGCTTAGTGCTGCTGGTACAGAGCTTCCGGTATTCCTCCTTGATGGGACCGTATTTACAGTGCTAGTGAAGTCCGATGCCAACATCGGCGATGTTTGCGTTGCAATTAGGACGAAGGTAAGTCCCGGGGGTTATCAGCACAGTCGAGACTCGGTCCCCACTGCCTCAAAAAATAGCATTGTTTTCGATTAAGTTCCACTCTGCGCTGCAATGTGGCGCCTATCTTGATTTCTGTGCATCGCGTGGGCGAACCTCGGTGTTTGGTCATTTTATGTCGCAGATGGGGATTGAGCAAGACCATGAGTACGGAATCATGGATTACCACAAGGGGGTGCTTTCGTTGCTTCCAGATGATAGGAAAATGCAAGTGGCAATGCGCAAGTGGACCACGGCAGATATGGCTTCAGGTGGGTCAGATTGGCAGCTTTGCGATTGATCCAAGATGCTCAACCAATGGTCATGCAGATGCAAAATACGCAGGCACAAAATACTAGATCTTTACAGCATGACTTGCATTAAACGTAGGCTGTGTGCTCGCTCGTAACGCGCAGGTGAACGCCGCTTGTACTACAAGCGGCGCAGCTACTAGTCTGACGGCGAAGTGGACAAGCTCGAGGATTAGGCAGCCACTACGGAGGACCCGTATCACCGGGTCGTTTTCTCGGAGTGCCAGTTTCATTTCCTTGAATGCTCACACAGATTTCCGCGTGATGCGGCAGCCCAGCTCTCCGCTTTGCTCCTCTAGGCCAGGCGAGGCGATTTCGACTCCTCGAGAGACAGCATCCCCGCTCTCACTGCCATGATGGAGGACCTCGTCCCTGCCTACCTCCTGCGAGATGCGCCCGATGCAGCGGACAGGGCAACGAGAGCCACGATGCCAGAGCCGAAGGGGCAGGATAAGTCCGGCCCGGCGGGGGCTAGCGCGGGGTCTGTGTCAACAAAGACCCAGAAACGTGCAGCTGGTGCTGTGGCGGGGCTGGTGCATGGCTGTTCCCAGGTCTTTCGACACGTAGGGAGATCAAGAGCAGAAGCAGTGAGTAAACAGGAGGCGGCGGAGCTAGTAATCGGGCGGTGGAAGCTGCTGCATGGGGTGAGTAGGCTATCGGCGGAGAGAGAGTTCGTTGAGCTGTCGAAGGATTTCGTTGCATTCGGTGCGTAGTTCTTCGTGGGGAAGAGGACATGGAAGACTATGGATTCCACCCCATCTGAGGCCACGGTCAGAAAGCGCACGGAGGATGTCACTGTCGGTGTGAGCTATGATGGTGTCCATCTCACTGGAATGGAGGACCCGTTGGCGCTGGAGCAACACCTCCTCGAAGACATCGATTCGTGGACCCTCTCAAAGGACAAGAAGGTGTTTGCTTTAAAAGTCAAAGATGACACGGAGACATACCTCGTGTACATTGTGTCGGACTAGGCATAGCATATGGAAGCCGCTCTGGAGCTCAACGTGTCCGAGATACTGACACAGACAGAAGGGGGGACCCTAGCGGCTCGACCAGCTTTCAAGGATGCCTCGGCAGCGGCTGCTGTCGTGCTGTCAGAGACGAAGCTGATGCAGTTGCCGGGACGTCCCTCGGGTGGCAAGGTGGAATGGTCTGGAGGGGAAGATACGGTTACTGGGATCCCGAGGGAAGCAGCAGCTGCGATGGGGGGTGCCACTGGTACGGAGGGAGGGGCAGGGGCTGCTGCTGCCTAGGGGGGTGGGGGAACAGGTCGGATCCATAACCTATCTGCTCTAGCTGGAGGTGAAACTAGCGAGGCCGAGGATGAGGATGAGGGTACAGGTGGTGAGGATGATGGGGATGGGCTGCCAGCGGGATGGAGCAAGATCATAGATGATGATGGTGATGTGTTTTATGCCCATGAAGACGGGAGGACACAATGGGATGCACCGCTTGCTGGCAGTGGCAGTGGCAGTGGCAGTGGCGATGAGGCACAGTCAGAAGGTGCAGATGAAGGACTTCCCGAAGGATGGAGCAAGGTAACAGACGAAGACGGGGACACATTCTATGCCCACGAAGACGGCATGACGCAGTGGGATGTACCCACTGCCACTGCCGGTAGCGGTAGCGGCGACGGTGAGGCAGACAATGGGGAGGCAGCAGGAGATGAAGAGCTGCCTGAGGGATGGAGCAAGGTGACGGACGAGGATGGTGATACTTTCTATGCCCATGAAGATGGAAGAACACAATGGGAGCCCCCAGAATCAAGCGATGATTGATCCGGGATCTGATCTGGATTTGGTGGATCCAAAGACTCGGAGCTATATCATCGTTCGCGCTCTTTAGGCATACATGTTACTAGATCTACTCATTAGTACATTGTTTCCGGTCAAGCAATTCATCGCTTACATCGTTGCTAAGGGTCGTGCGGAAATGCTATCGTAATTCTTGCTACACAGTCAGCACAACACTGTGCAACGAAAAGAAATATTACGATAATATTGGAAGCTGCAAGATTAACATGCGCCTCGTTTGCGTAGGTATCGCATGTGTGGATATTGTGCAAGAGGTTCATTGCTTTCCGTAGGAAGATTCTGAGACAAGGGTAGCGGCAATTCGGCGCGTTCGCGGAGGGAACGCTACGAATACCCTCTGTGTTGCAGCGCAGCTACCAGATATACAAGCTCGCTGGATCGGAGTCTCGTTGGCAGCATCAGCAGCCGATCCTGGTGCAAGTCTCATCGCAGGCGATTTAATCCGCTGCGGAGTAGATCAGCGAGGGTGTCCATCGTTGGAATCTGGTCACGTGCCTACATCTTGGATCATGCACAGCAAAACTACGAGCAGCAGGACCATCTTGCATTACCGAGACCTGCCTGAGCTTTCATTTGACCAATTTGTTGGGGCATTATTGCGTGACTCGCCCATCGAAGTTCGTGATCGTGTACTCGCCACATTGTCCGCAGCTTGGCCAAAGCAGTGTACTGGTACTACTATCCCGGCTGCAGATCCGCGCGTTGAATTGGACCAAGCTCGGCAAGCAACCGAAAAATCTCTTAGTACGCTCCCGAAGGATGTTCTTTTGCTTCTTCAGCGGGGCCTATCTTGCATTGATTGGTTACATTTTGAGTGCCGGCATGCTCAAGAATCCATGCGTATGATGTTGCTCGTCGTCGCTCTGAGATCCATGCAGTAGGATGGGCCGGAATCGGAATCGGAATTGGAATTGAAATTGGAATTGGACCCACCCAAAGTACCGTCCGGAGGTGATACGTTGTAGGAGCATCCTCTGTCGTTGCCACCCTCAAGTCATACGGACGTATCTAGATCAGG
>Ga0136560_1001394_pt1 | contig 12420 bp, 11 predicted proteins | sample AntRauMeHopE1497_FD_104925 | JGI IMG/M metagenome (GOLD analysis project Ga0136560, IMG submission 104925) | Saline lake microbial communities from Rauer Islands, Antarctica - Metagenome Hop E1 #497 | ecosystem: Environmental > Aquatic > Non-marine Saline and Alkaline > Saline | place...
AAGGCGCTGCAAGGCGATGAATTGTCCACCCCGGCGAAGAAGCGGCTGGCAGCGCTACTCAACGCGCACCCCAGGGGTCTGACACTGCTTGCGGTGCATCCTGAGGTGGTCGCTCAGTCGGCAGTGGCCTAGGGCTCGTCTCGTCTCGAGGACCGCACTGTAGCTGTGAGCATTGTCTCGATGGCTGCGAGGTCATGCACGGCCGAGCCCATTCGTAAGCGGCTGCCGCTGTCGATGCAGGTGCTGCAAGTGAAGCAGATGGCATCTCGGGTGTTCAAAGTGAAGCCAGCCATGCAACGGGTGTGTTTCCGGGACCAGCCGAACGCCTTCCCCTCTGTGATGGAGGACGACCGCAAGACCCTTCAGTATTATGCGGTGCCGGATGGTGCCGAGATCCTTATCGAAGAAGTGGACGAGAAGGAAGTGGAGAAAGAGGCAGCCATTGTGGAAGCAGAGAAGGAGCAAAGGTTCAGGGAACAGGCGGCGGAGGCAGAGATGCTCGCCCGGATGAGGCAGAGAGCCATGCACGGGGAACAGGCAGGGGCGGCGTAGGCTGCTGGCAACAACTGAAACTGGGTTCGTTGAGCAAGGCTACACGTTGAAGGGAAACTTTTGCTGATGCAGTTCCAGTTCACATATCTCAATCAAGCAGTTGCGCATTTCCACCGTCCCAGGCGCTGCAGAACGAGTCTTCCGAAGCCGTTCCGTGCGCACTTTGACCTATATCTTTCAGTTTGGATCCATGCGATAGCGAATTACATGTACATGGCAGCATGCTCGACCCTCGTCGTGGACTTCAGAAGAGTCAACGCAGCCTCTGGCTCTCCGATCGGGATAAAACGCATCTGTGTAGCCTCCTGCGGTCTCTGCAGGAAGCAGTTGTCGGAGAATCGGCCCTGCGCCTGCGTTGTCAGAGTGACAAACGCGGCAACAGCAGATGAGCTGACAGTCACCTTAATGCTGCCATCTTCGGAAGGAGCAGCCGCGAAATCCGCCGAGACTGCAGCCTCCTTGGGCAGCTGCATCATGTACGGAGGTGCCAGCAATACGTTGTTCGTCGATTTGAGCAGGCCAGCTGCGTCCAGTATCTCTGCGATCAATGCACTCGTGTTACCATTCGGTAGGGCATCTCCGGGAGCAGGCAGCCAAGCCATGCTCCCTGGACCAGGGGGCAGAGACAGATTCTCGGCAGAGGCCCACGTGGTCAGTTCACCTGTGGCGAAGCTCACCGAGGTGAATCGAACGGAACCCTCGAACGCCAACCCGGGCAGATCACTCCTCACGAAGCATGCAGCCGACCCGTTGCGCAGCAACCCGCAGCTGGCGAACATGTCCTGCATCAGGGACTGCTCGTACAGGTGGTGCACTGGCTTCCAGCGACCTCCCACCACCTGGCCTTCAGTTAGGTTTGAGCCAGTGCCGTACTCGAGGCTTCCCCAGGACCCTGAGGGCCAGATGTCGTTGAGTTGCCAGACGATCATACCCATATTGTTGGTAGTGCGAAGGGCTTCGATGCGCTGCTTTAGCGTGAGAGCTTGTCCGACCAGGCACTGGTACAGCTGTGCCTGGAAGTTCTTGACTCCGCCCGTCGAGTTGATCCGGTCACTGCCGAAGACAGACCAGATGATGTTGTCACACACCCAGTTCCGCTGTGCCATGGGATTCGTACCATTGCACTTTCGCTCCACGATCTAATCACTGCACTAGTCAGGAGGCGAGTCTCCTCCGTGAAGAGAGTAATGCCTGGGGTCCAGAGTCGGCGCAAATGACTCGAACGACGACATGACCGCTACCCCGAACTCAGACGTGAAGATTGAAGGATGCTCGATCCCGGTGCTACCAGGGCTCAGGCTTTGCAGCGGCATGTCAGGATTGTAGTTGAGAGCATCGGACCACGGGTCGTTGCACACAGACTCGAACGTAGAGACTCCCGCCTCGTAGGGACCATGCCGCTCGTTCCCTGCGTCCCAAATGTGCGCATGTTTTCCCACGAGGGCAACGAGAGATTTCCCACCTTCGCTTGGCAGCCCATACAGGGTGTTGACTCCGGTGAGCCACCCTGCAGCAGGCGATGACGGCCAGATGATCCTCGAGGGGTCTTCCTATGCCGCAGTCGCAAGGACGACCTCAGCAAACACGGTGGTCGGGCCTGTCCTGTTCACGATGATCTCGTTGGCTCCATCGTAGAGAACAATTGAAGGGTGATGAGAGAGCCTCCTCACCTGATACTACACCTCTGCGACCAGCGTTGCGTTGCTCACTCCGACAGCAGTATGATTCGCTCCAACAAACATCATGTCGTGGTACAGCAACAGGCCCCTCACATCACACTCGTCATAAAATGCATCAGGAAGGAACATCCCTCCTCCCCAGACACGAAGCATGTTCATGCCCACGTCCGCCGCACTGCCAACTAGCTGTCGGTGCGCCTCATCCGACAGCCGTCCCTCCATTTCCTCCATTGGGACCATGTTGGCCCCCCGAGCGAACACAGGAGCCCCATTGATGCGGAAGTACATTCCGAAGGTGCCCGAGCCGTCCGTGGATCGGTTGTTCTTCACCACGCTAGGATCCGAGTCATTGACTGTGACAAGGGCAGGCACACGAAATCCGATGCGCCGGGTGGCTACATCACCAGCTACGGCTCCATCGGCCGAAGCAGAATCCAATCTAGTCCTAGTCTAGCCTGGGTAACTACCGACAGCCCCTGCCCCTGCCCCTGCCCCTGCCTCTGCCCCTGCTCCGGCACTAGCCGGCATCCACTGCGCCGTGATGTTATACATGACCTGTTCGCCCATGCCATTGGGCCACCATAATTTAGTCTGCTCGGCCGATGCATGCAGTGCTACTGAGACAGAGGACCTTCCCCCAGGCAGATTCACATGCCCCGTGGTTGCTGTTGCACCCCCCCAGGCACCCTGCACCTGCATGCTGCCTGCTGCACCCCCGCGTGCCGCCCAGACGTGCACAGTGACAGTGACATTGAAGCCTTCATGTGCACCTTCCTCGATGCGGGCCGTAGGGTATGCGCCCAGAAATCGAGTCACTGGAACAACGTGCTCGATCGATACATCCCCGGGAGGTATGCTGACCAATGAAACGCCTTTCCAGACTCCAAAGGAAAAAGTTGCAGTTTTTCCAACCGACTCGCTCATCCGGTAAGTGTTGCTTATCGGTGCCCAGTCCCAACCTCCGGTACATGCCATGAAGCGCCCTTCATCGTCAATCGAGCTGTTGAAGCCGATGCTCAACGTACCGGAACTGTTGCTTCCTGTCGCATCAGCCTAGAGGACTGAAGAAACGTCCCATGTATAGCGCAAGAACTAGTCACTGGTATACCCAAGTAACTGACCATTGAGACGAATGGAGGCAGCCGTTTTGATTCCTTCGAATACTAGGATCTGTGTGGCTCCGGTCGCAGGGATTACGAAGCTCTTCTCGTAGGTCCATGCCATGCTGGGGCCCCAAAGGCTCGCATTCAAAAAATCCATCTCTTTGTATGGGTCTCCAATCATCCCAGCGCGCTGTAGGTCTGTGATGATGTCACCTGGTACCGTTGCACGGATAGCAACAGGCAATAGATTGCCATCAGTTTCCACGCCTTTTGCGGTCCAATCTGAGCCATCTAGCGGCCATCTAGTCACTGAAAGCGCAGGATGGCATACAAAAACAAGTAAAAAGCAAGCTGATGCGCGCATTTTCTGGCTCAGACCGCGAATGAGGGCTTCTTATGAGCTGATGGAATCCGCGAGCGCCAGCGAACGAGCGGCGGGCGGCGAACGCCGTCGAACGTTCAGTCCCAACTGTCTGGTTGACGTGCACCGATAATCCAGTATGTTGGCATTTATGAGCCCAACACTAAGTATTACGACCTCACTCGAAGCGAGTTGGTTCAAAATACTAGTAGTCAATAATGTTGCGAGAAGTGCACCTGCATCGAAGCGATGGGGGCTTCTGTCCTCCCGGATGGCATAAAGCATCGCACGGTGTAAAGCATTCAATCCAGCACGCATTCGAAGCTTGGGGGGAATTCATTTCAATCGGATAGCGCCCGTGGTGCATTATTATTTGCGCATTCCTTGTCGTAGGTCTCGGCACAACGGGGGTATTCATGCAAGAAGTAGCAACTTCGTCCCAGTGGCTCTTCAGCCCGAAAGAGTCCAGGGCGAAGGGTGACAGGCAGCTGGTTCGTGTCTTGTTTCCATACAATAGCACGCGTGTCGAATCTTGGATCCTCATGTCGAAAGGCATCATCGGTAGTAACGCCGTTGATTCCTAGAGGCTCGACGAAGGCTTGCTCGTTGATGACTTTGCGGCTGGTGCTGCGGGGTTTTCAGACGGATTATGGTCCGCCGAAGGCATTGCCTTGGCCATGGCTATCCATGAAGATGTGCTGACCACAGTTTCTCCCCCAGGTAATGGCATCCCATCAGTACGAATGCGCGACGTCTGCTAGCAAGGGAGCGGGGGCAATTGCTCCGCATCTGGGGCCCCGCTCTGCGCCTTCAACACCTCGGCGGTCGCCGCAGCAAGGCATAACCTGGATGCAATACTTAGCGGGGGGTTCTCTCCTGGGGCGACTGCGGCCCTGCCCGCGATGCCAGTCACGTTCCCTGTCTGTCTCCAGCAGGAGCCAAATCACCAAGCCGCCTACCTGCCCATGTCGGCGGGCCGGCCACTGCTGGAAGGGGAGACTCTCATGGTAGGTGCTAGTGCCATGAGAATTGACTACGAGGTGACCCTAGATGATTGGACTGACCCGATCAGTGGCAGCGGTGACGGGCCGACTGATGCGGTGAGGTCACCTGCCTCGATGCGCGTGCAGGAGTGGGAGCTGGAGTTCATTGCAAAGATGGAGGCATGGAGAGAAAAGCTTGCCCGTTCATCCCTACCTGCCATTCCTCTGCAAGGGACAGGCACCAGCAGTGGCGGCTCACCGTCGCCACCAGCACCAGGTCCTTCCCCGCGCATTGGTGTCGAATTAGTGTACCTGGCAGGGCGCTCCTTGGATGACGGCATCGAGGCATCGAGCTTCACAGATGTGCCGCTCGTTGCCACCACGGCAATGATGATGTGCGTATTCGCGACAATCGCTTCCGGGTCCATTGACAAACTCGTCTCTCGCCAGACTCTGGTGCAGGCAGGTGTCATCAGCGCTGGACTCGCCGTCCCCCTCGCCTTCGGACTCTGTGCCCTGCTTGGCATCAAGTTCGTTCTCCTGAACGCCAGCCTGCCCTTTCTTGCGATAGGACTGGGGATTGACGATGCATTCGTGCTGTAGGCAGCACTCAGTCGGATGCCTCGGCGATGGGGGCTCCGACGTCGCATGGCAGTGACACTGCGGGAGGCCGGTGTGGCCATCACGGTCACATCAATCACGGACTGTCTCGCATTCGCCGTAGGAGGCCTCCTGACACAACAGAGAGGGGTGAGGAACTTTTGCTTGTACGCAGTTGCCACGGTAGCATGCGACTATGCCCTGCAGATCACGTTTTTTGCCGCCTGTATGGTGCTGGATGCTAGGCGGGAGGCACAGGGCCGATCTGCTATCTGCGGTGGCATTGTGGCACATCCGCTCGGGGCAGGTACTGGACCTGAATCAGATGATGACACGGCCATGTGCCCATCGTGCCTCCTTGGCTGCGTTCAGACGCAGGCGGGACAGCCGACGGGCTGCCTGGCGACCATCCCGTGCCTAGAGCCGGCCATGCGAGCTGATGGATCTGTCGTGGGGGCCACAGCCGCATTTCGATGGTCTCGAGACCTTCAACTGCCCTGCTCGATTAGCTGCTGCTCGTCACTGCCACCTGGTCCCTCACTGGAGACCTCACAGAGCTATGCTATGCTGCAGGAGGACGAAGACGAAACAGGGGCTACTGCTGAGGGTACTCGCTCTACGCACAGAAACGGACGTAAATCCCAGGATGCAGGTGAATTCCTCACTGAAGGGAGAGAGAACCATCACGAAGAAGGGGTGTTTCTTGGTGCTGGCGTGGCAGTCGCACCCAGTAGCGTTGAAAGTAGCAATACTGGAATCGCTCTCGAGTTCCCCGGCCGTTCCTTCGCTCCGGAGGACCGCCTGCTATTGCAATGCTTCAAGGACACTCCGATCGTTTCTTTGGACGAGGCGCGGAAGGAAGAACACCACATGCTGAAGGAGCAACAAGCGGGTAGCGATGGGCCGGGGGGATTCAGTCGAGGAGCACGCGGTGACGAGGTGCCGGTGCTGAGCGGAGCATGCGACAGAGCCTGTGCAAGCAGCCTTGCGCCATGCCTCATGCGAGCAGAGGTTCGAGTGGCGGTTCTTGTGGCCTGGGTGGTGTACCTTGGAGTGTTCGGAGCTGCAATTCCGTACCTAAGTGAGAATCTGGAGCTGGCACAGCTTGCCCCGGACGACTCCTACGTGCATGATTTCTTTGATGCGCAAGAGCATGAGTTCGGAGGTCTGCAGCTGCCGATCGCCCTCAGTGCAGAGGGGACGGATCCTCGCAATGCCCTTGGCAGAGCATCCGTCTCAACCAGTCGGCCCGCCTGGAGCTAGAACCTTGACGGCGGTTCTGGCATGGGGAGTGGAGGTAGCTCTGTAACGAGGCTTCGGAGCTCCACGTCCATGTCCTAGAGAGACGCGGCAGTATCGAGCTCTGCGTTCCGTCTAGATACTGGATTTGGGACAGACGGCTGGCCATCTCCGTCCTGTTTTCGCCTGAAGACGTGCAGAGATGGATTAGGCTCGCTCGCAGAGCTGCTTGGGACATCTCTTGACGGGAATGGCATCGGCCAGAGCTGGCTGACATGGTTCGAAGGCCTTCGCTTGCTAGAGAGCCTGCCTGATGACCTGAGCCAGCCGCAGTTCATGCAGCTCCTCGCAGATCTCCTCGCCACTGACCTGATCGGGCCAATGCTCAGGCCGAGCTTTGCTCTTGCAATTGGACCAGGAGTATGCTCGGGAGCTCTACAGCCCTTGAGTCTGCATGCAGATGGTACCCCTGCCAGGGACGGCTCTCGGCTCTTTGTTCCGGGTATACCGGGCAGGGACGCATTTCTTGCAGCCACAGCAGAGGCATTGCACACCCTTGCACTTAACCAGACGCTGTTGCCGTCGAAATGCCCGTGCGTTGTGTCGTCGAAGGTGGAGGTGCGTACTACCCCCCTCTTCTCATCGATGGACATGGGAGGCGCGATGGTGAACCTGAGACAAACCTTGGACGACGGGGTTGGAGATCGGCGGGCGCCGGCAGGTCAACGTGCTTCGGCTCCGGCGAGGCTTTGGTTTGAACCGTTCCTCTTCTTCGAGCAGTTCAATTCGGTGCGGTCCTCGACGCTGCAGACCCTGCTGGTATGCGCCGCGGCAATGATCGTGGTTGCCCTGGTGCTGCTGCCTTCACTTCCCGTGGTGCTGCTGGTGGGAGTGATGCTAATTTCTATCGATGTTGGCGTACTGGGAGGCATGGCAATGTGGGGCGGAGATGGGATCGATCTCAACTCAGTGACTGCGATCAACCTATGCCTCGGTCTTGGCATCTCACTGGATATGGTATCTCACCCAGCGGAAGGGTTCTTCCAGGCGGTTGGCGATGAATGGAAAGGTCCTTTCATGCTCAAAATGCACAATGAGCCTGTGCCCGAGGCAGACTCTGATGCCAAGCTCGGTTAGGCCGGGGGTGCCAGCACTGGGATGGGCAGACATCATGAGACTGGCAGTAGAATACATCAGGATGCCAAGGGCACGGCACCAGACGAGGTCGTAGACAACCACGAGTTGGCATCACCTAGCCTCGGTGCAGGCATTGTTTCCAGGCGACACGGCCGTGACACCGATGCGATTGGCTCGGCGGACGAATCCCCTGCATACCTTGTTCAGGTACCAGTAGACCACTAGTCAGTGCCGAATCATCTGCAAGAGACAGAGGTAGGTAAGCCTTTGCCGTGCCTAAACGCGGGATCTGGCAATCTGTTCGGACTGGGTGGAGCTGTGGAGCAGGCGCTGCTCATTCCGCAGGCATGGGTGTGGGGCGGAGCAGAGCCTCGTGCTCGTGTGATCGTGAGCCTCGTGAGTCTCGGTCGACCAGTTCTGTACGGAGGACTCTCGTCGCTGCTGGGAGTAGCCTTGCTGTCGGGGTCCACATCCTACATCTTCAGGTGCTTCTTCGTGTGTCTCTTCCTCGTGCTCAGCGTGGGCCTGTTTCATGCCCTGTTGGTGATTCCGGTGCTGTTGAGTCTCATCGGAGGGAACAGACCGAGACATTGAGTGCCATCTAGCGCTTGCCGCCCAGGTTTGATAAGACAGTGTTGCAATAGAGGAGTTATTTACATAGCATACAGTCTCGAACGAATCAGCTCTTCTTTTACAGGGAGCGCACTGCAGGCAGAGTACTTCATACGGCAGCAGCAACCTTCCTAGATCTCCCTGCTCTGGCTTTCTTGCCCTTTTTCTTGGACTTGGACGACGTTGTTGCCCTGCCAGCTGCACTTTCGTCGACGTTGTCGTATACACCCCTTTGAATGCTTGCGCCTACCTCTGACCGCTTGATACCTTTCTTCTCTTCGTCTAATCTTTTAGATATGTCCGTGAGAGCAGCTCCCTCTTTGGCCTTGCCCCCCCACAGCCACGCCTGCGCTTCCTCGTCTGTCGTTTTCTGTACCTTGTACTCGCGGCCTTCCACCAGGCGCTGGTGCCTCTGATAGAGACAGTACACGATGATGCCAACAATGATCACTATCACGAACACAACGACGAGAATTGCCGCCAGCTCAGTTGCCGATAGCCCAGTGTCCTCAGGGTTCTCCTCGAACTGCCCGCAGAACTCAGGGTTGGCAAGCAGTTGCCCAGGGTCTGAGCAATTTGCAGGCAGGCCAGACACGGATGCACTCGGCGTTGGTGTCACTGAGGGCGTAGCGCTGGGCGTGGGCGAGGTGGACGGCACCGCCCCTGGGGGTGCACTACGGGTTATCTCAATCGCATATGCCACCCCGATCTCCCTCCGGCCGGACGCCGCGTCGTGTCCGTTCGCTCCTACCAGTGCAAACACTCGCGTCCCATCCCCAGGAGAAGAGAGACCTGCGCCCAGAGTCAGTGTTGACCCGGTTGAATCCGCATCAATGCTGGCAAGACTGTGCCCAAACCCGTCGTTCTCACCTAGTTGGGGCTCCAGCAGAGCAGCCGTCGCTGGATCAGTGCCGGGAACTCCGGTTGCAGATGCCGAGAACGCGTCGAGTAGCTCCACAGTGGCACCATTAAAGTACTCGGCTGGGCCATTCCCTGCATTGTTCGGCGTGTACCGCAGCAGAAACACTGCCCCAGAGCCGTCGGGATGTCCGGCTCCAGGAGCCCCGACCAGCAACTCCGCCGTTAGTGCATCCCCGTCCACCTCCACTGCAGCTAGCGCACTGCCGAAAGAAGCCACATCCACGAGCTGACTCGCAATGGAGGCAGTGGATCCATCAATGAGCACCACTGGATACTGAATCACGGGACGGCTATCAGGCACCTCTTGATTGGCTACAGTCCCCGCATCGGGTGCACCGGCGATGGGAGGGGGGTTCGAGGAACCGTCCGGTATTGGGACCTGCGTGGCCGATGGCAGGGCAGGAGAGCCACTTGGTCCCAGTGTGAGGATATACACGGCCCCTCGCGCTGACTGCAGTCCCTGTGAACCACCTGCATCCCGTCCAGGTGCCCCTAGGGCAACCTGCATCGTGTGTGCCGTTCGCTTTACGTCGCCTAGCAGCGCAATGGATGATCCAAGGAAGTCCCTGTCTTGCAGACCCATGCTGTAGTTCATACCTACGTCGTTGATGCGAAGTACTCGATCGAACCCGGCAGCAAGGGCAGCAGCTTCAGTGGGCATTGATGGCGCTCCAGCCGCGTCTGGAATTAGCCGGAGCACAATGAGACTGCCACGATACTCCCCCCGTAGGTCACCGTCCTCCTCCCAGTCCCCGGGCACACCCACGAAGAGTGCAAGGTCTGCACCGGACTCGGAATATATTGTGTCCTGCCCCAGGCTGGGAGCTGGTGCTGACGGCTCACGAGGCAGCTCGCCGATCGCGACGGCGGCACCGAATCTCCAGCTAAACCGCTCAAGACCACGGTCAGCAGCAAGTTCGTCTACTCGGCGAGCGTACCTCCGCAGCTCGGGCACCGTGTCGGTCGCTACGCGCAGCCTGTGGGTCACTCCTGCGGCTGCACCGCGACTGAGCTCGAACGCGGTGCCGCCAGCCGCGGACGCAGGAAACAGTGCTGAGGCTTCAGCGGTGGCCAGATGCCTCAGTGCCGAGACGGCTGGCCCGAGGCGCAGAACGTGCACCGCCCCAGTGCCAGCACCGGTGGCTTGTCTCCCGAGGCTCCCGTCTCCCGGGGCCCCGACGGCGAGCCATGTGTTGGATGTACTGCCGTCGTCTGAGACAACAATAGAACGAGCGAGAGAAGCCCCAAAGCGGTCCCCAGGGAGCAGCGGCCAAGAACTTTCATCCGCCACCCGCGCTGACGCACCAGGGGGCGGTGTCAGCGAAAGCGCCTCCATCGTACGGACGTGCTGCACTTCCGCTTGGCGCAAACCCCCCGCCGCCATGCTGATTTCTGAGACGGAGGACACACGAGGGGCCTGGTTCTGCTGGGATGGCGAAGCCGTGAATCCCCCGCTACTTGTATCAGCAGGTACGAGTGAAGCAACAATCACCGCCCCTGCGTCTGCGGGGGATGTAAGTCCGGCCAGTGGCGAGTCATCCCATGGCATGGCAATCAAGCCATCACCCACTGCCGAGGAAGCGCCTGTTCCTGCCCCTGGGATGCCGAGAACCACCTCTCGGGATCCGAGGATGCCATCGAGCGCCGTGTTCCCTAGATCCACGAAGGCGCGGGCCAGGTCATCTCCTCGGCCCACACCAGCCATAGCCATCGCACCGGGGGCACCGCCGTCGCCGCTGGGAGTGGTGGTAGCACTGTCCAAGGCCGAGATTCCGCCGTCTGCCGACAACTCAAGTACACGCACTACATCTACCCCCAGCGTGCCACTCGTCACACCTGTCAGCGCCAGGGATGCCACGAATGCAGCACCTGCATCCTCCCCACCCCCGTCGTGGCCTGGTCCTCCCACCATCAGATCGGCAGTGGCTCCGTCTCCGTCTGCGTCCGTGCCTCCACCACCGGACTGCCATGCTACAGAGAACAAGGAGGACCCCCGTCGATCCCCTGGGCGGGCAGCTGCCACTGCACCGGCCGGGAAATCCGTCGTTGCACCGGCACCTACCCTCCCGATCGAGACGGCGCCCCCGAACCCAAAGTCAGAGCCTCGAAGTGTGACAAGTGCGACCACCCCCCTTGCCTCGTCGGCCCCCGGCACTCCGACAGCTAGCACCACCGTGGTATCAGAAAGTGATACCTCGTCAGCCCGCACCACCGTAAGGGCACCTCCGAGCCCCGCCCCTAGCCCGCCACCACCACCTCCTAATCCCAGCCCACTTAGCAAGCCCGCTGTTGCTGTTGCAGTCGTGGACAGCGTTGCGACCACTGCATCAAGCGAGCCGTCTGCCTGCAACGATAGCACCAGCACAGCACCGTCTCCTCCATCGGCCCCAGACGCACCCACCGCAACCTCCAAGGACCCGGAGCCATCCATATCTCCTAAGCTAGCCACGGCGGTGCCAAACCTGGGCGTGGAACCGGCCGCAGCTGCAAGAATCGCGAGTTCCGCAGGGACACCTGGCTGCGTGGGTGCATGCCTGTGCTCTGACACTACCTCCCATCGCCAGGGGCTGCCACTGGGTTGCGACGATGGCTGTGCATGACCCGTGCTGCTGCGTCGCAATGCAATGATCCAGAGCTCTCCGCAGCTGGACATGCACCCGGCTGTGCTGCCATCGTCTTGTGGGGCTCGCGGTCCGGCCCCCGGTGCACCGACTGCTAGAAGCACTTGCTCCGCTGTGGTCTCGCCAAACGCCTGCCTCGGGACGCCGGACATCACGGGCAACCCAGTCACGCGGCTGCGGTCGTGCAGCGCTGCCACAGAGCTACCAAATTCGTCACCACTTCTCGTGCGAGTACTGAGTCCTGAAATAGTACCAGAAGAGAGGCGCACAGTGCTTCCGGCGTAAAGTAACCCTCCCGTAGTTGCCTGCATGGACACGAGCAACAGCGCGTTTGAGCCGGGAAGACCAAACGCTAGCTCCGGCGAAAGCGGATCTGTATCCGCAGCTGGTGCTACTCCACGGACCAAACCGACTTGATCTTCTGACGGAATTACTGCAACACTTGCTCCGAGCATATCACTGGCAGTTATGAGTGAACTCAAATTGCCTCGCTAGTCTGCTGCGAGCTGCACGATACTTTCGGCACGCTGGATAGGCAGTGGCGCGGCCGGTGTATTCCCGGAAACGGAAGATGCGAGAGATGCATCTACCAGGAACATGCTCCCTGCGCTG
>Ga0136560_1001397_pt1 | contig 12414 bp, 14 predicted proteins | sample AntRauMeHopE1497_FD_104925 | JGI IMG/M metagenome (GOLD analysis project Ga0136560, IMG submission 104925) | Saline lake microbial communities from Rauer Islands, Antarctica - Metagenome Hop E1 #497 | ecosystem: Environmental > Aquatic > Non-marine Saline and Alkaline > Saline | place...
TGCGTCTCCGCCAGCAGGTCTTTCTGCATGGCCATGGTTGCATCAGCCGGTGCAGATGCAGCACCGACCATGGCCTCCGGCATCGTCTGCTGGTCAAGGCCAACGAGCCTGGCCGTAAGCACCCGCAGGAGGGCAGAGGCCTACGGGGCAAGTTTCTGCAGCCGACCAGGGATCTAATCTGCTGCTGTCTTAGAGTCCTGCGTAGCATTAGCTGAAACTTCTTCGCCCTTAGACTCGGAGACCCCAGCACTGGCATCGGCGTCGCCACCCACTGCCAGCTTGTCGGCTCCGGACAAGAGCGCTCTGACAGTGGGAAGCAGCCTGGTTGCATGAAGCAAGGGAATGTCTCCGATATTATAATCTTGGGCAAGGACCATCAGCGCTGCCCGACAGCTCTCCATCTTGGACTTGCTCTCTGTGCCTAGTCCGGCAGAGGCCGCCTGCAGCACCGCGATGGCTACCTTCATGCAGCGCAGCATCGCAGCGTACACAGCCTTCCGGGCGTCTGGGGAACAACCGTCAAGGCCGGCTAGTCCATGGATGGCAGTGATGATAGGGACAGATTCATCCGACTCCCCCTTACGTGCCTGTGCAAGGAGCGAGTTTGACCGGGCCGATCGGATGGCCACTGCCAGGATCAGCAGCGCCCTGGATAGGGCACCCTCATCACCTGCTGCTGTCGCCTGCTCGAGCGTATCGGCAATGTGGGCGATGCCAGCAGCGCGCATGCGCGCTGCTGCATCTCGTTGCTTGCAGAGCTGCTGCACCCCTGTAACGAGAGGATCAGCGGAACCGCTCTCGGCTGCCACGGTCCCGAAAGTGTACCTCATGAACGAGACAACCTGCTGGGCAGGTGTTGCAATGCGCCCACCCTCGCCAGTCGCTGCCCTTCGGCGAACGGCAGCCATGGCTCGCTCGAAAGCAAGAAGAGAACCGACAGCTGCAGCAGACTCAGCGTGAGCGATGGATTCAAAGGGGACTGGAGAAGACTCGCCGCGAGCCACTGGCGAATCCCGCCCGTCCGAGGCAAGGGAATCTAAAGAATTAGGGCGTAGTGTAGCCTTCACGTCGGCCCAGTCCTGCTGCTTGGCCATGGCCGAATCGGAAGACGCAAGCACTGCAAAGTCGAGAAGCAAAATGGCCCTCTGCTGTGCCGCCTTGGCCAGCCTGGCCTCGGTCAGGCTCTAGAGGTCCTGGGGGTTCCCGCTAGCCGGCACCTCCTGGCCGTCATCTTCGCCCGCTTCCGCGTGTCCCTATGCATCGACGACTGCTCGCACCTCGTTCTAATCTCGCGCTGCCTGCAGCGAGATCCATGACCGGATTTCCTGTGCCTATCGCCACGCGGTAAGCAGCTCCTTGCTCGGCTTGAAATGCTCCTCAGCAGATTTGTCCTTTGCAGCTGACCGAGCAACGGCAGCCAAGTAGGCTGCTTCCTCACTCAGGCCGCTGTGGAGAATCGCAGCAGCTCCCGCAGCCCGCCCTGCTAGGCGAATGTGCGCATCACGCCCGCGAGCACCTACCAGCTTGTCTAGGCGCTTCGCAAGTGCCACCCCCCCACGCTGCTTAGTCCCTTTAGCCACCGCGCGCAGCACTTCCCTGGCTTCCTCGTCAGGTTGACGGGGAACAAGGGCTCCTAAGAAATCTGGTTTGGCATCACCGACGCTCGTGCTCGAGGCAGCATTCCCAATTAAGCCCTTGACCTCAACTTGCCCACCTCCAAGCACGGAGAGCTTGATGGCCTCTGCCACCTGAGGAGGCGGGTTGCCTTGGGCCACGGTGCCTGCCAACTGCCCCAGCAGCACGGTGACGGCCGATAGCGCCCTTTCACGGAGAGCTCGGATCGAGATTCCTACGGTGAGCAGCTACCGCTAGGCTGCTGTCGCAACGGTGGCAGCGCTCGAGACTCTAGAGATGGGAGGCGTCGATGATTCGGCCGAGGACTGCCGCCTGAACAGCATCGTTAGTCCCATATCATCATCGCTTTCCGAATCAGAGCCAGATGCAGGGACCGCAATAGATGCTTCTAACTCAGCAGCAGGCGCACCGCCGGTGGAGGTAGCCCGCTGGAGCTCCGCATGGTCGACACCAGCAGCAGCTGCGGCAGCGAGAGCCTCCACCATAGAGGTGCCTCCGAGGTTCGGGTTGCTCCGAAGGAGTGTTAGGCACATGGCTGCAGCACTGCGTAGCTCTACCAGTGCCGTCGCTCCGATCATAGACCCGAAGGGCTGGAAAGCTGCCGAAAGGGAGTCAATTGCCTAAGACGCGAAACCGAGCAATGGAATGACCGCCTGGCGAAGGGTGGACTCCTGGCCTAGTGTCATGTCTCCAGGGTTACCCGAGAGCTCGGCTCCTGGCTTGGTGCTTGCTTCCACCTTGTCGGCAATTGATTGAAGCAGGGATACTCCCACCTTGAGCAGCGCCAACAGTAGCGCAGGGAATATGCGAAGGGTCTTTCCACCTGTGCCCTTGGCAGAGCCAGCCACCTGATATCTGGTCTCACCCGCTGCGGCTACCTGCGCAAGCGACATCAAGAAATCCAGTGCATTGCGGTGCAACCCGGTGAATCCCGATTCTCCAGATGCTCTCCCTTTCGAGTCGTCAGAGACATCAGCGGCATTGATGCTTGCCTCGCTTCCCTGGCGAACGAGAGCAAGCAGATCAGCCACGAGCGAGGGCAGTGGGGTACTTAGGATGGTCACAGGGTCTTCATCTTCTTCATCTTGACCCGTCTTTTCTGATACATCATTAACGTGGTCCTCAGCTGCAGATTTAGACTCCGGGGCGCCTGCTCCGGACGCTGGGCCGGCGTCGTCCTTGGATTCAGCTGCTTCTCCAGTCTTGGACTCGCCGTCCTCTTCAAGGCCCCCACCAGGCAGCAAGAGTTCGCTGTCACCAGTAGCAGGTAGCAGGCCGGCGCCCTCGGCAATATCCATCACGAATCGGAGGTCCGTGCTCCGTGACAGCAGACTGGCCAGCGAAGTTTCAGCGCCACCAGACGCACTCCCAGACGCAGGGCCGGCCGATGAGCCTGCGCCCGACGCTGGTTTCGAAACGGCTGAATCTGCTACTTTGCCAAGCAACATAGCCAGCTAGTCGGCCTGATCACTTGGAAGGGGATAGAACACGTCAACTGCTTGGAACAACATCGCTGCAGAGACAACACTGATAGAGTGCGCGGCCCGAGTAGGGTCTAAACAGTTGGCAGCTGTTGTCAGCTTGATTCCTTCGCGGTCGTCCATCAGCATCTGGGCGATAGAACGGAGACGCGCTACCCACCTCTACACCTTGACAGGGACCCGGGCTGCCTGTGACTTGGCCTTGGCTTTGCCTTGATCGGTCTTGGTGTTTGCGGCGACGAGGGCAGAGAACCAAACAGTGCTTTTCTGCCAGTCCTGGGGACAGGAAGACCGCGGCAGGAGCATGTCAGCTCCCAGCTTGGGCTTGCTCCTGTCCGCTTCACCCTGCTTCATCGGCTGCATCGTAATGGCACGGATGGAGCGAGCTCCGGATGTCTTAGCGGCCTGGAGGTGAGCGTGCGACATTCCCACCAGCAGCCTTGCTAGTACAGCGTCACCGCGGCGGACAGCGCGCTCGAGGCAGTCGACGAGCGTCTGCATCGTCTGTGAATTCACCTGCACAGCCACACCGACGTCCCCAAAGGCTCCAGAAAATGCACGGTCTCCCACTTCTACCATGGGCGCCGGGTAGTCCGCTGGTTCAAGGGGAGTGGCCAGGGAGGCTGCGCGCTCCTCCAGAGCCATCATGGCCTGCAGAGCGAACTCTGCAGGGTCCGAGGCAGCCTTTGCCGCGCCAATGGCGGAACCAACGTAGTCAAATCCGTGGGATGCCATGCCTAAGACAGTCGGGGTGGACTAGGGTGTCGCAGGATTCACCATCACCGCCACCCGGGCATTCGAAGCGTCCACGGCCATCACTACGCACGTGGCTGAGTTGAAGGCTAGCGCATCTGGCCTCACGGCAGGAAGTGAATAGTCTTCACTGTTCCCTCGAGCTGGCATGCATGACACCAGACGGGCCCCGTCTGATGCGACGCCTGCTGATTGCGCATCTGATTCATCTACTAGGCACATGCGTTCGCCGTACACTTGATATCCGCAGATGAGCTTCGCATCGCCCTCCTCCTCGTCGTCTTCGCTACCGGGAGGGGAAAACTCAGAGGATTCACGGGCCGCAGCCAGAACGATGCGGCCGTCTGTCAGGTGCGAGAGCCGGCAGAGTGCCTCATGAGACGTGATGCCGTCTTGGAGAACAAGGTGAGCTGCTCGGCTAAGGGCGTGAGCCGATTGCATACACGTGGATTTCCCGCCGACCCCTCCGGCCAGGTCCTTCGTGAAGGGATCAACTGTCGCTAAAATCGACGTGCCCAAGCCGCGGGGAGACTGCCCGTCAGCGGATATGGCCGCACCAACTCCTTGCTTTGTCAGCTGGACGGTGGGGACATAGAGGAGGCTACCGTCTGTTGCGAGGCCGAAACCGCCTCCGAGGGCAGGCGAGCCAGCCGTCTCCTGCACAGTGATGGTGCCAACTCGAATCAGGGAATTTCGGTCGAAGGCAGCGATTCGAATCGGTGCCTCAGCCGCCTCCACTATGGCAGCCCCAGTGCCTGCGCCCCCACCAGTGGCAGCTCCAGCAGAGGCAGGTATGACGCGGACAAAGACCCGGTCTGCGATTGCGGCAACGCCCATGCCTACTTCCTCGTCTCCGATCGATATTGAAGTCTGTGAGGCACGAGCCTGGGCTCCTGCTGCTTCGATCGCCGCTCGTACTGCCTCGCTGGCAGGATCGGGCGTGTCGCCCTCGTTCTCCTGTCCCCACTGATCTCCGGTGAATGACTTGGATCCAGCCCCAATCGCTTTTATAGGAACGATCTGCACCGACCGGCCGTCAGCCGACAGGATGAACACATCCGTCCCTGTGATGGAGATGCCTGCAGACACGTCCCCGAAGGAAGCGCCGTCTGTCCTCAGAGTGCCCTCTGGCAGGATAGGAGCCGAATCGACGCCGGCAATGAACGATCCGCTGACCACAGCAGGTGACAGACCTGTAGCTAGCAATGATTTATCGCCTTCGTCGTCCTCGGGGATCTCAGCGCTGGGCACGAAGGAGAATTCTCCACCACCGCCGGTGCCGCCACCACCGCCACCCGAGGTGCGAGATCCCGTGCCGTCCCCTCCGATCTCAGCGTCGTCGCGCATCTTGTCCTTGATCTTGTGCTTTGGCGCACCCACCTCGCTGCCGTCTTCTTTGAGGGCAGACTTCTTAAAACCCTTCTTCAGTTGGGTGTTCAGCCATTTGGTGGCTCGCTCTGCCATTTTGGTGCCTGCGCTGGCGGGGCCGGGGGCGGGCGCAAAGTAGATGCGGGGGATTTGCCCGCTCCCGGTATCCGACCCATTGGTACTCCCACTAGCCGATTTAAACGTGAATTGAATGTCGCTAGCCTCATGCTTCCTGCTGCTGCTGCCGTTGCTGCCGTAAAACCCGCTGCAGCTTCCATTCTTCATGTACTGGGTAAGACAGTAGTCCGTGTCCGGCTCGATGTACACGGCCTTGTCATAATACACACGCATTACTTCTTGATGAGTCATGCCCGAATAGGATGAATGTCCCACTGCAAGACCAGAACCCTCACTTGTGCTACCTCCAGAGTCCTTGAAGATCTCGCACTTCGGCTCGTAGATGCCGTGATTGCCACCATATGAACCCACGCCGAGAATGATGATCGGCTTGTCAACGCGGAATACAACCGCATCTCTAGATGACGTGCCCATACCCCAAGTGCTTGCCTGAGAACTTCCATCCGATCCTGGGTTGAGCCTATTCAAATAGTACTCCTTCAAGCTGCCGCCGCCGCCGCCACCTCCACCAGCAGTACATGTGAGGCCAGCTGCGGCGAGGGCTTCAGCACGCTGACTAGACGAGTCAATCTGCAGGGGCGCACATAGCCTTGCCATCACCATGGCGCCGGATTGTGGCATGTGCGCAGCGCCGCCGGGCGCCGCGTGCCGCAACCGCGTCAAGATCTGCAGCGTCTCAGCAAGGTTGCCTTTGGCGACAGCAGCTGCCAGCCGAAGAATCGCAGCGTGCAGCTGCTGGGCTGTGGGAGTCCATTTGCTCCCAGTCTCAGCTGGGTCGGCGATTCGGACGACCATGCCCGTGCCTGCGCCCCCGGTTGTTCCCTGGCTCTTCCCCTCGGGTACAGGCAGAGGAGTCTCATGGAGTGCCTCCCCCAGGACTGAGTTTGCTGTGGACATGAGTTCGCCAAGCAGCTGCCCGGACGCTTCTGAGCCCAACTAGGCGCGCAGTAGCAGCTTGACAAGCCCCTCAGCCGCTACGGAGAACAACTCCGGCTCTTTCTCATGGAGGACTCGGATGATGGCAAGGGACATGGATGTCGCGGACAGGGCCTGGAACTCGGAGCCGGAAATGTGCTTCGATTGCTTCATGCTCGCCGAGTCGGCACCGCGGAGGGTCAGGGAGCCGCTTGCAGCGACAGTCGCGGCGCCTGCATCTGCGGAACCTCCAACCAGCGCATCGCTAGCACCCGCGTCACCGGATGGGTCAACAGCCGCAGCAGATTCGTCTTCTTCTTCGTCTTCGCCCATGACAACCTCCATCGCTTCCCGGACGGCGGATGGGTTGAGCCTCCTCGCCATCTCCAGGAGAACGGCGGCGATACGCTGCCTATGCGGATCCTCGCGCATCGAGGCAGGTACTTTGAGGGAGAGTTCTTTGAAATCGCTGACGGCCGAGTGGCGGTCCGCCCGAGAGGGTCGGTGCAGCGAGGTGGTTGCAAGAGCAACTTCATCTTCGGCCATAGAGCGGGCCGTGTCAGCTGCGTCGGTCTTGGACCAAGCCTCGAGCAGGGTAACACTTGGCAGCCGGTTGGAGGACGCGGCGAGGCTGGCCTCGTCTTTCAAGTATGAATGCAGGCGACGGGAAAGCCATTTAGAAGCTTCTTCTATGCGCGATTTGCTTTCTTTCAGGTCCGGTACCTTGGCTGATGACATCGCAAGCTCGATACGGCAGAAACGTCGCTCAAGTTCGGACTGTGTTCCCGACGGCTTTTCTGCGGTTGGAAGGCAGTTTGCGAAAATAGAACAACGAAATGGGATGACAGTATGAGCCAAGGATACAACGATTCGGAAAAGTATGCTGCAGAGCAGCTCTTCGCGTGCTAAGAGCGCAATACATTGTGAACAACTGAAGCACCACCGTATTTGACTCGCGTTCTCGAGCCATCCATCAAGGCTCGAAGGAGAGGAATGCGTGCACATTTGCGTCCATCATGCGGATAATGCACACACAATAACGAGGCGCGCTCTCTACTGCCGATCATTCTGGTCATTGCCACAAGGCAAGAGTAGTCAAGCAAGCAATCATCAACGACATGGGTGGCCAGGATCATCGGGTAGCTACTGCTTGGTGGGTGCCAGCAGCCGAGAGATGAATCCAACAACATCAGTGAAGCTCGCTTATGAGCTATTCGTGTGCAGATACAATGGCCAGTCCGTGGCTCGGGTGTTCTGATGTACTCCAGAAGATAAAAGATCGCCTTCTCTAAGAAACGCATATAATAAGAAGGGAATCATTATCTCACATGAAAAGCAGGGAATGGGGCCAAAGCCAATGCTATATAACTAGGCGCCTACTTTTCTAGGGATTTACCCGTTGTTCAACGAGAAATATACGAATTCTCGCCATTGGTGGTTCGCGGATGGGGGAAACAGAAAGCATTGCACTGTCGCGGCAAGTTCTGGCTGTTGCCGACGCTACGGATCTTTCGTTTGTCTACCTCGTTCATTCCATTCCAGGCAGCTTGCGCACCGGCCACATTTGAGCGCAGCTTGGTTGGAAAATGAGCATAGTAGTAGTTGGGTCGCTCAGCCGGGATCTCACGGCAGTGGCTCCAAGAATTCCTAAGGAGGGTGAGACCATACTAGGGAGCAAGTTCGTTCGAAGCTTTGGAGGGAAAGGTGCTAACCAAGCGGTAATGCTATCGATGCTGGGGAGCTCAACCAATTTTGTTGGAATGGTTGGAGATGATAGCAACGGAAACGATTATATAGAGCACTTCAAATCAATTGGAGTCGCCACAGAAGCAATTTCGGTAACTCCAGATTCGCCAACGGGTATTGCAATGATTTCAGTATCCTCTACAACGGGGGAAAACTCCATCATAGTTGTTCCTGGGGCAAACGGATGCCTTGGAGGTCGAGAAATCGAAATGAATTCGTCCCTGCTGTAGCAGGCATCAGCTGTATTGCTCCAGCTTGAAGTCCCACTAGAGACTGCTGCAACTGCTGCCGCCGTGGCCTCTAGCGGAACCAATTCCACAAAAACTCAAATAGAAGATACAGAGAAATCCGTCTACCGTCCTCTGATCGTGCTCAACCCTGCCCCAGCTCCTGAGGGCGGCATCCCTCGCTCCTTCGCCGGCATCGTAGACCTCGTGACTCCGAATGAAACCGAGTGCAGAATCCTAGCCGTAGCAGCGAGAAAATCGAGATCTGAGGCAACAGCGGGCAGAGAATCCACCGCGGAAGATGCTAGCGAGGGCACTGTGAAAGCCAGTTCCGTGGAAGAAGATGCGAGGACAGTTCTCGAGACAACCGGTGTTGGGGCGATCGTGGTGACCCTGGGTGCGAGTGGATGCCTGGTGGGTGTGCGGGGCTAGCTGAGCGATGCGGACGAAGAAATTGCGAGTGGTGGGGCTAGGGTGAGCGAAGGTACATCGCATGCAGGTGCTGAGGTTGGGTTAAGATCAGAGTCTCGCGGTATCGTATTGCAGCGAGTAGAGCTCTTGGCCCCGAGGGGAAAGCAATGCAGTACGATGATCGGGGAAGCTGCAGGGGGTCATGGTCATAGTGATGGGGATGGTGGAAATGAATGGAAAGTTGTTGATACTACGGGCGCTGGAGATGCCTTCAATGGTGCCCTAGTGCACGCTTTGTGCCAGGGTGGCGGTGGGGCTGCTGGAGCGCGAGCGAGGGCCGGCAGCTTGGCGCATTTGTGCAAGGCAGCGCAGGCTGCCGGGTATGTAGCGAGCACTTCGGTTGGAAAGCTGGGGACGCAGGACAGCTACCCACAGCCTTCCGATCTGCCGAGCGACCTGTTCGCAAGCTGACCGAAGCTAGAGAACAAGTGCCTAGCCTTGCTAGGCAGAGCGAGCCAGACAGGAGGCAGCCTGGCAGCGCCGCAGTTTCGCGCGCTGCGCATGGAACTAGATGATACAGGATGAGCTTTATACATTATCGTCAGTGCCAATCTAGTACAATTGCCGGTCTATGTTCAGTCTCATCGCTTCGCAGACCTGACCTGGAATCACATTCCGAGTCCCCCCGCGTGAAATCCATGGGGAAGTCATGAGCCGTCGCCTGCGGTGGCAGCATCGAGTCCCCCATATCTCCACTCGAACACCGCTGGAGCGACATACCATATCCAGATGAGGGGACTTAGTGCACCCAGGACGTGCCATAAGTTGTGACTTGAGCCCACCAGGTCAAATCGACCTGGATACCACCTCTCTGGCAACTTAGATGAGTACACAATCATGGCGATGAAACCAACGAGCGTAGATCGCATCGACCATTCTGCCGCCTCCCTCGAGTGTTCCCCCTGCACCCCGTCCACCGCAGAGGGACCAAGTACCGCTGCAATTGATGACCACCCCTCCTTATCCAACTCGGAATCCGTAAACCACGCCATAGTTTCGTACATGTACCAGCTCAAGCCTTGCCCCTACCCCCGCCCCTTTCCACGTCCACGTCCCTGTCCCTGCCGAATAGACGCAGGCCCCGACTCGGAGTCGTATTCCAACCCTGAGACTTGTCTTATTGTATCGCCTGGGATACCACTGGCAGTAACATTGTGATCGCCGAGCAAACCAGGGATATCCCAGGCACCTGCTCCAAGCGACGCTCGTCCCGAGCCCCGCACCCCCCCTCCTCCTTGACCCTCGTTTGAAATCGGCAGCAGCACGTCCACATCATTGCCCAAAGGACTCAATCCAGCTTGGGGCTATGCATCCGATTTCTTGACCGGGCGATGCCTCAATCCTCCGTCGCTCTCGCCGTGGTCAAGAGCAGCAGCCTTCAATGAGGACACGTGCGGCGCATGCCACGAGGAGGATACAGCCAGTGCACTGTGCGCCGTACCTGGGTGCAACTGGGAACTAGGCCTTTCAGGGCTTCTTGCTGAACTCATGTTACTGCCAACAATAAGTCCGAGCATGCTACCGGTGCGAAGAAGTAGCCAGCACGCCGAAGCAACTGCTCTTGGCCGAAAGGCGAGCATATAGTGCAACTTGCTCGGAAATCGCCCCAGCAGTGCTAAGAAAGCAAATAATCCATGTCTTGGCTTTCTTTTAATCACCTCTCCGTAGTTCACGGCTGCAGGAGCAATGCATGCGAACAATAAAGCTATCATCGATGCCGGAATGGCAGTGAGCTTCCACCCGTACACGACATAGTACAGGTCAAGGATAGCGGCAGCTAGCCAAACGAACTTAATGCTCACAATATCAATACACCAAAGGTTGTTCTGGTGCCACGGCGAAACACAGTGAAATGCATGGGCGAGCACGCTCCAAATGTACAAGTTCAGCACGGTGCTGACGCCAACAAGCACGCTGACGTATTCTCCCCAATTCATGTGTACAACCAGGGGGTGACCCAATAGCTAAGCGATACTGACAACGCCAACAATAAAAGCGGCTATGTGCGTCCAGATGTTCACAGTTTCTCCATCGAGATGAAAACATGCGGCCACGCAATCCGCATAACCATGATTTACTCGGTAGCCCAAGTGGATGTGAGGACGAGAAACATACCACTGAGGCGTGTCCTTCGCGTGTACAACTTTAGCCGCAATACTCTTTCGCATGCACGATGCCTGTCTGTGCCTGATCTGTGCCTTACTGCTGCCACGTTGCGCATATAGCCCCTGCTCCACCTCGTCGACCACAGTCGGCAGTTTTCTCATCTCCACCGTAGTTTGGGCACTATCCATAAAAACCGTACCAGCCGGATTGCTAGTGTTATACATTCAGCTAAATAAGGACGGTAGACTCGCCATTTGAACTCACAAGCGTCCCTACAAAGCGTTGTGTCGGAGCCCAGATAAAAATATATTGTTCCGGTTGGTGATTAAGCTGCGCCGCCGGGGCCGCGCGAGCGCAAATCGGACGCCAACCATAAAAGTGAAGAACCACTTAGGTTGTGCATTAGGTTATCGAGCGGGGTGGAAAAACGGTACAGGAGGTGTTTCACTTATCCAGGTAATGCGTATAACCGATTATCTCCCGGCAATGGGTCTGGTTCAGACCTGCGGCTTCCGCCGCGATGAGACAAAGATGGCTCGCATTCCTGCCCACGTGAATGCACTGCCAGTGCCCCCTCGTCGAAACAACCCCCCGAGTACCGATAATCCAGGGCAGCGTCAAACGTGCAGCTCTAGATTCCTAACACGTTATATTACCTTACAGTAATGGCCGATCCTGGCGACCTGCTTGCTTATCGTTCGATCCCAATCGTGCCGGAATTTGTTGCCCCACCACGAACTTGGTTATACTCGTGCGGTGCATCTGTTTCGAACGCAGTACCTCTGTGATCGTAGAGACTTGCTGCTGACAGCTGCCTTCTGGCCCCACTTCTGCGGGACAATGGCCTGATCTGACCCCAGTCCATCCCAAGCCTTCTATGCTCTCGCGAGTTTCACTCTCCCGGTGATAGGCTCAATTATCCCGGTGATAGGCTCAATTGTGAGGCACAGTATGATTAAAACAATGGGCATGTCTGGACGAAAACGATATTGCTCAATCACCAGCATATCAGCACACCAAATTTCTAGCGCGCATGCCCGCACTGCCTATCGGTTACACAGGTGCATGCGAAACCTCGATTAACTTTAGCCCAGCACACGGCTCACGTCTCGCGATACTCCCCGTCCAGTCACAATACACCGTGATGGCGACCCATGTGACTGTGACAGGTGGCTAGTTATGCGATACAGGTGAGCAAGGTCGGGTGTTCCGAATCCAGCACACGCACAGCTCTCCCGCGACCACGATACTCCTCAGGCACTGGCAAGGCATCGCTGAAACGACGCATAATGAGATAGGCGGCACCCATGTCGAATAGGCATGTGAAGAATTTGAGATGGTCTTTGCCCACCGCACGAGCGGTTGGTCTACATCAAGTGCACCTGATGCATACATCGGGTGGGTTTAAGCTTGGGTACTCAGTTCGTTGTGTGTCACCCGTTGCAGTTCCTGCTCATAACCAGAGCATAATTTGGCCGAGTGTTCTTCGCCAGCAATTCATCTGCTTGTAAACTGTCAAGTGCACATTAAAGTAGAGCCTCCACGTCGTTGATGCTGCCACAGGATATACGGAA